>WNFL01402156.1_pt1 | contig 18535 bp, 23 predicted proteins | sample 5400361 | NCBI WGS metagenome assembly WNFL01 (sample SAMN13153351, study PRJNA577476) | soil metagenome | isolation source: 40 cm soil on Douglas fir-dominated hillslope | place: USA:California | collected 2013-09-17
GAAACAGTTATCCGCGTGAATGTGTTGTTTTGCTTATTGGAATTTTTAAAGCTCTTGTGCTCACCACCCAAAAGGAATAAATTCTATTTGATGCCCTGATTGAATCCCGCCCGGCTATAGAGGGTGATTCCCGCCGCCGCAGAGACATTGAGCGACTCAACGCGCGGGTCGATGGGAATGCGGACTTGTAAAGTGGCGGCATCCGTGATGGCTTGGGAACAGCCATCCTTTTCACTGCCGAAGACGATCATCAAGCGTTGGGATAGTGATGAAATATCCTGCACAAGTTTTTCGGCGTGGGCGTTGGCAACCAGCACTTGAAGTTTGTTTTGTTTCGCGAATTGGATGAATGCTTCAGTGGTTGTTGCGATCACCGGTAGGACAAAGACATAACCCCGGCTGGCACGGATCAGGCGACGGTCGTAGATATCCACGTGTTCGGTATTGAGCAGGATGATGCCGCCCACACCGAGCGCGAGTGAGGTACGGGTGATCGCGCCGATATTGCCGGAAATGCTGACATCCTCCAATACCACCATATCACGTTGAATCTTTGTAATGGCATCCAGACCAATCGGTTGCGGGGTTTTGGCAATCGCGAAGATGCGTGTGATCTTGTCGTTCTCGAAGACCTTTTTGGTGGTGCGTTTTGCCACCTCATAAATATTTACTTTAGGGGAAAGCTTTTTCTTTAATTCATCCGAGACGATCTCATCCCCAGCGTAGTAAACCGATTCTATCTCGACGCCCGAGTCTAAAGCTTGGAGAATGTTCTCTTCATCATCGATCAGGATGCGGTTGAGTTCGATGCGTCCAGTCCGCGTGAGTAGTTGACGGATCAGGATGGCTTGTGGATGGAGCAGCGAATCCACAAAGTTAGGATTGATCGAGGGAATGGTTGGTTCAGTCATGCTTGCAATCATACTTCAAAAATAAAAAGACTGGCGAAAAGACCAGTCTCGATTTGAAGTGTTGTTCAGAGTCAAATGAAAAATAATTTTGGAGTAAACAGTTGTATGATCGCTATAGAATTTCCTGCGCGATATGTTCAGCTGTGCGGAATGCCAAGGCGAGAATCGTCAACACGGGGTTGAAGCCGCCGTTCGTTACATGGACTGATCCATCTGCTATAAAAAGATTATCGTGTCCATGCACTCGTCCCCATGGATCCACCACCGAAGTGTGCGGATCGTTGCCCATGCGACAAGTTCCGGCTTGATGTTGTCCGCCGCTCAAATAGAGACCGGGTGGCTGACCCCACACTTGCAACGCACCAGAAGCTTGCAGCCATTCGCGTGCGCGTTCGAATATGAATGCCGCTGTGCGTACAGTTTCGGGATGGGTTGTGCCGGAGAGACGCGCCACTGGAATCCCCCAGCGATCACGCACCGAGTGATCAAGAGTCACACGCGCCTCGGGACTTGGGATTTCCTGCACGGGACCTGTCACACGCACGACGCGGGTGTAGTTCTCACGCATAAAGTTTTTGTTTGCCAAGCCCCAACGCGGCAGGTCTGGTGGTAGTTGCCGTGCCCAAAAGATCACGGGCAATGCGATGAACTCATCGGCAAGCATTGCGCCGCCGATCACACCCCTGTTGCCATGATTGAATTGAATCATGGCAGTGGAGATGCCTGGACCGATACCATCATAAACCGCTTCCGGCATTAATCCAATTGCGGCAGGGTAGTAATGCCCTTGCAGGTTACGTCCCACTTGATCGTGTCCATTTCCAAGTCCATGCGGATGCTGAGTTGAAGTTGAGTTCAATAACAGGCGCGCAGTTTCAACGGCGCCGCCCGCACAGACCACCACGTCAGCGCGTACACTCTGACTCTGCCCCGTATGATCAAAATATGAAACACCACTGACATGACCTGATGAGTCCGTATCAATGCTATAAACCATTGCTTCGGTGATCAGATCGCAAATCCCTGTTGCCAAGGCGCGTGCGATGAGCGTATTGTGCGTACCGTTCTTTGCATCCACTGGACAAGTAAAGCCAACGCAGTATTGACATTGAATACAGGCTGGGCGATCATTGTATGATACAGTGTTGATGAGCGCAGGGATTGGAAGGGTCTCCCAGCCTAATTTGGCTGCGCCTGCGCGTAAGACTTGACCCTGCCTATTCACTGGCAATGGCGGCATAGGGAAACCTTTATTGCGCTGCCAATGACACGCGCTTGCTGCATCATCGCCCGCCACACCGATCTCCCATTCAGCCCGTTCGTAATATGATTCCAAATCAGCATAACTGATCGGCCAATCCGCCAGTGAACTGCCCGCCGGAATTCCATACAGGCTTGCCATCTGAAAATCCTGCTCCAGAAATCGCCAGGCTTGCGCGCCAAACACACGTGTGCCACCACCAACCACTGCTGCGTTGTTTTGATAGCCATCTTCATGCGGCTGGATGATTCGCGCCCGCCCCTCTGCATCCACAGCCACACGTGGATTGTCGTTGAGGGTGGGTCCGGCATTGTGACCGTAGCGTGAAAAACGTTGATGTCGCAAATGATCATGATGGTCAGCGCTGAACGATAAGTGCCCGCCGCGTTCCACTAACAGCACGCGCTTGCCAGCTTCCGCCAGTACGCCAGCCGCCACGCCTCCGCCCGCACCTGCACCAACAATGACGACATCGTAATGTGTCATGAGCGCCTCTCAAAGCCGATCATCTGCCATGAGATTGAGTCGCGATTTCCGCCGTTGCCTGGGTCGCTGTAATAACCTTCGATAACATGCTCGGTCACTGCGCGGAAGAAGTTTACCGGGTCTACGGCCCAGGACGTTGTGACCTGACCGCTCTCAACGTGACTTAGAATTGAATCTTGAGCCGCAGTCTCCAACTCCCCGAAATCTTTGCCCGCTACAAACTGCGCTTCTGCTTCCAACGCTTCGAGCCCCAGACGATACATTTCCAATTGCGCTTGTAGATCTCTTTCAAACTGACGTGCCAAATAGTCGCCGACACCCGCCTCCCACGCAGATGGGAAATCGTCCGCTGGGATGATGCGATTCATCAATGCGCGCAATGTGTTCCAATGGTTTGGTGTGAGCATGGGGTTATGATTCTAACCAACAATTCAATCTGGTCGTTGATTGGGATGGATCGGTTATTCCTGCAATCATACTTCAACAGCAGGCTTTCGGCTTGCCTTAAAAACCAAAGGCATGTGTATAGCTTTGCTTTTGTCAGGCTCGGACCAGATGGTTTTCAGTTGGGACTCAAGTTCACTCACGGGATCGCTTCCAAGTTCTGTCATATACCGTTTTACCGCGGACCACGTGCGTACATAAGCCAGGAATTGTTGTAAGGTCCATTCGAGCTGTATAGTGAAAGTTGGTGGGTTGCGGATATCATCAAAGGGCAGAGTGAGGTTGAGGTAGCCGTTCATGACTTGACGATTGCCTTCTGCCCAGAAACGTTGAATGGGTCCAAGCAAAACCTTATTGATCATCTCGTCAACCGCAGGCTCAATTTCAAAAGAGCTATATCCCCAGATTGCCAAAATGCCTTTGGGCTTCAACACACGCTTAACTTCCCGGAAAAAATTTTCCTGATCAAACCAATGGACAGCCGTTGCCACGGTAATTAAATCAAAGGAATTGTCCGCAAAGGGCGTGTGTTCAGCAGGGCAAACGCTGTACTTTACGTTTGGATGCGCAATGCCGTGCTGGATTTGTTCAGCGCTGATATCGGTCGCTTCGACCTGTGAAAAATATTTTGCACATGAGACCGCAGACTGTCCGTTGCCAGTGGCGCAGTCCCAGGCGCGGTCATGGCTATTGGCAAGCTCACTCAAATAGGAAAATAATTCTGCGGGGTATTGTGGTCTGTGTTTGGCGTATTGCTCGGAACCCGACGAAAAAGTTTGAATGTTATTCATTAAGATTGACTCCAATAAATATTACGAATCATATTGAGGTTTACGATTTTACCTGCCTGAGCTCCATTTCTGTTTCGACTCGATCGATCCCAGGGGCGTATCCATCGGGGATGATCTTCAACACCCGGAAGCCGTGACGCTCGAAGAAGCCACGGCTGTGTTGACTGGTATTGACACGCACACCCTGGCATCGCGCGAATCTTCAATCGCCGCGATTCTGTACTGGAGGAGGATACTACCAACTCCGTGCCGATGCCAGATACGATGTACCATGCCCCAAGTGAGTCCTGCAAAGCCTTGAAGCGGATCAAGATAATAGCCACCGCAAGCGATCACAGTCTCATCTGGTGTCGTTGCAACAAAGAAATAAAGTTGACCAGCATCGAGGAATGCGGCGAAGTCGTCACACTCTTCGGTGGCAAAATATTCAGGAGTGTTGCTATCGAAGACGGATAAACATGCCTTGCGATCAGCAAGTGCGAAGGGGCGTATGTTCACTTTAGAAATATCATTAATTGTGTTCATAGTTTTTTGCGGGATAGAGACAATTGGGTGGGCATGGATTCTGTTTGAAAGCAGAACTGCTACTCAGTAGAGCTTGATGAAGCGCACTAGTCTGTCAGTTCATAAGCATGTGGATGATGACAACTGCCAGGGTTAATCCTGCTGTTAATGTCGTCGCAGCGATAATCAGAGTCGCAAGGTGTGAGCGTTCAGTCATAGTCTTCCAGTTCTGCAATAGCGTAACGCAACCGATGATTAACACAGTAAACGGCAAACCAAGGAGTAATACCCAGAGAGTCCAACCCCGAGCCGCATACCACATGACGATCTGTTGAGCATTATCGTGTAACAACTGCAGCTGACGCGCGAGGAGCGCCATGATGAACAACGCGGCGGGGAAGATGAGCACAAGTTCAATTGCGGCGACGGTATGTTTGTTGGTATTCATAGCGGATGTTTTCCTTTCTGAGTAAAGCTTCGTCATATGGAGGAAAGCCTCGGCGTAATTTACCGGGCTAGGCATTTTTTTCATGATCAGTTGCGATCAAAAGTCGCATGGCACAACGCAGCGAGCTTGGAAACCCGTGTTGGATTTCTGCGTGCAGGATCTGCTCAAGCCGTGCATTCAGCTTTTCTTGATCAATGATTTCGAAGCCAAGTGAACGATAAAAAGGTTCGTTCCACGGAATTTCCTTAAAAGTGGTCAGGGTCACAGCTTGGAATTGGTTACCACGGGCATGTTCGATCGTAGCCTTCATTAATCTTCGACCGATACCCTGATGTTGCCATTCGCGTCGGACTGCCAACTCGCAAATGTGTAGGTTGCTATCTGCTGATTCTGCACATACGAATCCAATGAGCTGATCATCAACTTCCGCAACCCAGGATGTGCCTTGAAGCACATACTGTAAATGCATTTCAGTTGACATGGCATCATCGTCTGCGACCCATGCCAGGTCAGGTATGTCGCGGAAGCTCTCGCCAGCAGAGTCTTCTATGGCAAGTAGAAGATCAATATCTTCTATTCTTGTCGGTCTAATATTCACGTTGAGATGCGTCTCGGTCGTTGTTTAGATGCCGAACGATTTACGACTCACTTCCCAACGGGTGAGAATGTTGCCTGAGCCCTGCCATGTGCGAGTCTCAATAAGCTTTAATGACACCGGTGGGCGGACTTCAAATATTGGTGTGCCCGTGCCGCCGATCAACGGAAAAAATGTCAGGTGCAGTTCATCCACCAGATCATGGACGAGTAGATCGTTCCAAAGCAGACGGCTCAAGAGCACAAGGATATCTTTGCCGGGTTGCTGTTTGAGCACGGCGATCTCCTTGTACGCATCTGCCCGTTTGATGATGCGCGTATTTTCCCAGGGCGTCAACTCCGCCGCGGATAGATTGTCCGAGATCACGATTTTCTCAATGGTCTTGAAGAGCGCCGCAGTTTCACGTCTGATAGCGGTGGCTTTGGGATTATTGGGTACACCCGTCCAATATTCTTTGTTGCCTAAAAACGCATTGCGGCTCAATAACAGGAAATCGGCCGCGCGCAACCGTTCAGCATTATAAAAATCAAAACTGTCATCACCTGAGTAGTCTTCGTGGTAGTAGTCATATAGCGAGCCGATATTTTTGTCCTTGCCTTCGTATAATCCATCCAATGTGACAAAGTTGCTGACAATAAGTTTGCGCATGCTAATACTCCTCTGACGTTTTTCTATTTAATTAAGTTGTTGAAGTGATTGCCTAACGATTTTAGTTAATGGACTCTGCTTGAGAACAGAAAAAACTCGAAGCCAGAAAATGTTTGACTATTTTACTAACAAAACATACATGGTGCCATCAGCTTGAGGAATAATCGATACAGATAAGGTACCAGTATCTTTCATAAATATCAACAAAATGGTGTTTGTTGTGCCTTGTCCGCTCGCAAACATATTCCATCCGAGTTTTGCCAATTTTGTCTCGTAGAACTTTTGGATTTCATCTGGTGAAGTATTAATTGTAAAGGAATAACCTTGGCTGTCCCCTTCACCTGCTATGGCATTTGGCATAATGGGAATACCTTCCCATTCGCTAGATGGTTTCCCTGATGGCATTGGCAGAACAGGCGCGGATGGTGTTTCAGTTGGTGGAATAGGGGTTTCGGTTGGTGGAATAGGGGTTTCGGTTGGTGTAGTTGTTGGTTCAGATGTATTTGTTGAAGTTGGTAAACTTGTTTGGGTGGGAATAGATGTCTCTGTTGGTTGTGGCACAAAAGTATTACAAGATGCCAGCGTGATGACTAGAACTGAAAGTATTATTGCCTTGTCGATGGTTTTCATATATTTCCTCACTTTTGTTTTTATATTATGACAAGCATCCCAGCGGTTGGCGTTAGTGGACTCTATTTGGGAGCAGAAAAAACTTGTACCCAGAAAAATGCTTGACTGCGAAGCATCTCATAGGGGCACAAGCGAAGCGATTATGGAGTATGCACTGTGTCGGGCAGTTTAACGCCATTGACTCATAGCAACTCCATATATAAGCCGTTGAGCCTGATGGTCTAATTGTATTTCTAAATGTGCTACTTCTAACGGAATTAATGACCCATCTTCTTCAACTAACTTTAGTCCTGTTTCAGTTCTCTCAATCGAGCATTTGAGCAGTTTCTTAACGACTGGATCTACTGCTTTTGAGTAAGGTTCATAAGTAAGTAATTGCTTGAAATCGCTAAAAGAAATACTGTATTCTGTATTAGGGATACTTTGACCTTGTCTATATTTCAACTCTGTGGGCTTGCCACAGCTTGGACATATAATGGAAAGTCCTTCCCAGTAATGTTTAGTATTTATCTTTGTATCGCAGTTGTTACAAAGGAATCTCATATCGCTTTCCTAATTTGAAAAAATTGGATTAAGCCGCCGTCTTGACACAAGATTTACGATTATCAATGCTTGGTCAAAAACCTGGCTAGTAACACGATGAGTGGCATTGCCAGATTTCCCAAGATCAGCACGCCCCGCAACTGAGCTTGCCCCAATGGTTTTTTCTCCAAACAGGCTTTCGAAGGATTACTTGGATTATAGTAGACACTTACATCCGTCCCCTTTGGATAACGTGCCACGATGTTTTCGGCCTGTTGCTGATCATTCGTCAGCATCCCATCCGGAGATATGGTCATACTCTTATAGGTTTTTCCATCCACCTCATAGGCATATTCCACCCAGGGGGATGGGGAACTCTTGCTATAGCTGCTGGTGTAATGGATTCTGGAACTCTTGATTTTCCCCGGCACAGACGGCCAGTTGAGAGCGGCCTTGGATGCATTCTGCATATAAATCATGATTCCAATTACGAACACGTTGAAGACAAGATAAAAGAGGATTGCCTGTACGATAAACGAAATAATAGTGTCGGTGCTCACGGTGTCTCCATCATTAATTCTCGAGATTTGCTGTTCAGTGAGAAATTGTATTATGTTGCCCAACGGTTTGTGTTAGTGGACTCTGCTTGGGAGCAGAAAAAAACTCGAAGCCAGAAAAATGCCTGCACGCTGTGTTGGCACACTTTTGGGTAGCTACGCCACATTTTAGTGCTTGGAAAGACTTTTCTCCATAAACCATTCATCATCTTTGTCTTTTTCAGAAATGTGCTTGAAACCAGAACGAAAGTAAAACCGCTTTCCAAATTCGTTGTTTTTGTGAACAAAACAAAAATAAGAATCTAGACCATGCTCAACTACAAATGTTTCACCCAATTCTAAAAACCTTTGACCAATACCTTGCCCCATAAAGGCGGGAAGCAGGTAAATCCTATAAAGCTCTGCGCTTTGTTTGTTAATGCCAATGTTGCAGAATCCGATAACCTTTGACGCACATTCGGCGATATGGAAGAACATAGAACCTGATCGAATTCGTGGAAACAAAGAAAGGGTAGCTTTTGGCGCATAATGTCGATTGACAAAGTCTTCAATGAACTGTTGGTCAAAAATCATACTATATGTGTGTCGCCATGCTTCCAAGGCGACTGTGTAAATGCCTGGCGCATCCGATTCGCTTATGGGACGAATGAGTACATCACTTAGCATGGACACTTTCCTCGCAAATTTTACTCAAACTCCTGATTGCCAATAGTTACTAAAAAAAGATGTTTATCGCAAGATGCGTGCCAACGGCTTGCGTTCGCGAAGCATGGCGCTGGGGCAGGCGTGGACTCTGCTTGGGAGCAGAAAAACTCGCAGCCAGAAAACTGCCTGCGTAGGTGTCGCAGAATCCCCAGCGCCCATTGCACGCTGTGTTAGGCGCTTTCGTTGGATTCACATGCAGCCTTCACTTGATAGATCATACGAAGATAAGGAACAACGCCGAGCAGCAACGCAGCAACTTTCTCATAAGTATTGGGCACAGAGGACTCTACTCCAAAGTGAATAGTGTTTCGAGAATCTCTAACCGTATCTGACCAACTTGCCGCAGTTCGTAATTCCCGAACGGATACACCACTCCTTTCCGCGATTGCTGAATATAGATCTTTCCGTTCATAGAGGGCGATAACTATCTCGATTTTCTTGCCTATTCCGATGGTAGGATTTTCAAGGTCATCCTTTTGTTTCCTTACAGAACCGGCATTACTCGGGGGAAGTGCATCTATGAGAGCCGCGCCAAGTTCTAACCAGGCACCTTCCGATGCCTTTCCAAGCATTGTGGCACTTGCAGTAAACAAATCATGCCTAAAAAAGCGCACTGCTTCACGTAAAGCCAGATCGACGTCAGGATGCAGATTTGAAATGCCTAAGTTGTGTAGGTATAAATCGGAATTAACAAGAAACTCCGAGGATGATTTTCTCGATGGCGGAAACGTAACTATTGTTGGAACCGATATTCGGTATTCATCGAATGTCCAGCCACTTGAATGGCTTCCGGTAGTCCATGCAAGATTGATCGACCCCCCAGGTAAGTTCAATGCGGCTGGAATAATGTAACTATCGTGAATAAGTTCCCAAATTGCCTCCGACGCTGCTGCTTGCCAAGAAATCGATTTTGCAGCTTGTGCAATGTTTGGTAATGGATCAACCCCTGGGTGATTTAGCACAATCTTTTCAGGCATTCGGGCATCCAGATTTTCCAACAACAAACCAATTACACTGGATGTATCCGAGTGATCTCTAAAAAGCTCCATAAGTTTTGCCTTAGCAATTGTCACCATCTGACGGGTTATGGCTATTTGTTCTGTGATTTTCGTCTTTGCTTCATCTTCACGCATCTTGTACAACTCCCATCAATGAATAACTCAATTGAAGCGCCTAACGGATTGCGTTACTGGCGCACGGGCGGGACACTGACTCTGCCCGAGAGCAGAAAAAACTCGAAGCCAGAAAAATGCCTGCCGTAGGTGCCGCAGAATCCCCAGTATCCAGTGCACGCTTTGTTAGCCTGCTTTTGACTTCTGCGATCACAATTAGCTATAGACAAACTCGCCCGTTGTCTGTCTAGCAAGTTCCAGCCATTCTACAAATGAATTTGAAACTATCGTCCACTTGCCATTCCAAGATTGAAGGTTGCTTAATATCAGTTCCTCGGGTTCTCTTCCATCCCAAGGTCCAATGCCTATGACGCTATCCTTCCGAACGGAATTTGCAAGGTCTAGGAGAAATTCAACTCTTTGATACTCATTTTTGTGACCTCTTCTAAAGACAAGACGCCCAAGAGAGAGCCATCCTAATTTACCTGATTCCATTAGTACATGATCGGCGGTGTTGAGATACCCATACCAATCTTCTACCATTGGACCAATTCCATATGTAGCAAAGTTGTGTTTCATCCCATCTATCATGATGCCGCCATAACTTTGCAAGAAGAGGATGTATTCTTTTGGGATTTCGTAAGGCTTGGCACGCTCAATTAACTCCGTAATTGCTTGTTGCATAAAAGAAATAAATCTGTCTGCCTCAGCAGCTTTTTCAATCTCGTTTGGCAATTCATATCCCACTGCATTGCTATATTCTTTATCTCGTTGTTGAAATTGTTCGATGACAGCGTCTCGACCTTGAAGAAAACCACAATCAACAAAAGCGCCAGGAATAGTACGAATACGCTCAACAATTTCTGTTACATCCATCAGAACATATTCCTCGTTTGCGCTTTATTCCAACTGCATTTGCAGGCTAACAGTTTGCGTTACTGGCGCTGGGACAGGCATGGACTCTGCTTGCGAGCAGAAAAAACTCGAAGCCAGAAAATGCTCCAAAAGCCGCACAGTACTCACCTGCCGAAGCGTAGTGAAGGTGCGTACGCTGTGTTAGGCGCTTTTGCCAGATCATCTACGGTAGGCCGAAAGCTTTTAAGATAATCGTAACAGCCAAGCTTGCGAAAATGCCGGCTGTAAACAATATATAATCGCGTGCAGCACTTCGTTTTTCGCCTTTTTGGATCTCAATATTGAGAAGCTGCGCTAAGGCATCGACTTGAGTCTTAGTAAGACTTACGGCCGCTTGCGCGATCTCCTTCTGAGATTCAAGTTGTTTTACCAATTCTTGACGGGCCTTAACTTCCCTTTCAATCGAAGCAATCAAATCTAGAGAATTGGTGAGCTGGTTGGCCAAAGTGGTGATACGAGTTGCTAGATCTGTATGGGTCAAAGATGAACGAGCAGCCTGATAAGCTCCGGTTGTGTACCCCCAGAAAGCGAGTGCTCCGGGACCGATCACCATCAACAACGCTACTAAGGGCACACGGTACAAAATTGAAACATTTGCAGCCGCATAATCTGACCATAGTCCAACAATGACATATGTTCCCCAAACTCCAAGCACACCGACTGCGAGAGATGCTATTGCACGTTTCGGATACCTATTGGTCGACATATTCGTTCTCCTTGGTCAAAGCAATCGAACTGGCTACTTATTTCCGACTCCTTGGTGTTTCAAAGCTAATCAACAGCAAGGAGCAAAGCATCAGGTGCCTAACTATTAGTTATACGGAACCATTCCTTAAAACACCCCTGTGCGGGGTGTTATACAGCCTGACTCTCTATAACATACTATGTACAGTATTATATGACTTACTTACCAATAACCTTCAATCCGCAATCGCCATTGCCGGTTCACCTTCAGGTGATTGCTCCTTCAATTCCCTGTGCGGGGCGAGGAAGGTGGTGACCAATCCAAGTGCGGCAGCGATGAAGGCGATGATGAAGACCAGCCCGATCGCGTTGGACATCGCAACCCGCACGCCCTCGTTGATCAAAGTCTCAGCGCCGGGAATCGGATCGAGAATTTGCGAAACCAGTTTCGGGTCCAGACCTGCGGCGCTAAGGTTCGATGCGAGTCGCAGGCTAAGCGCGGCGCCCATCACGCTCACGCCGAGCGTCCCGCCGATCGAACGACTGAACTGCATCGTCGAAGTAGCAACACCAAGATAACGTCGCTCCACGCTGGTTTGTATGGCGATCAAAAACGGCGGGATCGAAAAGCCCATACCGATGCCCATTAGCGTCACGAAGATCATCAAGGTCAGCTGGCTGGTCTGTGCGCCGATGCGCGACATAAAAAATGCACCCACCGTGAGCAGTGTCGTCCCGAATATCACCAGCCTGCGATAACCCACGCGCAGTAAAATGCGTGTGCCAACGATGCTCGCGCCCACCCAGCCCAACAACATCGGCGCGATCGTGATGCCCGCCTGTGTGGCGCTCGTGCCCAATACTGCCTGCACGAACAACGGCACAAACGAAATACTACCGAACATCGCCCAACCCGTCAGGGTCCCATGCGCAATGCTCACCGCGAACAGCCGCTCACGAAAAAGATGCAACGGCAGGATCGGGTCTGTTGCGCGACTCTCGACCCACAACAAGGCAATGAATAACAAAATGGATATCACGACCAGAATCAAGCCAGTGGATAAATTGGTTTCCATCAGACCCAGCAACAGCATGATGACTGCGCTCATTAACAAGCCTGCGCCTGCGTAATCCACCGACGGCTTTCCGTGGCTGTGAATTTGATCGCGATATGCAAACACGACGAATGCCGCCGCTAATAACCCCGCCGGGACGTTGATATAAAAGACCCAACGCCATGAAAGTTGATCCACGAGAAAGCCGCCCAACAACGGACCAACGATCGAGGACACGCCCCACACGCCTGAGAAGAGACCCTGCATCTTGGTACGTTGTTCCAGTGAGAACATTTCACCGATCAGAATAAATGCCAGCGGCACAATGCCGCCCGCACCGATGCCTTGCAACGCGCGCGCAAAGATCAATTGATCCATGCTGTTTGCCAATCCGCACCAGACCGAGCCGATGAGGAAAAGCGCGATCGCAACGCCATATAAACGGCGGCGACCGTATAAGTCTGATAATTTTCCATATAGCGGAACGGTGGTCGTGGATGTCAGCATGAACGCCGAAAAAACCCACGAGAAATGGTCGAGCCCGCCCAACTGTCCCACGATCGTGGGCATGGCTGTGGCAACGACGGTCGATTCCATCGAAGCCAGAAACAAGCTGAGCATAATGCCAATTGTTACGAGAATGATTCGGTTACGTGACATGATTTACCTTTATAAAACATTCTATGTCACTCTGAGGGAGCGTTCGTTGCGACCGAAGAGTCTCCGTGTTTTCTTGGTAGAGACTCTTCGCTACGCTCAGAGAGACATGGCTTCTGGATTGCTGGCAATCATACACCAGAACAAAGCTGGGATTTGGATGGATATTATGATGGTTTGTTGATCGAATACAACAGCGTGGGTTCGCCGTTGACATCTCCATCAATCTCGAGCGTCATGCCGATTTTTATGGCGACCTTGCTCGAAGCTTCATTCCCTGGGTTGACCACACAGATCAAACGCGATATTTTCAGCTCATCGAAACCATATTGTAGAATTGCTTTTGCCGCTTCGGTTGCGAGTCCCTGCCCCCAATATTCTCTTGCCAGCATATAACCGACTTCGATTTCTTCATGCCCTTCAATATCCATCGGGGTCAATCCGCACCGCCCGATAAATTTATCGGTCGCCTTGTAAATGGTCGCCCACATCCCAAATCCGTATTTGACATAACACTGCTCGATCATCCATTCCAATTCTTGCTTGGTCTCTTCATAGGACGGGATACCTTCGGAATAATATTTCCTTACCTCGGGGCTTTGATACAACGCAAAGAGATCATCCAGATCGTCCATGGTCAGACGCCGAAAGAAGAGTCGTTCGGTTTCAAGAATTTTAGTCTTGGGATTGGCCATGATGATCTAAACTATTACTTCAACGAGATCGTCTCTGCCGCACATAATCGGTAACGCGTTGCTCCAAATCGTGGGGATAGGTGTAGCCCAAAGCTTTGCCAACTTCCATTGCCACTTGACCGAAGAGCTGCATCGTGTGAAATAACGCCTCCCAATTGTCTGAGGTGTCTGCTCCGGCATATGTGCTTTCCACTTGTGACCAAATCTCGGGTGGCATTCGCTTTTTCAAACCTTTGCCTAAAGCACCTGTCGGCACCGACCAGTTGTAGTCAAGTTCGATTCGCCATTCCAGCATTTGGCGTAGGTAAATGTGCTTCATATCATAATCCAGCGCCCATTTGACCGGAAGGAGTTCGCCGCGCAAAAGGCATTTCGCGATATAAGGCGCATCGCTGAAAAAGTCTTCAATTGCTTTTTGATAAACATCATTCGTCGGTCGAGTCGGGATGTAAGCAGTATACGTTGGTTGCTTCATCTCCTTCATTAGATTATCTTTGTCCATGAGAACGCGGTGTCCCGCATCGAGTTCAGCTGTAAGCGTTGACGCTTGAATGATCTTCTGCATGAGTTCAACCGGCCAGATGGTAAAGTCGATCTTGAGACCATCTGCATATTGTGTAACATTGGCTGTCATTTCAATCCCATAGTCCGCTGAAGGATAAATGGGATCCCAATAAACCACCAACACTTCCCCGAAATCTTCCAGCCAGTTTCGATCCTCGAAGAATGGATGAATGTCCTCAACGATCAATATGACATCATAGTCGGAAAAGATATCCACTGAAGCGTTTGGCACGGCGCGCGTACTGGTTAAAAGCATCGCGCGGATGCTATCTCTTTTCTCCGCCCAATGCATTAGTTTGCTTATGATGTCACTTTTAGGGTGTGATTCGTTCATAGTGAGTAAAAAGCTTTATGTTTACTTTTTCCAAATGTCAGCCAGCCCAAACAACCCCGCACAAATGCACATCGCAGTTGGAAGGAGCAACAACAACGGCATAATGATCAATCCACCGGTCAAGCCATGATGAACCTGTTCAAGTGTGCTTTCCTGCGGCTGTTCTGGATCATAAAATACTTTTACAGATGTCTTGACGGGATACCGTTCCATGATTTCATCAGCTTCACTGTGCAAATAGGTGCCGAAATAATCGAATGCCAACCTTTGACTTTTATACTCGACTCCATTGACTTGATAGGTGTATATGATCGTTGGCTTCCATTGCGAGCGACCAGTGGGTTCAAGCTTTGTATTCACTACCTGACCATCAGTGACAAGCCAGGTTTTGCTGCTTCTGGCTGACCGCCATATTTTGATATGGCTGTAAATAAGACTGAATGCATTCACGCCACAGAATAGCCCAAAGGCAATCATCAGTAAGCCCATCAATAACGACATCAAATTATCAAGCATGGTCTCTCAAGTCTATGAAGCGAAGCCTTCAGGCATCTTCGTTTCACCGCTGACACTTAACCGATCGATATCATCCGCACGATCAGGATACATTGCCAATAATTGTGCGCGTCTGCCGCCCTCGAAGATGTCTCCAGTAAATCCGGGTGCGACGGTACAACCGAAAAGCGAATATCGTCCGCCTTGAAGTATATGTCCTGCTTGCCACACTCCCGCCGGGATAACAAATTGCACGAGCTGTCCCTTGAGTGGATCGCTGCCCATGATCACATCTTTGCTCGCCCCATCGGGATATAACAACACCAACCGCAACAGGTCACCGCCGTAGAAATGCCAGACTTCATCATATTTCAACTTATGAAACAGCGACACACTGCGCGGCTCATCACAATACATGGCAATGATGGCGGTGCAAACTGGCTTGCCATTCTCGTCTTCCTGTGCCGAGCGATAGGCGCTGACGAACAACGTCCCTTCGATGGGAAGAGGTTGGAAGTGATAATGTTCAATAAGGGCTTTTACTTCAGGGTGCATGTGGTTCCTTTTGCGTTTCGACTGCGCTCTTTCCCATGTTTGATTTCGTCCTGAGCGGAGGGCTGAGTGGTTGTTGCGAAGCCCGTAGTCGAAGGACGCTCCGCTCAACGTGAAGAGCTTTTCAACGCCGCATCTGCTTCATCCAAATGTTCATTACGATGCAACGCGCGGATGACCCAACGCTTGTTGTAGTTGTATATTTCTTCAAGCAGTGTTGGCGAATATTCTTCGAGACGTTTATCCAACGTCTCTGATGTTTCAATGGCGATGCGTGCCGTTTCGCGTGGTGGGACTGCCAGCCACAGCGGCAAGGATAAGTCATTCACGAAGATATCAATCTCTGGCACGAATAATTTGTTGTTTTTCTCCGTCGTATCCAACACATATATCACGCGGCGATCCCACCACGCGATATGTGCGAAGACGACGCCTACCGTCCAATGTTCACCAACTTGGGCGAGCATCTCTTCATCGCTGAGTCGCTTTGCCAATGCGCGGATGCGTTCACGTGATGCGTGATTCTGTTCTTTGTATGCAAGGTCGAGGGTCATATAGATGCTCCTATCATAGGAATATGGATATTTGTAAATCCGTTTAGGACTATTCTACCGAATACACAGCCATGATTCGATACGGACCAGGTTCCACGTGCTTGAATTGATCGCTTTCCAGTAACTGTTTTGCCTGTTCAAAAGAATCAAGCAGGCAGTGTAGATTCGTCTTTACTTCAGCTGCCAGGTAATTGCAAGATAATGGCGAACATTGAGCACTGTTGCCCAATTCGAAGCTTACTAGATCATAACCTTCCAATGTTTTTTGGATTGGGAAAATAACATTCGGCTCAAAGGGTAATTCTGATTCGAGTTCCAGCCATTCGCGCTCTTCCTCATCAAATTCAGATTCATAGACTTCATAATAGAACAGCTTTGTCTCATTCAGATCGATGGAGTGTTCATTCGCCAATTGTTGAATAATCTGTGGTGAATCGAAAAACCAATAGCCATTATGTTTCCAGAAAGGGATATAGTCCGCAAAGTTTTTGGATGTACAACCACTCACGGAATAAATATCCACGACCTGATCGGCTTTAAGCCACTCAGGATGAAGAGTTACTCGTTTTGCCATATAACCAACGGGAATCATGTTTATCCTTGAAGATGCATTCCATCAAACTTTCGCTGTGACTTCTTTTCCAATCCGCACAACTTCTCTTGCCAATAAATCAAAATCCTCCTGAGTGCTGCGATGATTGGCGATCGCGATGCGCAAACAATAATTATCGCCCAGCGTAGTATAGGATGGCACAGCAATGCCTTGCTCATGCAAGCGCATCAAAATTTCCTTATTGAGTGTGTTCAGCGCTTCAACATCCAAGCCGCCGGGGTTAAAGCGGAAGCAGACAATATCCATGCCGATCGGAGCGAGCAATTCCATGGTCGGCTCCTTCTCAACCAGTTGACCGAAATAATGCGCCTGCTCCACGTTGCGCGCGATCATTCTGCCGAAGCGATCCAGTCCATGTTCCTTGATGGACATCCACACTTTGAGCGCACGGAATTGACGCGAGAGTTGTACGCCATAATCACTGAACCAAATGTGACCTGCAGCCACTCCGCGGGTTTCATGTGCCAGATATTCAGGTGTCAGTGAAAAAGTATTGCGGTGCGCTTTTTCAGAGCGCACAATGGCGCAACCCGCTTCAAAGGGAATATGCATCCATTTATGTAGATCAAGCGCAACAGAGTCCGCCCGTTCAATTCCCACCAGTTTGGGTTTGACATTCTCAGCCAACACAGCGACCGCGCCGATTGCGCCATCCACATGAAACCAGAGATCTTCGCGCTCACATAGATCGGCGATGGCGTTCAGATCATCTACAGAACCGGTATTGATCGTCCCGGCAGTGCCAATCACACAAATGGGACGATGCCCCGCTTTGCGATCTTCGTCAATGGCTTGTTGCAATGCATCCAGATCGATGGTGTAATCACTTTTCACCGGAATTTTTCGTAGGCTGTCACTGCCCATCCCAAATAATTCCAGCGCTTTTTGACTGCAACTATGTACTTCAACGGAAGCATATATCATCAAACGTTGCGGCGCGCCTTGCATGCCCACTTCACGGATGTTGAAACCAGCCTTGGTGTTGCGTGCCACTGCCAGACCAACCAGATTTGCCATCGACCCGCCGCTTACCAACAAACCACTCGCATCCTCTGGAAAGCCAATCATTTCCTTGACCCAATTGACCACCTGCTCTTCGACCAGATTCGCAACATGATTTCCGCCGCCCAAATTGGGATTCATTGTTGCAGCGAGCATATCTGCCAGCGCGCCGAGCACTGTGCCACTGCCCATATACCAACCCCAAAAACGCGGATGAATATTTCCCATCGGATAAGGAAAAATGGTTTCCAAAAATTCCTGATACGTTGCCTCTGCGCCTCCGGGCTCATGTGGAGCTGACTCTTCAAACCTGGCTGTGACCTGCTCTGGCATCGCCTGCCAAACGGGACGCTCACGCACAGTCTCAAGATACGTGATGGCATCATCCACCATACGGTGTGCGAGCACGCGCATCTCATCCCAATTTTCGGGGTCAAGCGTTTCATAATTCTGATGGTTATCCATTTAAACCTCCGGGGTACGACTAAGAATATTCAACGGTAGCGAATATAACACCATTATTTTATAATAATATCCCCTATCGTTCTGAAAATTGACAGGGATATTTTACTGACTCTGATCAGCGATGATTGCGTAGCGCTCGTCTGTAACAGCGCCGCCCCAAAAATTTGGGTTGTCGCTTAAATTCTGAACGGTCACATCGCTAAGAGAGGCTGGGAGCATTGCGGTCAACTCATTTGCATGTAAGCCCGCGCTGGTTTTCCAATAGCCTTCAACCAGAAATAAGCGTCCATTTTGTTTTAGAAACTTGACCCACCTTTGCAGCACTTGTTCCGGCTC
>WNFL01208091.1_pt5 | contig 18534 bp, 20 predicted proteins | sample 5400361 | NCBI WGS metagenome assembly WNFL01 (sample SAMN13153351, study PRJNA577476) | soil metagenome | isolation source: 40 cm soil on Douglas fir-dominated hillslope | place: USA:California | collected 2013-09-17
CATCGTCAACAACTACCGCCACATCTCCTTCAACTTCGGGCCCACGCTCCTGGCCTGGATGGAGCGGTGCGCGCCGGAGGTGTACCGGCGCATCCTGGAGGCCGACGCGGAGAGCGTCCGCCGGCGCGGGCACGGCAACGCCATCGCCCAGGCGTACGCGCACGCCATCCTTCCCCTCTCCAACGAGCGCGACCAGCGCACCCACATCCGCTGGGGGCTGCACGACTTCCGCCGCCGGTTCGGCCGGGCCGCCGAGGGCATGTGGCTGCCGGAGACGGCCGCGGACCTCGCCACCCTGCGCGCGCTCGCCGACGAGGGACTGCAATTCACCGTCCTGTCGCCGCACCAGGCGCTGCGGGTGCGGGCGCCCGGCGGCAGGTGGGAGGACGCGCGCAACGCGCAGTTCGACCCGACGCGCCCGTACAAGGTGGATCTGCGCGACGGGCGGCACATCGCCGTCTTCTTCTACGACGGCCCGATCGCGCGGGGGATCGCCTTCGGAGAGGGGCTGGCCAGCGGCGACGAGCTGGTGCAGCGCCTGGAGCAGGGCTTCAACGACGCGCGCTCCCACGACGAGGTCCTGACCGTCGCGGTGGACGGCGAGACCTTCGGACATCACAAGAAGGGCGGCGACGAGGTGCTGGCCGCGGCGCTCCGCCACCTGCAGCAGCGAGAGGACGTGGAGCTGGTCAACCTGGCGCAGGCGCTGTCGCTCTCTCCTCCGGAACACGAGGCGGAGATCGCGGAGGGCTCGTCCTGGAGCTGCATGCACGGCGTCGAGCGCTGGCGCAGCGACTGCGGCTGCCACACCGGAGGTCAGCCAGGCTGGCACCAGCGCTGGCGGGGACCGCTGCGCGCGGCCCTCGATCAGCTGCGCGACCGCCTCTCCGACCTCTACGAGCGGGAGGCCGCCGCGCTCTTCCGCGATCCCTGGCGCGCGCGCGACGAGCTCATCGAGCTGGTCCTCGACCCGGAGCGCAAGCGCGCGGTGGAGTTCGTCGAACGGCAGGCGGGGCGCGCGCTGGACGAGCCGGATCGGGTCAGGGCGCTGAAGCTGCTCGAGATGCAGCGCCAGGCGATGCTCATGTACACCAGCTGCGGCTGGTTCTTCTCCGAGATCTCCGGCATCGAAGCAGTGCAGATCCTCAAGTACGCGGCGCGGGCGCTGCAGCTCGCGCGCGAGGTGAGCGGCACCGACTTCGAGCCCGAGCTGGTCGACGCGCTGGCGAAAGCGCCTTCCAACCTGCCCGAGCTCGGCGACGGGGCGCGCGTCTACGAAACGCTGGTGAAGCCTTCGGTGGTTTCGCTGGAAGGGGTGGCGGCGCACTACGCCATCGCCGGCCTGTTCGACGAGTACGGCACGGCGGACGAGCTGTTCTGCTACGACGTCGCCCTGCGCGGCCGGCGGCGGGAGAAGGGAGGCAGCGCAACCCTGGCCATGTCGCGGCTGGAGATCCGCAGCCGCCTCACCCACGAGCGGCGCGATCTCTCCGCCTGCGTGCTGCACTTCTCGGGCTCCGACATCCGCAGCGGGCTGCGGCCCTACGACGCGGATGCGCATGCCGAGGCGGAAAAGCGCCTCTTCGGCCGCTTCGCCGCGCTCTCGCTCGCCCAGATGGTGCGCGAGATCGACCGCGAGTTCCCCGGGCGCGACTACACCCTGCGCGATCTGTTCCTCGACGAGCGCCGCCGGCTGGCCGGGCAGCTCCTCGACGAGACCATGCGCCGGTACGAGGACGACTACCTGCAGATCTACGAGTCGAATCGGCGGCTGATCGACTTCCTGCGCGAGATCGACTCGCCGGTGCCGCGGCCGCTGCAGGTCGCCACCGACGTGGCGCTGACCCGCCAGGCCCAGCAGTGCGCCCGCGCGCTCGCCGACGGCAAGCTCGATCTCGCAACCGCGCAGCCGGAGTTGCTCGCCACCGCGCAGTTGGCCCGGCGCCTGGGCGCCCGCATCGATCCCGCCGCGGTGCAGAAACCGTTCCACGAGCTCTTGCACAAGCTCGTCGCGCGGCTCCTCGCCGGCGGAGCGCGCGACACCGCGCCGCAGCTCTCCGGCGTGCTGGAGCTGGCCGCGCGGCTGGGCGTGTACCTGGATCTGTGGGAGGCGCAGAACCGGCTCTGGGACGCCGTCGACGAGGTGCGGATCGAGCCCGAGCAGCTGACGCGGCTGGCGCGGGCGCTCTGGTTCGACGAGCGGACGCTGGTGGCGCGTGCGCAAGCGCCGCGGCGGCCGCCGGCCCCCCCGCACGCAGCAGCCGCGCTGTGAGCTTTGGGACGATGCTGCCCGGCGTCTGGTCTCCGGCGCGCCGGACGAGTGATCGACCGCCGGCTCCCCCCGGTGCTGCGGCGCTGCCGCAGTTCCTAGGTTCCCAAGCGTGCACGTACACGGGTTGACCGAGCTGGGTTTCTGGGGCTTCCTGAAGAAGCTCTACAAGCGCTGGTCGGACAACGCCATCACCGACCGCGCGGCGCAGCTCGCGTATTACTTCGTCTTCGCGCTCTTCCCCTTCCTCTCCTTCCTGGTCACCCTCACCGCGTACCTCCCGCTGCAAGGAGCGATGCAGGAGCTGCTCGCCCGGGTGAACGAGCTGATGCCGGGCCAGGCGATGGCGATCGTCCAGGACCAGCTGCAGAAGCTCCTCACCGTCCGGCGCCCCAGGCTCCTCACCGTGAGCTTGCTCCTGGCGGTCTGGAGCGCGTCGCGCGGCGTGGACGCGATCCGCACCGCGCTCAACCTCGCCTACGACGTCAAGGAGTCGCGGCCGTTCTGGAAGACCCAGGGAATGGCGATCGCCATCACCGTGCTCGGAGCCGTGCTGGTGCTCGTCTCGATCACGTTGATCAGCCTGGGTGGAAAAGCCGGCGAGTGGTTGGCAAGCCAGCTCGGAATCCAGCAGATGTACGCGATGATCTGGGCGGTCCTGCGCTGGCCCATCACGATGTTCCTCATCATGCTCGTCGCCGCTTCGCTCTATTACTTCCTACCCGACGTGGAGCACTTCGGGACGTACGACGTCATGTACGGCTCGATCGGCGGCATGATCGTGCTGCTCACCTGGCTCTACCTGACCGGGCTCATCTTCGTGCTCGGCGGCGAGATCAACGCCATCCTCGAGCACGCCGCGCACGAGGGGAAGGCGGCGGGCGCGCGCGCTCCGGGACAGGCGCCGCCGCCGCCGGAGGACAGGCCGAGCGCCGCATCTCCGGGCGCCTCGAAGGAGCGCACCGCGGCGCGCAGGTCGCACCTGCGCCTGCTCCGCCGGCGCGAGGGACGGCGGGCGATCGAGGCGCAGCCTCCCTCCGAGGAGGGGAGCGTGCCGCCCGAGGAGCTTCCGCCCGAGCCACCCTGATCGAGCGGCTACCGTCGAATACCGAACGCGTCCGATCCCGTGCAGGCCTACATCCGCCTGCTTGCCGGCTCGGTGGCCCGTGCCCAGACATTGCTTCCGCGCGAGCGAATGCCCAACTGGACCGAGGAGCCTGTCCGATGCCGGCCTGCACCATGATCCGCGAAGCGCGTGGCGATTGCGCCACCTACGTGTTGTCCGGTCGATTCGAAGGCATCTCTGCGTGGGAGCTCGCCGCCCGGCTGACGGAAGAGCGGCTGCCTCAGGCCGTGCTCGATTTCAGCCGCTGCCACGAGTTCCACGACTACGCGATCGCGGTCCTCGCCCAGGCCCTGTTCGGGCTGGTCGGTCTGCGCGTGAACCTCCGCGGCTTGCGCCAGCACCAGGAACGCGTGTTCAAGTGCTTCGGCGTGGACGTGGCGGAGCTTTCGCATCCGGTCGAGGCGCCCCGCCCGCGGCCGGAGCCCGACCTGGCGCACGAGGCGGTCTAGATGCCCCGGCCGATCTGGAGCGGATCGCTGAGCTTCGGATTGGTCAACGTGCCGGTGAAGCTCTTCTCCGCGACCTCCCCAAAGGAGGTCCGCTTCCACATGCTCCACGACAAGGACGGCGGGCGCATCCAGCAGAAGCGCGTCTGCTCGATCGACGGCGAGGAAGTGCCCTGGGAGCACATCGTCAAGGGGTTCGAAGTCTCCAAGGGGCGGTACGTCACCGTCACCAGGGAGGAACTGGAGGCGTTCGTCCCCAAGGCGACGCGCTCGATCGACATCGAGGACTTCGTCGACCTCCACCAGATCGACCCGATCTACTACGACCACAGCTACTACCTGGTTCCGGATCGCGGCGCGGCGCGCCCGTACGCGCTGCTGCTCGAGGCGATGAAGAAGACCGGGAGGGTCGGCATCGGCCAGTTCGTGCTGCGCACCAAGCAGTACCTGGCCGCGGTACGGCCCATGGGCAAGGCGCTGGCGCTTTCGACGATGCTCTACGCCGACGAGGTGGTCGACCAGAGCGAGCTGGAGGGCTTGCCCGCGGCGGAGGCGAAGCCGCGCGAGAAGGAGCTGCAGATGGCCGAGCAGCTGGTCGAGTCGCTGGCCACCGACTTCGACCCGAAGAAGTACAAGGACACCTTCCGCGAGCAAGTGCTGGCGCTCCTCGAGCGCAAGGCCGAAGGGGAGGAGGTCGTCGCCGAGCCCGCCGAGGAGGCGCCGCGCGGCAAGGTGGTGAACCTCATGGACGCGCTGGCCAAGAGCCTCGCCGCCGCGCGCAAGGGCGAGGGGCCGCAGGCGGGCGACCGGCGCCACCGCCCCGAGGAGGGAGCGCGCGCCGCCGCGCGCACCGCGCGGGCTCCGGCGCGCCGCCGCAAGACCGCGTCCAAGGCCAGGCGGTAGGCGCGCAGGATGGGCTCGAGCGACGCGCGCGAGGTGCGCATCGGCTCGCGGCAGCTCCGCCTGGTCAACCTGGACAAGGTGCTCTACCCCGCGGCCGGGTTCACCAAGGCGCAGGTAATCGACTACTACGTGCGCACATCCTCTGCCTTGCTGCCGCACCTGCGCGACCGGCCGCTCACGCTCAAGCGGTACCCGAACGGCGTGGACCAGCCGCACTTCTACGAGAAGCGGTGCCCGAGCCACCGGCCGCCGTGGGTGCGCACCGCGGAAGCGGACGGCATCCGCTTCTGCCTGGTGAACGACCTCGCTTCCCTGGTGTGGGTCGCGAACCTGGCTGACCTCGAGCTGCACGTGCCGCTCGCGCGCGCCGGCTCCTGGGACCGTCCGGACTCGGTGGTGTTCGACCTGGATCCGGGCGCGCCCGCGGACCTGGTGCAGTGCTGCGAGGTGGGCCTCCTCTTGCGGGGCCTGTTCGACTCGCTGGGCCTCGCCTCCTACGCCAAGACGAGCGGCTCGAAGGGACTTCAAGTCTACCTGCCCCTGAACACGTCCGGCGTGACCTACGAGCAGACCAAGCCTTTCGCCCGCGCCGTCGCCGAGCTGCTCGAGCGGGAGCGACCGGACCGGATCGTCTCCAACATGAAGAAGTCGCTGCGGACCGGAAAGGTGCTGGTGGACTGGAGCCAGAACGACCCGCACAAGACCACGGTGTGCGTCTACTCTCTGCGCGCGAAGGAGCGACCCACGGTGTCCACGCCGGTCACCTGGAAGGAAGTCGAGGCCTGCGCGAAGGGCGGCGGCGCCGGCTCGCTCACCTTCGAATCCGAGGACGTCATCGGCCGCGTCGAGGCGCAAGGAGACCTCTTCGCGCCTGTTCTCGAACGAAAGCAGAAGCTGCCGCGCCTCACGCCGGCGCAGTGATGGAACGAGGGGAGCAAAACACTCCCCCCGCACCCGAACGCTACGGAACTGCCGCGCCTGTACCGCGCCGCAGGACGGCGAAGATCAGGCTGACGACGGCGAGGATCAACAGGATGTGGACCCACGCCCCGATCTGCGCACCGGACACGAGGCCCAGCACCCAGAGCACGAGCAGGATGACCGTGATGGTCCAAAGCATAAGCCGCCTCCTTTTTTTGCAAAGGTAGGCGCGCCCCCTACGTGCAGGAATGGACGAGCGGCCCCCGCCGCCACCTGAGCGGCCAGGAAAGCGCCCGCGTGGCCGGTGCGGGCACCCCGCACCACGATGCCCTTGCGTGCCACCCGAGGGGGCGTGGGACGGTCGTTTTGCTTGAAGACCGACGATCAGGGTGCCGTCCGCCGATCGCTGCGGATCTCAGTCGCCGAGGGCGTGGTCGCCGAGCTGGTCACCGCCTGTGCGAGCGGTGGGGCGATCACGGCATGGGCGCTGTACCTGGGCTTCACCCCCGTGCTGGTGGGCGTGCTGGGCGCCCTTCCGTTCGCCGCGCAACTGGTACAGATCCCCTCGGCCTGGCTCACGCGCGTGCACGGCAGCCGGCGCACGGCGCTGTGGACCATCGGCGTTTCGCGGCAGCTGCCGATCGTGCTGGCGATCCTGCCCTGGATTCCCGTCGAAGAGCCCGTCCAGCGCGCGATCCTGCTCGCGGTCGCGGCGGCGAGCTCGCTGCTCGCGGTTGCCGGCAACAACGCCTGGACCTCCTGGATCAGCGAGCTGGTCCCGGACCGCCTCCGCGGCCGCTACTTCGGAAGGCGCACCGCGTTCTGTGCGCTGGGGAGCACGCTCGGCGCGCTCGGGGCGGGACTCGCGCTCGACCATTCCGGTCCCGGGCCCGGCGCGGGGCACGTGCTCTCGCTCTTGTCGCTCGCTTCCTGCGCGTTCGGCGCGATCACCGTGGCGCTGCTGCGGCGGCAGCACGAGCCGTGCGCGCACCTGGTTCCTCCGGAACCGACCCTGACGGACGCTCTGCGTCCCTGGACCGAGCCGGCGGCGCGCAGCGCGCTGGTCTTTCACGTCGCCTGGGCCGCGGCCTGCGGGCTCTCCGCCGCCTTCTATCCGATCCACATGATCGGCAACCTGCGCATGGGGTTCGCGCGCATGGCGCTCTACAACGGCGCGATCGCGGTGGTGCGCATGCTGACCGCGCCGCTCTGGGGGCGCGCGCTGGACCGCGTCGGCGCGCGGCCCGTCCTGGTCGCGTGCTGCTTCGGGCTCAGCATCTCCAACGCCCTCTGGCTCTTTCCGCGCGAGGACGTCCTCTGGCCGCTCGCGGTCGACGCCGTGCTCTGCGGCGTGCTGCTGGCGGGCCAGGGGCTCGCCTCCTTCTCGCTGCCGCTCAACGTCTCCTCGCGTGGGACCCGGCCCTTCCATCTCGCTGCCTTCGCCGCCGCAGCCGGGATCGCCACCGGGGTCGCCTCCGCCGCCGGCGGTGGGCTCGCGCACGTCCTGCCCGCGCACGTGGGGTTCCTGGGGCGCACTCTGGTCGGGTCGCAGCTCCTGTTCCTCATGAGCGGGGTGCTGCGGCTCTGCGCCGCCGCGCTCGCGCTGCGCATCGTGGAACCCGGAGCGCGTCCGGTGCAGGCGCTGGGCCGCCTCGCGCTGGAGGGCGCGCTCCGCAGGCAGCGGCCCCCGCAGCTCGATCCGGGTTGCGCGGTGCCGGTGGCGCGGCGAAGCTCGGCGGCGTGACGTACGACTGCCAGCGCTGCGGCGCCTGCTGCTGCAATCCCGCCGAGAACCGCGCCGAAGGATACCGCGACTACGTGCCCGTCGAGCCCGGGTCGCGGCTGCTACGAAGGCTGCAGCTCCTCGGCCGCTACACCGTGCTGAACGGACGCGGCGAGCGGCACCTCAAGATCGTCGGCGCGGAGGAGCGCTGCGCCGCGCTGGAGGGGGCGCTGGGCCGCCGCGTCCGCTGCGCCGTCTATCTCGACCGGCCCGCCGCGTGCCGCAAGGTCGAGGCGGGGAGCGCCCGCTGCCTGCAGTACCGGGCCGAGCGCGGCATCACTTCCTGAAGGTCGCCACGCTGCCGGGCTGCTCCTCGAGCCGCACCTCGTCGACGGGGAGCCCGGCGCGCTCGGCTTGCTCGAACAGGAGGCGCGCCAGGTTCTCGGCCGTGGGCGCCACGTCGAGGGCGCGGAAGGGCTCGCCGAGCGACCGCAGCGCCGCGGCGAGCGGATCGTCGCGGTGGAGCAGCATCTGGTGATCGAGCTGCTCGTCCACGTAGGCGCGCACCCGGCGCTGGATGACGTCGAAGTCCGCCACCATCCCTTGCGCGTCCAGCGCCTCCGAGCGGAGCGTCACGAACGCGCGCGCGTTGTGGCCGTGCAACCGCCCGCACTTGCCGGGGTGACCGAGCAGCCGGTGGCCGTAGCAGAAGGCCAGCTCCTGGGTGACCTGGAACATGCGCCGATTGTAACCCGGCTGTAGCATGCCGCGCCGATGCAGCCGCTCGAATCGTGGGGCCGCTACCCGCTGGCGCGCCAGGCGGCGGTGCCCGTCCACTGGCGCAGCGATCCGCTCCCGACGGTGCACGGGACCTTGCTGCCGTTCGGCCAGGGTCGCAGTTACGGGGACTGCTGCCTCAACGAGGGCGGCACGCTCCTCGCCACCTCCCGCCTGGACCGGTTCATCGAATTCGATCCCGGCCGCGGCGTGCTCCGCTGCGAGGCGGGGACGCGGCTGGGCGACATCCTCGCCTTCGCCGTCCCGCGCGGCTTCTTCCTGCCGGTGCTCCCCGGGACCCGCTTCGTCTCGGTGGGCGGCGCCATCGCCAACGACATCCACGGAAAGAACCACTTCCGCGCCGGGACCTTCGGGCGGCACGTGCTGCAGCTGGAGCTATTGCGCTCGTCCGGCGAACGGACCGTCTGCTCTGCGGAGCAGAACGCGGAGCTGTTCGCCGCGACCGTGGGTGGATTGGGCCTGACCGGGCTCGTGACCTGGGCGGAGCTGCAGCTCCGCCCCGTCCAGGGACCGTTCATCGACACCGAGACGGTGCCCTTCAGCGGGCTGGACGAGTTCCTCGCCATCGACGCGGACTCCTCGCAGCGCTACGAGTACACGGTGGCGTGGATCGATCCGCGCCGGCGCGGCCTGTGCGGCTTGTACTTTCGCGGCGACCACTCCGCGCGCCCAGGCAAGGCTCCGCCCCCGCGTGAGCCGGCGGCGTTTCCCTTCGACCTGCCCGAGGTGGCGGTGAGCGGCCCGACCGTGGCCGCGTTCAACGCGCTGTACTACGCGCGCGGCCGCCTGCGATCGGGGCGGAAGCTGGTCCGCTACGCGTCGTTCTTCTTCCCTCTCGACGCGATCGGACGGTGGAACCGGCTCTATGGCAAGCGGGGCCTCCTGCAGTTCCAGTGCGTCGTCCGCGATCCCGCGGCGGTGCGCGCGCTGCTCGACCGCATCGCCTCGTCGGGGCTGCGCTCTACGCTCGGAGTGCTGAAGACCTTCGGCGAGGTTCCCTCCCCGGGGATTCTCTCCTTCCCGCGCCCGGGAGCGACGCTCGCGCTGGATTTCCCGAACCGCGGTGCAGACACCTTCGCCCTGCTCGACGCGCTGGAATCGATGGTGCGGGAGGCGGGCGGCGCGCTCTACGCGGCGAAGGACGCGCGGATGTCTCCGGCCACCTTCGCGGCCGCGTATCCACGCGCCGCCGCGTTCGAGCGGCACGTCGATCCGGCGTTCTCCTCCTCCTTATGGCGGCGGGTCCGCGCCGCATGAGGCGGGTCCTGGTGCTCGGCGCCACCTCGGCGATCGCGCAGCAGGTCGGGCGCCTGTACGCCGCCCGCGGGGCCGAGCTGTTCCTGGTCGCGCGCAACGAGGAGCGGCTGGCCGCGGTGGCCGACGACCTGCGCGTACGCGGCGCCTCGGTCGAGACGGCCGTCGCCGACCTGGACGATGCGGGGCGGCACGAGGATCTCCTCGCTCGCGCCGCGCCGCTCGACGTGGTCCTGCTCGCGCACGGCGTCCTGGGCGACCCCGGCGAGACCGGACGGAGCGCCGAGGCCGCCGAGGCGGTGCTGCGGACCGATCTGGTCGGGCCGGTCTCGCTGCTCACCCGCGCGGCGCAGCGCCTCGAGGCGCAGGGGAGCGGGTGCATCGTCGCGCTCTCCTCGGTGGCCGGCGATCGGGGCCGGGGCAGCAACGCCGTGTACGGCGCCGCCAAGGCGGGGCTGACGGCGTTCCTCTCCGGGCTGCGCAACCGGCTGGCCCCCGCGGGTGTCCGGGTGGTCACGGTGAAGCCGGGATTCGTGGACACGCCGATGACCGGGCATGTGGCCAAGAACCCGCTCTTTGCCTCGCCCGAGCGAGTTGCCCGCGACCTCCTGCGCGCGATCGACACCGGCGCGGACGTCGTCTACACGCCGTGGTGGTGGCGTTTCGTGATGCTCGTCGTGCGTCTCATCCCGGAGAGGCTGTTCAAGCGGCTCTCGCTGTAGTGGCGCCGCCGTGGTAGGTCAGGTCCATGGAGATCGAAGGGTTGGGCGAGGTGCGCGCGTTCGAGCCGGACCGGGTGATGCTGCGGATGCGCGGCGCCGCGGTGACGGTGTCCGGGTGGCGCATCGGGGTCGAAGCGCCCCGCGGACCGGGTGGCGTCGTGCTCGCAGAGCACGGCTCGCAGAAGTTCTACCGGGGCGAAGGCGTCCTCCTCGGCTGGCCGCAGGAGCGGCTGGAGGCCGCCTACCGCGCGCTGCTGCCGCCGCCGGCGCAAGGATCCGGCAACGACCATCTACAGCTCGGATAGGCGGCCCGCCCGTCAGTACGGCAGGATGTACGAAACGCCCGCGTTGATCGTCCACACCGAGAAGCTGTCCGTCAGGATGTGGTACATGAACGCGGCCTGCACTCCCAGGTTCGGCATCACGTGCGGGATGGGATAGTTCCCTTGCGCGCCGAGCGCGAGGCCCACCTTGGTCCCCGCGCCGCTGCTGATCGGCACCACCGAGAGACCGGCGAGCCCCGAGAGCTGCACGGGACCGACGTGGTCGCCGCGGATGCCGCCGCCCACCGTGATCGGCACGCTCCGACATGTCCGGGTTGATTGGGAAGGCGTAGCTGCCGCCGCCGTTGAAACCGAACTGGCCCCTGCTGTCGCTGGCGCAGAAGGGCCCGACGCAGGCGCTGACGCTGGTGTTGTAGTAGCCGATTCCTCCCCAGACCTGGGCCGGGCGGTACCTCGACGAGGCCGACGACGCGGACGAACGAGCCGGCGCCGGGTCCGGCCCGGGATCCGCCTTCGCTTCCGCCGCTGCGGCCATGGCCGCGAGCAGAAGACCCCCGAACACTGCTTTCATGGTGCCTCCGTAGAGCCACGCGGGATGCGCGGCGAAGACTGGGCGCGTCGTATCACGCGCCGATCGGCTCGTCGTCTTTTCGGTTTGCTGCCGCTCAGATCCCCGCCAGGCCAGCCTCGATGCGCTGGTATCCCTGGTCGGTGGCCCACAGGTCGAGCGCCAGCGTCACGAGGTCGTCCACCTCGGGGATCGGCCGCGCGTCGAGCGAGAGGTCGATCGACTTCACGTACCGCTTGCAGGTATCGCACGCCTCGATGCGGGCGGTCGGGTCCTTCTCGTCCTGGAAGGAGGGCAACAGGTGCGGATCCGCTTCGCCGCAGCCCGCGCAGCGGATACGCGGAAAGTCCCATTGTCCCGCGCACAGCGCACAATGGAGAAGGCGCTGCGCGCCGTGCGACTCGGGCAGGATCTTGCGCGCGGACACCCACGGCAGTCCTCCGCAGAACGGGCAGGTGCCCTCGCGCCGATCGCGGACGGGCTGCCGGCGCTCCGCGGCCAGCAGCTCCACCCACGGCTTCAGCAGAGCGCGCGAAAGATAGTCACCGCGCGCCTCGGGGTCACCGGACCAGTAGACGAAGAGGCGGGTGCGCGCGGTCTGCGCGTCGTCCCCGAGGCGGGCGCGCGCGTCCTCCGCCAGCCGCGACGGACCCGATTGCGCGTGGCGGAGGAGGGGCTCGGCGCGAGCGAGAAGCAACCCGGCCTCCTCCTCGAGATCGGCGCCGATGGGCTCCTCGGCGAGCGCACCGGCCAGCTCGCGCTGCGCGCGGTACAGGCCTGCCGCGAAGCGGAGCGGCGCCTCGGCCGCAGCGGCGCGCGGAGCGAGCAGCTCGGCGCGCTCGGCACGCTTCGCCAGGCCGGAGAGGACGTCAGCGCTTGCGGGCGTCACCCGTCACTTGCCGGTACCACTTGGGATGGTGCAGCCGTGCCCATTCCTTGGTGACCGTGCCGCGGACGATGGCGCCGAAGGTCCCCGGCTCGGCCGCCGTGCCCAGGTAGATGTGCCCGATGATCATGGCGAAGAAGAGGATGAAGGCGATGTCGTGGACGACGTAGCTGAGCTGGCGCAGGCCGTTCCCGAACGGCTCCGGGAACCACATCACGATTCCGGAGAGAAGAAGGCCCAGCGTGGCGAGGGCCGCCGCCCAGAAGAGCAGCTTCTGGCCGCCGTTGTACTTGCCGACCTCGGAGTCCTCACCCTGGTACCGCATGTAGCGGATCATGCCGCCCGGCGTGAGGAACTCCCGGTCCTTGTCGGTCAGCTTCATCTCCGAGAACCAGTGGACGAACATCACCACCGTCGCGGCCGAGAACACCACGCCGGACCACGGGTGCAGCCAGCGGCACACCGACAGGCCACCGAACAAGGTCGCCATCCAGCCGAAGAGCGGGGTCCAGATGGGCAGCCCGCTGAAGAGGCAGACGAAGAAGAACAGCGCAACGGTCCAGTGGATCACGCGGGAAGAGAGGCGGTGGCGGACGATCTCGCCGCCCACCAGGGTGTCTTCGTTCCCGCGCGCGCGCGCCACCGCGGCGTCGCCCACGCCCGTCTTCTTGGTCTGGCCGGGAAGCGCCACCTCGCTCATACCGGACCCTCCCCTCGGGGCTTCTCGCCGCCCTCCCTCGGCTTCTTGGGGCCGAAGGTCAGGTAATGGCCGACCATCGCGAAGAACGCCGCGGCGAAGGCGATGACGCCCACCGGCCGCAGCACGTTCTTCCAGAACCTCACCCCGGTCGGCACGTGGGGATCCTTCGGGAGCCCGTACCACTCGGGGTGATCGCCGTGCGACAGCACGGTGACCACGCTGGTCCCGCCGACGCCCTTGGGATCGTAGACCGCGGCCTGGGCGAAGCCGTTGGCCCTGAGCTGCTCGACGCGCGAGTCGGCCAGCGCGAGCATGTCGTCCTTGGTGCCGAAGTGCAGGCAGCCCGTCGGGCACGCCTTCACGCACGCGGGCTCGAGCCCGACGTCGACGCGGTCGACGCAGAGCGTGCACTTGGCCATCTTGTCGGTGCGCGCCGAGTACCGTGGCACGTCGAACGGGCACCCCGTCTCGCACATCTTGCAGCCGATGCAGGCGTCGGGGTTCACGTCCACGATGCCGTTCTCGTACTGCACGATGGCGCCCGGCGCCGGGCAGGCCTTGAGGCAGCCCGGGTCCGCGCAGTGCATGCACTGGTCCTTGCGCATGAGCCAGGCGAACCCGCCGTCCGGCAGGGTCTGCTCGTTGAACTTGATCAAGTTCCACAGGTCGGCGTTCAGCGTCGGCACCGTCTGATAGCTGCCGATCTGCACCGTCCGCACGTTGCCGAGATCGTTCCACTCCTGGCAGGCGACCTCGCAGGCCTTGCAGCCGATGCAGGTGGAGGTGTCGATGTACTTGGAGACGACCGCCATCTTCCGCTGGCCGGTCGCCCCGCCCCACATCTGCGCCGACGACTGGCGGATCTGCAGTCCGGGCGAGTTCATGACACCTTCTCCGACGCCTTCTCGACCTTGACCAGGAAGGTCTTGAACTCAGGCGTCCAGGTGTTGGCGTCCATCGCCGACGGGGTCAGCATGTTGGCGAGCGGTCCGACGTGGCCTTTTTCGGCCGCGTAGCCCCAGTGGATGGGAAGTCCGATCTGCCACATCGGCTGTCCGTCGATCTTCATCTGCGCGATGCGCTTGGTCACCAATGCGGGACCCTCGATGGACCCGCGCGCGCTCGAGACCCGTATCCGTTCTCCGTCCTTGATCCCTCTCTCCTTGGCGAGCTGCTCGGGGATCTCGAAGAAGAACCCGGGCTGCACCTCGTTCAAGCGCCCGTTGGCGTGGTGCTGGGTCCAGAAATGGAAGTGCTCGGTGAGCCGGTAGGTGGTGCAGACGATGGGGAACTCCTTCCGATCGCCGTACTTGTCCTTGTCGGTGGAGAACTTCTTGGAGACCGGGTTCGAGGTCACCTTGGCGTGGAGGAGGTTGTCGGTCGGCGCCTCGATGGCCTCGTAGTGCTCGGGGAACGGCCCGTCGTTGAGCGCCGGCGCGAACAGCCGGCCCACGCCCTCCGGGAGCATGATGAAGGCGCCGTACTGGCCGGGCGGCGAGTCGGGCTTGAAGTCGGGCACGTCGCCGACCCACTTCTCGCCGTTCCACACGATGCCTGCCCGGGTGGGATCCCAGGGACGGCCTTGCGCGTCCGCCGAGGCCCGGTTGTACATGATGCGCCGGTTGGCCGGCCACGCGAACGCCCACTCGTGGAACATGCCCAGGCCGGTCGGATCCACCGGATTGCGCCGCTTGGTCAGGTTCCCGGCGGCCGGGAAGCAACCCGAGTGCAGCCAGTTGCCGCACATGGTCGATCCGTCGTCCTGGAGCTGCCCGAACCCGTCGAGCTGCTGGCCCGCGGCCTTGAGGATCTTGGTCGGGTCCTTGGGGTCCTTGATGTCGGCGAGCGCCTTGCCGTTGATCTCCTTGAGGACCTCTTCCAGGTCGGGGTTCACCGGGTTGGTGTAGTTCCAGCTGACGTTGATCACCTGCTCGGGAAGCGCCCCGCCCTCCTTCTTGTAGAGGTCGCGGACGGCCAGGAAGATGCGGCTGACGATCTCCTGGTCGGTCCTGGCCTGGCCCGGCGGATCGATCGCCTTCCACTTCCACTGGATCCAGCGCGCCGAGTTGGTGAAGCAGCCGTCCTTTTCCGCGAAGCTGGAGGCCGGCAGGAGGTACACCTCGGTCGGGATCTGCGCGGCGTCCGCCGTGCCGTACTCCTTGGGCGCCTTCCAGAACGAGGCCGTCTCGGTCTCCACGTTCTCGACCATCACCAGCCACTTGAGCTTGGACAGCGCAGCGATCCACTTCGGCGAGTTGGGGCCGATTCCCACCGGGTTCATGCCGAAGGAGATGAAGCCCTCCGGACCGGGTTCCTTGCCGCCGGCGCGGGTGGCGCCCTGCCGGTACATGTCGTCGCAGATGTACATCCATGAGTAGTTGCCGTCGGTCTTCGGCAGCCACTCGTATCCCCAGTCGTTCTCCTTCGTCGCAGCCTTGCCGTAGATCGCCTTGAGCAGGCTGACCGCGAATTTCGGGTAGTTCGACCAGTAGTTCATGGTCGCCCACGCCTGCTTGTTGAGCGTGGTCGGCGTGACCTTCTCCAGGTACGTGGTCAAATCCTTCAGCTCGCCGCGCGGCGTGGCCAGGTAGCCGGGCAGGATCTCGAAGGTGCCCGCCATGTCGGTGGCGCCCTGGATGTTGGAATGCCCGCGCAGCGCGTTCACTCCGCCGCCCGGCCGGCCGACGTTGCCCAGGAGGAGCTGCAGCATCGCGGCCGTGCGGATGATCTGCACGCCGGTCGAGTGCTGCGTCCAGCCCAGGGCGTACATGACGGTGCCGACCTTCTCGGCGTTGCCGGTCGAGGTGACGAGCTCGGCCACCTTGAGGAACTGCTCCTTGGGCGTGCCGCAGATCTTCTCCACCATCTCGGGCGTGTAGCGCTCGACGTGCTTCTTGAGCAGCTGGAAGACGCAGCGCGGGTTCTGCAGCGTCGGGTCGACGTGGTAGCCGGTGGTCGTCGGATCGGGCTCGTACGCCCACTGCGTCTTGTCGTACTCCTTCTTGGTCGCGTCGAAGCCGGAGAAGAGACCCTCGTCGAAGGCGTACTTCTCGCCGACGATGAAGGCGGCGTTGGTGTGCGCCTTGACGTAATCCTCGTGGAACCTCTTCTTGTCGAGGGCGTACTTGATGATGCCGTGCAGGTACGCGATATCGGTCCCGGCGCGGATCGGCGAGTACACGTCGGAGACCGCCGAAGTGCGCGTGTAGCGCGGATCGACGTGGATGATCTTCGCGTTGCGCGTCTTCTTCGCCTCGATCGCCCACTTGAACCCGCAGGGATGGGCCTCGGCGGAGTTCCCGCCCATGATCAGGATGACGTCGGCGTTCTTGATGTCGACCCAGCCGTTGGTCATCGCACCGCGGCCGAACGTGGCGGCCAAACTGGCCACCGTGGGACCGTGTCAAACTCTTGCTTGTGTGTCTCGATACGTTACGCCGAACGCGCTGATCGCCTTCCACTGGAGGAAGTTGAACTCGTTGGTGTCGGTGCAGCCGCCGATCCAGGCGATTCCCGGCGTGCGGTTGACCGTTTCTCCCTTGGCGTTCTTGGCCACGAAGGTGCGGTCGCGCGTGTCCTTGATGTGGCGCGCGATGCCCTTGATCGCCTCGTCCCAGCCGATGCGCTCCCACTTGTTCGAGCCGGGGCGCCTGACTTGTGGGTACGTCAGCCGGTTGGAGTGGGTGATGTCGTCCTTCAGCGTGGCGCCCTTCGGGCAGAGCGTCCCCCGGTTGATCGGGTGGTCGGGGTCTCCCTCGACGTGCACAACCTGGGCAGTGACGTTCTTCGCCTTGTCGCCGAGCGTATGGATGATCACGCCGCAGGAGACCGAGCAGTAGGGACAGGTGCTGCGGGTTTCGGTCGTGCGCGCGATCTTGAACTGCCGCATTTCCGCGCGCGCTTTCGACATATCGAAGCCGATGCCGGCCGCTGCGCCGCCGACTGCTGCGCCCTTCAGAAACGTCCGACGCTTCATGGGGCCTCCTGGCTGTCTGCGGGGCGAACACTCACGCGGTTCCTACAATGCTGTCAAGCCCCGGGTCGGATACGCTTGTGTGCGATGGCCCGCTTCGGTCCAGATACAGCGAGGTGCGAAGTATTCACGTTACGTGAAGGTGTCCTCTCCGCCGTCGGCCACGATCTGAAGCTCCGGACCGAGAAGTTCGAGATCGAGGCCGACGCAAGTTCCGTACGCGCGCGATTCGACCCTGCGTCCCTGCGCGTCGCGGCGGCGATGCGGGGCGGGCGGGAGGAGCCCGCGGCGCTGTCGGAACGCGACCGTCGCGACATCGAGCGGAGCTGCGCGCGCGAGGTGCTGGAGTCGCACCGCTTTCCGGAGATCACCTTCACCTCCAGCGAAGTGCGACCCGGCACCGTCCGCGGCACTTTGTCGCTGCACGGGCGCGAGCTGACCGGCGAGTTCGCGATCAAGCGCGTGCAGGGCCGAGCGGTCGCCGAAGTGGAGATCGACGTGCGGCGGTTCGGGATCCGGCCGTTCACGGCGATGCTCGGCGCGCTGCGCGTCTCGCCGATGGTGCGCGTGGTGGTCACCACACCCTGGCCGGACGTATAGGGGGTTCATGTACCTGCGCCTCGAGCTCGAAGGCGACCTGCACCGGACGCTGGAGTTCATCCCGCTGGCGGTGAGACGGAAGCTCGACCTCTCGGGTCTCAAGCTCTCGCTCAGGGCGTGGACTGCGATGACGCGCGCCGAGCGGCTCGCGGTGTGCCACCTCCCCGTGGACGGTCCCGGCGATCTCGAGGTCTACCGGGAGATGCTGGCCGGTTTCGCCGAGCGCGCCGGGCATCCGGTGGCGCCGCTCGAAGGCGGACCGGTCGACGCGAGCGCCTGGAGCGCGGCGCGAATTCCCGAGAACGTGGCGGCGCGCGCGACCGAGCTTTCGAAAGCGCGATGGAGCGCGCTCCCCGAAGAGGCGCGGTACGTCCTGTTCAGGCTGGCCGAGGCGCGCCGCGGCCCCGAGAAGCTCGACGCCGCGCTCCGCGAGCTGCGGCTGCAGCCGCCGCCCTGATCGGCGGCGCTGTGCTTTGCTTTTCACGGCGCGGCGGTTGTGCCATGCCTGTGGCAATGTCCGACGAGTTGGAGCCCTCCGTCGTCACCGACTTCAAGGGCCGCATGACGTACGGCGGCTACTTGCAACTCGATCGTCTGCTTTCGGCGCAGGTGCCGCTCTCGCAGCCCCCGCACCACGACGAGATGCTCTTCATCATCCAGCACCAGACCACCGAGCTGTGGTTCAAGCTGCTCCTCCACGAGCTGCGCGCGGCGGTGCGGTTCGTGCAGGCCGACGACCTGGAGCCCTCGTTCAAGATCCTCGCGCGGGTCAAGCACATCCAGGCGCAGCTCGTGAACCAGTGGTCGGTCCTGGCTACCCTCACTCCCTCGGAGTACGGCGAGTTCCGCCACGTGCTCGGTCCGGCCAGCGGCTTCCAGTCGACCCAGTACCGGCTGGTCGAGTTCATCCTCGGCAACAAGGACCCGCGCATGCTCGAGGTGCACCGGCAATCGCCGGCCGACCACGCGCAGCTCCTTTCGGCGCTGCGGGCGCCCTCGTTGTACGACGAGTTCCTCCGGCACCTCGCCCGCCGGGGAATGGCGATCCCGCGCGAGGTGCTGGAGCGCGATCTGTCGGGACCTCCTCCGCGCGACCCGGGCCTGGTGGCCGTGTTCAAGCAGATCTACGAGGACCCGACCCGCTCCTGGGACGCGTACGAGATGTGCGAGAAGCTGGTCGACGTGGACGAGCAGTTCGCCATCTGGCGCTTCCGCCACGTGAAGGTGGTGCAGCGGATCATCGGCTCGAAGCGTGGCACCGGCGGCACGGCCGGCTACGACTACCTGAAGCAGCTCGTCGATCTGACCTTCTTCCCCGATCTCTGGTCCGTCCGCACCGAGCTCCGCGGGTAGGACCAAAA
>WNFL01391044.1_pt1 | contig 18534 bp, 12 predicted proteins | sample 5400361 | NCBI WGS metagenome assembly WNFL01 (sample SAMN13153351, study PRJNA577476) | soil metagenome | isolation source: 40 cm soil on Douglas fir-dominated hillslope | place: USA:California | collected 2013-09-17
TTCGTCAATCTCAACCTCGAGGGGGCACGCGCGGCCGCCGACCAATCGAGCGCGCGCTGGCGCGCGGGCGCCCCGCGCTCGCCGATCGACGGCATGCCGGTCGGGATCAAGGACATCATCGAGACCGCCGACATGCCGACGGAAAACGGGTCACCGCTGTTCGCCGGCTTCCGCTCGGAACGAGATGGCGCGAGCGTCGCCGCCCTACGCGAGGCCGGGGCGGTCATCGTTGGAAAGACTGTCACCACCGAGTTTGCCTCGACCGAGCCGCGCGGCACGCGCAACCCGCATGACCTGCGCCGCACCCCGGGCGGATCGAGCAGCGGCTCGGCTGCCGCCGTTGCCGCCGGCATGGTGAGCACGGCGCTCGGCACCCAAGTGATCGGCTCGACCATTCGGCCCGCCAGTTATTGCGGCTGTATCGGATTCAAGGTCTCGGTCGGCGCGCTCAATCGCGGCGGAAGTTACGACGGGTTGAGCCAGAGCGTGACCGGCGTTCTCGCCGTGACGTTGGAGGACGCCTGGCAAGTCGCTTACGAGATCGCGACACGCACCGGCGGCGATCCGGGCTATCCCGGCCTGTTCGGGCCGCCGAGCCCGCTGCCGCCGCGCAAGCCGCGCCGGCTTGGGGTGCTCGAGACCGCCGGCTGGGCGGTTGCCTCGCGGGGCGCCAAAGAGGCCATGGCCGATGCGCTAATTCGGTTCAAAGCTGCCGGCATCGAACTGATCACGCGCCAATCGCATGCACGGCTCGCGGCAGTCGAAGCCGCCATTGCGCAAGCGCGGGAGCTCTCCATGCGGATCAACAGCTGGGAATCGCGCTGGCCGCTCAATACCTATCGCACGCGCGACGCGAGCAAGCTCAGCCGCGTCATGCTCTCGCGCCTCGCTGATGCCGAGGCGATGACGCTCGACGATTATCGAAATGACCTCGCGCAACGGGAGAAAGCGCGCGCCCTCTATGCCGACCTGGCAGCGGAATGCGACGCCTGCCTCAGCCTCTCGGCGCCCGCCGCCGCCCCGATCGGTCTTCACTCGACCGGCGACCCTTCTTGCACTGCGCATGCGTCATTGCTGGGCATCCCGGCAATCTCGCTTCCCGTTCTGCAGGACGAAGGCCTGCCGCTCGGCCTGCAAGTGGCTGGGTTCGTCAATGGCGATGCGCAGGCATTGGCCGCGGCCGCCGCGATCGCCACCTCGTTCTAGGGTGAAGTTTCCCGGGCGTAGCGCCGATGGACGACAGAGCAGCGCAGCGTGCACTGACCGCGCTTGAGCGCTACCGCGAGGGGCCGCCCAAGCATCCCCGTAGCTACCCGGACCTGCACGAACACGTGCTTGCGCTTGCGCGGGCCGGACTGCTCGTCGTCGTCGACGAGCCGATCAACAAAGACACCGAAATGCACCCGCTGGTTCGCTGGCAATATCGTGGCGGAATCGCCGAGCCGAACCGCAAGGCGTTCCTGTTCACACAACCGACCGACTCCAAAGGCCGCCGCTTCGACATGTCTGTGCTGGTTGCGGGATTAGCGGCGAGCCGAGACGTCTATCGCATCGGCTTCGGCAAGCCGCTCGAGGAGATCGGCCAAGCGTGGGTCAAGGCCATCGCCGATCCGATCGCACCGCGTCTCGTCGCGGACGCGCCGTGCCATGACGTGGTGACGACGGATGCCGATCTCGACCGTGAGGGCAACGGGCTCGACGGCCTACCGGTGCCAATCTCGACTCCAGGATGGGACAACGCGCCCTATCTTTCCGCCGGCCACTACATCACGAAGGATCCTGAGACCGGCGTGCAGAACGTGGGCAATTATCGCGGTCAGCTCAAAGCGCCGCGCCGGCTCGGAATGAATCCATCGGTCGAGCTGCGCGCCGGCATCTTCGCGCATTGGCAGAAGTGCAAGGCGCGTGGCGAACCGCTGCCTTGCGCGGTCGTTGTCGGCTGCCCGCCCGTCATCTCATACGCCTCGGTGCAGAAGATGCCGGAGCATCTCGACGAACTCGCCGTCGCCAGCGCGCTCGCTGGCGGACCGATCAACGTGGTGCGCGCCAAGACCGTCGATCTGCTGGTGCCGGCCGAAGCCGAGATCGTGATCGAGGGCTTGATCAACACCGAATCGCTGGAGCCCGAGGCTCCGTTCGGGGAATCGCACGGCTACGTCAACCTGCAGGAATACAATGCATTCATGGAGGTCACCGCGATCACGCGACGACGCCATGCGATCCTCACTTCGTTTATCAGCCAGGTCACTCCAAGCGAATCGAGCGTGATCCGCCGGGTGGCGATGGAGCCGGTCTATCTCAATCATCTGCGCTCGATCCTCGGCATTGCCGGCGTCAAGCGCGTCGCGATGCACGAGCCGCTCACTAGCCTCTACGCCGTCATTGCGATCCAGTGCGCGCGCGGCACACCCGAGACTGAAATTTGGCGTGCGCTCTACGGCGCAGCCTCCCTGCATCGTTTCGCCGGCAAATGGATCGTCGCGGTCGATGAGGACATCGACGCCGAGAATGCCGATGCATTGCTGTGGGCGATGTCGTACCGCTGCCAGCCGCAGCATGACCTCAAGGTGGTGCCGCACAAGGATCCAGGCCACGGACCGCGCGGCCCGCGCGACGACGGCGAAAGCGCGTCCGTGTTGATCAATGCCACGCTCAAAGGCCCCTATGCACCGGTCGCCTTGCCGAAGCGCGAGTTCATGGAGCGAGCCAGGGTGATCTGGGAGCGGCTTGGGCTGCCGCCGCTCACACCGCAGCCGCCATGGCACGGCTATGATCTCGGCCATTGGCCGGCCGAGCTCGAGCGCCAAGCTGAGATGGCGGCGCGCAGCGAGTATTTTGAGCTCGGCAAGACGCTTGCAAATGAACGGCGCTCTGATGTTCCCATGAACACGCCGATCAAGCGCGAGTAATGCATCATTCGTCATTCCCGGGCGTCATTGCCCGGTTTGACCTGGCAATCCATCTCCTTTGCGAAAAGTGCTTACGAAAGTGACCGACCTCGCGGCTCAAGCTCGCGGGTGACCAAAAGGGGCAAGAGGCGCTCTAGAGTAATTGCGGGAGAATGACGATGAAACTTGCCGTGCCCGACATGATCTCGAACTCGTATTTCCCCGCCATTGCCGCGATCGAGCTCGGCTTTTTCGAGCGGGAAGGCCTCGATGTCTCGCTCGAGCTGATCTACCCCGTCGATAAGTGCTACGCGGCACTGCGCGCCGGCACGGTCGATTTCGTCGGCGGATCCGCCCATTCCGCGCTCTCAGCATTTCCGTCGTGGCACGGCGCGAAGCTTTTATGCGCGCAAGGCCAAGGCATGTACTGGTTCCTCGTGATGCACGCGGATCTCGGCGGCAAGCGCGGCGATCTCGGTGTGGTGAAGGGACGCAGCATCGGCGCGGCACCGTGGGTCGATATGGGATTGCGCCGCCTGCTCATCGAAGCCGGCATCGATCTCGCGCGCGATCAAGTAAAAATTGCCCCGGTGCCGGGCGCGCAGGGGGCGGGCGTGAACTTCGGCGTGACCGCAGCGAAGGCGCTGGAGGAGCGCAAGATCGACGGTTTTTGGGCCAACGGGATGGGCACCGAGGTAGCCGTTCGCCGCGGCGTCGGCGCGGTAGTGCTCGACGTGAGGCGCGGCGATGGACCGAAGCCGTGCTTCAACTATACCATGGCCACGATCGCCACGACCGACCGGTTGATCCAGCGCTCCCCGGAAACCGCGGCCGGCGCCGTGCGCGCCATCGTGAAGACGCAGGCTGCGCTGAAGGAAAACGTCGCACGCGCGACCGAAGTCGGCCGCAAGCTGTTCCCGCCCGAGGAGGCCGAGTTGATCGCCGAGCTCATTCGCCGGGACCATCCCTATTACGATGCGTCAATCTCGCCCACGTTTGTCGCCGGCATGAACCAGTTCTCACGTGACGTCGGAATCCTCGCGGGCGACATTCCATATGAGGGCATCGTCGCCGCGGAATTTTCGCATTTGTGGAAGGACGGGTAATACCCCGTCTGGTTAGCTCCCGCCGTTACCCCGTACCGGTGGCAGGTTGAGCGCCGCGTCGACCAGCGCGCTTGCCCGCTTGAAATCGAAGTTGCGATAGACGTTCTGCTTCACCAGGAACGAAGCGCCGCCGTAGAACTTCTCGTATTGCTGCTGCCGACTGCCGAATTCCGATCCGATCAAATCCCAGGCAAGCCGCATCAGTGCCACTTTGCTTTTGGCATCGGAAGACGCCGAACGCATGTAGCGCTCGACGTCGCTCGCGGTTTCCGCGCTCTCCAAATCCCGGAGCGAGGACGGCAAGGTGATCAGGGCGGAGCCGGCGAGTTCGCGAATGATCTCTAGCATGCGGCCGTTGAGTTCCGACTGCAGCGCCATAGCCGAATAGAGCCCGGACTTCGAGGGCCAGAGTACGCCGTCCTTATCGATAACCGCCGTCGTCTCATGTGAGAGCAGCATGTGCTCATAGATCGATACCCAGGCGGCAAGCTCGCCCATCATGATCTGCACCGCCGGGTTGGCGGCATTGCCCGTCATCTCGTTCATTCGCTGGGCGAGCCCGATCATGAAACGCAGCTTGGTGACGTATCGGACTTGCGCCTGATGGTTGCCATAAAGATGCGACGGCGTCTTCCACCACTGATCCCGCGATAGCACGAGGTTGCGATAGATGAAGACCCGCTCCCACGGCACGAACACGTTCTCGAAGACGACGAAGCTGTCGGTCTCGTCGAAGCGGCTCGAGAGCGGATAGTCGAACGCGTTGGTGGCCGCGATCGCGAAAGGCCGCCGCGGATAGAGCTTGACCCCGGGCGCATTGACCGGGACCGCCAGGCAATTGGCGTAGTTCTCGTCGCCCGGCTGCAGCGGATGGATGCAGCTCAAATGGATGACGTCGGAAAGCGTCCCACCAGTGGCAAGCTGCTGCGCGCCGGAAATGACGATCCCGTCATCGCGCTCCTTGACGACGCCGGCATAGAGCGTCGGATCGCTCTGCTTGTGGGCGGGTTTGCTGCGGTCAATCTGCGGCGGCACGATCGCGTAGGAGGCGTAGAGGTGATTGTCGCGCAGATGCTCGTAGAAGGCGACCACGTTATCAGCAAAGTGCATGCCTCCGGCCGCGAATACGCTAGGCAATGCGGCGTAGCCACAGAAGAAACCGGCGACGTGGTCGGGCGTGCGCCCCATCAGGCCGAATGTCGCCTCTGCCCAGGTCTCGGAAAACAAGCGCCGCGCCCGTAGATCGGCATGGCTGCGCGGGATCTGGTAGGCGCGCAGCACCGGCTCGCCGGTCTTGGGCGAGATAAACGTCATGCGCTCGCGCATCCGTGGCGCCGCCGCGATGTCGTAGAGCCGCGCCAGCGAGCGCGCCGCCTCGCGGAAGGCGACGTGCGCAGTCACGTCCTTGACGCGCTCGCCGTCGATGAACACCTGCCGTCCATCGTTGAGGGAGCGAAGATAATCGGAGCCAGTTCGCATCGGAGAAGACGCTTTGCCCGGTTACTCGGCGTTCACGACCTTATGCCATCGGCGATCAGCTCGACCAGCTTCTGCGGTGTCACCGGGGTTTGCGCGATGTGCACGCCGAATGGTTGCAACGCGTCCTCGATCGCAGAAATCACCGCGGCGGCGGCGGGAATGGTGCTGACCTCGCCGGCACCCTTGGCGCCGAGCGGATTGAGCGGCGATGGCGTCTCTCTAAAGAGCGTCTCAATCGCCGGCACTTCCGTGGCGCTCGGCAGCAGATAATCGGCAAAGCTCGTGGTGAGGGGCTGCCCGGCCGCATCGTATCCCATCCATTCCAGCATGGCGTTGCCGATCCCGTGCGCCACGCCGCCACGCACCTGGCCTTCGACCAGCATGGGATTGATCAAGGTTCCGGAGTCTTGAAGCGCCACATAACTGAGAAGCTTGACGCCGCCGGTGTCGGGATCGACTTCAACTTCGGCGACATGGCAGGCATTTGCATAGGCGAGCGCATCGGTGCGCCAATTCACGTTCGCATCGAGGCCGGGATCTATATCCGCGGGAAAGCCGTAGCCGGGCGCGCCTTTGAGGATGCGCGCGAGCTCGCCGAGCTTGACCGACAGTTGGGGGGCACCGACGACGCGCACCTCGCCGTTGACGATTTCGAGGTCGTGCTCCGCTGCCTCGAGCATGTGGCTTGCGAGCTTCTTCGCCTTGTCGGCGACTGCCCGCGCCGCCAGCAATACGGAGGAGCCGGCGGTCACGGTTTGCCGGCTGGCAAAAGCGCCGAGCCCGAGTGACACGCCCGCGGTGTCCCCTGGCACGACGGTAATGTCCTGGGTCCGCAATCCGAGCTCATTTGCACAAATCTGCGCGAGCGCCGTGTGCAGGCCCTGACCGATCGCCGCAGCGCCGGTGAACACCGACACGCGCCCAGCGTTCGACACGCGTACCAAACCCGATTCGAAAGGACCGCGTCCGGTGCCCTTGATTCCGTGCGCAAGCCCGATGCCGATGTAGCGGCCTTCGCGTCGCGCCGCCGCCTGTCGCTGCGGAAAATCTTGCCAGCCTGCGGCCTGCAGGACCTGCGCCTGGCAGGCGGGATAATCGCCGCTGTCGTAGGCCATGGCAGCACCGGAGCGCGCCTTGAGCGGCTTTGTGTAAGGCATCTTCTCCGGCGGAATAAGATTGCGACGACGCACCTCCGTGCGATCGAGGCGCAGCTCGCGTGCCAGGCGGTCCATGACGCGTTCCATGGCGAAGGCTGCCTGCGGATATCCGGCCCCACGGACCGAAGAGACCGGCGTCTTGTTGGTCGCGGCAACGATGACATCGATCGCCAGCGCGGGAAGCATGTAGGGCCCGCTGAGCATGGACGCCGAGTTGTAGGGAATGTTGACATCCTGCAGGGCATAGGCCCCGAGGTCGTGGATCAATCGACCGCGGATCCCGAGAAGCTTCGCATCCGCGTCGACGCCGACATCGAGCGCCCAGTATTGGTCACGCTCTTGGGCGGCGTTGGTGAAATGCTCGCGCCGGTCCTCGATCCATTTGACCGGCCGCTCGACGAGTTTGGCAGCTGCAACAACCGCGATATCTTCGGGATAGACGCAAAGCTTGGGACCGAAGCCGCCGCCGACGTCGGGGGTTGCCACCCGCAGGCGGCTTTCGTCGAAATCGAGCAGCGCGGTCAATGATTGGAACAGATCGTGCGCCTTCTGCGTCGAAGCCCAAACGGTCATCGTGCCGTCGCGCCATTCGGCGAGAATGCCGCGGCCTTCGATCGGATGCGCGCCACCGCGATGCTGCCAAAGCTCCTCGTGAAAGACGTGGGCGGCGCCGGCAAAGGCGGCCTCGACGTCGCCATAGGCGATCTTGTAGGCGGCCGCGATGTTGCTGTTCAGCTCGCGCCGCACTGCGGGCGCAGCGCGCTCGATGGCGGCGCGCGCGTCCGCTACCGATGCAAGCACGTCATAGTCGACCGCGACCATGGCCGCGGCGTCTTCGGCAACGTAGCGGTTCTCGGCAAGCACCATCGCCACTGCCTCGCCGACGTAGGAGGCTTCCCCGTCGGCGAGCGCAAATGACCAGTACCGGTCTAGCGGAGCCCCGGAATTGGAGTGGCGCAGCATACGGCGCTTGGCCAGAACCGGCGCAAGGTCGTCGAGTGTGAGCACCGCGTGCACCCCAGGCAGCGCGCATGCCGTCTCCGCGTCGATCCTTCGGACCGCGGCATGCGGATGGGGGCTGCGCACGAAGGCGGCGTGCCTCACGCCGGCAGAGCCGATGTCATCGACGAAGCGTCCTTTGCCGAGAAGCAGCGCGCCGTCCTCGAGACGCGGAATGCGCGCTCCGATCAGTCCACCCATCTCATCGACCGCGTCCGCGTTTCGCAGAGCGGGCCTTTTGCAATGATCCTCAACGTCGTTTTAGTCCGACACCGCTTTGGCGGCCTTGGCGATCACGTCCTTGGGCGTGGCATAGGCCTCGGCTAGCAGGGCGTCGAGCTTTTCCGCAGTAACGGGATTGACCTCGAAATTGAGCCGCTCGGCCTCGGCGAGAAACTCCGGATCGGCGGTCGTACGTTCGAAGGCTGCAATCAACGCCGCCCTGCGCCCGGCGGGGATGCCGGGCGGAGCCGCGAAAGGCCGCGCCATGGCCTGCCCTATCAGCAGCAGTTTCAGGATTTGGAGCTGATTCGGCTCTCTCGCAAGCTCGCTCGCGGATGGAACATCCGGCAGCTCCGGCTGTTTCTTGATCCCGGCTTGAACGAGGATATTGGCCTTCTTGTCGTTGAGCCAATGCGGATAACGGCCTTTGAGGGTGCTCCAAGACAGTCCGCAGAGCCCGTCCACCTCGCCGCGCTCGGCCGCGAGTTGAATCTCGTTGGTCCCGGGATAGCCGGTCACGATCTTGATCTTGGCGCCGAACACATTGCGGTAAAGCAGCGCGAAAATGTTGGGATCGGACCCCGCGCCCTCGCCCCCAAAAGTTGCCGGTGTGACCAGCAGTTCCCTAAAGCTCTTCACCGGCGCGTCATGGCGCGTGACACAGAGGCTCACCTCATCGGTGACGCTGCCAAGCCAAGTGAATTTGGTGCTGTCGAATTCGGCCTTGTCGAGCAGCGGCGCAATACCCTGACTACGCGAGAAGGTGCCGATCACGGAGCCGTCCTTCGGGGCAACTGAATAAAGGTAATTGGCCGCCTTGAGGCTGCCGGCCCCGCTCATGTTCTGCGGCACAACAGACGGGTTGCCGGGGATATGCTTGCCGAGATGCCGCGCCACTAACCGCCCGTACGCATCATAGCCGCCGCCGACGCTGTAGCCGATGAGGAGAGAAACGGTCTTGCCCCGGTGAAACGGTCTTGCCCCGGTAGAAATCTTCGACGCTGCCCGAGCGCGCAGGCTGCGCCATAACCACGAGGAGCGAAGCGAAGCTGCATATCGCGCACCGTAGGATGGGTTGAGCGCAACGAATGCCATCACTTCCACCGCGTTCGGTATCCGGAAAATTTGCACTCATTGCCGACAATCGAATAAGCGCTTTCGATCCGAGATGGCGAAGAGTGTCGCTTCGCTCAACCCACTTACGAACCACGCTCAAGTTTTCGGGAACAGTTGCGGAAATTTCGCACGCAGCCGCGTACGCAGATCGGCGCTAACGTCGACGGTGACGGGGAACGTACCCTTTAACTTCCGATCATAGGGAATGCACGCGTCAATCAGGATGCGGTTGTTGAAGTTGCCCGGAAGGTAGAGCGGATCGCGTTTGGAGGCCCAGGCCTTTTGAATCATATCGATATCCGTGAGCGGATCGAACCGGGTGCACATCGCCCACAGCACCTGGTCGAGATCGCCGGCATCGATATCCTCGTCGACCACGACCGTCCATTTGCCGGCGTAAGCGCCGCCCTGGCACGAGGACGCAATGTGCAGCGCTTGGCGCGCATGACCCGGATAGCGCTGGCGAATCTGGATCGCGGTGAAGCGCGTCGCAGGGCCGGCTTCGTGGTTCCATACGCCGAGCACCTCGGGCACGCCGCACGCCTCGAGCGCCCGCCAGATCTGCGCGGCACCGGCAATGCCCTTGAGCAGCCCGGTCTCATCGACGGGCTTGTGTTGCGGGGCGCAGGTGAGGATCGGATCGTTGCGGTAGAGAATCGTCTTCACGTTGACGAAGGGTCGATCCTGGGTGTCGTCGGAGTAGTAGCCCATCCACTCGCCGAACGGGCCTTCCGGCCGGACCTGGGCGGGCAAGCTTTCGCCTTCGATAGCGATTTCACAATCGGCCGGAATCGGAAAGCCCGTATACGGGCCGCGCACCACGTCGAGCGGCTCGCCGCGCAACCCACCAGCGATATCCATCTCGCCGATCTCGGGCAGCGGGCTCGAGGCGAGCATGAACAGAAGCGGATCCTGTCCGCACAGGATCACCACCTTCACCGGCTGCCCGCGCTCGAAATATTTATCGCGATGAATGCGGCCGTGCTTGCCCTCGGTGATCTGGCAACCGACGGTCTGGCCGTCGTAGACCTGGCTGCGATAAGCACCGAGATTGAACCAGCCCGAATCAGGATCCTGGGTGATGACGCAGTCGGCCGTACCGACGAACCGCGCCTCATCGAGCTCATGATGCCGCGGTACGGGAAATTTCAGCACGTCGACATCGTCGCCCTCGAGCACGTTCTCGAGCACCGGGCCGTCGTTGACGAAACGCGGCGGCAGCGGCTTTAGGTTCTGCATCCTGGCATGATAGGTCCGCACCACGTCCACCCTGCGCTCGTATTCGAGTGGCAGTCCGAGCGTCAAAGCGATGCGCCGCACCGAGGAGAGCTGCCCGTAAAGCGTGCGGAAGCCGATGGGATAGCCGGGCACGCGGTCGAACAGGATTGCCGGCGCGGTGCCGCGACTCTTTTCCGTGAGCATGTGAGTGATAGCGCCCATCTCCACATCCCAGTCAGCGCCATCGACTCTGCGAAGCTCCCCCATTTTGTCGACTTGTTCGAGCCAGTCGCGTAGCCCGCGATATTGCATCCGCGGTTTCGACGCGGCCTCGCCGTCCATGCGGACCATGCTGTTCTCCCCATTCCGGAATGTTGGCCATCTATAGCGCCGTCTGACGGCGCGGGCAAAGTGCTACCGGCGCGCGCGCCGCCTGTTGCCGGGCACTCTGCAGCGCTTTTAATGACGCTGTCAGGCGGACGTGGGCTCCGCTCCGCCGCCCTCCGACTCCGCTTCTCCCGCATTACGGCCACCGGCGCCTTTGCCGTTTTTTGTCCTCTGCGGCTCCTTGCTAGAGTCCGAGACCACCTCGAGCGTCGGACCAGTTACCGGCGCCGAGCGCCCCGCCAACATATCGCGTTGCAGCCGAGCATAGTCCCGACGCGTGGCTTCCAGCGCACCTTGGGCGACGGAGAGTTCGATCCGCTCGCGCTGCAGATTCGCATTGAGCTCCTCGATGCGCCGTTCGGCCTTGGCCCGATAGGCGCCGGCGTCGACCTCAATTTCGGCGATGCGGTCGCTGAGCATCTTTATCTTCTGCTCGGCATGGGCGAGCGCGCTCTCGCGCGCCTTGAGCGTTTCGGCGAGACCGTTGCTGCGCTCCTGGAGCGAGGCGCGCGATTGCTCGAGCTCACGCGCTTTTCCATCGAGCGCATCGCGGGCGGCCGTGAGCCGCTCGACCACCTTCTCGGTGCCGTTTCGGGCGATTGTCGCATCCACGGCCTTGCGCTCCAATCCCCGGATCTCCTCGGTTCGCGCGACCAGACTCTGACGCACCTCCGAGAGCAGTTTCTCCGCAGTGGCCGCACGCGAACGCAAAGCCTCCAGCCGCAGATTCAATGCACGGCTCTCCGATTGATGCCGCTCGTTGGCCTCGTCGCGCGCGGTGGCGAGGGTGGCGCGCTCGTTCTCGGTGGCCGCCAGACTTATGTCCATCTGCTCGAGCCGTGCACGCGCGGCAGTCAGCGCATTCTCGCTCTCGGTCAAGCGGCGCGATAGTCGAGAGTTTTCTGCAAGGGTCTGGTCGAGCGCGGTTTGCAGCGAGCGCCTGTCATTCTCCAGCAGCAAGAGCTTTTCCCTCGTCTGCGCAGTCTCAGCCTGCAATTCCACGATTCGCTTATCGGCATTACCGGCGTGATCGACAAGAATCTGGTTGGCCTCGCCCAGCGCTCGTCCATTGGCCGCCTCCTGGGCCAATTGGCTCTCGAGATTGGCGATCTCCGTGCGCGCAGCCACGCTTTCGCTGGCAAGTTCAGTCTTGTCTGCCTCGAGCCCACGCGCCGTCTGCTGCACCAGGACCAATTCCCGGCGCAGGTCCTCGCCCGCGGTTTCCAGTTCGGCCGCGCGTTTTTCGAGCAAGCCGTATTCGCTGCGCAAGCTCTCGTGACTGCTGCGAAGTTCTGTGAGCGCATTGCGCAAACCGAAATTCTCTGTCTTCTCCTCCTCGAGCGCGCGCAGCGACGAGCCGATTGGCTCGACGAGGTTCCGGAAGGCTTCTTTGAGATCATCGAGCGCACCCATGCGACGGTCGGTGTCGATCAGAAGGTTGCGCAGCTTCTCGTCGTCTTCACCGATCCGGGCGCCAATATCGGCAAAGGTCAGCTCGCTGCGCTCTTCGGCGCCGCCCGGTAAAATTTTGGCGGAAGCAGGGCTCGGAAACGACGCGGATGCGACGCCCTTCCGTGCAAGGAAGTCAGAGATCGTACGCATGGCACCCCCACAACCTGACATAACCTCCCGGCTTATACAGACTTTTCCAATGGGTCACAATCCAAACACCGATGCCGCTGCAACCTGACCTAGGGCCCGCTTCTCGAGAGGACGCGGCAAGGCCATGACCAAGCAAGAACGCCATGCTCAGCCGCGTGGCAGCACGTGCGCCCATTTGGTGCGGATGCGGTCAACGAGTTCCTGCGTCGCGCGCGCTACGCGCGGGAAGCTGTCGCGTCGCGACCAGGGTTTGCATGCATCAATAACGACGCGCGCGTTGCGGGGATCGTCGCTGCCATACGCCATCGGATCAAGCGCAGTGCTCCAGCAGCCGCGCAAGGTTTCCATCCCTTCGCGCGGATCGAAGCGTGTGCACATCGCCCACACCACTTGATCCATGTCGGCGGGATCGATGTCGTCGTCAACCACCACGACGAAGCGGTTGGCGTAGGCGCCGGCGTGACATTGCGAGGCGATCAGCCCCGCCTGCTTGGCGTGGCCCGCATATTGCTGCTTGATTGAGACCGTGAGCCACAGCCGGCTTCCGCCCGCCGCATGCGCCCACACGCCCTTCACTTCCGGCACGCCGGCCGCTTCGAGCTGATTCCACACCGCGCCGGAGCGGTAGGTGCCGCGGTAGAAGGAATCGTCGTCGGGTGGCACCGCCGGGACCGCGCCCAGCAGGATAGGATTATTGCGATGCATGAAAGTCTCGATGCGGATCGCGGGCTCTTTTTTCCTGCCACCCGCGTAATAGCCGGTCCACTCCCCGAGCGGCCCTTCATCGAGCAGATCGTCGGGATGGATGAACCCCTCGAAAGCGATCTCCGCATGCGCTGGAATCGGCAGCCCAGTGGCCGGCCCCTCCATCACCTCGACCGGCTCACCGATCAGCCCGCCGGCGACGTCGTATTCGTTCTTTCCATACGGAATCTCGAGTCCCCCTACCATGAACAAGGCGGGATGCATGCCCGCCACCACCGCAATCGGACACGGCTCGCCGCGCTCGTGATAGCGCCGTTTGATCAAATCGCCATGCTTGCCTTTTGAACACATTACGGTGGCCACGTTCGGCCCCTGGTATTGCACGCGATAAGCGCCGTAATTGATCCAGCCGGTGTCCGGATCCTTCATGATCACCATGCAGCCCGTGCCGATATAGTAGCCGCCGTCGTGCTCGTGCCAGCGCGGCGTCGGGATTGTCTCGATGTTCACGTTTTTGCCGCTGCTGACGTTCTCCATCAGCGGTCCGGATTTCACTTTGACTGGCGCAAAGCTGCGCGCCTCCTTCATGTATTTGCGCCAATAGGAGACGAGCTCGATCGCAGAAGCGTCGAGCGGCATCCCAACCGTGAGATTGATGCGCCGCACTGAGGTCAGAATGTTCGCAAGGATACGGTGCCCGTGAGGATAGCCCGGAATGTCGTCGAACAGCACCGCGCGGTTGCCCATCTTGCGCATGTAGAGGTCGACGATTCCGCCGATTTCGGCCTCCCGCTCGGCACCGTTGATCTCCTGCAGCTCGCCCGCCGCGCGCAGCGCATCGATCCAGGTGCGCAGGTCCTGGTTCGACAACTTGGGCGCGCTAGTTGCGGAGCGCTTGGCGGCTTGGGCGACGGTCCGCATATGCCACTCCTCGCTTACCGGCTCGATCGATCTAAGCTCGCAGGCCGCACGCGGGAAGACGAGTTATGCTGCCGGTCCAAGATCTGCTTCAGCCGCTGCGGCGTCACCGGCAGCTGCGTCACCGCACCCGGGATTCCGATGGCGTCGTCGATGGCGGACGCAATCGCCGCACCGACCCCGGTGATACCGCTCTCGCCTGCCCCTTTGATGCCGAGTGGATTGAGCGGGCTCGTATAGTCCTCACGCAAGATGACGTGGACTTCGGGAGTCTCGCGGGCCGTCGGCATGAGGTAATCAGCAAAGGTCGTCGCGAGCGGATCGCCGCGCTCATTATAGGTGAATTCCTCTAGCAGCGCCCCACCAAAGCCTTGAGCAAAGCCACCCACGATTTGCCCTTTCACCAGCGCCGGATTGAGCGCGCGCCCAATATCGTAAGCGATGACGTAGTCCTCGACCTCAACGCCGCCGGTATCGGGATCGACCTTCACCACCGCGAAGTGGATGCCGTACGGGTAGACTTGGTGCTTCACCCGGAACCAGCCTTCGGCAGACAAGCCCGGCACGCGGCCGCTGAGCGTCTTCGACGTCGGGGCAAGATGCTCGGCAATCTCGCCCAGACTCATCGACGGTCCGGCGGGCTCGTCCTTGCGCCGCACGTTTCCGTCGATGATGTCGAGTGTCTCGGGATGCGCTTGCATCAGTGAGGCCGCCGCCTCGATGGCTTTTGCGCGTAGCTTGACGGCGCCGTCAAAGGTAGCGGATGCCGTCATCACTGTCGCGCGCGACGCATGCGCTCCGATCCCATAGGCGATGCGATCGGTCTGGCCGTGGGTTACGCGGACGCGCTGATAATCGATGCCCAAAATCTCGGCACATACTTGCGCCATCACCGTCTCGAAGCCTTGGCCAAGCGAGGCGCCTCCGGTGATGAGCTCAACCGCGCCCGAGCTGTCGACCTCGATTCTCACGCCGTCAGCGGGCCCCAAGCCGCTCTTTTCCACGAACATCGCAAATCCGGCTCCGACCGCTTCGCCGCCAACGCGGCGGCGCGCTAGCTCGACCTTGCGCTTGTCCCACTCGAGCGTAGCTAATAGCTTGTCGAGCAAGCCGACATAATCTCCAGAATCGTACTCGATCTCCTCCCCCAAGGCCTCGAGCGGCCGGTGATACGGCATCTCGTCCACCGTAATCGCGTTGCGCCGTCGCACCTCGTTGGGCTCGATGCCGAGCTTGGTCGCAATGGCATCGATCAGCCGCTCGCGAACGAAAGTCGTCTCGTAACGGCCCGGCGCGCGGTAGGTGGCTGCCGGCGTCTTGTTCGTGAGACGAAAGTGGCCGACCGCGCGATAGGCCGGCACCCGGTAGGGACCAGGCAGGATGCCGGCGGTCATATGCACGACGCGCGCGGCGTGGGTGCGCACATAGGCGCCCTGATCGTGGAAATAGCGATCATCAATGGCGAGGATGCGCCCTTCATCGTCGACCGCGGCGCGCAGTCGGTGAATCTGCTGGCGCGAATGATTGGCGGCCATCAAATGCTCGCGCCGGTCCTCGATCCATTTCACCGGCCGGTTGAGGCGCATTGCAGCAATACAGACCAGCACGTCTTCCGGATAGAGCTCCCCGCGGATGCCGAAGCCACCTCCGACGTGGGATTCGTGCACGTGGATCGAGGACGGCGCGCGCTTAAGCATGCGCGCGAGCAGCTCGCGATTGCGGTGCGGCACCTTGGCGGCGCCGTGTAATTCGAGGATGTCGCGTGCCACGTCATAGCGCCCGATCGCGCCGCGCGCCTCCAGCGGCACGCCGGAATGGCGTCCGATCGCCAATTCGAGCTCAACGAACTTAGGTGCGGCCCGCAGGACCGCGTCGACGTCGCCGTAGCCCTGGCGGATAACGGACACCTCGGTGCTGCGGCCGGCGGAGAATTCGGTAGGCTCGGCGTCAGCGGCGAGCAAGACCGGCAATTCCTCGATTTCGAGTGAGACAAGCTCGGCCGCGTCTTCCGCCACATAGGGATCATCGGCGAAAACCGCAGCGACGGGCTCGCCGACATATCGCACCTTCTCTGTGGCGAGCACCGGCTGACGATAGGGCTCGAGCACTGGAATTTGTCCCTCGCGGAAGTCGATCGGCGGCACGTCAGCAATATCGGCCGCGGTCCACACCGCGACGACCCCAGGGAGCGCACGCGCAGCCGCGGTGTCGATCGCGGCGATTTTGCCGTGGGCATAGTTGGCGCGAACGATGCGCATGTGCAGCTGATGTGCAAAGGAGATGTCACCAGCAAAACGGCCGCGCCCCCGAACCAGCGGCGGATCCTCGAGTCGCGTGACGGATCGCCCGATCCACTTGGTGGTCGCCGGTACCGTCGCGCCCCCGTGTTGGCTGCCGCCGCTCGCTTGCGATTGGTGAGACCGGAGCCCCGGGTCGACGGTGACGGTCATGCGGCCGCCTGTTCGAGTGCGCGGCGCGTGACGGTGCGGGCGAGGTCGCGGCGATACGTTGCGCTGGTTACGGCGTCTTCGAGCGGGTCGACTGCGGACGCCACCGCGGCGGCGGCGGCCTCGAAAGCCGCGCGCTCGGCCGCACGTCCAGCGAGAGCCCGCTCGGCATCGACCATGCGTCGCGGTTGCGGCTCGACCCCGCCGACGGCGACCCGGGGCTCCCAAATCACCCCATCCTGCAAGCGAAACGTCACGAGCGCCATCGCGAGCGCAAAATCGCCGGCGCGGCGATTGAATTCGTAGAATCCGAAACGGGAATCGGCGGGCAGGATGGGCAGGCGCACTTCGGTCAAAAGCTCGTCCTCGTTGAGCGCGGTTGTCATGATCCCCCGGAAAAAGTCCTGCGCCGGAATGATGCGCGTGCCCCCCGCGCTTCTAGCCACCATCTCCGCTTCGAGCGCGGCGGCAACGAGACACCACTCGGCGGCCGGGTCGGCATGCGCGATGCTGCCGCAGAACGTGCCGCGGGTGCGAATTGGATAGTGGGCGATGTGACGCACCACCGCGGCCAGGAGCCGGCCGAGCGGCCCATCCACCACCGGCTTATGGAAAGTTGCATGGCGCACGCCCGCACCGATGCAAAGCCGTTCCCCGTCGACCGCTAATCGCCGCAGCGCATCCACGCCGTTGATGTCCACAAGATGCGCCGGGCGCGCCAGACGAAACGCCATGATCGGCACCAGGCTCTGTCCCCCGGCAAGCACGCGCCCATCGTCGGCGGCAACCTCTGCCAGCGTATCGACTGCTTCTTCGATCGTCTTGGGGGCGTGATATCTAAAACGCGCGGGCTTCATCGTTCCTCACCGCGGATACGGCGGCGGCCGTCGAAGCGAGGCAGAACGATCACCGCTCGTCGCATATGCGGGAAACTGATTTTTTTGGATTGAGGCACAGTTGGTGGTGTATGTAAAGAAGCCGCGTCCAAGGAGACCTATGCGCCAAAGATGAAGCCGCCACCCTTTCGCTATCACGATCCGAAAACGGTCAGCGAGACCATCGGGCTGCTCGCTAGCCTCGAAAACGCCAAGCTGCTTGCGGGCGGCCAGTCGTTGATGCCCATGCTCAACATGCGCTTCGTGCTGCCCGACCACATCGTCGATCTCAACCGTGTTGAAGGCTTGTCCTATATCCGTGAGATGCAAGGTACGCTTGAAATCGGCGCCATGACGCGCCAATGCGATCTCGAATTTTCCGACGCGGTGCGCGCGCGCTGGCCGATCATCCACGAAGCGCTGCTGCAGGTAGGGCACCGGCAGACCCGCAACCGGGGTACGATCGGCGGCTCGCTATGCCATCTCGATCCGGCGGCGGAACTGGTGTCCCTCGCATTGGGCTATGACGCGACCGTCACGGTCGTCGGTCCGAAGGGGCAACGTGAGGTCCCGTTCGCCGATTTTCCTGTTGCATATATGACACCCGCAATCGAACCGAACGAGCTCGTCGTCGGCGTGCGCTACCCGCAATGGGCCGCCAAACACGGCTATGCCTTCGTCGAATTTTCGCGCCGGCATGGCGACTTCGCCATCACCTCCGCGGCCGTTTTGATCGAGGGCGATGCCTCCGGCAAGATCACGCGCGCCTCGGTGACCATCGGCGGCCTGGGAACCGCGCCACGCCGCGCCCGCGATGTCGAGCAGGCAATCGTGGGGCAATTGCCGGCAGGCACGCTCTTCCGCGATGCCTGCGAGAGCTGCCGTAAGCTCGACGCCATCGATGACGTGCACGCACCGGCCTCTTATCGCCAGCACCTAGCGGCGGTGCTGTCGCGGCGGGCTTTGGAGAAGGCGCACGCCCGTTTGCTCGACGCGCACGGGCGCCAACACTAGGAACCGACGATGGGAGAGAGCCGCAAAATTAGCCTGACCGTCAACGGCAAGCGGTACGAGGAAGAGGTCGAGGTCCGCGTCACTCTCGCGGATTTCATCCGCCATCAGCTTGGTCTCACTGGCACGCACCTCGGCTGCGAGCACGGCGTCTGCGGCGCGTGCACCATCCTGTTCGATGACCGCTCGGCGCGCTCCTGCCTGATGCTTGCGGTGCAGGCAGACGGCCACGATATCCTCACTATCGAAGGCATTGCGCCCTCAGCCGATGAGCTGCACCCCTTGCAGCAGGCCTTCCATGAACATCACGGTCTTCAGTGTGGCTTCTGCACGCCGGGGATTCTGACGACGCTGATCGAGTTCCTGCGCGACAATCCGGATCCGACCGAGCAAGAGGTGCGGGT
>WNFL01406864.1_pt7 | contig 18531 bp, 16 predicted proteins | sample 5400361 | NCBI WGS metagenome assembly WNFL01 (sample SAMN13153351, study PRJNA577476) | soil metagenome | isolation source: 40 cm soil on Douglas fir-dominated hillslope | place: USA:California | collected 2013-09-17
CCGCCGGTGGCACCAATCGGGCGTGGGGCCGCTGGCGCTCGCTCCAGAGCGATCTCACCGCGCTCTCGACGCGAAGCGCCCACCAGGTGATCCCGGGTGCCGGACACGCCACCCTGATCGAGGACGCGCGCTACGCGCCCAGCGTGGTGGCGGCGATCCGCGAGGTGGTGGGGGCGGTGCGGGCGGAGGGATCCGCCGCGGCGACGCCGGCGCGGCGAACGGCTACCGCAGCAGCACGACCCGGCGGATGAACGTGCGGCCCTCGACCCGGACCCGGGCGAAGTAGAGCCCGGCCCCCGCGCGCGCGGCGCCCGAGCGTCCGTCCCATTCGAGGCTCCACGATCCGGGGCTGTAGTCGCGATCGCCGCCGTCCCACACGCGGCGCCCGGCGACGTCGAAGACCGCGGCCTCGACCCGCGCCGGGCGCGGCAGATCCAGCCGGAGCCGGGCCGCGCCGCGTGCGGGATTCGGCTGCGCTTCGGAAAGCGCGAGGGTCATGGGCAGCGCGCCGACCGACGCCAGTGGCGCGGCCAGGTAGACCATGCGCGTGCGGCTGTTGTTCCCCTCCTGCATCTCGTGCACCGCGTCGAGCGTGTCGGCGACCACCCGCAGCACGTGCCAGCCGGGAGCGAGCCCGGGCGGGAGCGCGCTGACGCTCAGCGCCACCGAGCCCAGTGCCGGCACGGTGGTATCGCCCTGGGCCACCGTCACGCCGTCCATCGTCATCTGCCAGTGCGAGTACGGCGCCTTCATCTTGCCGAGGTTCTGCAGCGCCAAGCTGTAGAGGGTCGGGTACGAAGGGCTCACCGTGTCGGGCGCGGTCACCACCGGTCCGGGCGTGAGGTCGATCTTCGGCCAGATCTCCACCCACCGCGTGCCGGTCCGGCCCTCGGTGTCGGTGATGCTGAGATGGATGCGGTAGTGGACGCCGGTGCCATCGTCGTGGTCCTCGGCGAAGAACGCCAGGGTGGGCGCGGTCGAGATCACGACGTCGGGATGGGGATCGGAGTCGTCGAGGCCCGACCCGGCGAGCACGATGGTGTCACCGGCGGCGTAGAAGCTTCCGTCGATCGGAGAGAACAGGAAGACGTACGGGGCCTGGTTGCCGTTGAGCACCGCCTCGCCGCCGCCGAAGTCGTCGAGATGCAGGGCGCCGGTGTCGTGGCTCAGCGACGCCATCGCGGCCGGCGAGGCCTCGAGCTCGAGCCCGATCCTGCCCGGGGACCCGACGTGGGGCCAGCTCACGATCGACGTGGACCCGCGCACGATCCCGTTCTGCAGCACCTGGACGGTCCCGTCGGCGTAGACCCGGGCGCCGAACTGGTCCCCCGGGAGCAACGCGATCGGCGCTCCGTCGCCGTAGGCCGCCCAGCCGCTGCCCGGCTCATAGGTCTCGACGTACGCCACTGCGGACCCGATGTCCATCCGCACCCGCACGCGGGCCGAGGTCGCGGTCGTCCCCTGTGCGGCCAGGATCAGGGACTGGAACGAGCCTTCCTGCGGCATCGTGTTGTAGCGCGTGTACGCCTCCTGGTTGGGACCGAACACCGAGTCGCCCCACACCGCGAGCGCGCTCGACCCGGCCAGCGCCAGCGCGCTGTCCTCCACCGCCAGCGCGGACAGCTCCCCGAGCCACGGGGAGACGAGCGGGCCGGCGACGCGATCGAAGGTGTCGAGGCCGGGGGTGCTGGGGAACGCGAACGACTGCGGCACGAGCGCGACGCCGCCGCGGTGATCGTCCACCGTGAGCACGGCGGCGTACGAGCCCGGGATGGTGTAGGTGTGCGATGCGGTCGGGGAGGTCGAGCCCTGGCCGTCGCCGAAGTTCCAGCTCAGCGCCAGCGGATCGCCGTCCACGTCCACCGTGCCGACGCTCGAGAAGATCACGGTCAGCGGCGGCTCTCCGAAGACGCCGATGGCGCCCGCCACCGCCACCGGCAGGTGGTCTCCGGCCAGCGGCGCCGTGTAGCGGACGTGCAGGACCTGCCCGGCGACCACCGCCACGTAGTAGAGGTCGTGCACGAACGGATCCGCGGCCAGGTCGACCGGCCCGTTCCGGTTGTAATCGAACTGCGACAGGTTCAGCAGCTGATCCGTGGGGCTCATGCCCGCGCTCCACACCTGGCCGGTGGGATAGTCGGCGAAGAAATAGCGGCCGAGATAGGCCGCGGGGTAGACCGAGCCGGTGTAGAAGAGCCCGCCGGTGATGCTGTTCGCGGTGAATCCGGGCGGCGCGCTGATGTCCGCGTTCGAATGGCTGAAGCTGAGAATGGGCGGGGTGATCGTGGTCGCCGGGTTGCCCCAGGTCCCGAGCGAATCGCAACCGCTGTGCGCCGGCGCCGGAGACTGGAACTCGGGACGGATGTGCCCGTTCTCGTAGCATGGCCAGCCGAAGTTCTCGCCGCCGGTGCGCGAGACTCCGATCCCCTCCCACTCGGCCCAGCCGACGTTGCCGACGTAGATCGATCCCGGCTGCCCGTTCGCGGGGTCCGCGCTTCCGGTGCCGGGCCGCACGCCGAACCGCCATGGGTTGCGCAGGCCGTAGGCCCACACCTTGGAGCGATGGGACGCGGGGTTCCCGTCGTAGTAGGGATTGCTCGGGTAGCCGAGGCCGGTCGCGGGGTCGATGCGCAGGATCTTGCCGCACAGGCTGCCGACGTACTGCGAGCGGAACGAGCCGATGTCCTCGTAGGGATCGACGCGCCCGGGCAGGAACAGGTTGGGGTAGAGACCGCCCTCGTCGGCGAGGTGGAAGTACCCGCCGTCGCCGGCGCTCACCAGCAGGCTGCCGTCGGTGCCCCAGCGGAGCCCATCGATGGTGTGCGCGCGCGATCCGTTGGGGACCCCGTCGCTCCAGGTGGTGCCGAGGAGGATGGTGCGGCTGGCCGGATCCACGACGTTGGGGTCGTCGAGACTGGTCTGGTAGCGCACCACCCGGCCGAACGAGACATCGTCGTAGTCGACGCCATCGGAGTCGGGATCCACCGAGTAGCTGAAGTAGACGAAACGGTTGGTGGCGAACTGGGGATCCACCGCGATCCCGGTGAACCCCGCGTCGCCGACGTCGAGGACCTCCTGCCGGCCGTCCCAGAACGGCGTCGGTCGCTTGGCGGTGCCCTCCACGACCCAGACGCGGCCGGACTTCTCTCCGACCAGCAGCCGCCCATCGGGCAGGAACGCGATCGACGTCGGGACTTCGAACTCGGCGCCGGGTGCGACGTCCTCGAGCACGAATCCGGAGGGGAGCGCGAAGGCCGCACCGGCCCAGAGAAGGGCAAGCGCAACGACCAGCCGGGGGAGAGCGAGGCGCATGGAGCGGATCCAGGTGGGCAGGCAGCCCCGCCGCAGGGGCGTCGGGAATTATACCCAACCGCGCGCCCGTGCGGCCATCCCCGAACGGGCCGACCTTGGATGCCCGGGCGGCCCCGACGGTGCCCGTGACCCGAGGGATCGCGCGAAACGGACGGCGCGCGCGGCCGGGTATGGTAGAAATCACCCCTCCGCCCTCCGGACACCCCCCGGCCGCACCCTCGAGGAGCCCGCCATGAGCACGCTCGACACCCGATCGCAGGCCTTCACCGAGACCGATCTCCACGAGATGGTGGCCCTGCGCCGCGACCTGCACGCCCATCCCGAGCTGGCGTTCGAGGAGGTCCGCACCGCGGGCATCGTGAACGAGCGCCTGAAGGCCCTGGGGCTGGCGCCACGCCCCGGCGTCGGCAAGACCGGCGTGCTGGCCACGGTCCAGGGCGGGCGCCCCGGAAAGACCGTGCTGCTGCGGGCCGACATGGACGCGCTCCCGATCCAGGAGGAGAACGAGGTCCCCTATCGCTCCCAGGCCCCCGGCAAGATGCATGCGTGCGGACACGACTGCCACACCTCGATCCTGCTCGGCATCGCGAAACGCCTGACCGCCGAGCGCGCCGATCTGCCGGGCGCGCTGCGGCTCTGTTTCCAGCCCGCCGAGGAGGTCGGTGGCGGCGCCGACGCCATGATCGCCGAGGGCGCGCTCGAGCCGAAGCCGGATGCGGCGTTCGGGCTCCACGTCTGGCAGACCCTCGATCTCGGCAAGATCGGCATCACCCCGGGGCCGTTCATGGCCGCGGTGGACGAGTTCGAGGTCACGATCCACGGCAAGGGCGCGCACGCTGCGATGCCCCAGGCCGGCGTCGATCCGGTGGTGTGCGCGGCGCACACCATCGCCGCCCTGCAGACCATCGCCAGCCGCCACGTCGATCCACTGCTCGAGGTGGTGGTGAGCGTCACCCAGGTGCGCGCCGGGAGCGCGTTCAACATCATCCCCGAGAGCGCCTGGATGAACGGCACGGTGCGGGTGTTCGACCCCGAGACCTGGACCACGCTGCCCGAGACCTTCGAGCGCATCTGCCGCGGCGTAGCCGACGCGTTCGGTTGCCGCGTCGAGGTGAACTACACGCGCCACAACCGCCCGACCGTGAACGATCCGAAGATGGCCGCGCTGGCCCGCGAGGCCGCGATCGAGGTCGTGGGCGAGGAGAACGTGCTGAGCGACGTTCGCACCATGGGGGGCGAGGACTTCTCCGCCTTCCTGGCGCGCGTGCCCGGCTGCTTCATCGCGGTCGGGTCGCGCAACGTGGGGCGCGGGCTGGTATGGGAGCACCACCATCCGCGCTTCGACGTCGACGAGGCCGCGCTCGGGATCGGGGCCGAGGTGCTGCTGCGCACCGCCAAACGATTCCTCGGCACGTGAGGGGGCTCGCCCGCGCGGCCCACGGGATGCGGGCCCGGGCGCGGCGTCCGTGGATCGCGGCGCTGGCCCTGCTGCTCGCGGCCCCGGCGTTCGGCGAGTGGCTGACGCCCGATCCGTCGTTCCGCGACGCGCAGCTCCAGCTGCGGGCGGCGCTGCGCGACACCCTCGGGCACGGCGGCGAGACCGCGCGGCTCGACACCCTGGGCGTGGCGCTGCTGTCGCTCGGCCGCCTCGCCGACGCGCGCACCGTGTTCGAGCGGGTGCGCGTCACCGATCCCGCCGACGCCGCGGCCTGCGCCGCGCTCGGCAAGCTGGCACTGTTCGAGGATCGCCTGGGCGAGGCCGAGAGCCTGCTGGTCCCGGTCGCGGCCGGCGACGAGGGTGCCGCGGCCGACCTGTTCGCAGCGCGGGTGCGCAACGGAGAGTGGGCCGCGGCCTCCGCGCTGGCGAAGCGCGCGGGCCAGGCGGGGCGCGCCGAGCTGTTCGACGCGCTCGCGGCCGAGGGCGCCTACACCCTGCCCGCCGCGCCGGCCCGGACCCTCGAGGTGCCGTGGGTGCGCGCCTATCCGGTGCCGCTGGTGCGTGCGAAGCTGAACGGCCAGAGCGTGCTGCTCGCGATCTCGACCGGCGTCGGCGACCTGCTCCTCGACGCGCCGACCGCGCGGCGCTGCCGGGTGCGGACTCTCCCCGCCGAGGCGCCGACCTACTGGAGCGGCACCCGCGTGGCCGGGCGCATGGCGCTGGTCCAGACGCTCGAGATCGGCGGCCTGCGCCTCGATCACGTGCCGGCGGCCGCGATCTCGCTGCGCAAGTACAGCCTCATCATCAACCCGCAGAGCGAGACCATCGGCGGGGTGATCGGCTTCGGGCTGCTGCGGCGCTTCACGCCGACCCTCGACTGGAAGCGCCAGCGCCTGGAGCTGGCGCCGCCGGGCACACCGGTGACCGCCGATGCCGACGCGCGCCGCGTGCCGTTCCAGATCTGGGGCGAGAGCCACGTGACGCTCCAGGGCACGATCGGCGGCGGCCGCACCATGGCGATGTTCGTGGACACCGGGATCCCGGACGCCGCGGTCGGCGCGCCGCGCGAAGTGTTCGAGGAGCTCGGGATCCGGCCCGGCGTGATGTCGCGCATGATGCGCGGGGCCGGGGCATGGCTGAATGGCTCGCCGTGGAGCGCGGTGGGCGTACCGGCGGTCACGGTCGGCGCGGTCTCGCGCGACAAGTGCGACGGCTGGTCCGGCGCGCTCGACTCCGCGGAGCTGTGGCGTCACGGCGTGCGCCGGGACGCCCTGCTCTCGAGCGAGTTCTTCCGCGGCATGCGCGTGACCTTCGACTGGACGGCGCGCGAGCTGGTGGTGAACGGCCCCTAGCCGTCTCCCGCGCGACGCGTCTCCGCCCGATCTACCGCACGATCGCGATCCGCCCGCGCATCGTGCGATCCCCGATCCTCACCTGGTAGAAGTAGAGCCCGCTCGCGATCGGCCGTCCGTCCTCGCCGAGCCCATTCCAGGTCAGCTCGCGCTGGCCCGCCTCCATCGCGCGCTCGGCGATCGCGCCCACCCGCCGGCCCAGCTGGTCGAACATCTCCACGCCGACCCGCGCGGCCGCCGGCAGCGCGACCCGGAACGCGATCGCGCCGCGTGATGGGTTGGGTGACGGCGGGTCGATGCGCAGCTCGCGCGGCGCGCCGGCGACGTCGGTGGTGCCGGTGGGCAGCAGGGTCGCGAACCCGCTCTCGTTGCCGTGCGCGTCCACCGCCGAGAGCTTGTACCAGTAGGGCGCCCCCGCCGGATCGGTGAACGAGGCCTGGGTCGGCGACGCGATGCGGTTGCCGATCGCGGGCACGAAGCTCAAAATAACGCCGCGGTAGAGGCGGTAGTTCGACAGGTCGGACGCCGGGCTCGCGCCCCAGCTCAGGTAGGCGCTCCCGCTCGCGTAGTTGCCGCTGAACGGCGCCGGGACCGGCAAACCGAGGTTATCCACCGAGTAGCCGCTGTCCGGCTGCGAGTCCCAGTGCTGCAACGAGGGCGCGTGCCGCGCTTCGACCATGAACTGAGTCGCCGGTGGTGGCCGCGACCAGGCTATAGCTGGGATACCCGTCGGCGGGCTGCGAATCCGCCAGCTCCCAGAAGTCCTGGATCGCGGCGCTGCCGGTGATGCGGAACGTCTCGCCGCGCCGAATCCGGGCCTGGGCCAGCGCGGTCGGCACCTTGCGCCACACGCGGTACTCGGTGCACAGGCTGCCGGGGCCGACGTCGAGATAGCTGGCGTTCCAGCTCACCCGCACCTGGCCGCCCTGATCGTTCGCCACGTCCTTCGCGCTCACGATCTTCGGCTCCGGGCTGCCGAGCTGTCCGAAGAAATGGATGCGCTGGGCGTAGATGTCGGTGGTCGGGCTGTTCCGATGGTCCTCGAACGCGATCACGAATCCGCCCGCGCCGTCGGGGGCCATGCGGGCCACGTCCTGATCGCCGGGCGCCACGCTGAGCGCGACGCCGGTCGAGGGCCCCCACTGGGGAATCCCGTTCGGCGCGATCCGCTGGATGTAGAGGTCCTCGCTGCCATCGCGTACGTCGCGGAACACCACGATCAGCCCGCCCTGGCCGTCGGGGCCGTAATCGTTCAGGACCTGGCTGCCGGGCAGGTCGATCACCGGGGATCCCCCGGCGCCCCACTGCCCCAGTCCCGCCGCGTTCAGGTGCTGCGCGTAGATGTCGGGCTCGTTCGGATGGCTGTAGTCGTCCCAGATCACGTACTCGCCGCCGCTGCCGTCGGTGACCCCGACCTCACCGATCTCCTGGCTCCCGAACGTGATCTGCCTGCCGTCGGCGGCCCATTGAATCGAGCCGCCGGCGTTCAGGTGCTGGCCGTAGAGGTGCGGGATCGCACCGCCGCGGTAGTCGTACCAGTTGATGAACGCGCCGCCCGCGCCGTCGGTCACCGCGAACGCGCCGTACTGATTGTTGATCGCGGCGCACACCGGGATCCCGTTCGCCGCCCACTGCACGGCGCCCGAGCCGTTGACGCGCTGGGCATAGATGTCGCTGTTGGCCCCGCCGGCGCGCTCGTCGGGCCAGGTGATGATGGCGCCGCCGGCGCCGTCGGACACCATCTCCGGGTAGCCTTGGAGCCCGGCGACCGTGCAGATCGGGGTCCCGTTCGCGGTCCACTGCGGCACGCCGGCCGCGGTGACCCGGCGCGCGTAGACGTCGTAGGAGGGATCGGTCCGGTCGTCGATCCACGCCACGATGACGCCGCCGGCGCCGTCCGAGATCATGGATCCGATCTGCTGGTTGCCGGCGAACGCCACCACCGCGACCCCGTTCGCGGCCCACTGCGGGACGCCCGCGCTGTTGTAGTGCTGCGCGTAGAGGTCCAGGTTCCCGGCGCGCGTGTCGTACCAGCACACGATCATGCCGCCCGCGCCGTCCGGAACCATGACCGAGACCAGTTGGTCGCCGGCGGCGGCGCTGACCAGCACGCCGCCCGCACCCCACAACGGGGCGCCGGACGGATCGAGACGCTGGACGTATCCGTGGTAGTTGAGTCCGCCGTTGAGGGTGCTGCTCCAATTCACGAACATCCCGCCGACTCCGTCGGCAAGGAGGTGCGGCGAGATCTGATCGCCGGCACCGGTGGCGATCGGATTGTTGAGGTTCGAGCTGTTGGACCACGCGGCTGCGTTCGAGACGCCGAGCGTGAGCGCGAGGAGCAGGATCGGGATGGAACGAACACGAGTCGAGGCGGACATGGGGACCTCGGGGCAAGGGGTCTGATCCGGGCGGGCGATGGGCGCCGCAGGCCTCCTCCATCGAGTGTCCGCCCGGCTCGGGGGCGGAAACAAGTGCCGAGTGCTGGTCGTTTCGACCGCGGCCCCGTAGCGCGGCCTCGATGACGTGAGGTCACCAAGTTGCTAGATTGCCGGCGATGACCTCCCCCTCCGGCGCGGCCCCCCCGCCGAGCGCTCCTCGCGGGACGCCGTCCCCGGCCGCGACATCTCCCGCCGCAGCCCTGCTCCTGATGCTGGTCGCCCTCGGGGTGGACGTCGGGCTGCTCGCGGTCGGAGTCGGCGGGCTCGCCGCGCTCGCGCATCACCCGCAGACGCTCGCGCTGCTCGGACTGTGGATCGTCGCCTACCCGCTGCTCACGATCCTCCGTCCGGCGACCGGCGCGCCGCACGAGCAGGAACGCCCCGATCCCGTCACCGTGCTGCTGCTCACGCTGATTCCGCTGGTCACGCCGCTGCTGTCGGCGCTCGCCGAGCGCATCGGCCTGTGGCCGCTCCCGGGCGGCGAGGCCCTCCGCTGGTCGGGGGTCGCGATCAGCGCCGCCGGCCTCGCGCTGCGGATCGCGGCCGTGCACCGGCTCGGCTCGCGCTTCGCGCCGGTGGTGGCGATCGAGCGCGGACACCGGCTCGAGACCGGCGGCGTCTACGCACGCATGCGGCACCCCGGCTACCTCGGCGCGTGGCTCGGGAACCTCGGCATCATCCTGGCCTTCGGGAGCGCGGCGACCCTGCCCCTGGCCGCCGCCATGGCGGTGGTCCAGCTCGCACGCATTCGCGTCGAGGAGCAGGTGCTCGAGCAGCGCTTCGGAGACGAGTTCCGCTCCTACCGCACCCGAACCGGCAGCTTTTTCCCGAAGCTCTAGCCCCGCGGCCCGCGCGGGTGCTCGAATGAGTGGAACGCGGCAGGTCCTGCCGTTATGCTCCCGCCGTGCGCTTCGCGTATCACGTCACGGCGTCACCGATCGGCCTGCTGTTCCTGGCCGGCGGCGAGCGGGGCCTGCGGTACCTCGAGTTCATGGACCGCAGGAGCCTCAAGCGCATGATCGAGTCCCATGCCCAGCACCTCCCCGATGCCACCTGGGAAGCCTCGCTGCTCGATCTCAAGCCGGTGGTGGATCAGCTCGAGGGCTACTTCACCGGCGGGCGCACCGAGTTCGATCTGGTGCTGGACCCGGTGGGATCGGACTTCCAGCGGGCGGTGTGGAAGGCGCTGCGCGAGATCCCGCACGGCGAGACCCGCAGCTACGGCCAGATCGCCCGCGCGCTGCGGCAGCCCAACGCCGCCCGCGCTGTCGGGCTCGCGAACCACGACAATCCGATCGCGATCATCATTCCCTGCCACCGGGTGGTGGGCGCGGACGGATCGCTGACCGGCTACGGTGGCGGCCTGCCGCGCAAGCGCTGGCTGCTCGAACACGAGGCGCGCATCCAGCGTCTCGACCTGGGGCTCGCGCCGGCGCTCCACGCCGCGGATCATCCGGCCCCGGAGCATCCCGTCTCCCCGGTGCCCGAACGCCGGGCCGCGGCGGCCACGCGCGACGCGGGCCGCACGCCGGCACGCCGGACCCCGGCGCGCAGCGCCGCGCCCAAGAGCACCCCGCGACGCCCCTCGCGCTGAGGTCCTTCCCTCAGCTCCGGAAGTGGTCGTATCCGCCGGGCTCGAGCGGAACGCGCCCGCGGCCGCGAGCCAGCACTAGCCGGCCGGCATCCGCGGTGACCATGCCGAGGACTGTGAACGGCACGTTCTGCGCGCTGCACACCAGCTCGCAGGACTCGCGGCGCGCGGGATCGAGCGTCACCAGCAGCTCGTAGTCGTCGCTCGACCCCATACGCAGCGCGTCTGCGCTGTCGCCGAGCACCGTCGCGGCACGGTCGAGCAGCGGGTCGGCGGGCCCGAGCCGCTCGAGCTCGACCCCGGCGCCGCTCGCCTCGACGAGATGGCGAAGGTCGGCGACCAGCCCATCCGAGACGTCGATCGCGGCGGTCACGCCACGGGTGGCGGCGAGCGCGCCGGCGAGCGCGACGCGGGACACCGGCCGGATCCACGCGTCGAGCAGCTCGCGCCACTCCTGATCGCGGGACGCTCCGGGGCGCGCGCGCGCCAGCCGCAGCGCGGCACCGGCGCGTCCCGGGTGGCCGGTGACCGCGATCAGGTCGCCGGGGCGCGCGCCGGATCGCGTCCACGCGCCCCCGCGTTCGACGTCGCCGAGCAGGGTGACCGTGATCGAGGCCTCGCCGGTCACCGCGGTCAGGTTGCCGCCGATCACCGTGGCGCCGTGCGCCTCGAGCACGCGCTCGAGCCCGCGCTCCATCTCGACCAGCGGGTCCAGCTCCTGGTCGGCGCGGACCGCGAACGCGACCAGGGCCCAGCGCGGCACCGCCGCCATCGCGGCCAGGTCGCTGAGGTTGGCGAGCGCGACCCGCGCGCCGACCTCGGCGGGCATCCACTCCGCCAGCCAGTGGCGCCCTTCGACGAAGGCGTCGGTGGTGGCGACCAGGTCCCGGTCCGGATCGGGCCGCAGCACCGCGGCGTCGTCGCCGCTGCCGACCACCACGCCGGGAACCTCCGCGCCGCGGCGCGCGAGGCGGCGGATCGCCTCGAACTCCCCCACCTCACGCAGCCGCGGCAGGGACCCGCTCCCGCATCTCGTCGCGCGGGCTCAGGAGCAGCGCGAACATCACCGCCGCGACCGCGGCCAGCCCGGCGTCGGTGGCCAGCATCGCGCGCGCACCGAGCCGATCCCACAGCACGCCGGCGATCCAGCTCGCCGGCAGCAACGCGACACCCACGACCGTGTAGTAGAGGCCGAAGCCGGTGCCGCGCATCGCGTCCGGCACCAGGTCGCCGACCAGGCTGCGCTGCGAGCCCTCGAGCAGGGCGCTGTGCAGCCCGAGCAGCGCGAAGCCGGCGAGGACGGTGGCCGGGCCCGAGCGCCACGCGAGCAGCGCGTAGAGCGCAGCGAACAGCAGGTAGGCGCCGAGCAGCATCGGCCGGCGCCCGACGCGATCGCTGGCGATCCCGATCGGCCACGACAGGAGCGCGTAGAGCAGGTTGTAACCGAAGTAGATCAGCGTGACCTGGGGCGCGGTGAAACGACCCGGTCCGCTCGCGAGCAGCAGCAGGAACGCGGTGCTGCTGTTGGCCAGGGAGAACACGCCGGCGACCAGCAGGAAGCGGTAGAACGCCGGCGGGAACCCGCGGATCCCGAGGCCCAGGGCGCGCGGGCGGGGCGGCGTCGCGGCGCGCGGGGCGCGCACGAACAGCGCGAGGGTCGCGATCGACAGCGCCGCCGGGATGGCCGAGACCAGGAAGATGCGGCGGTACTGGCCGGGGAACGATCCCAGCAGCAAGAAGGCGACCAGGGGACCGATCGCGGCGCCCAGCGTGTCGAGCGCGCGGTGGAAGCCGAAGGCGCGCCCGAGCGCGGCGCGATCCACCGAGTCCGCGATCAGCGCGTCGCGCGGCGGATTGCGCAGTCCCTTGCCGACCCGGTCGCTGAACCGCAGCCCGAGCACCGCCGGCCAGGACCCCGCCCACGCCAGCGACAGCTTGGCCGCGGCCGAGAGTCCATATCCGAACATCAGGAACGGCTTGCGTCGCCCGATCCGGTCCGAGAGCCAGCCCGACCCGATGCGCAGCACCGACGCGGTGCTCTCGGCCACACCCTCGATCAGCCCGAGGTTCGCGATCGAGGCCCCGAGCACGGCGGTGACGAACAGCGGCATCACCGGAACGATCATCTCGGTGGAGACGTCGGTGAGCAGGGAGACGATGCCGAGGCAGACGACGTTCCGGTTGATGCCGCCGAGCGCGGAGGTCCGCCGTGCCACCTGTGCGTCGCTCACGGCGGCGAACCTAGCACAAGAGCTGCGCGGGCCAGCGCGTTGCCCATTCGGATAATACGACTCCGTTGGCTGTGCTCTGCCACGATCGGATATTACCGCGAGGCTTCTCTTCAGCCCCGTACTAGCATTATCCATACAGATAACCAATGGGGCGCCGCAGGCGAGAGCCCACGAATGGCGTTGCCCGTACGGGAACTGATGCACTAGGTTGGGTGCGCCATGGACAGGCCCTCCGCGTCACGCCCTCGGGGACCGGAGCCGCGCGCCGCGGACTCCCCGGACCCGATCACCACGCTGATCCGCGGGATGCGGAGCAGGCAAGGACTCTCCCTGCTCGCCCTGGGGAAGCGCGTCGACGCCTCGGCGCCGCACCTCTACAACATCGAAGCCGGCCGGAAGCTGCCGAGCGAGGAGCTGGCGGCCCGCATCGGGCAGGAGCTGGGACTCGACCCGGAGGCCTTCCGCGCCTGGGTGCGCGCCGCGGGACGCTCCGACTGGAACACCACGCGCGCGGCCACCCTCCTCCTCGAGCGATTCATCCGGGATCCGGAGGTGGCCGAGCTGCTGTCCGAAGCGGGATTCGCCCCGGAGCCCGCCTTCCACCCCGCGCGTGAACCCGTGACGACGTCGTCCTCCGCGGTCTCCGCGATGCGGCCGGACGCGATTCCGCGCCTCGGGGCGGCGGCCGATTCGCCACCGCGGGTCGTCTCCGCGGGCGGCGGCCCCGCGCGCGTGCTGGTGCCGGTGCTGGACCCGGGCGCGGACCCGGAGCGCGCGCGCGCCGGCCACGACGGATCGCTGCGCCTGGATCCGGCCGGGCTGGCCGGGTTCGAGAGCCTCGAGCGCCCGTTCGCCTACGCGCTCTCCGCCGGACGCTTTCCTCGCGCCGGCCGCGCGCTGCCCGACACCGGGCACGTCGTGCTCACCCGGGACCCAGGTTGGCCGCCGCGCGTGGGCGCGCTCTACGCCGCGCGGCACGAGGGGCGGATCGAGCTCGCGCCGGCGATGTGGAACGGAACGCACCTGCTGCTGCTGCCGCCCCCGGGGAGCGCGGACTTCGTGGCGCTCCCGGTGGCCGAGGAACCGTCCGGGCGCGAGGTGCTGCGCGGCCGAGTGGTCCTGGTGGTGGGCTGATGCCGCTGCCCGAGCACCTCGCGCGCCTGGCCCGCGACTGCGACATCGTGGCGTACCGCTCCTCCGGCCCCGGCGGACAGAAGAAGAACAAGACCGAGTCGAGCGTGCGCGCTCGTCATCGCCCGACCGGGATCACCCGCGTCGCCACCGAGAGCCGCTCGCAGACCCGCAACAAGGAAGCGGCGCTCGCGCGGGTCTGGGCCGAGCTGGAGCGCCGCGCGCGCAAGCCGAAGCCGCGCACCGCGACCCGGCCCACGGCGGGGGCCCGCGAGCGGCGGCTGCAGGAGAAACGAGTGCGCGGCGAGCGCAAGCGCCAGCGCTCGGCGCTACGAGCGGCTGAAGTCGTCCCCGCCGGGGGCGTCGGTGCGGGAGGTCGCGGGGGTCGCCGGCGCCGTCTGCCGCTCCTCGGCGTGGTGCTTGATGACCCGGGCCTCGGCGATGAACACCACCTCCTCGGCGACGTTGGTGGCGAGGTCGGCGACGCGCTCCAGGTTGCGGGCCACCAGGATCAGCTCCATCGCCCGGAGGGCGGTCGCGGGATCGTCGCGGATGAACGCGAGCAGCTCGCGGAACACCTGGCGATTGAGCTGGTCCACCTCGTCGTCGCGCAGGCACAGGCGGCGGGCGGCATCCGAGTCCCGGCGCACGAAGGCGTCGAGCGCCTCGTGCAGCATGGCGCTCGACTTCTCCGCCATTGTCGTGATGTCCATCAGCGGCTGGAGCTCGGGCTCGCGGGCCAGCCGGGTCGCGCTGCCGGCGATGTTCACGGCATGGTCGCCGACCCGCTCCAGGTCGTTCGAGATCTTGAGCGCGGCGGTGATGAAGCGCAGGTCGCCCGCCATCGGCTGCTGGAGCGCGAGCAGCCCGACGCAGCGCGCGTCGATGTCGAGCTCGAGCTGGTCCACCTGCTTGTCGTCGGCGAACACCTCGCGCGCCAACACCTCGTCGCGGCGGCGCAGCGCCTCGACCGCCTTGAGCACGATGGCCTCGGCGCGCCCGCCCATGCGCAGGAGCTGCTCCTTGAGCGCCTCGATCTCGTGCACGAAGTGTCGTTCCACGCGTCCTCCCGGACCTACCCGAAGCGTCCGGTGATGTAGTCCTCGGTCAGCTTCTGCCGCGGGCTGGTGAACAGCGCGCGCGTCTCGTCCACCTCGACCAGCTCGCCGTTGAGCAGGAACGCGGTGCGATCCGAGACCCGCGCGGCCTGCTGCATGTTGTGGGTGACGATCACGATCGTATACCGGCTCTTGAGCTCGAGCATCAGCTCCTCGATCCGCGCGGTGGCGCTGGGGTCGAGGGCGGAGGCCGGCTCGTCCATCAGCATCACCTGCGGATCCACCGCCAGGCAGCGCGCGATGCACAGGCGCTGCTGCTGGCCGCCGGAGAGCGCGAGCGCGGAGCGGCCGAGGCGGTCCTTCACCTCGTCCCACAGCGCGGCACTGGTGAGGCTGCGCTCGGCGCGCGCCTCGAGCTCGCCGCGGTCATGGACCCCGAGCATGCGCAGCCCGAACACCACGTTCTCGAAGATCGAGCGCGGGAAGGGATTGGGGCGCTGGAACACCATGCCGACGCGGCGCCGCAGCGCGACCACGTCGGTCCCGGGCTCGAGCACGTTGGCGCCGGCGACCCGCACCTCGCCGGTGGTGCGCACCCCGGGGATCATGTCGTTCATGCGGTTGAAGGTGCGCAGCAAGGTGCTCTTGCCGCACCCCGAGGGCCCGATGATCGCGGTCACCGCGTTGGCGGGCAGCTCGAGCGTGATGCCGCGGAGGGCGGGGTGAGTGCCGTACCAGAGATGGAAGTCGCGGGTGCCGAGCGGGGCGGTGCCGGGCGCAGCGGGTGGGGCCGCGGGGCGCGCGGTCGCCTCGGCGCCGCGCGGGGCCGGTACCGGGGGCATGGCGGGCGGAGGGCGCGGCGTCTCGCGCGCCGCCGCGGTGCGGCGTTCCTCGCTCACGTCGTGCCTCGTGTCCACGCTCATCGGGATGCTCGTCGGGACTGCACGGCTACCGGTTCTCGGCCGGGTTGGCCGGCTCGCGGTCACCGGACCCCACCGTAGCACTGGCGGCGGTCGCGGGGTGAACCGGGTCGAGGCGATCGGACACCCAGGCCAGCGCCGCGGCGAGCCCGAGGACCAGCGCGAAGATCGCGAAGCGGGCACGGATCAGGGAATGCCGGGGTCTGGGCATCGGCAGGACGGTCATGGTCGTCTCCTCAGCGGCCGTGGGGTCTGCGGGTCGCGAGCCGCATCGTGGCGGACAGCACCGCGACCAGGGCGAGCAGCACCAGCGCGGCGCCCCAGGCCTGGCGGTTCCAGTCCTCGTAGGGCGCGCGCGCGTAGTCGAAGATGAACACCGGGAGCGACGCGATCGGGCGGTCCACCGCCAGGCTCAGGAAGCGGCTGCCGAGCGCGGTGAACAGCAGCGGCGCGGTCTCGCCCGCGGCGCGCGCGAGCGCGAGCAGCACGGCGGTGACGATGCCGCCCGACGCGGCGGGCACCACCACGTCCTGCACCACCCGCCAGCGCGGCGCCCCGAGCGCCAGCGCGGCCTCGCGGTAGGAGCGCGGCACCAGTCGCACCACCTCCTCGGTCGAGCGCACGATGGTGGGCAGCATCAGCATCGCCAGCGCGGTGCCGCCGGCGATCGCGGAGAAGCGCCCCATCGGGATCACGATCAGCGAGTACGCGGCCACGCCCACCACGATCGAGGGCACCCCGCTCAGCACGTCGGCGGTGTAGCGCACCAGGCTGCCGAAGCGGCCGTCGCCGAACTCGGCGAGATAGATCCCGGCCCCGAGCCCGACCGGAACCGCGATCAGCGTGGCGATCCCGACCAGGATCAGCGTCCCGACGATCGCGTTCAGCATCCCGCCGCCCGGCTCGCCGACCGGCTTGGGGGTGTGGAGGAAGAAGTCGAGGTTGAGCGCCGGCAGTCCGTGCGCGACCAGATGCCCGACGATCAGGAACAGCGGCAGGATGACGACCGCGGCGGCGAGGGTGCAGAGCACGACGAGGCCGCGGTCGACGATCCGGCGCGGGAGCGAGGGCCCCTGGAAGGCCTGCGGGGCCACCGCGACCGACCCGTCGCGCGCGTCAGGCCGCCCCGGCGACATCCCGCCTCCCTCCGGTGGTCCACAGCACCAGCAGGCGCGCGAGCCCGTTCACCACCACCGTGACGGCGAACAGCACCAGCGCGATCTCGACCAGCGCCGAGAGGTAGAGCGTCCCGGTCGCCTCGGTGAACTCGTTCGCGATCACGCTCGCCATCGAGGCCCCCGGGGCGAGCAGCGACGCGGAGATCCGGTTGGTGTTCCCGATCACCATGGTGACCGCCATGGTCTCGCCCAGCGCGCGGCCGAGCGCCAGGATCACCGCGCCCAGGATGCCGGGGCGCGCGACGTCCACCGTCACGCCGATCGCCTCGGCCCGGGTGGCGCCCAGTGCCAGCGCGGCCTCGCGCAGCGAGCGCGGCATCGCCAGCAGCACCTCGCGCGAGATCGAGACAATGGTGGGCACGATCATGACCGCCAGCACGATGCCGGCGTTCAGCATGCCGATGCCGAACGGGAAGCCCTGGAACAGCGGCAGGAATCCGAGGTGGTGCGCGAGCCACGGCTCGACGAAGCCGCGCAGGAACGGCGCGAGCACGAACAGCCCCCACACGCCGTAGACGATGCTCGGGATCGAGGCCAGCATCTCGACCACGAACGCCACGATCGAGCCGACCCGCCGCGGGGCCAGCTCGGCCAGGAAGATCGCGGTGCCGAGCCCGAGCGGGAGCGCGAGGAGCAGCGCGAGCCCGGAGGACACCAGCGTGCCGTACAGGTACGGCAGCGCGCCGAACTTCTCCGCCACCGGATCCCAGTCGGTCGAGACCAGGAACCCCCAGCCGAAGGTGCGGATCGCCGGGATCGAGCCGCGCACGGTCTCGACCACGATCAGCGCCACCACGCCGAACACCGCCAGCGCGGCAAGGCCGAGCACGCGCGGGTAGAGCGCGTCGGCGATCGCGCCGCCGGAGAGCCGGCGCGGGCGCGTCTCGAGGCCGAGAGCCATGGGGTCCGCCGCTACGAGCTCAGCCGCTTACCGGCGCCGGTGAGCTGCTTGAGGTTGGCCTCGTTCACGTGGACCACGGCGTCGGGCAGCCGCGCGTAGTCGAGCGCCTCGACCATCCCCTGGCCGTCGTGGATCGCCCAGTCGATGAACTGCGCGAGCGCCCGGCCCTTGGCTGGGTCCTTCTGGTCGCGGTAGACGAGCAGGAAGGTGAGCCCGGAGATCGGCCACGACTCCGCCCCGGCGGCGTTCACGATCGGCGTGCGCACGTCCTTGGCGAGCGCCGCCGAGGAGGCGGCCACCGCGGCGGTGGTCGAGGCCAGCGACGGCGCGACGAACTTACCCGCGCGGTTCTTGAGCAGCGCGGTCGGCAGCTTGTTCTGCTTCGCGTACGCCAGCTCGACGTAGCCGATCGCGCCCGGGGTCTGGCGCACCAGGCCGGNNNCCGCCGATACCGTTCCCCGGCCAGCTCACCGAGGTGTTGGCGCCCACCATCTCGCGCCAGCCGGTGCTCACCGCGGACAGGTAGGTGGTGAAGATGTTGGTGGTGCCGCTGCCGTCCGCACGGTGCACCGCGAGGATCGGCGTGCCCGGCAGCGCCACCCCGGGATTGACGGCGGCGATGCGCTTGTCGTTCCAGCTCGCGATCTGGCCCATGTAGATCCCGGTCAGGATCTCGGGGGTGAGGCGCAGCGGCTGCGCGAGCCCGGGCAGGTTGTAGGCCAGCACCACCGCGCCGGCCACGGTCGGGAAGTGGATCACGGGACGCGGCAGCTCCTTGAGGCGGTCGTTCGAGAGCGCGGCGTCGCTGGCGCCGAAGTCCACGGTGCCGGCCTTCACCTGCTGGATGCCGGCGCCGCTGCCGATCGACTGGTAGTTGATCTCGATCCCGGTCTTCTGGTGGAACACGTCGAACCACTTCGAGTAGATCGGATAGGGAAAGGTGGCGCCGGCGCCGGTGAGGCTCTGGGCGACGGCGGG
>WNFL01003000.1_pt1 | contig 18523 bp, 16 predicted proteins | sample 5400361 | NCBI WGS metagenome assembly WNFL01 (sample SAMN13153351, study PRJNA577476) | soil metagenome | isolation source: 40 cm soil on Douglas fir-dominated hillslope | place: USA:California | collected 2013-09-17
GCAGGAAGGAAGAGGCGGGCAGCCAGAAGAGTAAGGATGATGAAGGTGGATCAGTTCGCTTAGCGAAAAACCCGTACATCATCGTCCGAGGATACTGGAAGCTGGCCTCAACCTGACGGATGTAAGAAAGGTCCACTTGGTGGTTGCTTTTCCTTACATCTCAGGTCATGTGTCTTCGTGAAAGCTGCATGCGGGAAACCCGCACGTGCAGTTTGGGCGGCGGACGGAGGCCAGCGCCTCACGGCGCGCCTCCTCCGACCCGACTAACCGTGGCGCACCGAGCTTCAGTGTGGCTCGTGAGTCTTGAGAGGGTTTTGTTACACGCTCTAAGACCGAAAAGCAATGCGGCAGGCAGCCGCGAAGCGCCCGCTGACGCGGGCACACCAATCAACATGCCAGCGAGAACAGGGATGAAACTTTCCTGAACGATGAGCCGCAACACCTGGCCACTTCGCACTCCCATCGCCATGCGGATGCCGATTTCGCGGGTTCGCTCCGCGACGCTGTAGCTGACCTTCCCGTATACGCCCATGCGAGGCGGACGCATCCCGGCCTGAACGGACAGAGAATGTTAAGGATTAGAACAGAAAATCCATCTTGAAAAGTTCGGCTTCACCCAACCTCCAAGATTCCGGAGCCTTCGACAATCGTAACGTAACGATCTGCCGGCAGATCGGTCAACGTTTCCATGCGCCCGCTCGGTTGCGGCCACTGAATTTCCAACTTCTCAATCCGAGTGTTCGAACCAATTCCCATCACCACGCGAGGGTCATGCGACGACAAATAGCTCCCGCCACCGACTTTTAGCCTGCTTCGTTTTAATCCCCCTGCGATCCACGTCAGCTTTGCGCCAATTGAATCGGTGTTACATTTTTTTCCGATCAATTTGACGCCGAGCCAGTGATTTCCCGCTGCTGCTTTATTTTTCAAAAGCAAAGGCGCTCCACCGTTCACGGCAATTAGAACGTCTAACGCGCCAGTATTGGTGAAATCTCCCACGGCCATTCCGCGAGCGGCAAAGTTCTGGGCAAACACAGGTCCGGCCACGGCGCTGACGTTCTCGAGTGTTTTTCCGTTATTGTGAAAGAGCAGAAGTGGTTCTCGGTAACTGACATGGCTCGAATGCTCCTCAATCTTGTCGTCGGGGTGCCCATTTGCGATAAACAGGTCCAGGTTGCCGTCATTGTCGTAATCGAAGAACTTTACTCCCCATCCGCTCATGAGGCGTGTCGCTCGCCCCAGTCCCATCCGCCCAGCCAGATCCTCAAATGTCTGATCGCGGCTATTTTTGTATAGGGAGTACATCTCCTGGTCCACATTCGTCACAAAGAGATCCTGCCAGCCATCTTGATCGAAATCAGCTGAGTCTACTCCCATCCCGCTGCGTTCCCGGCCGTCCTGGCTAAACGCCACGCCGGATTCCAAGCCGATCTCGGCGAATTTTCCATTCCTCTTATTAAGGAACAGAAAATTCGCCATCGTGTCATTGGCAACGAACAAATCCATCCACCCGTCATTGTCGATGTCGGTGGCCACGACGCCCCAAGCTTTGCCCAATGACTTGGCGATTCCTGATTCCACGGAGACGTCCTTGAAAGTACCGTCGCCGTTGTTGTGAAAAAGCCAGCAGCGCTCTGGCGAGTAAACTCGCGGGATGCAGTAGTAGCGTTCTCCGGTGCGTTCGTTGCCACAGAATTTGTTCTTCGGCTTGTCAAAATCCACGAACCGGCAGACAAATAGATCCAGTTTTCCGTCGTTGTCGTAGTCAAACCAAACCGCGCTCGAAGACCATCCCGGCGCAGTCACCCCCGCCTTCTCCGTCACGTCGGTGAAGGTCCCATCTCCATTGTTGTGGTACAGGATGTTTCGCCCGTACTGCGTCACGTAAAGATCCGGCCGGCCGTCTCCGTCATAATCGCCGACGGCAGTGCCCATCCCGTATCCGCCGCCTGCGACTCCCGCTTGCTCTGTTACGTCCGTGAACGTGCCATCGCGATTGTTCTTGTACAATGCGTTTCGTAGCGGTGGCTTTGGATCGTAAAAATCGCATCGTCCGCTATTCACAAGATAAATGTCCATCCAGCCGTCATTGTCGTAGTCGAGAAATGCGCAGCCAGCCCCCGTCGTCTCGGGCAGGTAATATTCTGGCGAGCGGCCATTTACATGCCGCCAGGATATGCCGCTTTTCGCGGCCGAAACTTCTTCAAATAGAGCTTGTTTCGCCTGCTGAGGATTGTCAGTTCTTGCGGCGGACTCTCGGGGATGAGGCAGGGCACTAAATAGCGGCCAGGCGCCAGAAACGCACAAGTTGACGCTCAAGGCCCGCAGGAAATCCCGCCGCGTGGAGCCCGGCTTGCCTATCGCTGCATCACCGACTGGAAAGAAGCTCCAACGGAGTTTCACTGGCGCGGCTTCTCGTTGTCGAGGGTTGGCATTTGCCCGTTCGAAAGTCCGGTCGGCCGCTCGCCATATACGCTCGGACCTGACTGTCTTTCCGCCTGCGCGTTCAACCGTGCAAATTCTGCGCGAGCTTTGGTTGCTTCTGTTTTCCTGCCCACCCGTGCATAGGCCTTCCCGAGCGAGAAGTACACTCCAGCCTCCTTAGGAAACGATTTCTGGGCGATTTCGAGCTCCGGAATGGCACCTGCCGCATCTCCCGTGTCCAGACGCAACATTCCAAGCAGGTAATGAGCAAACGGCAGCAACGGCGCCAGCTTGACTGCCTCTTCTGCGTACTTCAAGCCACCCTGCGAATCTACCAATTGGCGTGCCGCGGCGATTTCCAGCATCGAATTTACGTTTCGCGGATCACGCTTCAACTCAAATTGAAATTCCTGGATGGCTCCGTCAGTCTCATGCATTTCCAGCAGGAGCCTTCCAAAGGCAAAATGCAGATTGGGATAATCCGGAAATTCGCTCGTCAGCTGGGAGTACTTCTGTTTCGCTTGGTCGAACTCGTTCGCAGCCAGCAGCACTTCCGCCTCTCCCGCCCGCTCAACGACATCGGCGCCGGGCGTGCCTTCGATCGGTGATTCCTGGGGTCTCATCAGAAGTGCCGCAAGGCCCAGCCCGGTGGTCAATTCCTTTGTCCTCACTCGGTCTCTCACCAGTTGTCCCAGCGTTTCTTTTGCAGCGCCGTATTTTCCCGCTCTCAACTGCAGCACCCCCAAATGATAGAGCGCCACCTTGCGCAATTGCTGATCCTTCAAAACGCCCAGTTGTTCCGCAGCCAGCAAGTTTTTCAGGGCCGATTCGTCCTGGCCCAATTCGAACTGGCACAAACCGAGCATTGCGTGCGCCGTGCCGTTCGCGGAATCCAAGGCGATCAGTTTTTCAAAATCCTGCGCCGCCTTCGCGTAATGGTCCTGGTCATACTCGAGTGTGCCCAGTGACCACCAACCCTCCGCCCATCGCGGTCGCACCGCCAGAGCCTTGCGGTATAGGGAGGTCGCCTCTTCAAGACGGTTCTCTTCGCTGGCCTCCTTGGCCCGTTCGGCTAATTTATGCAAGGAGTCTCTCTTGTTCTGCGGCGCGCCAGTCGCGCCCTCCGGATTCAGCATCCATGCGAGCAGCGCCAATCCGGCGGCCAATCTCAGCAGCCGCCAGAGGCGCATGTTCAATCCCGCACCTATTTCCGTGCGCTCTGACCTTCTGCGAATAAGAGGTAGATTTTTAGGGCTGCGCTGCATTGAGCTTGGCCTGTCTCTTTTCACTCAACTGCTGGTGAAGAGTCATCTCGCGAAACGAATCCTCCTTGCGGCCAGTACGCGAGTAGGCGATGTAAAGCTGATAGTGGCCGGCGAGGGCTTCAGCGGACTTTTTCACGTATTCTTCGAGTGGCGGGATAGCTTCGGTGAACCGGCCTGCGGAGTTTAAAGACGTACCCAAGGCTAGAAGCGCATCCCCGAAATTTGAATCCAGTTTTGCTGCCGCAGCGAAATGCGGAATAGCGGCCTCCCACTGCCCTGCGCGCCGCGCGATTTCTCCTAGCCAGAATTCGGCGGCAGCATTCACGGGATCAATCGCGAGTTCTTGCTCGAATTCCTTTCGAGCATCTTCATCAGCGGTGGGCAATTCGGGCCGTGACAGAGCGGCACGACCGAGCCGGTAGTGGATACCCCGGAGGTTCGGATGCTCTTCCAGAATCTCCCTATAGATCTCCGCGGCTTCCTTCCACTTTCCTTGCGATTCCAGGGTCTCCGCCTCCAGTTCATGGGTCTGGTATGAGTTTGGGGCAAGCGTCGCAAGCTCCTGGGAAGCGCTTTCCGCAATGCCAAGAAAGAATTGCGAGATCATGTACAAAACTTCAGGGTCTTCCGGGTGATCGCGCTTCAGTTCGAAAAGGGTGTCTGCCGTTGTCTGGTTTTCCCCACGGTTCATTGCGCAGCGCACCGTGGCCATCAGGGCGCGGTATTTCACCTGCCTTTCCTTGACACCCGACGTCAACTTCTTCAGAACGGGAAGTGCTTCTTCGCAGCGTCCTTTCGACGCAAGGTTAATGCTCTGCTCGATAACTGTGGTCTTCTCAGCAGTACGGGAGGAAGCAGCGGGTGACGAGCTCGCAGGAGCTTGCGCAAAAGCAGGCGCGGTCAAGAGAGCGAGGCAAGACAGCACCCGTACGTCTAAAAAAGAGAGCTTAGCCGAAATTACCGTTTTGTCCTCCAAGTACACCAGGCTTGAACATCCAGGGCCTTCCAAAGGGGTTCAATTTTGCTTCATCGCGGACGTTCCCAACTGGGAAGATCACTAGCCCCAGCTTGGTCAGCATATACACATCTCTTCAAAAACAAAAAAGAGAAGCTGCCAACCGGGACCTGCTTCGGTCCACACTTGACAGCTTCCCGGGGTGGTAAGAGGCCCGCCATTGTCACTGGCCGACCTCTCGGGGTTAAAAGCTGAACCGCGCCTGCAATTCGATAACTCGTGCACCCAGAGCCGTTTGCGACTCGCCGAAGTGGGCGTTCGTGATATCAGACTGGATTCCGCCAGTCCACTGTTGGCTGTTGCCGTTGAGATTGAGCTTGTTAAACAGATTGTAGAAGTTGGCGCGGAACTCGATCCTCCCGTTTTCGCCAATGAGTTTCATATTGGGCAAACCAAACGACTTGCTGAGAGTTGCGTCCACATCGAAGTAGCCGGGGCCGCGGAACGAATTGCGCGCGATTCCCGGAGCTGGCGGCAGGGGACCCAAGCCTTGCTGGCCGCTCGGGCATAGCGACGCTGGCGGATTTGGGAAGAGACACGGAAACGGCGTGCCTTGCGTAAAGGTTGGAGGCGTGAACAAGCTCGCAGCGTTAACGGTGGCACTACTGCCGTAGTTAGGCTGGAAGCCTCCCTTGTATGCCGCCGGCAGATATTGACCGGATCCGGAGTTGCTTGAGGACCCTCCAGCGCCAGATCCGCCGAAACTAAAGACCGGATCGCCAACTCCGAAGTCATTGGCGCCCTGGAAGTTATACTGCGGCGTCCACGGGAAGCCTGTGTGGGCATTCAAAATTCCCGACAGGCTCCAACCGCCAACTATCTTTTCCTTCCAGTCGTGGCCGCCTCTGAAAAGCGTCGGAGACCAGACACCGTACACTTTGAATGCGTGGCGGATATCGTAGTCGGAGGTGGCGAAGCCAGTCGCCAGATTCCACTGGTAGAAGCCGCCGGCGTAGGCGTTTGATCCAGAGTCCATGCCGCGGCTAAAGCGGTACTGCGTGTCCAGTGTGAAGGACTGGCCGAAGGGATGCTTCAACTCCAGCAGAAGGGCGTTGAAGCGCGCTGAACCGTCATCAGCATAGTACGTGACACCGCCAACTAGCGGATTAAATGCGATGCCCTGGGCGGCACCAACGTTATAGAGGTTGTAATGCTCGAGCAAGTGGCGCGTGGAACTCCCTTGGTATCCGATTGAAGCCACCCACTGGTGAAAGAGTTCGTACTGGGCGCCGATCGTGTAGTGGTATGTGTACTCTGTTGGCCAGGTGGCCGGCAAAGCGGTCAAAGAAATACACCCGCTAGTCGGGGGCGACTGGGGCGCCGGCGGCGTCAGGCAGCTCGGCAACGGCAGATTGTTGCTGCCAAACGTCACGATGGCATTCGAATTTGCCGCATACCCGTTCGGGTTATGGACATCTGAGGGTAAAGCGCCGATGTAGAGCAGGGAACACTTTGTCGTATCCAACTGCCCAGACGGACATGAAAAATTCGGGTTGTTGTCCACGAATGGCGGATTAAAACGGGTATCCAATGTATTGGATTGGGTGATGCCGTTATAGGCAATTCCAAGACCGCCTCGAAGAACGAGCCGACTGTGGAAGTCGTGCCCCAGCAACCCACCTGGGCTCCACGCAAAGCCGAGCTGCGGGCCGAAGTTCGCCTTCTGTGCGTTATACTGGCTTCCCCCGGTGCGCACCCTCATATCAGTAAACGTATTGGCTCCGCTGCCGAGCACCACGCTGGCCAGCAGGCCGTTCTTCGCCGTAACCGGGCCGAAGTAGTCCCACCGCAGACCCGCGGTCACGGTCAGGTTCGGACGTACCTTGTAGTTATCTTGAAAGAAGAGACCTATGAGGTTGTCTCGCAAGTCCTTGCGCAGCGCGGACGGCACACCGGTCCTGGGGTCGGACTGGGCGCTCTCCGTGATCGGCGCATCGTTGAGAAAATCCCAAATGTTATTGAAGGTATAACCGGGACGATCGGCCCAGAAAGGAGCATCCACGGAGAGCAGCCGAGTAAACTCGCCTCCCATTTTCATCGTGTGCGCGCCATGAACTTTGGTCAGAACGTCCTTGGCGGCATAGGTCCATTGGTCAAAACCGTTGAACGAGCCGATTCCGAAGCCGTTCACCGAAATGCTGCCGGTGCCGTTGATGCCGATTTGCGGGAGTCCCCACGGCGCGCTCGGGTTGCTTGAAAGATCCTTTTCCATCCAGCCGGCGGCGTTGATACGCGCCTCGTTGAGCAAGGTGGGGCTGAATGTGTGGTCCCACAGGAGTGTTAAGGCGCGGTTGATGGAGGTGGTGTTGAAATTGTTCATCAGGCGCTTGCCATTTCCATTAATGGATGTAGATGCGTTCGGCACGTAGTAGATGCTGAAGGCGATCAGGTCTTTGCTGGTGGCATTGAAGTCCAGACGACCGTTGTACTGCCTGTGGGTACTGTTGCTGGGGTCGAGAATGCCAGTATAAAAAGCGATGTCCGGAGTGGTTCCCAGATTGTTGGCACCGCCTGACCCGTTGCCGCCGGTGCCCGGCTTGCTGTTGCCGGTGTAGCCGGCATCGCGCGTGCCGAGCGGAGCGGTCAGAGGCGAACCGAGATTGAGTCCCTGACCGGCGATCATGTGGCAGTTGGTTCCCTCGACGAGACCGATGCTGGCGCAGGTCTGATCCTGTTGCGTGCCGCCATTGGGTCCAGCGCCCGGAAAGGCAAAGAATTTTGCCGCGTTTGTTCCGGAAGCCGCCAGGGCACGGAACTGCGACGTCTCATACCAACCGCTTTGGGTTGCGCTCGCCGCGTTGTCGCTCAGTGTTTCGTAGGAGAAGAACGCAAACAACTTGTTGTGCAGAATGGGGCCTCCGGCCGTCCCGCCCCAGTCATTGAACCGATGAGCATCGCGCACGTTGCTACCACCACCGCAGCAACCACCTGGATAGCCGTTGTATTTTGTAAAGGCGTTCAGACCCGGACGATGCGCCTTGAAAAACAAGCTGCCGTGATACTGATTCGTCCCGTTCTGGGAGATGATTTGCACCTGCGCGCCACGGTAGCGCCCATTTTCGGCGTCGTAGTTATCGGTGACGATCTTCACTTCCTTGATGGAGTCCTCGTTCGGGGTGACGACGGAAGTTCCGCCCCAGGTGACGCTGGTGGTTCCGACGCCATCAATCTGATAGTTGTTTTCACCAGTCCGAGCACCGTTCGCGCTGATCTGTCCGCCGTTTTCAATCTTGAAGACGCCGTCCGTGCCGCCCGTGCCGCCGACCGTGGTGGACGGCAGGTTGCTGGTTCCGCCTCCGGAGGCCTGCGCGCCATCTCCAAACGCCCCAGGGGCCAGCTGTAAGAGCTGGAAGGGATCGCGCCCGATAGACGGCAGCTTCTGGATCTCCTCAGCGTTCACAGTTCCGGTGAGATTCGATGTCTCCGTGTCAATCAGAGGCGCCGCGTCTCCGTTCACCGTCACGGTCTCCGTAACTTGTCCGACTTCCAATTGCACGGCGATGCTGTTGGCCTGCTCGGAGATCACGCCAACTCCCTTGAGCACTTTTTTCTTAAATCCAGCCTTTTCCACGGTCAGAGTGAAATGGCTGGGCGGCAGGGAACTGAAGTTATAGACGCCGTTGTCGTCCGTGGTGGCAGTGAGAGTCTGGTTCGTCTCTTCATTCTGTAGCGTTACGGTGGCGCCGCTCACAACTGAACCCTGAGCGTCCGTCACCACTCCCTGGATGGAAGCGCGGTACTGCGCGCATGCCGCAAAGGGAAAAAAATTAATGCACGCCAGTAACAGCAATGATCGGAGGGAAATCTTGGACAGGCTCATTTATTACTCCTTCACCCCAGAAGAGTTTCAAGAGAGTGCCTTAGACCCACAGCTAAATCGGTTAACTAATATTGCGCGGAAGTCTAGACATCGCATTTTTGAATGTCAAGCACTATTAATTTTAATTTTCGGTGGAAATCGCCGTGTTATGGTAGCGGGGATTCCGACATGGGGGAACCATGGACACGGTAATCCAGTTGCCGCGCGGCAAGCCTTCAACCTCTACCGTGAGCCTGAAACTCTTGGCCGAGCACCTCGGGCTTTCCAAGACTGCGGTGTCGATGGTCATTAATCACTCGCCTAAAGCAAAGTCGATCCCGAGACACACTCAAGACAGAATTCGCGCAGCTGCACGCGCGCTCAACTACCGCCCCAATTTCATGGCCCGCTCGTTACGGCGCCAGCGAAGTTTCACGGTTGGTGTCGTAGTTCCCGAGATCAGTGAAGGCTATGCCGCCCTGGTGCTCTCCGGGATCGAAGATCACTTGCTGGACGAAGGGTATTTTTATTTCGTGGTGAGCCATCGCCATCGAAAGGATCTCTTGGAGAAGTATCCGCTGCTACTCCAGCAGCGCTCAGTCGAGGGCTTGATCGCGGTAGACACGGAATGTACGGGGGCCGTGGATGTGCCGGTTGTGGCGGTTTCGGGACACCGAGAGATTTCTGGTGTGACAAACATCGTTTTGAATCACAAGCGCGCCGCGAAATTGGCGCTCGAACATCTGACAAAGCTTGGCCACCGCCGGATCGCTTTCATCAAAGGACAGGAGTTCAGCTCGGACACGGAAGTGCGCTGGGAGGCTGTGCTTGCTTCGGCGAAAAAGCTGGGCCTGGAAGTCAGCCCATTTCTGACTGGACAGTTGGAGGGCGAATCGTCATCACCCCAACTGGGTTACGAAGTCACGAGAAAGCTACTTGCAACCAACGAAGCATTTACAGCTCTCTTCGCGTTCAATGATGTCTCCGCCATCGGCGCCGTTCAGGCGCTTCGGGAAGCGGCACGACGTGTACCCGAAGATGTCTCGGTGGTCGGCTTCGACGACATTCAAAGCGCGGCGTTCCAAAATCCGGGGCTAACAACTGTGCGGCAGCCGCTACGAGAAATGGGCGTTATTGCGGCGCAAGCGCTCTTACGGCGCATCAATGCCCCGGCGAAGACTCTCTACCCGAAAGCAATCACGATTGAGCCAGAATTCATTGTGCGAGGCACAACCGCGCGGCCACCCTGCCGCGAGCCTAGTAAGAGGACATCGCAGGATTAACCTTCAAGACGAAGAATAGCGCCTCTTCCGACTTCGGAGGAAGTGAGGTAGCGATTCGCGTGCCATTCCATCTGTCATTCAGGACGAAGCACGGTTATGGCAGTTCCCGCAGGTCCTTGGTCCAAAGCGCCAGAAAATTAACTTCCAACTTCATTACTCCGATGGTGGAGCTGCGCTGTGCGCGCAGCGATCTGGCGAAGAAATTCGGCCGGTATTTAAACTTACGAGCTGCGGCAAAAACCCTATCCTTGGTTTCCTGCGGAATGGAATCGGCGACGGTCGAGCGATTAATGACCGGCGATACGGCGGCCGGGGGAAGCCCAAGGTACTCCGCGAGCTTCTTCAGACTCATGGGCTTGTGACCCGCTTGTGTTGTTTTGTTTTCACTTCTGCCCGCGTCTTTGATGCGTGGTCTCGCACATGCAGAAACGCCGGGCAAGCTTAAGTTCAAACGTCGTTTGTGAGGTCCGCTATTGACACGCGGAAAGAAAACGTATTTCATGCACTGCGACAGTGCCTTACTAATTCGATTTAGTAGAGCGTTCCGACTACTTTCAGATGAGGTGCCGGCCATGCCATCCGGGAGACGCTGCGCGACTGTTTCTTATTATTCACGCCCGGGAGGGTGTCCGCGGTCGATTTCGGACAAGGGGTGGGTGTGGGTCCTAGTCGCCGCAATGTGTGTCGTAACCGGCGCTGCCTCCTTACTACTGGCGCAGGCCCCCCCACTGGCATCGAGCGGAGACGCCTCCGGCGTAATTGCCGGCACGAGTCTTGACACGAGGCTGGAACCGATTCTCCGCAACATGACGCTGGATGAGAAAGTTGGCCAGCTCGTGCAGTATTCCGCTGGCCAGGCTACAGGGCCCGGGACGGGGCGGACTGACTATAAAGATATGATTGCCCGGGGGCAGATCGGGTCTCTGCTCAATGTCATCGATCCTCGCGAGATCAATGAGTATCAGCGGATCGCGATAGAAAAGTCCCGATTGCATATACCTCTCCTCTTCGGGCTCGACGTCATTCACGGATTTAAGACCGAGTTCCCGATTCCTCTGGGACTGGCTTCGACGTGGGATCCCGCGCTGGTGGAGAAAGCTTCTCGGGTGGCGGCGATCGAAGCGTCGGCGAGCGGTATCCGCTGGACATTCTCGCCGATGGTTGACATCGCACGCGATGCTCGTTGGGGCCGCATGGCGGAAGGTGCGGGCGAAGATCCTTTCCTGGGTGCTGCCATGGCTGCGGCGTACGTAAGGGGCTATCAGGGTTCGCGGCTCGATGCGCCTGACAGCATCGCAGCGTGCGCCAAGCATTATGTGGGCTACGGCGCCGCGGAGGGTGGCCGCGACTACAACACAACCGAAATTTCCGAGCATACTTTGCGGCAGTTTTACTTGCCGCCGTTTCACGCGGCTGTACAGGCTGGAACGGCTTCACTGATGAGCGCCTTCAACTCCCTTGATGGAGTGCCGGCTTCGGCAAACCCGTTTACCTTGAAACAGGTTCTGCGAAAGGAATGGGGATTCCGGGGTCTGGTTGTCAGCGATTGGTCGTCGGTTGGAGAACTCGTCGCGCACGGCATTGCCGCGGATGGCGCGGCGGCCGCGCGCAAGGGCTTTATGGCCGGCGTTGATATGGATATGGCGAGCAGTCTCTACCACGACCATCTGCCACAGTTGGTGCGTTCCGGTGTCGTGAACGAGGCTGAGCTCGACGAAGACGTACGCCATGTGCTTCGCGTCAAACTTGCTTTGGGACTGTTCGAGCATCCCTTTGTGGATGAGGGTGCAGCGGGGAAAGCGCTTTACCAGCCGGCGAGTCTGGCGCTGGCGGAGACCGCCGCAGAGCGATCTCTTGTTCTTCTGAAGAACGAGGGTGCCACCAACGGTAAGCCGCTCCTTCCGCTTTCGAAGAGTATTCAGAATCTGGCGTTGATCGGCCCACTGGCTGAGGGTCCTGCTAACCCACAGAGCGGAGCGGAAAAGGGTCTTCGTGTTCCCCTGGCTGCTGCGATCGCTCAACGAATTGGAGAGGATCATCTGTTCCGCTTCAAGGGGGCTGGCGTTCTCAGTGGAACGGATGAAGACATCGCAGCGGCGGTGGCGGGCGCGAAAAAGGCAGACGTGGTCATTCTTGCGCTGGGGGAAGATCCGGACATGAGCGGAGAGGCCGCTTCCCGGGCCCACCTCGGACTGCCTGGGAGACAGCAGGAGCTTCTGGAAACGATTGTCCACATTGGCAAGCCGATAGTGCTGATTGTGTTCAGCGGGCGGCCTTTGACATTACCTTGGGCGTTCGAGCACGTGCCCGCTGTGATTGCGGCATGGTTCCCAGGCATTGGTTCGGGACCGGCGCTCGCGCGCACGCTCTTCGGAGAGGTAAACCCCAGCGGAAAACTGGTGGTAAGTTGGCCGCGCAGCGTTGGGCAAGAGCCGCTCTACTACAACGCACTGAACACGGGACGTCCCCCGGGCGCCGCTGATCTCACTCATCCACCAACAAATGCGGACGACCGGTATTTATCGCGTTACATCGACGAGCAAAACAGCCCGCAGTTTCCATTCGGCTATGGCGGCTCGTATACCAGTTTCGGCTATGGCGCCACTAAGATTAGCCAGCAAAAACTGAGCGCGGCAATCCTGAATCGCAGCCTGAGCGATAAAGCGAATCCGGTGGTGAAGGTGGAAGCTGATGTCTCGAACACGGGACTGCGACCGGGAGAAGAAGTGGTGCAGATCTACATCGGACTGCGCGGAACGAGCACGGCTCAGCCGGTACGCGCGTTGAAGGGCTTTCACCGTATTACTCTCGCTCCCGGAGAAAAAAAGACAGTGGAATTCGATCTGCAACCCGAAGACTTCGCGATCTGGAATGAACGTAATCAGTTTGCCGCCGAACCGGCCAAGGTGAGTCTGTGGGTCAGCTCGGATTCGGCACACGGAAAAGCAGCGGAGATGGAAATCCTGCCGTAGGAAGAGCGAGTTGGCGTGCTGGCCAGCGACCGAGGACCTGGAGGAATGCTCATGAAATTGCCGAAACTTAGTTCCTTAACGACATCAATAACGTGCTGGCCGTGGCTGTTCACGATCTTGTCGTTTTGCCCGGGCGTTGCGCGAGCTAACACCGAGTACTATCGCCACGCTGTCTTCGATAACAGTCTTACTTCTGATACCTACTTCTACAGCGCAGGAATGGCGAACGGACCCAGTTTTCTAGAGCAGACCAACTCGCGCCTTCCGGTTGACGCGAAGACTTTCCTGACACCACCGAATGCGCTCCGCCTGCAATGGCAGTCGGAACCCGGCGGAGGATGGGAAGCCGAAGTACGGGTCATGAACTTCCGCAACCGTTTTCCGGAGTTCACGGGACACAATCTCTACTTCTGGTGTTTCGCTCCGCAGGCCATTGCGGCGGCCGATTTGCCTTCGCTGGTGCTCTCCACCACGCGCGAAGGCCTGCAGGTCGCCGAGTTCCCCGCATCATTCACCGAACCTTTGCCGATGGGCAAGTTTGCGGGCGATCTCCCAGCCGGACGCTGGGTTCGGGTGCGAATTCCGTTCAGTGAATTGCACAGTGCGTCCATCTATGAATTCCGTCCTCAGCATCTGCAGAACATCGTCTTTCATCAGGGACGCGCCGACGGTGTGCGCCACACGCTGATCGTCGACGAATTTCGGATTGACGACGATCCGGTTGCCAATGCCGGCGATCCTCTGCCTACGCCCGAAAATGTGCTCGCCATTGGTTACGACCGCCACGTCGATGTGAGCTGGAATCCGGTGAATAATCCCGCGCTCAGCCGCTACGTAATCTACCGTTCGCTGGACGGCAAGAACTTCGAGCCAATCGGAATTCAGCTGCCTGGAATCAATCGCTACTCGGATTTCCTCGGCAAATCGGGTGTTACGGCTGCATATAAGGTTGCCGCGTCCGACAAGGAGTACCGACAGTCGCCGCGCTCGAATGCTGCCAGCGCGTCGACTCGCGAGTTCAACGACGACGAACTAATGACCATGCTCCAGGAAGCGTGCTTTCGCTATTACTGGGAGGGCGCGGATCCTGCCTCAGGCATGGCCCGCGAGAACATTCCCGGAGATGACCGAGTCGTTGCAACCGGAGCGAGCGGGTTTGGCATCGCCGCCCTTGTAGTCGGCGTAGATCGCGGGTTCATCACGCGCGAACAGGGGATTGAGCGTCTCACGAAGATCGTCGGTTTTCTCGAACACGCACAGCGCTATCACGGGGCTTGGTCGCACTTCATGGACGGTAGTACCGGGAAGACGATGCCGGTGTTCGGCATGTTCGATAACGGTGGGGACCTGGTGGAAACGTCGTTCCTGATGGAAGGACTTCTCGTCGCGCGTCAGTATTTTCACGCAAGGAGCGGCTCCGAGGAGGATCTCTACCGGCGGATCTCGCATTTATGGGAGACGGTCGAGTGGGATTGGTACCGCACGGACCCGAGAAGCGACTTCATTTACTGGCACTGGTCTGCGGAATGGGCCCAGCAGATTCGCCATCCGCTCGTCGGATTCAATGAAGTGATGATTACGTATCTGCTCGGCATGTCGTCGCCGACACACGGCGTCCCCGTCGAAATGTACTACTCCGGATGGGCGGGACAATCCCGGTCGGCGGTCGGCTATCGCGGAGGCTGGTCCGGCGCTACCGACGGAGATCACTATGCCAACGGCCACACGTACTACGGGATCAAACTTGACGTCGGAGTCGGCACAAGCGGTCCACTGTTCTTCACGCACTACTCTTACTTAGGGTTCGATCCACACCGCCTGCACGACCGCTATACATCTTCTTATTTCGAAAACAATCGCAACATCGCGCTCATCAACCGCGCGTATTGCATTGCCAATCCGAAGCATTTCCAGGGCTACGGCCCGGACGCATGGGGCCTCACGGCGAGCGACGGCCCGGAGGGCTACGTGCCGCATGCGCCGGATGAAGCCGACGACCGCGGGACACTCACACTCACCGGAGCGCTTGCGTCTTTCCCCTACACCCCCGACGCCTCGATGGCGGCGTTCAAGCACTACTATCGCGACCTGGGCGCTCAGCTTTGGGATATCTATGGGCCGCGTGACGCCTTCGATCCCGGACACAACTGGATATCACCGATCTACATGGGACTAAATCAGGCACCGATCACGGTCTTGGTTGAGAACTACAGGACCGGGCTTGTGTGGAAGAACTTTATGTTGAACCCCGAGATCACCGAAATGCTTCGCAAGCTTGACGCACTAACAGCACAATAGCGTCGGGGCAATCTTCTGCGATTGGATGGTTGCGTCGTAAGAGGAGGCTATGGCCGCAATTGTTGTTGCGCAACTGCTCGCGTTGGACGAGAAGGCATAACCACGCTTCTCTCGGGATGAGGCACATTACAGGCGGGAGTTGTGCGGCCCCATTCTGACTGGAAGGCCAGGCGGACAGCATACCTGGTGCCACAGATTATAGGCCCATGTCCCTCCGTTGTGTTGAAATTTTCTAGCAGAAACCCCGCGCCTTATAGGCTATCGCGACATATTGATTGCGCTTGGCGATGACGGCGGTTGCGAAGGCGTCGCTGCTGCTTTCAGCCCGCGCACCAAATTTATCTATTACAGCGCCCGCAACGAGCCTGCGACTTATCACACATTTCTCACGAACACCGGACGAGATGCTGTCGGCAAGTTCAACAGTCACAGACCGCTTGCTGCGATTCTGAGGTAACATTGATTTTAGGAGACCCTCATGGTGATTGGGAATCGTTTGAAAGAATTGCGCGAATCAAAAGAACTCTCGCAAGGCGACATTGAAAAACGGACAGGTTTGCTCCGTTGCTACATCTCTCGGGTTGAAAACGGTCATACGGTTCCGTCCGTCGAGACGCTCGAAAAGATGGCACGCGCCCTCGAAATGCCCATGTATCGCCTGTTTCACGACGGTGAAGCGCCAGCATCACTGCGCAAGTTCAAACCTCCGAAGGATGACGAATTCGGAAGCAAGGGCAGCGAAGCGGATTACTTCTCCAAACTGCGCAGGCTCCTCGCGAAAATGGAGCCTCAAGACCAAAAACTCGTGCTGCACATGGCCCAGAAAGTCGCGAGAGACTAGCCCCGGCACCGCTTATCGATTCCCTCAAGAGTGTCTCCTGTTCCGGGAATGTCATTCTGTTTTCGTTTCCGACAGCTTGGAGGCGTCCGAATGAGCCAAAACGAAGAGGTCTTCACTGCGGAAGAGAGGCGTGAACTTGCCGTTAAAGCGGTCAATCGATTGCTGATTCTGAGGCGAAGCGCCTACTGGAGAACAAAGAACTGGCCGAGACAGTCGCGGCCTGCATCGGCGAGGCGGCCTGCATCGGCGAGGCGGGCGAGCGGCGATTGCGAACCCTGAAGTGGCTGCTCGAAGAGGAAGAACGGGAAGAACTAGAACGTCCAGACTTGGGATAGTTCTGGCTTCATTCGTCAAGGCGGATAACCCGTTTATGTCTACTCGATCTGGCACTGCTCTCAATCTCTCATTTGCGATTGTCCACTGTCCGAACAGCTATAATCTGTGTGTGAGTACCGACTTTTTTGACCGCCTCGCTGCTCAACTCAGAGCCAACAAGAACGCTGCTTGCCGTCGAGCAATTCAGCGGATTCTGGATCTTGTAAAGAAAGACTATGAGGCGGGCGGGCACAGCCCAACTGAAGCCGAGCGCGAGTTTCGAAGGCTGGTAGAAAACGACGAAGCCTGCAAGTAAATCTATAGCTAGCTCGCTTGGGATTCGTAGTTCTTCGATGAGGCGCGGTGCGTCCAAGCTGCGATGCCCTTGAATACGGAAAGTTCATCTGCCGCGCGGAACAACGCTGAGAAACAACTTCGATCAGTGTAAAGAAAAAAAGGGGCCTGAGGGGAGGCCCCTTGGTGAGAATGTCCTACCTAATAACAACCTGGGGTTCCTTCAAATCGTCGGAAGCTTGTCTGTTGGCTTTTTTCGCTTCAGTTTTGGCGTCGGCGTTAGGGGAAAGCGACTCAATAGCCTTGCCAAGACTCACCGAGCCGCTGCCGGTCATTTTTGCCTTGAGAGCATCGAAACCGCCAGGAATATCCAGATTTTTGGCTACGTGGGCGGCTGCAACGCATTGGCCGATATTCTTGAAACCGCTGCAGGCCGTCTGCGCGTCCTCGCCAGTCAATGATTTAATCTTTCCGCCGATTGCGGTGTTGTGACTCAGAACATCGCTGGGCGAACCGTGTGAAATGTCAGAGCGTCCCGCAGAGCTGGCATCACGCGAACTGTTCATGCCGGGGTTACTTCCAGGCCCGCGTCCAGAGGGAGGTCCGCCGCCGGGATGCGAGCGTTGAGCAAAGACTGGCACAGCAAGGGCGAGCGCTAAAGCTGCGAACAGGGTAATAGAGCGTTTCACGGTATTCCTCCTTTGTGATTTGGGGCTAGCGGGACATGTCAGGCGTATCGCCCGCAATGCACCGGGAATTGTTTTTTAGGATGCACCGATTGTGGCAGGGGATGCTCGTTTTTCAGGGCGTCACATACGGCGATTCTGATGTCAGGTTCCGCAGCCTGTTTGCAGCGGTTCGTTTGATGGAAGCGTCTCTCCCGTAAGCTGTGCAAAATTAGCTTTACTTTGTAACCTTCGCCTTCGCTGCTCTAAACTTTGCCCACCGCTCTTTTGTTGCCTTCGAAATCCTCGCTCTCGCAGTGGCGGACATCACTCGTTTCTTCCCGCCAGTCGTTTTACCACCGCTACTGCCAGTCACTTTAGCACTGCTACTGCCAGTCGATTTAGCGCTGCCACCCATACCGCCTAAGAGCTTCATTGCGGCTCGCCCATTGTCCAACTGTTGCTGCGCCGCACTCACCTCCTTCTTCCACTTCGCTTCCTCCTGTTTCAATGCCACCAAGATATCCATGAATCCCCCGAGCGGATATCCTCTCACGTCCAGGGCATCGGGCAAAATAACCGTTGTAGTGGATTAACATCTGATCGGTTAGAGGAGGGCCCAGTCTATGATGAAATCTGGCTCGGGTCTTGCGGCCAAAGGCATAGAGCGAGTCCTCGAACTCTCAGCGGATGCGCAAATTAACAGGCGCGAAGTTACCAGGGACTCTCGTGCGTTTCACAACTTGACGGGAGCGATAGCAGCTTACGGCAAAGTGCTCGCACTTCTCATCACACTTCAACAGCTGGAAGAATTCCACACAATAGTCGACCGATTTGAGCTTTCGGAGCGGGTTGCAGCGGTTGGTTGAGACCCAAGCCCTGGCCAGCTTCCGACCGCTGAGTTACTTCGCTAAGCCCTGAAGGTCCGGAACTTCGTAGAATATGGGTGAGGCTGCACTTCACCCTCCAGCCTTTAGTCCGCCATTTCAAGTTCACTTTCCTTGGCCCATACACGGGTATCAAACTCGCTGCCAAGTTGTATCCAGTACATGGTTTCACAAGCGGGATTCAGGCGAAGGATATGGTCATCGGGCTCACGAATATCTTCTACAGTGCAGACTTCGTGCTGGCCGATTCGTCTCACACGGTCTTTTAGTTTGAAAGCCATGTTCCTCCAAGGCTATCGCCCGTAGCTTCAAACGATTCTGCGTACCACCGGCTTACCGCCCTGCGCGACTGAGGGCGGCTGGTCTACGAAATAATTGAAGTCGTGTCGGCGGATTTCCTGCTGTAGTGCGCGAAGCAAATCGGATTTTTGAAGGTTCAAAGCTGGAAGTTACAGGCTGGAATCA
>WNFL01041463.1_pt4 | contig 18522 bp, 19 predicted proteins | sample 5400361 | NCBI WGS metagenome assembly WNFL01 (sample SAMN13153351, study PRJNA577476) | soil metagenome | isolation source: 40 cm soil on Douglas fir-dominated hillslope | place: USA:California | collected 2013-09-17
CCGCCTCTAGACGATGACGATGATAATTGGGACGACGACGACGACACTGTTAGAGTGGCGAACACAACGGCTGACGTATTTACTTCGCTTGCGCATATCGAGGTACCCACTCAGAACAATGAAGGCGAAGGCGAAGTCGGACGACAAGAAGGGCAAGAAGGACAAGAAGGACAAGAAGGACAAGAAGGACAAGAAGATTATACCATTCCGCACCAATTTCTTGAGGGCGAAGGTGTCAGTGCTGTGTATGGCGAGTATGAGGAAGGGGAGTGGGTTGCAGAGGAAGGACATGAGCAAGGGGAGGGCGCGCCAGTCGAGCAAACTGAGGTTCCGGCCACTGGACAGGTCGAGGGCCAAGGACAAACTGGGACAATTGAAGCTGGTGCGTTTTCTCACCACACTTTGGAACGAGAAAAGATTGAATGGTTTGCAGGTGATGAAGTCGCACAGTATGATGGTGAAGAGTACATCGGCCCAGAGTACGAGTACATTTATAATGAAGGTGAAGACGTTGAGGGCGAAGCCGGGGAGTGGACTGGAGGTTCGTTTTCCTTTCTTTTCCGGTGGTTCTCTTCCCGACTGATAATTTGTGTCCTGGCAGATGCAGAACAAGAACAACCGAACCCAATGACTGGACCCGAATCAACCGCCGTCGTGGACTATTCACAGGACGCTTCGACCCAACAAGACCATGTACCAGAGCAGACGACTCAGGAGAGTGCGGCCACCACCACTACAATTTCACTTCACCATCTGCCCGCACCACCACTACCCCTGCCGCTGGGGCATGAGCCACCAGAAGCCGAAACACAAGAACCGGAAGAATACTATGATGCTGAAGGTGACAATGCACAACAGTACTATGGCAATTACGGTGAGGGAGATGCCGAAGACGGTGACGGCAGCCTTGAGCACCCCATTGATTTGACTGCTGTGGACGGAGGCGACAATCAGCCCGCAAACGAGCAGCAAGCCCGCGGTGATCCCAACGCCTACACCGGAGACCAAGACGTGGATGAAGTTTCAACGCTTGAAGGGTCGCCATCACAAGATGATCAACCAGCCCCATCAGAAGCGGAAGCTGGAGCCGAGCTTGTGAATGAAGAAGGTGATCCTGTGCTCGTCAATGCGCGGACCGGGGTAACCATTCAGCGCCGCGCGAGTGGGTACAAGCGACGTCATGAGGATGTCGAGGCCGAGGAGAACGAGGATTTTGGTACGTAGTCTCGTGCTCGTGAAATGTTTCAGTTCCTGACACTGTTTTACAGGATCTGAAGTCAAACGTGCTCGACTAGGTTAAAGTCAATCACGGCCTGGCTACTTGCCCGCTCTCGCCTCCGGTTCTCCGTCGTCCCCTGGTCCGACATAAGAGGACTGCCTCACTATATCTCTCCACCCATAAACCCCCTTCCAATTGCTTTCATACCCGGTGTCTCATTTCTCACCGACTACGACAGTATTCTTGAATCAACAGGTCAGCTTCCAACAAGACAGGTCTAAGTGTCGTTTCCTTCGAACATTGCCCAAAGTCCTTTCTATCCGTCTAGCACTTTACTTCCAACTGTTATTACTAACCTTTACAGCGATACCATTTCTCCCTTGTGTTGTTAACACATCGAGACACCTCCAGATCGCCTGCTGGTCCGCCTAGCTGGTCTGTGGCTCATCTGTTGCCATAGTTTCTACACTCATACCTTTACATTGAGTTGTATTGTCGCTTTCTGTTCAATAAAGTCGACCAAGTACATTCTTGCTGACCACGCATATTTGCGGCGCAATTCTTCATTTGCTTTTCGAAGCGTTTGTATCTTAGTTCCACTTCCCAGCCTCATTACGAGCAAGTGTGTCATTGATAACTTGAACCTGTCCTTTGCCGAACCCAAGACGTAACGCGTCCCGAATCTCATTATGGCCCTACGTGCGCTTGTAGCGCGTCGTACGTACCGTACCGTTGGCCTTGGTCCTTCCATTCTGCTCCCTGGAGTTGGTCGAAATTTACAATGGCGAAGACTCGAGTCGACTACACCTGAACCACCGAAATTTGTTGAGAAGGAAGGGTGGTTGTTCGTCGATTCTATTTTCCCTGTGCAGCTTGGAACTTGGGAGTGTGTCCCGTTATTTTCTTTCTCAATGGAAAGGGAGCGCAACTGACGGCGTGTGTGTACGCCTGTGTGATAGCTTGCGATATTATATTGCGAGATACCAACAAGAAAGACTAGTTGGTCAACTGTCTGAGACTCTAAAGAAGGTGCAGACGGACGGATTTGAAGTGTTGGCGATTGAACCGCGGTTAGTTGAACGAGCGAACTATACACGCGAGAGGAGAGTACAATGATTCCTGAGTTGAGAAAATAGGGTCAAGGATGGCGGTGTATTCGTCAAGTACAAGGCACTTCTTCCTTCGGATGTCGAACTCGACAAGTCGGCGATTGAGCTCCAAAGCAAGACGATCGAGGAGGTCAAGAAAGCTGGGGGTCTCGGTACATGGCTTGGGTCCAATCATGCCAACATTTGGATGGTGCGAGGAAAGCCGTGGAAAGAGGTATGCATATCTTCCTACCTTGGTTCTCGACGATATAGCCTCGTTGCACTTCCTGACTCTAGATTTGTATAGGATATGGCAAGGTATGCATCCCGGATCTTGAGAGTACAATTCGAAGGACCGGACGTGTACCAGGAGTCCCTCTATGACTTGTTACGAGTATGTTCCTTGCTTTTCTTTGACTGCAGACTTACCCTATCGCATGGCAGCCCTTTGGCAAAATCTCAGATATCACCAACCCAATTCCAGTACCAGCAGGAGTCCTCCGTTCCTCGACAGTAACCTTCTCCAGCATCCGGGCTGCTACTCGAGCCCATAACTGCATTCACGGTTTCACTCTTGTGGATGAACCGGCGGTTGCAGGGTCTACCACGGGTGGAAAACCGACTCGTTTGGCGACAATATACGAGAAGCCGATCAAGGCCCATGTAGTCCGCGACTGGATATCCGGGCATCCTCGCATTGTCGTACCGGTGCTTGTTTTCATCCTTGGTGCTCTATCTTACACAGTAAGGTCTCCATAATGCCCTTTAATCAAATCATGCCTCAACTCTTCGGCAGATCTTCGAACCGGTCCGCGTGTTTTTCGTACAAGTAAAGGTTATGGACTGGCTCGATTGGCGAGGTGCTTGTCTTTCCCAGTCCTGTGGTCGCTTGACTGATATCCACCCACAGAAACGCAAACATTCCATTGGGTGAAACGCAACGTCCTCAATCGCGTCACATGGCTCTGGCCATTCTCAACAGCTGCCTCCGACCAGGAGGCCGAGCCCAAAACCCCAGCGCAAGCTACCGAGGAAGAAGACTTCTGGAAAGACCGGAAAGAGGCTGAGAAGCAGCTAATTACGTACTTATCGGAGGCGCCAAGTACCGTTGCTTTCGTACACGGACCATTGGGTTCCGGGAAGACGTCTATGTTAAAGAAAGTGCTGAAACAGACGGGACGGTGAGCCAATGCATGGTTTACATGACGGAAGGAACTGACCAATTTACCTAGCAAGGCCCTGATCCTTGATTGTAACGAGCTAAACAAGGCTGGAAGCGATGTCGACGTTATCAACGGATTGGCCAAGCAAACCGGTACGCTCATCTACATCCTTAGTGGCAAGCGCTGATAGCACGATGCAGGGTACTGGCCTATTTTCACGTGGATGAATAGCTTCGGCAATCTAATCGACCTGGCCAGCGTAGGCCTCATCGGTCAGAAGGGTGCGTGTTGAATAGTTTGGCCCTGAACTTCGTGCTAAGTTGGTATCTCATCCAACAGCGGGTTTAACATCGTCCGTGGACACCCAACTCAAGGAGATACTCGAGGTCGTTGGTAAAGCTCTTAGTGGCATCACCGCACATCACCGCGGCATAGAACGCGCAAAGAAATTTGCAGAATCGACCCTACACCGTCATGAGGAGGACAAACGCCGACGCATGGAAAAGGCTCAGGAAGGGTTTTACCATGATGGCCGTATCGACGCCGTTGCTGGCACTGGCGTAATCAGTGAGCTCGGGATGGGTGACGAGAAATTCGGGCCGAATGACGTCAACGGCAAGAAGACTACTAGCAATCTTGTGGAGAAAACCTCGGAGAAAACTGGAGAGGTCATTGAGAAAGGGAGAGCAGCCGTACAGGAGTCCGAGGAGAGGTCTGACTCCGCTCGCGGCTGGACGAACCGGGTCCAAGGTGTAGTGACTCAGGCTATCGACAAGAGCAAGGAGGGTGTGGTCAAGGTCTGGGACGGTGCGAAGGGCACTGTCACCAATATCGCGCGTACTGCGGAGGAGCTAGAGCAGGAGGTTGAGGAAAGTATCGAGCGGCAAAGGCGGAATCTTGAGCACCAACGACAAGCTGCGGAGGAAATCAAGGCGTTACCGGTTGTGGTGATCAAGAACTTCTCCACCAGGACGCCGTTCACCGAACAGCTCGTCACCGTCCTGGCAGAGTGGAGTGCGAGCGTGGCCGAAGGTGGGGTCGCGCATGTCATCGTGCTCTCGGACAACCGGGAGAATGGAAGGAAGTTGGCGAAAGGTGAGCTCAGGGCACTGCATATCCTCCGCGATATAAAAGTTAACTGGGGTTTTTTTCTTTCTGGGCAGCCCTACCTGCGACGCCGCTCCAGAACATCCAGCTGTCGGATGCTGATCCCGTGAGCGCGCTTGCATTTGTGGCGGAGAAAATTGGGACGCAAGGCGCGCCGGCTTTTTTGAACATCAACCAGAAGATAAACCTCGAAAAATTGGGTGGACGTTCTAGTGACCTCCAAACGGCAAGTTCTTTTGCCTACTCTCGAATTACCCCTTCGACCACTCAACTACCTTGCAGCTTGTTCACAAAGTTCGCAGTGGTATGACCATCGAAGGGGCTGTTGAAGATATCGTGACGCGAGGTGTCGGCGAGCTTCGGAAGAATGCTTTTGGAGAGGAGAGCGAGGACGCAAAGTCGATGGCATGGTCGAGAGAGCAGGTGTTCTTTATCCTCAAATGCTTGGCCAAGTCAGACGAGGTGCGTCATGTTCTCTGCTCGACGGTTCTTCACTAATCACCCAGCCTTCTGAAGCTGCAATATTACGACGTGCTTATCGACTTCCCGTTCAAGGGAGATGACGCAGCACTCCGAGCGATGGAACAGTCTGAACTCATCTCTATCACTACTCATGAGGGTGAGTTGCCAAATGTATATTCGAAACCTGCGTGACGTGACTCCGCAATCGCATCAGGGCGTCCAGCAACAATACGACCAGGCCGACCAGTTTACCGCCATGTTTTCGAACGACTCGTTAATGGTGCGGGCCACTAGACCAGTTGCATTCTCACGGTTTGCTGATCTCTTATTCGTAGACTCCACCTTCCGAGCCGTGCAGGACATTGCACTGAACGAAAAGGCGATCGCGTCCGCCGAGTCATCCATCAAGACCTGCGAGGAAGAACTGCTCAAACTCGAGCAGATCAGGCCACTTGATAGCGGTCTACTCTCCAACGGAGCAACTCGGCAGCGTACGGCATTCCTGTTGAAGAAGATGCGTGATGCCGAGACCAAGATCGAAAGGCTGGAAGAGATAAATACGAAGCTCAAGAAGTCGCTCAAGGTTCAGAAGAAATGAGAGAAAGGGCCGAGGTAAAAGGACCGTCTATGGACAACCGTTGGTCGACTTGTAGATTATGCTCATACTCGTTGTAATTATATGATACCACCCTGCTTCATCTGACGTATTAGCCATATTGCTTGTGCAACAAGAAGCAGTGATCCATTAATTCCAGAGGATCCGAAGAGAGATACATGGGCTGGCAGAGATGCTACATCGACCTATTCGTTTACAACTGGCGTGAGATTGATTAATGTTCACCGCTCGTAGTGGCATAGCGGTCCTCTAGTCCCTCTTGTCCGCCGTAACCACCCTCAATCTCGTCCTGCCTGTCTGAAGTGGCGGAGGAAGACTGGAAAGGTCTGGGCCCAAGATCCATGCTCGCTCTGAGCTTAGCGAGTTGTTCCTCTTCCTGCAAAGCGGTGAGTATATCGTATCGCGGATTGCTTGAATGTGCACCTTTTGACGAGCCCACTGAGCCTCGTCCCCTTGCTCTTTGGCTTTCCAGGCACTGTCCTGTGGTGGGTGGGTGAGTAGAGTGAGAAAGAGGATGAGAGATAATATACGTTTGCTGTGGATCCAGACATGGTTGTGGTCGTGGTTCAAGGTGGGTGAGTCTGGCACGTGGCACGTTCACGTTCGGCATGTCCAAAAAGGAAGCGGGGTTTTAATTAATTAATTGATTGATTGTAAACAACATCTATTGATAAATTGATATCATTGTGTGGCAGTGGCCAGACATTACTGGGAACTTCCAGAGCTGTGGTTGAACGGCTAGTGAACGGCAAGCAAGAAGCTCCATCTCTGTACTGACCTCGTTAGCAAGAACCGTTGCTCGTGCGACCTTCAGGCGGTGGTGGGAGAATCCACTCGGGAGCAGATACGGGGTTGCTATCTGTATGTGTTCAGTCGGCCAGGTTTGCTCGAGTAGGGGGGCATTGGTGGTCATCACCAAACCACTGAAGTTTCTCAGCATATCCAGCTTACTATGGAGAAGACGGTGCCCTCAAGAAACCTCCTCGTCTTTGCCGAAGTGCCTTATGGACGTCCTTCGGATTTGAGTGAATAGGGAGCTGACAGCATTTCTAGCCGTAAAAGATTCTCTTGACATACATTCCATGTCATTGAAGAGTTCCGGCTCACACGTAAATTGTATGGTTTGCCACTAAATGCCTATAGGTGAGTGAGTTCCTGGGATATGGACCAGATAGTGCACCGAGCAGTGATACTACCATCGATGGATCGATGGATTGATGCAGAAGTACAACTGGGAGGGTTCCACTTGGTTTTGATCACAGAAGAATCAGATCACCTTGGCTCTGGATGAGGGTCACCTGTGGTCCAGGCCTACAACCGACAGCATATATCACGCGTTGGCTCTAAACCATAGAATTTTTTGGGCCATTTTCAACGGATTTTAGACTTCAAAGTGCAACCTTTTCAATTGGAGGATGCACGTGAATATGCACGCAAACCGGCAAGACCATTGTGCCGGGAGCAGCTTCGTCTATTTTGTGGGGTGTGGGGGTGGGTGATTCACCCCTTGGACTCGGCTTCCTCCTCGCACGGCCCTCCGTCTCTATGCCCGTCGAGCAAATCATCCCCAGCTTCTTTCCCAAGGACTTTCCTTACGACCAGCAGCTCGTCCAACTACCGGGCTCCGGCACACCAGGGGCAACTCGTGCGTTTTCCCAATTCGGGTTGTGGTCACGTCACACTTATACTTCGTTTTCGCGTCGCATTCCAGCTATATATCGAAATGCAATATTCCCAGAGCTTGTGAGACCTCAACCGGGTGAGAGTGCTCTCACCATACTCGAAGTTTTCCTCAGCGGCATGGCGACGGGAGCGGGTCGGCCCTGCTTGGGTTGGCGCCAGCGCATCTCCTCCAATCCCGACAAGTTTGCGAACAAATACGATTGGTTGTCCTATGCCGAGGTCAACGAGAAGCGTTTGAATTTGGGTAGTGCAATTGAGGCTCTCTTCCGCTCTGGTCGTGCTGGCGGCGGCGAGTTGCCCACAGTCGGCATTTGGTGTCAAAATCGACCAGGTGCGTTCAGCCAACTCCTTACTCCCAAGATGCGCAAGACACTCGCGGCACATTTATTTCTTATGAAAAATGGGGTCGTAGAATTGGCGCTCCTCTTGCCATGTATAAGGCTTGTAGGCCTGCCTATATCAAATTTTGATACAGTATTGACGTGGCGACGTCGTATTTGTCTCGATGTTCCCAGGAACTCCTGGGTCTGCCGTTGATCGTCAGTGGGAAATCACCATATGACCCTCCAACGGAGGATAACGACGCATCGTCCGCACATCCCTCTAAATTACGATCCGCCATCGACGCCGATTCAATTCCGACCCATCTCAGAGCCGCCCCCGGCTTCAAAAATCAATGATCCCTGACACGTACCAATAGAATGGCAGATCATCGACCAGGCGTTACATACCCACAAAAAGATCGGTGTCAGTTTATATGATACACTGGGACCTGACGCCGTTGGTAAGTCAACCCAATTCGGTGTTGGTTCCTGCTCGCTGACAAATTTAAATTGCAGAATACATGTATGATGATGGATTCCGTTTGCTCTCATGCCCTCTGACGATCTCTCAGAATTAACCATGCGGAAATTACCATTGCATTCGTCGCAGAGCAGCAACTCCCAGCAATGCTAGCGCTCACGAACAAATGCCCGAAACTGAAAGTCATCGTTTCCATCGATGATCTCTCCCCTCCCGCCCGGCGGGTCGCCTCTGCGTGGGCGAAGCAGCGCAAGGTGGAACTCCTGTTCATGACCGAGAGTACGTCTTTCTCCTGCACAATTGCAAGAATTCGCCTAACCCACCCAAATTAGTGGAAGAACAAGGCAAAGAGAACCGTATTGAACCGACTCTTCCAGGACCTGATGACATCGCCACAATCTGCTATACATCTGGCACGACCAACGTACCAAAAGGCGCCTTGCTTTCTCACTACAACCTCGTCTCTGCCGCTATCGCCTTCTTGAAGGGCTTAGGACTGCGAGATGGCACAGCCATTTCCTACCTCCCTCTCGCCCACATTTACGAGCGCGTCGTCGAATTGATGGTCCTTTATGGGGGCTGCGCTATCGGCTACTTTACTGGAGACCCGTTGCGACTGCTGGAGGACATTCAAATCCTCAAGCCCTCGCTCTTCCCCAGTGTCCCTCGTGTCTTGAACCGAATCGCGCTTGGAGTACAAGCTGCGATGGCCCAACCTGGTTTGAAAGGTACGGTATTCGTCGTTCCCTCCATTCGCTGACGGTCTCACCACGAGGCGCATGGTTCTAGGGGCTCTTCTTAGCAAAGGCGTCCAGGTTAAATTGAAGAACCTGCGCGAAACTGGCTCAGTGACTCACCCCTTCTGGGATCGTGTGGTATTCAGGAAGACGCGTGCGCTCCTTGGCGGCAATGTCACAGACATTACCACTGGCTCAGCGCCTATTAATAAGGACACACTCGAGCTGGCCAATGTCATCTTCTGCGTGAGCGTTATTGAGGGATGGGGCATGACGGAGAACTGTGCGGCTGGCTCGCGAACGCTGCCAAATGACCGGTCAAGTTCAGGAACAGTGGGCACGGCGCAGCCTTGCTGTGAACTGAAACTTTTGGATGTACCGCATATGGGATATACAAGCCAGGATAAACCATTCCCTAGGGGTGAGCTGTGTACGAGGGGCGCAAACACGTTCAAGGGATACTACAAGGGTGGGTGCCTTTCTGAGGAAATGAGTTTGCGGTGAACTAACGGGTACAAAGATGCTAAGAACACCAAGGAGGCACTGGATGAAGAGGGTTGGTTGCATTCTGGGGACGTTGCTGAGTTGGATGACCACAACCGCGTTAGGATCATTGATCGTGTCAAGGTGGGTTTGGATGGAACTGCTCTATTTTCCCAATTACCTCACGCAACTCTCCCAGAACATTATGAAGCTCGCACAGGGAGAGTATGTCGCGCTGGAGAGGCTCGAAAATGCCTATTCGGCATGCCCGATCGTTCAACAGATCTACGTTCACGGAGACTCGCTCCAAGACCACCTCATCGGCATCTTGGTTCCCGAACCTCCGACACTAGTCGCCCTTGCCGAGCGTGCGCTCGGGAAAGACAACCCCCGTGTGAAGCACATCGCGATCGATCCTGTCAACACTGCGGTCCTCAATCTCTCTCCGGAGGTGAGGAGGCGGCTCCAAGAACTTGCCGCTCAGCCGAAGGTCGCGACGGCTGTCCAAGACATGCTGAATGCCTATGGCAAGAAGCTCCAGCTGCGTGGGTTTGAGTTTGTCAAGCGCGTGTATATCAGCTTTGATCCATTTACTGTGGAAAACAACATGCTGACTCCGACGTTGAAGCTTAGACGGTGCGTTTGCGTTTTGTGTTTGGGGTTTTCAAATTCAAACCCGGCATATGGAGATCGTGATGAACTGACTGGATTCCCGATGCGGCAGACGCGACGTGTACTCTGCGTACAAGCCGATCTTGCACAGGCTGTACGAGGAGGACAAGTCTACGAAGGTGCATGAGCCTACCAAACTCTGAAAGCTCGGAGGAGAGCGCTCTTGCGCTTGGGACGCAACCATGTTATTTGTACTGTCCGGTTTATAGAATGAATCCCCTTTCCATTTGACCTTACTAGGTCTTTGATTTGGCCGTGTCTTGTCCCGCAGAGGACCGACAAGAGCAAACTTACTTTACACCCTCCCCCAACCGTCTTCCTCTCCGGTGCCCCACAACTCGTGCCCTCGCCTTTGTTATAACCCAGAGTAAAGATGCCACATAGTTCAGAATCGGATCCTGATGCACCAGAGACCATCTCGTTGAAAATGGCCAAGAAATCATCGAAAGCCCAAGACAAGCTTGTAGAAGATCGCAATGCCAAGTGCGTTCGTCCTTCTTTCGGCTCTGTGGGTATCCTTTTGTAATACTGACACTTGTGTAAATTTTTACCGCAGAGTTGCGACGCTTGCCAAAGAGAAAAACAGAGCACGGGACGCACGGCTAAAAACTGCCAAGGAGGCAACGAATAATCGCTCAAATAATCACACATTCAAATCTGATCCATCGTTGGACAAAAACGGTAGGAAGACGCAAAAACGATCAAAACGAAAATCAGTGGCTTTATCAGAGGACGACAACGGAATCGACGTGGAGCAAAACGGGGAAGAAGACGACCCCACGCAAATGAGGATGAGGGCACGAATGGAGGCTGCTATGCACGATGCGGAGGACGAAGGCACGGAGGAACCAGAAGGACCTTCCGATGCCGATGTCGATGCGGAAGGTCTGGATGGGGACTTTGCGTTTGGTGACGACGACAGTATCACGTACGAGGACGACCACGAGGACGGGGAATCGGAGGGGATATCAGTAAACGACGAAGAAATGAAGGACCCAGAAGACGAAGACGACAACGAATATAGGTCCAGTATCGGTCCGGTTGGGAAGAGGAAAGAAGAAGAGAGACCGCTTTCACCGCAATATGGGATGACTTCGAGCACAGTTGGTTACCTTCCTGATCAGCTCTTCGCCCAGGCTGCCGCTGCGATCACGGCGAGAGTACCAAAGCCGACAGATTCGAAGACGAAAGAGGTGGAGAGGAGGAAGAGAAGTCGGCGGAAGGTGAAGTCTAAGGACCTGATCATAGGGCAAGTGATACGAAATGGGTGTCCAGAAAATCACTCCTTATATTTTGATATAGCTCGCGGACGGTACAAGTCATCAACCCTTTGAATCCTGCGGCTATGGCCCCGTATACTGTCCCTTCAAAATCCGCGCAACGGTTCGTGAAGCAACGCCTCAAAGGTGGATCCGCCACCACGGGTTGGGAGAGACGACCAGGTCTGAATTACAGTGGGTATGCGAAATGGGGTACTGACAAGAATGTCCTTTTCAGTCAACGTCGGCTCACTGAGTGTACGAGGTGGTCCAGCCAAATGTTTCCGAAGGACTTAAAATCAATCCTCTATTCCTCTGTTCGTCTTTTTGGGCATAGCAAACACAGATTGTACCGCCTATCCTGAGGACATTCGTACACCTTATATTTCAGGGATCCCATGGACTCCTTGCGGTTCCCCCTACGCCTGCTGTAAGGAATAATGAATTTCCGTCTTCGGCAATGATAAAGCAATCCTCGAGACGGATTCCGATCTTCTCAAGCGTCAGCGAGCGTTTCTTAAGGTACCGAAGCAATCCTACCTCGCCTGGAATGTAGATTCCCGGCTCATTCGAAAAGGCATTCCCGATGGAAAGCCTGACGTCGTTACCACCACGTAAGTACGGTGTTTCGTGCATTTGTATTCCGATACCTGAGTGACTTTTCAATACCAGCTCGGGCGATTCACACGGACCACTTACCATGGCCAAGTCGATGGGTAAACCACCTGCTCAAGCCCTTTCCGTCAATGACATTCCTTGCAGCGGCGTCAACGTCGCTCGCAAGCGCGCCTTCTTTGGCCGCTCCTGCAGCCGCTTGCTGGGCCGCGTGCACGAGGAACCACTTTTCAAGCGCCTCCGTGGGGATGTGCGACTCCCGTAGTGCAAAGGTACGTGTCAGATCGGACCAGTAGCCATGCAACGTCCCGCCAATGTCGAAGAGGATAAGATCATTGGATGTCAGGATTCGGTCTGTGCCACTTCCGTGTGGTAAAGAAGCGTTTTCTGTGATAGGGGACATATTAAAATTTGATATGAACAGCGGTGGTAAGATAATTACCTCCAAAGAGCACAAGGCCGTCGCCATCTTTTAGTCCAGCAGCTACAAGTGCAGTGCGGATCATGGACCGTGCCTCAGACTCACGCATACCAATGTACATCTTGCTTCGGACAAGTCGAAGGGCTTGTAATGTGACCTGGACGAAGGAATGTGTCAAATTTCTCGATACTCGCTCGTCATATGACAACATACCTCGTTCGCACATCGGAGGATTTGAATTTCCTCTTTAGTCTTGCGTTCCCGAATTGCTGTGATCTCAGGGGGCGTGTTATGAATCTGGTAGCCGAGCTTAGAGACGGCCCTCCCAATTCCATCTACAACGAAGAAGCGGGCCGCTTCATCCACGAGCACTCGTGTGGGCTTGTACGCAGTGGAATGCAAGGGCGCGATGACGTCCGCTACCACTTCGTAAGGATTCGCATCCTCCGCCCACTCTGCGAAGATTACACCCCGCTGTGAATCTGTCGTCGGGATATGTAATAACGAGGCACGCGTAGCTTCAAATCGTGGAGTGATGACCGTGACTCTGGCTTCTACTTCCGGTTTGTCAGAAGCCAGCGACGCGTGCGCGACTTCTGGAGTGATCACGACTAGGAAAGGCCTTTCAGAGAGCCGCCAGTCAGACAGCGAAATATTCGCGTAATACTGAGCATTCGGCCCAGGCTCTGCGATATAAGCCGCCGCGCCCAAATCGTACAGCGTCTGTGCAAGCTTGATCTGTCGCTGCTGGAACTGGGATACGGCGATAGGCGGAACGCGTGCACAATGCGTAGATAGAGAGGAGAAATAATTCTGAGGGTCTCTTTCAACGAGCTTCGTATAGGAATTGACGCGTCTGAATGTGTGGAGCCCAAGGACGACCACCGCCGCCAAGCAGAAACGCGTTCCCCAAGAGTACTAGAATACCAAAGGTCACTAGTGGTCCTTTTGTGCAATTGGACTTGCTTCAGAGCAGGAGAGTACGGCTTACTCCTCTGCTGGGTCTCTGCGGGGTTGCCAGTGGGACGTTTCCAGCCAGATAGCTCGCTTTCTCCATACCTACAGGCACAATACTATATCCAAACACACCGGTATGAGAACTGGCCGAGTGCCGAAGCGGGTTGTGGGAGTGGCCGGGTTCAAGCGTCCGGCTTCCGACCACCCCATGACAATTTTCTACGGTATTCAGTCCCCTCTGTATTGAGATAGTCTCAGGACTTCGGGCACAACGAGTAGACAAAGAGTACGATGAATAAATTGATTGTTCGACGACCAGTTATTTGATGTACAAACAAGCTACAATGAATGAAGATCGAATGCGAAGATCGAATGCCAGAGTGATGCGAGATTCCGAGGTTGTTGATTTGTTGGAGATGATGAAATGTGTTTTGTAATGCGAGCAGATTAGACCAGAACGAGTTCCATAGTCAAATAAGGAAATGCATAAAGATTCGATGGGAATTTTGAGGTTAGATTTGCTGGGTACTTGGGAACGAAAGCAATTGGAGTTGGAATCAGATTTCGAGAATGATTTGGAATACGGAAAGGCGATATTATGCAGTCTTGATATTGAGCAAAGAAAGCTGAATGTTTTGATTTTAGCGACAGTGTCTAAGCGGTATGAGGGCGACTCTAGGAGTACGCGATACTAAAGGGCTCCTAGAGCCACCGAGTCATTCCGATTGGAAATCATGAGAGGAGCAGCAGAGCGTGTCCTGAGCCGGTTCTTCGGATGGGATGGACGCGACTTAGCCGGTGTTGGATCAGCCCTGCTTGTTGGGGTGGGGGGCCCCCTCTTGCGATCACCTAAAAAGTTGCGTCCTAGGCGAAAGAGATCGACGCGTAAGGCTTCAACGTTTGACCACCATTCGTTCTCCTCTTGCAGTTCTTTGTTGGTAGCCTTCAGTTTCTCACACTGGTCTTCCTTCTTGTATAACTCTTCACGGAGGGTGTCTTCGTTGTCCTTCAGGTCAAGAGACGCAAGCTCAAGGCTCCAGGAGCTCCGCTTTTGTTGGTACAGTTCGTCCGATAGTTGTGTCCGACGCGCTTTCTCTTGCTCACGAACACGCGTGACGACCTCGATGAACTCAATACGAGCGCTGGTGCAAAGTTTGGAGAGGGCGCGAAGTTGAAGAATAGGCGCAGTGTCGGCGGGTAGAGTGAGTTCAGGTTCAGCGGGTGCGGTGGAATCCTCTTCCAACCAAACTTGGAGTTTGTCACCTTTGATGTCACGGAGCAAGCAGCTCAGAACGTCGACATCCCCAGAGTCCACTAAGTCAGCAGTGCCGCATCCTAAATCCTTGTCGTTGTCCTGTGAGTGCGAATGTGAACCTGACCGGCCTGTGACGGAGAGGGGAAGAGGCATACCTTGGGGTCTATGGCTGTTGGCTCGGAGATGGTAGACTGCCCAGCAGTCATCCCAACCTCCTCATGTACATCTGCCTCCAAGGTTGCTGCCCGTTCGGAGCATTCTGCCAGGGCCTTCCAGCGACGCATCGCCGACTCGCTTACACGCGCCTTCCGCCTTGCGGAACGAAGTTTCTCCACAAGAGAGACCTTTGCTGCCTGGAGCCCGTTAATCTTTCCTTGCAGTTGGTCTTGGACAGTCTTGAGTTCTTGAATAAGAGCGAACATGGAGGTCGCGTCTGCCCCACTGACAGGCTCGCAAGCCGGTTCACGAGTAAAAGACTTCGGGTGAATGAATAAATTGAAAATCCAAGACCACCAGGAGCGCTGGACGATGCGCATGGGCGTGTCACTAGGCTATAACGAGGGTTACATAGGAGTGATGATCGAAAGTATAACGGACTCACCATTCCGTTTGTAAGGAGCGCCTGTGTGAGTTGGTAGCCTAGCAACGTTCCAAACGAGCTCTCATCCTCCCTTTTTCGGCGGGACGAAGACCGGACAAAACTACCACGCTTTGATGGGTCAGAGACAGCGCTTGTCAGTATAACGAGGGACGTTGTCGTGATTTGTATCAATTGAAGAAGGCCGAAGAGGATGACCACATATATGAACGACGTGTCTTGATGCCGCGTTGGGAAGACAAAACCAAGGGTCGAAGAAATGAAGGCGCTGTAACTACGGGTGTTTGCGGCATAGATAGTCAAAGTGTCAAAGGTTCCCAGTCCGAGCAATGCTGCAAGCGTAATGGGCTAGGAGCCAGCGTCAACGTAGGATATGGATCAAGTTCAAGAGCACTCACGATTAACAACCTAAAGTCTTGCCAAAGAACCAAGGCGGGCAGTGAGGCCGCCACGTCCAGTGCCAGTACTGCATTGGCGCTGCCAACTGATTGCTGGATCAGCTCGACAGTGACACGACTAAGGCGTGTATCAATGTGCCGGGTAATAGCAAGGACAATGCACCCAGTGGCGACAAGCAACCCGTGAAAGTTGAGACGGATGGATGGTTTCAAGACGGCTCCACTGCTGGTAGCCGCCATCAAAAATTTCCAGAGCATCGACGTCATCATAGATATATTGAGGAGGGTTACGAGATTCTGTTCTGCGGTGATCCATGGCAATAACTTCAGCGTTGGTGGCACGAGGTTTGTGGCTGTCAATCTGGCGGGCGACGCCGGCGGGCGAATGGGCCTCACTTGAACTTTCGATAGGCCTACGTACTGTCCAAAGGACCGAATGAGGTCTAGGACGCGATCTATTGTGGATGACGGAACTATGAGAGGAGGGTGGGCGGGCATGGGGGTCGGCGTGGGCCCAAAAGAGGCGAACACGACGGGGATCGCCCGATAAATGAAGAGGAGTAGAGTCGCTGCAGTAAAGCAACGCATGAACAATGAGGCGGCGGAAAAGATTTTCTGCCTCGAGCAAGCTGGGAAAGTCGTCAGTTGGATAATTTCGTGGATATTACCAACGCCGCCTAAATTCCACGTACCATTCTTGTTGGTGATATCAGCAAAGATTTTGTTACGGGCAGCGACAGAGATGCCGACGGCGGCGAGGACGAGGACCGCGACGCCGGAAAGCGTCAACTGGGTTACTGGATCCAGCCAAGGACCAAGCTGACCCATCGGAACAGTCTCGAAGGCCAGTGGGGTTGCTCTGTCGACGTGGACGAGATGCCCAACCATCTCCGTCCTAGCCTGGTCAGGTCGAAGAACCGTGTCTTTGTTTGGCCGCCGCCGCGCATTTGTCTTCAAGCAAACACGACGCGCTCACGTGCTCACACGCGTCGGCGTGTTTGTCACGCGTTTGCAGCATTTCCTCCTAATTTCTACCACCACCAGCTGCTCATGTTCTACCACTAGCGGTCCGTGAGCGCGTATCCAAGTATGGCTCCAGGTCCCAAGCCAAGTCGCCGACTAAAGGGCGTGTGATTTAAATGCTCCCGAAACTTTCAGTTGTAACATGACATGGACTGTAAACGCCCAACTTCATAAGATTGACACCATTAATTCCACACGTCCTGGCCTCCTTTTTTTGCTTCTGCTTGTGCAACATCTCCCCCTTCCGTCACGCAACTATATTTTGTGGCTCAATCATCGATGCACACGGGTGCTTTGACGAGTAGAATGCCCATTTAGGTTCGTAACTTTTTTTCCTTATTTTTTATTTTCTCCCGTATGACTTATGATTTATCTAAGGCATAAACACGACAATGTAAAATCTAGACAAATGATAATTGCGGGCCTCGCTGGGAATATGACTAACACACCCGCAAACGATCCCACTCATCCACCTACCTCGCCAACCAGGTGACGATATAAGTTCATAGCCCACCTTATCCACCCTCCTGGACTTACCAGATATCCCTACTCAACCACAAACTGGAAGCCCTCGCTCTTCCCCAGTGCCCCTCGTGTCTTGAACCGAATTGCGCTTGGAGTGCAAGCGAACCATATCAAGTCGCATGGAACCTGGACATCAAGGCCGCCGGTTGCGCGAAGGGAGGAGAGTAAAGAAACAAGACGAACCTTACCGGCGAGTTCACGAGTCCAAGGCCTAGAGGTCAAGGTTGTTAATAACTACGCCTGAACCTTCTCAACCTAGGAAGGGTTGGTGCCCTTTTCTTTCTCCGCGAAAGCTTCAATCCACGTCCTCAAGTGCTGAACTTCCATGCCGTGTTATCCGATCCTGAGTTTGATCGAATCGACGAGGTTGGTGAAAGCCCCCTTGCCGAGCAGGAGGACGCTCCTAGGAGGCCTACTGTCGTGGTGAACGTAGTCGACGTTGGCTTCCTTAGGTCCAATGAGGACGTGACGACACGAAAGACCCAAGAGCCTATCGCTGTCGCCACCTTCCGCGGGGTAGAGGGCCATCGTCCCCTGAGTGTTGGGACTGGCCTTGGTGGATATGGGGAGGCCAAGGGCAGGAGCGAGGGGACTGATGGTCGGAGAGTGGGTCTAGTAATGTGATTGAGAAGCCGAGGACCGACCTCGCGCATATGGAACGACTCGCGAAAGTCGATGTCGATGTCGGCGATTTGGTAGTCCTTGAGAAGGGCTAGTACGTCCTGAGCCGCATTGTGGGCAGCCGTAGAGGAGGTAGACTCGGGGAAAACACCAATCGGCCTCGCCTTCTTCTTCACTCTCGCCTTCTTCTTCGTCCTCACCCTCTTCTTCGTCCTCGGACGCATCGTCGAGCCCGACCTTCTTGAAACGAACGACGTCTATTGTCGTAAAGAGGATCTAGAAACCCCAGTTAACAAACTCTACGATATGATGGATATTAACTGACCTTGTGAGCGTCCAAAACCTCGACAACCTTCCAACCCAAATCGTGGTTCCAGACCTTCACGATCGGATGTCGGAAGACTTCACGCAGCGCCTTCAAACGGAGCCGGGCCTCAGGTCCCCAGGGACCTGGCCTGGGACGGGACCACTGCCCCTTGTTCGTGCGGTAAAGTAACGTGGGCCTAGAATGGAGGCCTGCATAGTAGAATTGAGCCTCCGCGTTGGAGACGGCGTGTGGGTCTGGAGTGTAAGAAGTAGCGCTATTCGCGGCGGGGTCGCCAGGCTCCAGAGAGGAAGTTGGGTGCGGTTGTGAACAGGGAGAGAGCGTTGTCCTCTTCAGCAGAACCCTGAGTCCAGTTGTAGCTGCTAAAAAATAATGCAATCCTCGACATCGACAGAAGGCACTGAAGAGAGGAAAAGGAGATGGTTAGTATGAGGTAATCATAAATAAAAAACAGACTGGTGTAGAAACGTGCTGAGCGATCTGACGTGTGG
>WNFL01392639.1_pt3 | contig 18520 bp, 8 predicted proteins | sample 5400361 | NCBI WGS metagenome assembly WNFL01 (sample SAMN13153351, study PRJNA577476) | soil metagenome | isolation source: 40 cm soil on Douglas fir-dominated hillslope | place: USA:California | collected 2013-09-17
AAAGCTGATTCCTATCACATCGCGTTCCTGACCTTGAAACCCATCTACGGTTTGGATGCTAACGAGCCGATGCAGGGGATCCAGAATTTCAGAAGCTTCGGCTAATTTATGCAGGCGATCGATTTGAGCACTGTACGGTGCGATAATCCCTATCCTGATTCCCTGATGCAACCATTCTTCCGCACCCACCTCCTCGACCAATTGCTCGATGCGATGAATTAAAAGGCGGGCTTCTTCATCATTGAACCGGCTTAATGTTTCGGTGTCTTGTGTTTCGTGATAGCCGCATCCTGCCGTATCCAGAAATTCAACGGGTGATTGATTTGGGCGCAGTAGCGCAGCCTTGACCGATTCGTGTGCCACCAATTGGTCCTTGTAAAAGTACTTCGAAGAAAATGTCATGATGTCTTCGTGCATCCGGTATTGCACTTCGAGCATCGTTGCCGCACCCTTTTGCCGTTCCATCGCTTTTTCGAACAGCGTTTTAGCCAGTCCTTGTTGGGCCGCCTCTCTCGATTTGATCGTCGGAGGAAGCTGTTGATGGTCGCCGGCAAAGATCACTCGGGAAGATCTCAGGAGCGGTACCCAACAGGCCGGCTCCAGCGCCTGGGCGGCTTCATCAATAAAAACGGTTTTGAATTGCCTTCCCCGCAACACGGGATGGGAGGAGCCAATGAGGGTACAGCAAACAGCGTGACAACGTAACAGCACATCGTTGATGATATAAAACTCCAGCATATCGGCGTCCGACTTTAACTCTTTGGCTTCCTTCATCAGGAGGCGTCGTTGCTCTTTTTCGTTATGCCCGTAATGGCGTTTGTACTTCAGGGCCATTGACTTCACTTGCTCCATTTTTTTTCTAAGCGCGCGAAGCTCAGGGAAGCTGCTATGGCGTGCAATTTTTGCATCCAGGGTTTTGCCAAGGGACAGCTCCGTTACCCTGGCAGGGTGCCCCATGCGCACTACATCCAGTCCTTTCTCATCGAGTCTGTCGGCGAGCAAGTCGACTGCGGCATTACTCGGAGCGCAGACCAGCACCTGATTTTCTTCTTTCACCGTAAGGGAAATAGCTTCCACAAGCGTCGTGGTCTTTCCTGTTCCAGGAGGACCGTGAATAATACCGATATCCAGGGCGGCCATAATTTTTTTTACTGCCTGGTTTTGAACAGGATTCAATCCATCCACCAATGGGTTAGGTGCTTGCGGTTTTTGAGGTTGAAAGGATGCCGGTTGATCACCCAACAAGATCTGTCGAAGGACAGCCAAGCGCCCTTCCGCCTTCATCACCTCCTTCATGGCGAACTCCATTTCGCGGTAGGTCATTTCGTCGAACATCACGTCCACGCCAAGAAGCCGATCTTCGATCCACTCGGGGAGATCATCTCCATTGAGTGTTAACACCATGATGTTGTCGCGGATGTAATTGATCACGCCGTTGGCGTGTTCCTTTTCGGGTTTGCCCGAGGCATTGGAAAACAGGCTCACGACCTTTCCACTTTGAAAGGCATGCGGTTGATCAAGGTGTTGGGTCCTTTCCAATTCGACAATAAGCCGCTCGCCCGTACCCAGGTAGTGGCGTTTGAGTTTAACCGGGTACCAGGTGGTTCCGTCCTGCGTTCGCTGGTTCAACGAGCGCAACAACACTTTTTGGCGGTATTGTTCGAGGTCCGCCTGACGCTCCAGTTGTATGAGGTGGAGTGTTTTGAGCAGCTGATCGTGAACGGTCATAAGCGGCAAAGGTAGTCGGAATATTATTTCTTTCTTTAGCCATTCCTTGTACCCATTTTAACAAGGTAATCAGCAACATACTCGTCTATTTTTTTTCTCCGGTATTGCATGATGAAGCGCGGGTGCGCCACCGGGACGATCCTGTCAAAAAAGTTATGATTTGAATTGAGCCGGGACAGGAACTTGAAGTTTTCACCCTGTCCGAGACAAAAGCATACGTCTTGACGAATCCCGAATCCAAGTTGGGCTTGCAGGCACTCTATAATGAAAGGCGTGAGGTTCTTTTCCAATTCCTTGTTGTCATAATAGTTTAGATTCTTTCCGGATTGGGTGAAGCCCAGTGGGGAGAGGGCGCTGAAGTAAAATCGTCGATAAAATGACTCCGGTCCCCCGAAGGCTCTGATCATGCGATAAATAAATTCCGCAGACAGTTCCTTTTTCTTTTTCAAGGAATTGGTGATACCGCATTCTTTTTCCAGGGTAAGAGGGTCGGTGAATGGAATTCCGGTAATTCCTCCGCCAAAGCGTCCGGGGTTAATACCCAGAATTAAGATCCGTTTTTGATTGTCGGAATAATACTTGTTATAGAATTGCTCGCACAGTTTCCATGCTGCCGGATCCCGGTAAGGGTTCATGACGTCGACTCCTTTTGGAAGTTTGATGGTTAGCTGGAGATCGGATAGGAATGCGAGAATCTGATCTTTCAGGTAAACTTCCTTCTGCCCGCTCTTTTCACCCCGCTTATCGTTTTGCCTGCCCGGGGATCTTTTGGCCAAGAATATTTTCGATCGGTGAAACGTCATTTTGTTCCAGGAGCCTTTTCAACCGTTGCAGTTCGTTTTGGTTTTGGAGAGTGTTGATGTTATCCATGATTCCCTGCTTCTCCCGTGTGGTGAGTCTCCAACTCAACGAAGCCCGGGCACTGTGCTGGCGGATGCTGTCCATATTTTGAAGGATGGGTACGTAACTGGATGGGAAGTACTGGATATCTACCCTGTGGATGGGGGCTTTGAACCAGGATTGCGCATAGCCAATCAAATTATCGTTAGTGATGTCCTGAAAGTTTTCAAAGTTATTATAGACGCTGGCAATGGGTTGGGTGAGGTCATCCATGATGGTTTGCCCCGACTTTTGTGCGATCGGCATCAACTTAGGCGAGTCGCGAATGGAAACAACAATGATGCCCGACGTATTTTCAGCAATCCAACCGTGGAAGGCATGCAAAAAGCGCACTGCATCGGATAGCCCGAAGTTGTCAGAGATCCCGGCGTCCATGATTTGAATCGGAGGCTGCGTCGGCAGTGTGGTGTTGGGTGTAATGTAGGGAAACGTTGCGTTCATCCGGAGGGCCGATAAGAACCTCAAATTTTTACCTCCTTGCTCTTCAAACAGACTTTGAAAGTCCACGCCGCTGATTTTGGATTCATTATAGTCCGGGAGGCTCAAGAGATCGGAATTCAAGTAGGATACCGGAAGCGACGAAATGTACAGCTTCCGCCCGTCGTTGATCACCGTAGGTGAAAAAATAATCATCGGGATGGTCGAGGCTAACTCGTAATTTTTGTAATCGGAGATGGATTTATCCATCATTCCTTCTGTATCAATGTTGAGCTGCTCTTCGAATGTGAAAGCGCGGTCGCGAACGTATTGCTGACCCGCATAGTTGAATTTTCTAAATCCCACAAACAAGTCGTTGGCCAGCAAACTGAAGATGAGGGGATTCAGATTATCCGTAGCAATGTTTCTCTGGTGCCGGTTGGAGTACGGTCGGGTCGGTTGGCCCATTTTTTCCCGGAGTTTAATTTCACGAAAGTAGCTGGCGCCGATTAAGCCACCCGAAGCACCGGTGATCAACATGCAGTTGTCCATCAGTTTACCTTTCGTGAGGCTGTCCGCAGTTTGCAATGCCGTAAGGGCCCATAACGCTGCACGTTTACCGCCACCGCTAACGCATAAAAAAACCATTTTCGGCTTCTGGTTAACGGGAAATTTCTTTCGCCACTGAATCAATGCGGGCAAGGTCTGTCCCTTATCCCGTGCGATGCTGATGCTGTCATTGAGAACCTGCAGTCGGGTGATCGTGTAGGGGGCCGGCTCGGCTTGGTAGTTCAATCCAAATGCCTTGTAGGGTCTCGAAAAAAAATCTTCTCCGACCAGGTAGTTGAGAATCAGGAAGAGAATAAGGCTTGTCGTGATCGACCAGCCGCCAAACCAATACGTGAATGCCCCGGCGAGCATCACAAAGATGGTAAGGAAGAGCATAAAGCTGGCCGCGGCGGGCGGTTGAAATGCGGGGTAGTCTTTGAAAATTCCCAACACCAGAACAAATGCAAAAATGAGAAGTTCAACGATGACCAGGTTGAAATGATTTTGATCAAATACCTGAACAATGGCCTGGCGGTCATAAAACTCCTTTTCCTCATCGTTTACTTTTTTAAAACGAAGATGCGAATCCAGGTAATTGTCCACCCGCACTTGTTTTTTTCGGGCGATGTCCAGTTTTCTGACCGCGCTGGCCCGGGTAACGCGGACCGTTTGCTTGAGTTTTTCATCAAGCTTGCAGACCATGTATTTGAAGATATCTTTTTGGGTCAACCGGAAATAAATGGTAAACACCAGCATCATCAAAATGTATCCGGACAGCAGGCCGGCCAGGTTCCACACCAATTGGGGTGCGGAGGTGTATTCGTTGTTGATTTGGAATCTTACGATTTCGTATATGTAGGTTATGAGAAAGGCGAGAGGCAGGATCCCGTTATTGAGGCAGAATTTGCTGAACGGTCTTGACAAGGCTCCTACAAAGGCAAAGCGGTGTCCATCGGCAATGTAGCAAGTGATGTTGAAAGCCGCTGTAAATCCGTATGCCAGCAAACCCATAATAAAAAAACTACCGAAATTCACTTTGTTCAGATACTCCGGATCGAGAAAGAGGTACGGGATGCCCAGGTACTTGCCTACACTGCCCGTGATCATAGCAAACAGAACGATCCAGCACAACAGGAGGACCTGGTTGCGCCTGAAGTTATTAAACAGCAATTGGACCGGAAACGAATAAATGAAGGGTTCCCAGAATTTCATGAGTCGAGCCATAAGTACGGTTCTCATTAAAGATAGGAGTTTTTAAACGTAGAAGCTAAAATATGAAATGTCATACCGGGCAACGCACGAGATTACCTATGAAAGATAAGTGATGCTTGACCCGGTACCCCGCAGCAACCCGCACGCACGCATTTCATAGAATCTGGTCCGCCCTGATTGGTTCGGGGTCCCGGGTCTCACTTCGTTCGCCCGGGATGACATTTCAAAGACAAGGTGCTCCGATTCTCCGAAGGCATGTATTGGAAACGACGTCTCTGCCGTAAAAAAAAGTGTATATTTTGATTTCAAAGGAAAGTCAACGAAGCGTTTAAATTTTTTGCCCCTTGGACAAGCCTTTCCATATTTATCGATCTTCTGCCGGCTCCGGTAAAACCCGCACGCTCGCCCGGGAATACATTTTGCTGGCGCTCCGGCACCCTGACTATTTCAAATATATCCTGGCCGTCACGTTCGCCAACAAGGCGACGCAGGAAATGAAGGACAGGGTTATTCGTTACCTGGGAGATTTTAAGGAGGGAATGGGTGAGGATTTGGCGATCGAGATCCGGAAGTCCCTGGGACTGGATGCAAAAGCTTTTCGGCAACGAAGCGAGCAGACCCTCTCAAAAATTCTCCACCAGTACTCCCAGTTTTCCATCAGTACAATTGACGCCTTTTTTCAGCGCGTCATTCGCGCCTTCACCCGCGAGTCGGGCCTGCTCGGCAATTTCAGGCTGGAAGTGGAGAATGAACTCGTGCTGAACGAAGTCATTGCGGAGTTGATGGATGAATTGGGAGCGACCAACCCACAACTTACCGACTGGGTGATTCAATTCTCCAGAGAACGGCTTACCGAAGGGGAAAGCTGGAACATGACCGATGCCTTGAAAGGTTTTTCCAGGGAGATTTTTAAGGATAGTTACAAGGAGGTCCAGGAAGATATTCAGCGGGTTCAGGAGAAAATCTCCTTTCCTGAATTCCTGAATTCCCTGCGGAAAGAAAAAGCCGTCTTCACCAATTTCATGAAAAGCCGGGCCCAAAAGGCGCTGTCGATCCTGGAAGCAAATGCTATTTCGTTCGAGGACTTTAAAGGCAAGGACCGGGGAACAGCCTTTAAATACTTTCGTGAATTTGCAATCGGCCGGCAAGGTGAGGTAACGAAGACCGTACAAAAATCGCTTGAGGACGCAGGCGCCTGGCCCAATAAGGAGAGCCTTCGTTACAACGTACTAAAGAAACTGGCCGAGCAGCAGTTGATCCCTTTGTTAAGGGAAATGATTCAGTATGCTGAAGATCATATCATCCAATACAATTCCGCCGACCTGGTGGAGAAGAATTTTTACTATTACGGCCTTATTTCTGACATCGGCCGAAAACTAAAAGACTACAAGGCCGAGCACAATGTCATGCTGCTCGCCGACGCTTCTCATTTTCTAAACGGCGTCATTCACAACAGCGATACGCCATTCATCTATGAAAAGGTAGGATCCTTCTATCGCCATTATTTAATGGATGAATTCCAGGATACGTCGGGATTGCAATGGAAGAATTTTCAGCCTTTGCTTCGAGAAGCTCTTGACCAGAACAATACATGCCTGGTAGTGGGAGACGTGAAGCAGTCGATTTACCGGTGGCGGGGCAGTGACCTTGGATTGCTTCAACATGACGTGGCTGGGGAAATCGGACTTGAAAGAGCCCAAATGCACGTGCTGGGAGCCAATTGGCGCAGTGCAGAAAACATTGTGCGTTTCAACAATACTTTGTTTACCCTGGCTGCCAAACGCGTCAGTCAGGCGACGGGTCAGCCGCTGCCGGCCGAAGCTTTTAAGGACCTGGAACAACAGGCGGTGAAATATAAAGGCCGCGGGTCGATCCGCATTCAGTTTTTAGAAAAATGGTACGGAAGGGAAGACGACAATGGAGAGGATCAGGCATTGCAACAAGTTCCCATTGTGTTGGAGCAGCTTCAATCGCAGGGCATCCCCCTTCGTGACATCGCGATCCTGGTTCGAAAGAACGAAGAGGGGCAGCGGATTGCCACCCATCTTTTGCAATACAAGAATTCGCCACAGGCAAAATCCGAGGCACGGTATGATGTTGTGTCCAATGAATCGCTCCGGTTGGATAAAGCCTCTTCCGTGTTGCTGTTGGTCAGTGCGTTGCGACACCTCAACAATCCTGCCGATAGCATTGCCCGGGGTGAATTGGTTTATGAATACGATCGTCGCGCGGGATCCAGTACAGCCAATCGAATGGAATCACGATTTGCTCAAGCCGGACGCTGGCAGTTGCAAGGCTTGCTCCCCCAGGAATTTATCGCTCAGTCAAAGGGGCTGATAAAACTATCTCTGTTCGAATTGACGGAAACGCTGATCCGGCTGTTCAAACTAGGGGAAGACGACAGGGAATTGACCTATTTACAATCTTTCCAGGACCTGGTGCTTGAGTTTGTGACTCAGGAAAAGAATGACATAGCTTCATTTCTGGAGTGGTGGGAGGAAATGAAAACGAAGCGGTCTATCCAGGTGGCCGCCAACACCAATGCGGTGACCATCTTCTCCATTCACAAGGCAAAAGGCATGCAATTTAAATATGTGATAATACCTTTTTGCAGTTGGAAAATGGATCACGAGATCCCTCCCTTATTGTGGTGCAAGTCGGACGAAAAGCCGTTCGACGAGTTGGGTTACATGGCGGTTCGCTACGCGAAAGACCTGGAAAAATCAATTTTCGACGAAGAGTATCGTCAAGAATTTACGAAGTCGCATCTCGATAACCTGAACTTGTTGTATGTAGCCTTTACCCGCGCCGAAGAAGGAATGACCGTGATCGCGCCGAGACCGGCAACAAAAAAGGAAGAGGCCATTAAAGTAAATAATGTGGGCCAGCTCCTCTACGAGTGTATTCAACAGTCGGAAGAGCTACGGCAATACTATGATGATTCGAGCGGCTTCTTTTCCTTCGGAAAGATCGAAACGTTGTCGGATCCAGGGATGAAGGAAAGCTTTATTCCAGTCAGGCTCGAGCATTACCCATCCTATGACTGGAGAAAAAAACTGGTCATCCGGCGGGAAGGAGGCGAGTTCTTCCTCGAAGAAAAAACGGATCAGCGTCAGCGTATTAATTATGGCATGCTATTGCACAAGGCCTTGTCCAGGATTCATTACAAGAAGGATGCCGAGGAGGTTTTAAATGAGTTGAACTTCGAAGGGGTGATTATGGAAAAAGAAGCCATTGAGCTGAAAGAAAAAGTTAAGTCTATGATGAATCATCCTGTGATCGGGAATTGGTTCAGCAAGGAGTGGCATGTGCGTACCGAAGTGCCGGTGATCGTCCCGGGAAGCCAGTCTGGAAGATTAGACCGGGTGATCTTCAAAGAAGTGACACAAAAAAATCAGGTCAAAAAAAAGGCCATCATTGTGGATTATAAAACAGGGGCAAAGAAAAAGGACGACCGCAAACAAGTCGAAGAATACGCGCACGTCCTTTCGCAAATGGGTTATGTAGACGTGGAAGCCTTTTTGCTCTATTTGGATAAACTTGAAATCGTGTTGGTCGTTGATAAAATGAATTTGAGTCTGTTCTAAAAAATAAACCCTTCCTCTCTCCTTAAGGAGAGGGGCCAGGTGAATACAGGTATGAAATGAGTTTGAGTCTGACCCTAAAAATAAACCCTTCCCCTCTCCTTAAGGAGAGGGGCCAGGGGTGAGGTGAATGAAACCCTTTCTGGAAGAACTTGCGGAAAAAATAATCGGCCGGCATTCTAAGCTGGAGGAGTTGACGATTGTCTTTCCCAATCGAAGGGCTGCCTTGTTCTTCCGCCATTATTTATCGAAACAGTTAACCCAACCTGCCTGGTCGCCCGCACTCATTACGATCGAGGAATTGTTTAAGGAGCTTTCGGATTTGCAGCAAGCCGATCCGCTGAACCTCATTTTCAAACTCTATAAAGTCTATCGATCGGTAATGAACACCGACGAATCGTTTGATAAATTCTATTTCTGGGGGGATATGCTGCTCCGTGACTTCGACGAAGTAGACAAGTATTTGATACCCGCGGCGATGTTATTTAAAGACTTGAGTGCGTTGCGCGAACTGGATGAAACCTTTGATTACTTGACGGAGGAACAAAAAAGATTTCTCAGGGACTTCTGGCAGAATTTTGAAGACAAATCGGCCGGCAGCAAGGAGGAGTTTTTGAAAGTTTGGAGAGAACTGCCCAACGTCTATGCGTCTTTTGTCAAGACGCTTCGCAAGGAAGGGATAGGGTATGAGGGCATGATCCACCGCGACGTGGTCGAAAGAATTCAGGCAGGCAGATGGTCCGGCAAACAGAAGGGATCCAAAAGCCCCTCACCTCAGGAGACCCGGGGGATCCTTGCCGGTGGAGGGAGAGAGCTCATTTTTGCGGGCTTTAACGCCTTAACGAAATCCGAAGAAGTGTTGATCAGTCATTTCGTAAGCACCGGTGCGCAAGTCTTCTGGGATCTGGATGCCTACTACCTGGAGGACGATAACCAGGAAGCCGGTCAGTTCTTTCGTCAATACCGGGCCCATTCCATTCTGGGTGCAACGTTTGAGCCCTCACCGCCTTCCTACTTTAAAGACAGGGAAAGGATTGTGAGCTTATACGGAGTTCCCCAAAAGGTAGGGCAAGCGAAGTTGTTAGGGCAATTGCTGGAGAAAGAATTTAACCAAACGCTTCCGTCAAACGGACCTGGAGAAGAAGTAAAAACGGTCATCGTACTTCCCGACGAGTCTGTCTTGTTGTCGGTGATGCACTCCCTCCCCGAAGTTCTGGACAGCGTCAATGTTACCATGGGCTATCCGCTGGGGAGCACGCCCCTGTGCAACTTATTGGAGCTGTTGCTCGATCTTCAGATCAACAGAAAGGAGGATAGGTTCAGTCACCGCCAGGTGACGGCCATTCTCGCCCATGCCTATGTCCTTTCTCACGATGAAGAACAGGCAACCGCCCTCCGCCTCGATATCATTCATCAAAACCGGGTTTATATTGCTGCGGTGGAATTGCAGAAAGAAAAAAGTATACTTCAAACGCTTTTTCAACCGGTCGATGCGGAGGGTATTGCCGCCTACTTGCTCGAAATTGTTCAAAAGCTCGGCGCCCGTTTTGAAGATCGGCAAAGTTTTAATCGCGTATACGCGTTTCATTTTCACCGTCACCTGTCGCGACTCCACGAAGTGCTCAACGAGTCGGGCTCTCAACTCGATTTGAAAGGATTTCAGAAATTGTTTCGTCAGGTTATACAAGTACAGAAGATCCCCTTTACGGGCGAGCCGCTCAAGGGTCTTCAGATCATGGGGGTGTTGGAAACACGCAACCTCGATTTCGATACCGTGTGCATCCTCTCCCTTAACGAGGGACTGTTGCCCGTCACACCCCGTCAAGGTTCGTACATTCCCCATGCCATCCGCAAGGCGTACCAGTTGCCCACGCACGATCATCAGGATGCCATGTACGCTTATTTGTTTTACCGGATCCTGCAACGCGCCAGAAATATTAAGTTATTTTACAATACCGAGCCGGACGTGTTGGGCACGGGCGAGATGAGCCGCTTTGTACAACAGTTGATCTTTGAATCCGGATGGGACATCAAACATCATATCCTCAGCAATCCCATTCAACTCAAAGAAGCGATTCCGATCGATGTGGCCAAAACGCCTGCCGTTCTGGAGGCTCTTGCAAAATATGCGGATCCGGAGGGCAGTGGAATATCTCCTTCGGCGCTCAACGACTACATTGAATGCAGCTTGCGGTTTTATTTGAAACACATCGCCGGATTGCGTGAAGCACAAGAAGTGGAAGAAGACCTGGACGCCCGTATTTTTGGAAATTTTCTGCACAACATCATGGATTGGTTCTATCACGAAATGATAGACCGAAAACAATCGGACGAGATTACAGCGGGGGACCTCGATGCCGGTCAGGCGGATGCTTTGCTGGGGACGTTGATCGACCGCGCCTTTCGTGAGCATTACCACCTGGATCCTGAAAAGCCCATTGAGTACCGTGGCCAGCGGGTCGTTGTGCGCGCTATTGTTCTCCAATTTGCACAACGCATTATCGAACTGGACCGCCTGTATGCCCCGTTCACTATCGAGTTGTTGGAGGAAAGGAAGTTCAACGCACCGTTGCCTATCCGTGCAAACGGATCGGGTCAGACCGTGATCATCAGCGGGCGAATCGACAGGGTCGATAGCAAGGACGGCCTCGTGCGTGTGATCGATTACAAAACCGGAAAGGATGAACTGACGTTTGAGAGCATCGCATCTTTGTTCACCGGCCATGGAAGGCGAAACAAGGCTGCGTTTCAGACGATCCTGTACTCGTGGTTGTATAAACAGAAAACAGAAAGCGCTTTAGCCATCAGGCCGATGCTCATGAACCGGAAGAACCTGTTCAAGGATGGCTTGAAAGCGTTCAAGATGGACAAAGTGGAGGTAAGCGACATCCGACCCTGGTTGCAGGAGTTTGAGGGAAAGCTCAAAACCTTGCTGGAGGACTTGTACAACCCGGGAATACTCTTCACTCAAACCAGCGAGGAAAGGAATTGCAAGTTTTGTTTGTATAAGAATATGTGCAGGCGCTGACCCCGGGGATCCAGCCCCTGGTGCTTAGGGCTTGGAGGAGCTGCCCGAGCCCTCGGCGCTAAGAATCCAGCACCCAAAAGAATAAATTATTTTACGTCAATCCATTCGAGAACCTTAATTATTCCGTTCTCTGAATAGTCCAATCTGGCGGCCCCTCAAATATTCAATGCAACTATACAACACGTAGGCTGCCAACCCTTCATCGATATTCCCAATGAAAGGGATATTATCGGGCAGTAATTCAAAAACCCCCGCCGTGGGGTTAAGCAGGTAAAGAACGGAGACCAAAGCCAAAAGAAGGATGCCAAGCTTCTTCATAGTTCATGAAGTTTAACGCAAAGATCACGCAAAGCTCGCAAAGAATTGCAACTTTGCGCACTTTGCGTTTTTTTCTTTGCGTACTTTGCGTGAAATGAGCCACACACGAATCTTTACAAAGCCGGCCTCCGGAACTGAGGTGCTACTCTGTTCCTGGAGGCCTGTTCATAGGCATAGGCGATCTTTATCAAAGACGGTTCGCTGTAAGCCGTTCCTATAAAGGAGAGACCAATCGGAAGTTCAAAGACCATTCCCATCGGAACCGTAATGGAAGGATACCCTGCTTCGGCGGCAGGGGAGTAGGCTCCATAGCCCGTAAAAGCGTCGCCATTAATTAGGTCGATGCACCACGAAGGCCCGCTGGCTGGTCCGCAGATCGCATCCAACCGATGTTCCTTGAGGAGCTTGTCAATGGCCCCACGGGTAACGGTTAACAGTTTTTTGAGTGCATCTTTATATTCTTTTGTATCGAGCCCGCCCAAGGATTCCGAACTCTCCAAAATCTCTTGCTTGAAATACGGCATAGTCTTTCCTTCATTTTTCTTATTGAACTCGATCAGTTCTTTCAGGGACTTCACATTCGCATGGGCAGTAGTGAGGTACCGGTTAAGTCCGTCTTTGAATTCGTATTTTAACACATTCATTTCCTCGCCGTCCAACACCTTCAACATTTTCATCATCTCCACTTCCACAATGGTGGCGCCTTTGCTTTTCATCTGTTCCAATGCCTTTTGCAGCAAGCCATCGACGCCTTCGTGGACTTTGAGAAAGGATTTTTCGACACCAATTTTTTTTCCCTGTAATCCATTGGCATCAAGAAACGTTGTATAGTCTTTCAATGCCTTCCCTTGACTTTCACGGGTTGCCGTATCTGCTGTATCGATTCCTGCAAGCGCACCCAGTAGAATGGCTGCGTCCATTACCGTTCGGGTCATCGGGCCGGCTGTATCCTGCGTTTGTGAGATAGGGATGATACCGGAACGACTCCACAGCCCGACGGTGGGCTTGATGCCGACAATGCCGTTGATGGATGCAGGACACGCAACGGATCCATTGGTTTCGGTTCCTATCGCTACGGCGCAAAGGTTGGCAGCCGCCGCCACGCCCGATCCCGAGCTGGACCCACATGGGTTTCGATCGAGCACGTACGGATTTTTCGTCTGACCACCACGGCTGCTCCAACCGCTCGCGGAGCGCGTCGACCGGAAGTTGGCCCACTCACTCAAATTGGTTTTGCCCAGGACTACCGCCCCGGCCTCCCGTAACAAGTTAACGATGAATGCATCTTTGGTAGCTTTATTTCCTGCCATCGCCAGGGCACCCGCGGTGGTCATCATCTTATCAGCCGTATCGATATTGTCTTTGATCAATACCGGAATGCCATGCAGTGGACCGCGGACCTTACCATGTTTCCGTTCGACATCCAATGCGTCGGCGATGGTAAGTGCGTCCGGATTCAATTCAATAACGGAATTTAGCTTCGGCCCATTTTTGTCGATCGCGTCGATGCGCCGCAAATACATTTCAGTAATTGACCGGGAAGTGTATTCAGCGGCCACCATTTTTTGCTGTAGCTCCCGGATGGTGAATTCGTTCAGTGGGAAATCGTCTGTCAATCCGTCGCGGGCACCTTCCTGATTTTTACCAGCAGGCGTAGCGCACGAACCTGCTGCCCATCCCGTCAAGGCCAGCCCGGCCATCGAAGCGTTTTTTATGAATTTTCTTCTGTCCATAGTGATGTCTGCTTATCCTTATCAAGTTGTGATATATATATCAAGACCTGCGGTGTGCCAAATGAATCACCTCCGCTGACTGGCAGTGAAGATAAAACTTTTCATAGTTTGGAGTCACTTTATCGGGAGTTTTTATCTGTTCAGTATATGATAGAATATGAAATAGGTCATGGCCAGGTTAAATCCGGCATGGCAAAAGATGGCGCCGAGGAGGGATCCTGTTTTTTCTTTGCAGAAAAAAAATAAAAGGCTTGTCCCCAACATCAAGAGGACCCACAGTACTCCCGGCAAGGGCAGAAATGTCCAGACCCCAGAAAGATAAACAATCCCAAAGTGAGCTAAGTGTGTCAACGAAAAGGCCAGGCTGTCCACCAGGGAGGCTTGTTTTTCTCCCAGCTGGGCTGCGAAACTCCCATGAATCAACCCGCGATACATTAATTCTTCCCCGATGGGACTAAAGGTCATCCCCGCAAGGGCATAGATCAAGAAGTAAGCTTGCTTTTGTTCGCTGGTGGCGTTTCGGATGAGATCAACTACCGAGTATGATTTTGAAATATACACAAACCAATTATTCACTGAATTGCCAAAGCATAACTCGGCGATCATAAACATCACGGCGCACGCTGCTGCTCCTGTAAACAATGAAATAAACAGCCAGTGATAGTTCCGCGGCTTCCTCATGCCGATGAAACTTCTTCCCTCCCTGGTCAGCAATACAAAGGGAGCTATCCACATGATGATAAAAATGATGGGGACGTAACGGTAGTTTCCGGTTTGGTTGGCTTGTAATACAATAATAAATCGCGGTATTCCGAACAGCAGGATCAGGACAAAACCAAATAGGCCGTTCCACTTGAATAGTTTTCCCCAAAAGGATCGTAGCATGACCGCGGGGTGTCGTTTCCCTCACCCTAATCCTGCCCGATCATCATAAACGCTCCCCAATAGATTGGTTCCGGGTATTTTATACGCAGTTCTTTTTTGGCGTCGATAAAACTTTGCCGCAAGTTGCTGGTGGCAAGCCATTTCTTGTAAAAATTCAAAATCAGTTCCTGGGTGGCTTCATCGTCAACTTTGAACATACTCATGATAAGTGTTTTGGCACCGGCCACCAGGAAAGCGCGCTGTAACCCATAGACTCCTTCACCGTTCGAGATTTCGCCCAAACCGGTTTCGCAGGCGCTCAACACGACGAGGTCGGTCTTGTCCAGGTTCAAACTCATCGCTTCATAGGCCGTGAGGATGCCACTCTCAATATTGTAATTGTACTTGGTCTTGTTGAGTACATCGCCCGCACCCTTCAGCAGTAAGCCGGTCTTGAGCAGCGGGTTTTCTGTCATCTGCGCTTCGTTCTCACCCATCTTGGCGCCATCGCCCGGCTCTGTCGCTGCCGTATAAAATCCGTGGGTGGCAATGTGAAATATTTTAGGACTGTCCACTTCCTTCACGCGTTCTTCACTGGCTGAAGACTCGACATACTCATTTGTCGTCCATCCTTTTTGTTTCAGCAGCTCTTGCAATTCATTCACTTCCTTTTCGGTTCCCGGCAAGGAAGCAATGGTTTTTTCGGTAGAGGCCGAAAGGTAAAATGTGGGGTTCCCAAACATGGTTGCATTGTTGGATGCGCCGACGGATTTGGTTTTTACTTTACGGAGGTAGAGGTCTTTGGTATTGCTTACCAATACAATGTTGGAGTTATCGATGACGTATTTCCCATCGGGGGTCGAGATGGCTTCGAGGTTGAGGATATTGTAAACACCATCGGGTGACAAATAGATGGTTGCGTATTGTCCGATTTCTTTTTGGATGGGCTCCCAGAAAACTTTGTAGGAAAACGTTTCCGGCAACTTGTTGATAATGCTATTGCGGTAGAAACGGAAGTACCGTGTTTCCATCCGGTAGCCTTCGGGCAGTTGGATCACTTTGGGGCGGCTGTTATCGTTCTTTACATACAATGCCACGTACATTACCGAATCGGTTAAGGTATGGTTAAAAAAACGGTACCGAACCATTTCTACGGCTACTTCATTTTTGCCGAGTGCTTTTTGAACGTTCTCGTACGTGATCTTTTTGTTTTCAAAACTTTGTCCGAAGAGTTCTGATTTCTCGCTGAGTTCGCGCTCCAACCGTTCGACTTCATTGCTCAGCGAAACAGGGTCAATGGCGTTATCCGTCAGTTGTTGCGTGCTCATGGAGAGCGCATTGGTTAGAAATTCTTTTTTCTGCACCCACAAGTTGTAGTTGGCCTTGAGAGCTTCATCGTTGCTGTTGAGAATGCGTTCGCGTATTTTGATCGATGAACTGAGGAGAAGCGCCTTGGTAAGAAGTTGATAGTTGTACACTTTGCCCGTGAGGTCGCGGAAATCCTCCAGCTGGCCAAAGGCAAGGGTGTTGTAGAACTCAAAATCACCTTTGATGGTGTTCCAGTATTTTGCTTTCTCTCGCTCGCTCAGCGCCGGGAAATATTGCTTGATAAAATTCTCGTAGTTGCCGAGGGCCTCCTCGATGTTTTTCTTCGAGCGTTTAAACTCCTTTTCCATGTAGTACACTTTGGCCAACTTGGAGAGCACTTTTACGTATTCGGGATGGTTGCTGCTAAAGAAGCGGTTGTACAAGTCTTTGCCTTTGTTGTAAAACTCCTCCGCCTTCGGATAGTTTTTCAATTGATAATAAACATCGCCTGTGAGGGTATAGATACTGGCGGCATTGATGTTGCTTTTGGTACCCGTTTTGGTGCGCCATATGGTTTCCGCTTGCGTCAGGGAACTGAATGCGATGTCGTATTTCCCTTCTGAAATATACAGTACCGCAACATTCTTGAGGATTTCGGCATATTGAGGATTGTCTTTGCCCAGCTTCTTGCCCATAATTTCCAAAGACTCATGCATCAGTTTTTCCACCTCCTTGCGGTTATCGCCTTTGTAAAATTTGATCAACGCCAATTGCGACAGGGACTTGGCCACTTCGATGTGTTGGCGTCCGAACTGTTTCTCCTGGCTGGCCAGGGCCTTGAGAATGTTGTCCTGGGCTTTGTCATAATCGCCGATAATGTAGTTGATATCGCTGATGAGTTTTTGGGTGGGTGCCGTTTTGGTAGATTTCTCACCATAGACGCCAAGGGCGATTTGATTTGCCCGGACAGCAATTTTATCGGCTGCCGTATAATCGCCCTGGGCAAGGGTCAGCCTTCCTTCGTTGACAAGGGGCTCAATCAACCGCAGCGAACTGGCACCGTACAATTTTTCATAATTGGCGATCAGGTTGCTAAGCAGATCTTCCGTTGCCGAGTAGCGGCCGAGTTGGATCAGCAAGCTGGAGAGTTCTTTGGCTGTACTGAGTTCGTCTACGCCTACCAGATTATCGGCCTTGGTAATAATTCTGGCAGAGCGATCCAGGTTGTCTTCGGCGTCATCAAAGAGCCCTTCAATCCCAAATAGAGTGGCTTGGGTTTCAATCGCGTTGATCAGGTATATTTTCTTATCACCTTCCTTCCGGAACGGTTCGAGGATCTTTAATGACTTGATCAGACTTTCATTCGCCTTTTCGTACTGTCCCAGTTTGATCTGAAGTTTGGCGATGTTGTTGAGTTCGGCGCCATACTGAAAGTCCGTGTCGCTGTACTTGGAGCGCGCGATATCAGTTGCTTTATCGAGTGCCGCTGTAGCCCCCTGGTAATTGTCGGTCAGTTCAAAAAGGGTGGCCATGTGGTTCAGGATATTCAAGTAGTCCTTGTGCCATGGTCCAATCTCGTTCTCGATAACTTTTTTGAAATCCTCCTCGTAGATCTTCCCCGCGTCGCTTATCTTATTGGTGTAGTCAACATAAAAGTTGGCCAATTTCACTTTCGCCAGGTGAGCTTGAGGGGCCTCTTCCCCGAACAGGTTGGTTTTGATTTCCAGGATGTCATTCAGGTATTTTTCGGCATGAGCATAATTTTTCTCCTGGACGGAAAGTTCGTATAGAAACTCCATGACGTTCGCCGTGGTGATATTATATCTCGGCAAGCCCGATGTGTTGGTGATCACATTCATAGCATCATTTTCGAGATTGTGGATTTTGTCCTTGCTGAGTTTGGAGTCGAATTCCACTGCCTTCAGGCGCACGCGATAAATACTGGATGATTTGTAGCCGTTGATCAGCTTTTCGTATTCCAGTTTGGTATTCAGGTAGCGCGCCGTACTGCTCCCATGCAGGAGCTGTGTCAGGTATTTCTCGTAAACTTCTATGCCAAGATAATGAGATGCTTTGTGCGAAACCTTCAGATTGCTCAGGGTATTGTCATATTCCAGCTCCCGCGGCAAATTTTCATTTCCGTTTTCAACCAGGATATTAGCATTATTAAATTGGTTGCGGGCATAAGCGAAGCTGGCCGATCCCAGGTTCTTCTTGATCCATTGAGCGGCGAAGACCAGCGTGTCGTCGGCGTTCCTCAAGTTACCTTGTTCGCCGTACGTGACTCCAATCAAGGTAAGGACACGGGCATAATCGTTGAAGCGCTGTGTAATTTCCTGTTCAGGGATCTTGCGGCTTTTTAAATTGCCTTTCTCATCGACAAAACTTTCCTGTTTTGCCGTTCTTTTAGAGTAATAGTCTTTGCTGTTCCACAAAAGGCCGAGCGATTCATTATAAAATCCTTGGCCCGTAAGCACTTCGGCCATCGCAACGTTCCACCGGGCCATTATAGCGTCGGTCATGAATTTGCCGCCCTCCAGAATATTCTTTGAATTGTTCAGAAACTCTTTGGCAGTATGAAACGATCCGCTTTGCGCGTAGAGTTCGCCGGCCGCGAGCAAAAGTAATCCGTGTTTCTGACTGTTTTCCTGGTTCAACGACAAGCTCGAATTAATTGCGGTTTTCAAATTCGATTCAAAATCCAGCAACATGCCGGAGGCAAGGTCATATTTTGCAGTCAACAGGTGGTACGTTGGGGTGTATTGATTTTGAGCTCCCAGTTTCTTGAATACCTTCTTCTTAAACTTATCCAGGCTGCTCTGGGCCTTCTTGTAGTCTCCGGTTTCATAGGTGCTCTCAGCCGCCAGGATCGCTTTTTC
>WNFL01010268.1_pt3 | contig 18508 bp, 22 predicted proteins | sample 5400361 | NCBI WGS metagenome assembly WNFL01 (sample SAMN13153351, study PRJNA577476) | soil metagenome | isolation source: 40 cm soil on Douglas fir-dominated hillslope | place: USA:California | collected 2013-09-17
CCATTTTCACCTTCAGGGACAAGCATTTCCGGCCCGCCGCTTTCTTCCGCCGTCCTCAGGGGCCGGTGTGTCACTACGTGGCGCCACGCTCGAGGCGGTGCGGAGGGATGAGGTATCGGACAGACCCTTGAGGAAGATGGCCTCGGCTGGCCAGAAATCAGGAGGGCGGCCCCGACGCGGGGCCGCCCATCCTTCGCTCGCGCGGGAGCGAATCCCGCGCTCGCTCTTTGAGCTGGGGGGTGCTCCACCCCCAGACCCTGGTTCCACTACGGGCAGGGCTTGTGGAGCTGAATGTTGCCCCCCTGAAGGGCCCCGCCGTTGGAATAACTGCCCCCGTCCAAGGTGATGTCGAGGGTATCCGTCATCCGGCCCGGCTCCCCGTTGTCGGCAACGTTGACGGAGTAGGAATGGCCGGGAATGCCGTCGACCTCCGCCTGCCCCTCGAAGTGGCGGCTGGTGGGGGTCGGGCCGACCACGTACTGAGTGACGCTGGTCGCTTTCATGTGCATCCCGGTGTTGTGGTCGATGTAGTTGAACTCTACCTCCGGGCTCGTGGACCCGGGCTTGTAGCCGGCGTTGAAACCGAAGTTGGCCCGGCTGGTCCCCGCCTTGATCCACCCGCCGCCGGTGACGAAGTCGTGGCAGGACGGCGCCGGCGGACAGCCGGGGCAGCCGCTGATGTCGCTGTGGGCGCTCGACAGCACGACCTCATCGTTGGTCACCAGGATGAGGTGGAGGGCGTTGACCGTGATGTCCTGGACGCCTCCGCCCGACGAGGTGGTCTGCTCGTTGATGATGAGCGTGGCTACCCCGGGAATAGTGACCCTTTGGTTCGGGGCGCCGGTCACCACGATGTTTGCCCCCCCGAAAGAGAGGTTGGCGATCTCGGTCGTCCCGCGGACCCCGTTGCAGGTCGCCTCGGACTCGGCGCGGACGAGCGAGGCGCTCACTTGGGCGGGGTTGCCGGGAAGCAGGGTCAAGTCCGCGAGCGAGGCCGCGCTGTTCGCCACCCCGTTCGCTCCGTTGGTCTCGGCCACGAGCACATCGAAGCTCAAGACGGAGGGAACGTCGGCACTCAGGAACGTCGCGGACAGATGACCGCCATCGGCAGGGAGCTGCCCGGTATCCGCGATGAACTGGGGCCCTAGGCCCAGAGTGGGAAGGTTGGCGAAGGCGGCGTAGGCTCGGCCACTGAAGGCCGTGGTAGCTGAACCCTCGGCCTGAGCGGGTGACCCCCAGGTCCCCAAGGCCAGGACCAAGAAGGCGGCCCACCTGGGAGACGGCGCATTGATTCTCATAATGATCTCCTTTCGTATACTTTTGATGCAAGCGACAGGCCGGGCGGCAGACCTGGACCCTCGGGGAATAACCGTCGTGCGGACATGGGGATCCCGCAGCGCGTGCTCGGGTGTTCCCTGAGGTGAGCGGCGGGGGCGCGGCACCTCCGTGGCGGGGATCTCTGGAAAACGGTGCCGGATGAAGGCGTTATCGGGCGCCGCGGGAACGCGGCGCGGCGGGCGGCTTATGCGACGGGTAGCTTGAGTCTTCGCATCAGACGCTGCAGGGTCGATCGGTGGATGCCGAGGGCCTGGGCCGCTCGTGTCACGTTGCCGCCATGTCTCCCGAGGGTCTCCTCCACGAACTCGCGCTCCAGCCGCTGCAGCATCTTCTCCTTCCACTCGTGGAAACCCGTGCGTGGCTGGCGCTCGGCACCGGCCAGCACGGCCGGGGGAAGGTCCTCGGCGGTAATGAACTTTCCGCGGGCGTAGGCGACCGCCCGCTCCACCGCGTTCTTCAGCTCGCGCACGTTGCCCGGCCACTCGTACCGGGTGAGCAGGTCCATGGTCGCGGCGTCGATCCCGTCGATTGGCTTGCCATAATGCGCCACACAGGACTCAAGGAAGTGGGCGGCTAGCAGCGGGATGTCCTCGCGGCGCTCCCGCAGCGGCGGCACATCGATCTCGATGACGGCGATCCGGAAGAACAGGTCCTCCCGGAATCGCTGTCTGGCCAGCTCCGCGCGCATGTCGCGGTTGGTAGCGGCCATGAAGCGGACATCGAAGGGCACCGGCGTCCTCGCCCCCAGGCGGCGCACGGCGCCCTCTTCGAGCGCCCGCAGCAGCTTGGCCTGGAGCATAAGGCTCATCTCGCACACCTCGTCGAGGAGGACCGTGCCGCCGCTCGCCACCTCCAGCAGCCCCTCCTTGGGGCCCGCGGCCCCCGTGAAAGCGCCCCGCTCGTAACCGAACAGCTCCGCTTCGAGCAGGTTCTCCGGGATAGCGGCGCAGTTGACCGGCACGAAGGGCCGCCCCCGACGCCGTCCGCTGTCGTGGATCGCGCGCGCCACCAGCTCCTTACCGGTGCCGCTCTCTCCGGTGATCAGGATGGGAGCGTCCACGGCCGCCGTCCGGCGGATGTCGTCGAACAGCGTGAGCACCTTGGGAGTCTGCCCCACTATGCCGCTCTGGGAGAGGCTGCTGCGCAGCCGGCTGCGCAGGACGCCATGCGCCTCCCGAATACTCCGTGCCTTGAGGGAGGCCCGGACCACCTGCACGAGCTGCTCCGGCGAGAAGGGCTTCGCCAGGTATTCTGCGGCGCCGAACTTCATGGCCTCCACCGCGGTGTCTACCGTGGGGAACGCGGTGATCAGGATGACCACAGTGTCGAGGCCTCCCATCTTGGGCATCCTCAGGTCGACGACGGTGACGTCCACCGCGGAGGTGCGGAGCACCGCCTCCGCGCTCCGGCCCGACTCTGCGCTGACCACCTCATAACCCTCCCCGCGCAGCACCGCGGCGCACCATTCGCGGGTGTCGGGATCGTCGTCCACGACGAGGACCTGCTCCGAAATCGGGGGAGGGGAGGAGGGGATAGCCGTAAGGAACTCCACCTGACCATAATGCGTTTCAAAAGGGAACGCAGTGACGGTGGTCACTTTCGTAGCGACGCCACCCGCTTTGCCCTGGGGGGTCACGCGAGGGCTCGATCTGGCGCCACGGCTCGCACTTCGCGGGCGCGGGCCAATAATACCAAAGTCACTCCGAGCGACGGTGGCCCCTGGGCCATCGCGCCGAGGGTGAGCCCGATCGGGCAGAACTTCGGTGTCACGGCGAGAACAACTGATCGAGGAGATCGAGGCAGTCGAGGCCCTGGTCGCGCGACTGGCGGGCGAGGAGAACCAAGCTCGTGGCCGGCTCGCAGCCTTGAAGGCAGAGTTGGCATCCGTCGATGCAGCCGAGACACGAATTCGGGTGCGCCTCGCCGCGAGCCGTCCAGTGGCCACGCCCACGACGCCTGAGCAGAAGGTCAAGCTGTTCCGGCAGCTCTTCAGGGGTCGACAGGATGTCTTTCCCACACGGTTCGTGAGCAAGAGGACCGGCAAACCAGGTTACGCACCGGCGTGCACGAACAAGTTTGTTCGGGGGGTGTGCGAGCTTCCGAAGATCAAGTGCGGCGAGTGTCCGAACCAGGCGTTCGTGCCGGTCGATGACGCGGCCATCCTGGCGCATCTGCGAGGCCAGCACGTCATGGGCGTGTATCCGCTGCTCCAAGACGAGACTTGCTGGTTCTTGGCCGTCGATTTCGACAAGAAGAGCTGGGCCGAAGACGTGGCTGCGTTTGTCGCGACGTGTCGGGATGTCGGCCTTCCCGCCTCGGTCGAACGCTCACGTTCGGGCGACGGAGCGCACGTATGGTTCTTCTTCAGTGAGCCGGTCCCCGCGGCGGCTGCCCGGAAGATGGGCTGCTACCTCATCACGGAGACGATGTCACGCCGTCATGAGCTCAGCCTGGACTCCTACGACCGCCTGTTTCCGAGCCAGGACACGATGCCCAGCGGCAACCTGATCGCGCTGCCGCTGCAGCATGGACCTCGGCAGCACGCGAACTCGGTCTTCCTCGATGACCGGCTCCAGCCTTACCCGGACGATCAGCAGTGGGCATACTTGGCTGGTCTCCCGAGGATCGACCGACGTACCGTCGAAACGGTCGCCGGCGAGGCGACCCGGCGCGGGTCCGTCATCGGCGTTCGGGCTGCGGAGCCGGTCGAAGAAGATGAGTCGGCCCCGTGGACACGTCCGCCTTCCGGCCGTCCGGAATTCGTTCCGATCACGGGGCCGCTGCCGGCCCGGGTCCGGGCGGTCCTCGCTCAACGACTGGTCGTGGAAAAAGCCGGCCTGCCGTCGCCCTTGCTCAACCAGATCAAGCGCCTCGCCGCCTTCCAGAACCCGGAGTTCTACAAGAAGCAGAGCATGCGGCTCTCGACCGCCTTGACGCCGCGGGTGGTCGGCTGCGCCGAGGACTTGCATCAGCACATAGCCCTGCCACGAGGGTTACGTCCCGAGCTCGAGGAGCTCCTTGATCGGCACGCTGTCGCTCTGGAAATCGAGGACCAACGTGGGAGCGGGAAGGTCACCGACTTCCGCTTTCAAGGCAGTCTGACGGACGTGCAGAAGAACGCGGTTCGAGCCCTCTTGGCGCACGGCGTCCTGGCGACTGGACGGTACATCGGGGAGGGCTTCGACGATCCTCGCCTCGACACGCTTCTCCTGGCTCTGCCCGTCTCGTGGAAGGGCACGCTCGTCTAGTACACGGGCCGGCTTCACCGCCTGCACCCAGGGAAGACAGAGGTGCGCATCTTCGACTACGTGGACCGCGAGGTGCCGATGCTGCTTCGGATGTTCGAGCGCCGGCTTCGTGGTTACCGGGCCATCGGGTACGCCCGGGGCGAGGCGCCGCTGGGCTTTGTCGAGGCAAAGCACGAAGAGCGGGTCGAGGACGCCGGCCGTGATCCCGCCGCGGACTTTCTCGACTTCTCTTGAGATGCTGTGATGAGCCGGCCTGCCGTCGCCTTCTTGATCGCTGACTGATCTGTGAACGGGAAGGGAACGAGGACGATATCGCCGAGCCTAAAGCCGGTCGTAGGCGGCATCCGCCGAATTGCTCCAGACCCTTGCGAGCGCCTTTTCGGCCATCTTGCTCGCGGCGTGTGTCAGCGGACGATCCTCCTGGCGCTGGTGCAGGAAGTCGACGAAGTCCTCGACCTCGGCGACCTTCTCGGGCGGAAGCTCGCGCATCTTCGAGAAGATGGCGCGCTGAAGCGCTCGGACCGTCGACTTACGCCCACTCTCCTTGGCCGAGCCCTTCATTTCGATATCGTACCGCTACGATCCCGGTTCGTCTTCGAGAAGACCAATTGCCCCTTCAGGGACAACCCCCTCAGCAGCATTCTCCTCGCTTCGAGTATCTGCCCCAGATCCGCTCGGGCAGCATGATGAACACCGGGGCGCCGAGGGCGAGGACGCTCCCGATCCAAAGCCAACCCTGGGCGCCCAACCGCAGGACACGGGCGCCGTACAGGAGCGACGCGACGCCGAGGATGACAAAGAAGGGACCCGTGATGTAGCAGTGCAGGCGACCCGAGCGGCAGGCATTCGTAATGCACGCCGCGCCAGCCCACAGCAGGGCCAGGGCCCAGATCGTGCCCCGCGTCATCGGCGCCAGCGGGCCGAACGCCGACGCCAGGATGGTAATCAACGGCAGACCCCAGAGCAGGAGCCCGATCCTGCGGCGGGCCCAGTCTCTGTCGACTCGGACGGCGCCATCACGCATGGTGCGGCGCTGCCTCGTCAGTCACGCTGAGCTCTACCTTCAACGCCTTCGATGCCGCGGCCAGGTTTCCCAGGCAGCAGCTCCCCTGTGGATTCTTGACCTCACAGGCGCAGCGGTCGGCGTTCACGAGGGCGGTGACGCGGTCCGAGGCCGTGGACCGGCCCGTCTCTACCAACTCCAGCCGTAAGGCACCCTCGCCGATCCCGAAGCAGTAGCACACGGGACGGTCGCCCGCGGGCTCCTTCTGGAAGACCGGCACAACGATCTCCTCGCGCTCGAATGCCTCTTCGAGCCCGAAGTACACCACGGGACACTGCGGAGTCGCGCAGAAGCGGTGTTCGGGAGCCGAGAGCCGCATGAGCGCTTCGGGGCGCAACAGCGCCTTCACCGTGATCCTGTCGACGAGCCGTCCGGGCTTGCCGCAGTCCGGACAGTGCGTCGGCGAGGCCGCAGTGGCGGGCCTGACCGTGCAGCAGCTTTCCATCTTCAGAGCGAGAGACCCCTCAGCGCCAGTACGCTGTCCCGGTGCTGGGAGAAGTAGCGCGCGCAGGCCTCGCAGCAGAGGTAGAGGGTCTTTCCGTTGACTTCGACCCGCTGGCTGGTGTCTTTTACCTGAAAGACGGCGCCGCTCACGGGACAGTAAACGTATTGGCCGAGTTGTGCACCTGCCTGCGGAACGGCCTGGGCGTTGCGGCCCCGCATGCCGCACACCCCTTCGCTGCAGCCCTTGAAAGCGGCATCCACCGGCTCCCATGGTTCGAGCCGCCCGCACTTGGCCGTCGGCTCCGGCGCCGTCACGGGTGACGAGCCCTTCGAGGATTCCTCCGCCCCTTTGATCGAAGCGGCGTAACCGGTCGTCGACACGGATTCGGCGATCCTCTTCGGCTCGGTCTTGCGGGGGTCGTAGGTGACCTCCGCTTCTCCCTTTTCCAGGCTGACGTCGTAGGCGGTGACCCCGTCCATCTTCCTGAGCTGGAGCTTGACTGCGGCGACACAGCCCCCGCAGGTCATCCCCTTGATCGTGAGCGTGGTCTTCGACGTCGCGTCGGCCGCGCCCGCACTGGACGAGAACAGGAACGCGAGCCCGGCGAGGTAGGACAAGAGCATCCGTCGCATGTCGGCTTCTCCTTACAAGGGAAGGTACTGGGCGTACCAAGGAAACGCGGTGGCGAGGACCACCACGATTGCTGCGATCCAGAGCATGAGTCTCCCCAAGCGATTCGCGCGTGGCATCTCGCATGACTCGCCGGGGCCGCACGCGGCCTGGGGCCGGTACGTGAGGTAGAAGGCGCCTCCCAGAAGGGCGTAGGTCACGACCAGCAGATATGGCCTGAAGGGCTCGAATCGATGGGCGAACGCCGCGCCGGAGATGCCCATTAGAGCGAGGACCAATGGCCCGATGCAACACGCCGAGGCCAGGATCCCGCTCACCACCGATCCGGCCGTCGCCAAAGCCCTCGCGCTCATCTCAGGTCCTCGTTCAGCGCCCCGTTAGCCCAGGGAGCCAATCCGGATTCGGTTCGAGTCGGGATCGCGAAGCTCGATCTCTCGGCCCCAAGGCGCCTCTTCGACCGGGACGCCGAACTCGGCGGCGACCTCGTCCAGGTTGCGAAGGCTGAGGTAGATGAGGGTGTCGGGTCGGGCGTCGCCCTTGTGCTCTGACAGGAAGATCCGCACCGGGCCGCGCATGATCGTGACGAAAGCAGGAAGACCGGGCTCGAACCGATGCTCGGACTCCTGGATGAACCCCAGCCGCACGTACCATTCAACGGCACGGGCGGCGTCCTTGACGTGCAGGATGGGAGAGACATTCTCTTCCATGCGTTCACTCGGTTGAATGCAATCTCATGGCTACGACTCCCGTCGTCGGCCGGCTACCGATACGGCGAGGTCGAGCACCACGGGGCAGGCGTCGCTATCGGCCTTCTCGCAGCGCTCGAGGCTCTCCGCGAGCTGGCGGCGAAACGTCTTGAGCTCGGCGAGCTTCTGATCGATGGCCTCGATCCGCTCCCGGAGCAGGCCCGCCACGCGCCGGCACTGGCCCGGGGTCCGAAGCTGGTCGTGCCGCGCCAGCTCGCGTATGTCCTCCAGCGTCAGGCCAAGGGCCTGAGCCTGGCGAATGAAGAGGAGCCGGCTCGCGTCTCCATCGCCGTACACCCGGTACCGTGAGGGCGTCCGACGCGGCCTGGGCAAGAGCCCCTCCTTCTCGTAGAACCGGATCGTGTGCTGCGACACGCCACACCGGCTCGCCAACTCGCCGATCCTGAGCCCGTTTCTCATGCGTCTCATGCCCAAGATAAACCTTGGACCTACCTCTAAGGTCAAGTCAAATCTTGTGCCGCGGGGGAGGGGGGCAACCAGCTTCAGGGCTCCTATGGAGGTTGGGCTCCTCGGTGCTTGATTCTGTTGAGTGCGGCTGTGAGGATGGCCAAGTCGCCGAGTTGATTGGCCGCGTGCCGGATTCGGAGATGTCCGGCCTTGCCAGGGCATTTGCCCAGGCGATGCTCCAACGGAGCACGGGGCCTATCCTGAGGACGCGATGAACACGCTGTATCTCGCATGGAAGCGGCCGGACCATCGCTGGTGGCCCGTGGGCCGTCTCTCGCGCGAAGGATCGGAGTACGTGTTCACCTACACGCAGGGCGCGCGGTCAGCGGAAGCAGCAGGGTTCCGGCCGCTGAGCAGCTTCCCAGACTTTGACCAGGTCTACGTCTCTACGCAGCTCTTCCCGATGTTTCGAAATCGACTGCTGCCTCGGAGCCGCCCCGACTACGAAGACTTCGTCGAATGGCTCGATCTCGAGCGCGGGGAAGCCGACCCTCTCGTCATGCTTGCCCGAAGTGGCGGACAGCGCGAGACCGACATGTTCGACGTCTTCCCGATTCCAGAGCAGAACGCCGAGGGCCCATCCCGGGCGACGTTCTTCGTTCACGGGCTACGTCACCTGGGACCGCCTACGGAGGAGGAGGTTCGTCGCCTCCTTCCGGGCGATGCGCTCGCACTCCAAGCCGCGCCTGCGAATCCTCATGATTCGCCAGAATTCCGCATCCACACGGTCGTTCGAGGCGTCGTTATCGGACTCGTGCCGCGCTATCTTTGTCAGGACTTACACGCGCTTCTGTCGGCAGCCGGGGAACAGGTACAGGCTCGTGTGCGGCGCGTCAACGTGCCTCCTGCGCCAGCACAGTTTCGTGTGCTCTGCTCGCTGGACTCGCCCTGGCCCCAGGGGTTTCGTCCGTTCGCCAGGCCCGACTTGGAAGGCCTCCACTCGTTCGCACCCGCGGGACGGCCCTAGCAGGGGTGCGCCACACCATCGGAGGGAGATCCGTGGCCGTCGTCGACTGGCTGCTCGACTCGGACCCGTCGGTCCGCTGGCAAGTGATGCGGGACCTGACCGATGCGCCGGCGGAGGAGGTCGCGGCCGAACGCGCGCGGGTCGCCACCGAGGGCGCTGGCGCGCGGCTGCTCGCCCTCCAAGGGGCCGACGGCCGGTGGGGTGGCGCGGCCTGGAACCGCGGGTGGGACTCAACGATGCACGTGCTGTCGCTGCTGCGGGAAATGGGTCTCGATCCCGCGAGGACCGAGGCACGGCGCGCGGTGGGCCTCGTCCGCGACCGCGTGACGTGGCAGGGATGCGGCCCGCAGGAATGCGACGCCAATCCCTTCTTCACGGGTGAGGTCGAGCCGTGCATCAACGGCCAGGTGGCGGCGAGCGGCGCCTACTTCGGCCAGGACGTCCGGGGCATCGTGGACCGGCTGCTCGGCGAGCAGCTGCCCGACGGCGGCTGGAACTGTGAGGCCGCCAACGGCTCGACGCGATCGTCGTTCAACACCACGATCTGCGTGCTCGAGGCCCTGCTCGAGCACGACCGGGCCGTCGGGAGCAGACCGGAGGTGATCGAGGCCCGGCTCCGCGGGCAGGAGTACCTCCTCGAGCGCCGCCTCTTCCGCCGGCGGTCGACCGGCGAGCGGATCGAGCGAGACCGCAAGGGCGGCGCCACGTGGACCCGCTTCGCCTTCCCGACGTGGTGGCACTACGACGCGCTGCGGGGGCTGGAATACCTGCGCCGCGCCGGCGTCGCGCCCGATGAGCGCGTGGCCGAGGCGATCGAGCTGGTCGCGTCGAAGCGCGACGGCGACGGCCGGTGGCCGCTCGAGACCCGGCACTCCGGCCGGATGCCGGTCGAGACGGACGAGGGCGAAGGCCGGCCGAGCCGGTGGAATACCCTCCGCGCCCTGCGCGTCCTCCGCTGGCACGAACAGGCCGGTTCGTAAGGCCGCTCCGACCCCGCCGGGCGACGTGCCGCACGCCTCCGCGTCGTCGCGAGCGGCCCATGGGAGAGCGTAACCAGCCAGCCAGAATGCCCCATAAGCAGCCCGATGCCGTAGCTGGCGCTTCGGCTGGCGAGACACGCGATGGGAGCGGAGTCCCGAGAAGGCGGCCAGCAACCGCGTGGAGAAGAACAGGACTTCGAGGCTTTCCACGTCGCCCCTCTTCGGGTTGACCCGGGCGATGACGTCGTCGCCTAGCTCCTCGGTCTCCTGTTCGGCGTACGGAGGTCGGTTGCTGATATGCAGGATGTCGGCCTCGCGGTCGTACTGGAACGCTAGCTTCGCTGCCATTCGACCTCTCCTTCACCGAGGCTTCGAGCGATGTAAGCCGTGAGGTTTTGTACCACACCCTGAATAGAGGCCCCAGGCGCACCAAGCCGCCCCCTTGAGTTTCCCCCGAGGTAGTGCTATCGTGGCCATGGTAATTAGCGTGGCCACGTTAATTAACACGGCCGTGGTAGCTCACTTGGCCAAGCCAAGAAAGCCATGGAAAACCCGGACCTTCTCGGCAGATCCGACGCGCCCCAACGGGAGAGGTCTGCCGAATCCCTCTTGGCCGCGATGTTCGAAAAAGCCGGTTGGGACGTCCAGCGCTCGCCTCATAGTGACCGCGACCGCTTCGGACCCGACTTGCTCGTCCGGCGGCCCGGGATCGTCTACGCCGTCGAGGTGAAGGCGGGTGCCGAAGGTCGCCGTGATCGCCTTGTGCCCCTCTTGGCGCAAGCGGTACTCCAGGCGGCGCGCGCCGCCGGCCAGAAAGCCGCGCCTCTCGCCATCGTCGCTGCCCCGAAAATCTCCCCTCGCGCAGCCGAGCAGGTGATCAAGTTCGCTGAAGAGTACGCTCCAGACGCGGCCGCCGGCGTCATCGACTTCGACGGCCTCCGTATGTTCCGAGGGCCTCACCTCGAGGAAATGAATGCGCTCGCCAAGAACCGCCCGGCCTCGGTCAGAGCGTCCGCGCGCGAATCGGGCGATCTCTTCTCTGATCTGAACCAGTGGATGCTGAAGGTGCTGCTCGCCCCGGAGGTTCCGGACGGGCTGCTCTCTGCGCCGCGAGGGCAGTATCGGAACGCGTCACAGCTTGCTCGCGCTGCCAACGTATCCGTGATGAGCGCGTTTCGTTTTGTCCAGCAGCTCCAGCGGGAGGGCTACCTCCACGAATCGGCACCTTCCCTGAACCTCGTGCGCCGTGAAGACTTGCTCAACCGATGGCAGGCTTTGGCGGCTCGCTCGGTTCGAGAAGTGTCGATGCGATTTGTCCTCCCAGGCGACGTGCAAGCACAGCTCCGCAAGATGCTCGGCAGCGGGCGGGCGTGCCTTGCGTTGTTCGCCGCTGCGGAGGCGCTGCAGCTCGGGTTCGTTCACGGCGTACCACCGTACGTGTACGTCCAGCGCGTCGGGTCTGCGAATCTGGCGGCTTGGAAGAATTTGAGAGCATGCGCGCCTAGCGAACCCCCGGCTGTCATTGTTCGGCAGGCCCCGGCGCCACAATCGGTCTTTCGCGGAATGGTCCGCCCCGGAGGGATGGCGGCCTCTGACATTCTGCAGGTCTGGGTTGACGTCGCGGCACACCCTTCGCGGGGACGCGAGCAGGCCGACCTAATCCGGAGGCGGGTACTGCACCGCATCATCGAGAGAGACCGCTGACGTGGAGGACTTCGAGGCCTTCGCGCGCCTGATCACCTCGGTCAGTTGGTGGTGGTTGGCGGCTGGGCCCATCGCCTGCATCGTTTTCATCCCCTGGCCAACCCGCCAGCCCATCTGCCCCTCCGGACGCGCGACGCCGACCTGGCCTTCTCCACGGATGCTATCTTGGCCGGGGGTCTCCGGACGGCCCTTGGCGACGCTGGGTTCGAGGAGGAGCTGTTTGGAGACGACGCACCTCCTGCGACCCACTATCGCCTGGGAGAGGAAGACGCCGGCTTCTATGCGGAGTTTCTGACGCCCCTCCACGGAAGTGGGGTGAAGCGCAGCGGAGCGCCCGACGCAACCGTTTCGAAGGCGGGCGTCACTGCACAAAAGATGCGGTACCTAGATCTGCTACTCGTTTCTCCATGGACCGTGCGGGTCGGGCCCAAGCTCGGCGTGCCTGTTGCGGCGGAACTGGACGTGCGGGTGTCGAACCCGACGAGTTTCATCGTCCAGAAGCTGCTCATCCATTCGGACCGGCGAGGCAGCAAGAAGGCACAGGATGTTCTATACATCCACGACACCCTGGAACTGTTCGGCGCTTCGCTGGGTGAGCTACACCGGCTGTGGATGGAACTGGCTCGCCCATTGATGGCCCCGAGGACAGCCAGGCGAGTCGAGACGATCGCTCGGGAGTTGTTCGCTGAGGTAACGAATACGATTCGCGAGGCCGCGAGGATACCGCAGGACCGGTGGCTGGCGCCCGAGAACGTCCGCGTCGCTTGCGAGTACGGCTTGGGGGAAATCATCGAGAAGCTCAAGTCGCGTTAGTTCGGCTTGACCATGCCGCGTCGGCGCTCCCTCCCAGCGGTCTTGGTTCAGTTTTCTTTTGGGGACTGAACCAAGGCCCGGCTCGGGTGGTCGGCACGGACGATGGAGGAAAGATGCTTCTCTACCTGATCAACGTGCACGGACGCGAGCACGAAAGGCTTTTCGGATCTGAAGCGTTCTATGACCTGGATCTCTCGGGTCGCCGTGAGGAGCTTCCGCCTTGACGCCACGATGGCGAGCTTGGGAGGCTTGCCGCGCACCGGAGTCCTACCTCAAGGTGCGCAAGGGAGTCCAGTAGTGCGTCTCCCAGCCCTCGGCGAGATGCTCCTTCTTCTCAGGCGGGAATCCGGTGTGGTCCAAGATGAGTCGAGTCCCAGCGCCCTCGGCCTTCAGCTCGAAGCGGGCAATCGAATAGACGCCTTCGGGCCAGTCGACGACGCGCCAGGCCTGGACGATTCGCTGCTGGGGAACCAGCTCGATGTTGCGTCCGATGATATGGCCGCCGAAGATGGAGAAGGCACCCCCCGCCCGGGCGTCGATCTCGGTCGCGAGACCCCCCGAGAGGGCGCTGAACTGCTTGGCGGCCAGGAGCGCGTCGTAGACGCGGCCTGGGGTCGCTTTCAGCTCGACTTCTTGATGGATCGCCGCCGCGGCGCCGGCACCGGGCGCGGTCCCCGCCTTCGTATCTTGCGCCCTCAGTTGGCCGCCCGCCGCCGCCGCCGCCGCGAGCACGAGGGCATACCGCACGACCCTCATACGTTCCGTCTCACTCATGCTGTTCTCTTTCTTGCCAACGTTGACGGCTCGGGCGCTTCCCGAGCGATCGCAGCGTGGCAACACATCGAGTGCGATGCTGTCAAGGATCAAGAGCACGCCGTCGGCGCAGGACGGCCTCGACCGGGTGTTCCACGCCCTCTCCGACCGGACGCGGCGGGCCTTCCTTGCCCGCTTTGCCGAGGGATGGGCCACCGTGAGCGAGCTGGCCCAGCCGTTCCCCATGTCCCTGCCTGCAGTCTCCAAGCACCTGAGGGTCCTAGAAGCCGCTCGGCTGGTCGTCCGCGAGGTCGAGGGCAGGCTCCATCGCTGCTCGCTCGCGCCCGGGCCGTTGCCGGACATCGAGCACTGGCTCGAGTATTACCGGTCGTTCTGGGACGAGACTCTCGACGCGTTGGGTCGTTACGTCGACGAGGACCGTGCGCGGAAGCGCACGCGTCCGCGGAGAAGGCGATGACCAGTGACGATTCCCCCTCGATCGCGCGAGCCGGGGCGGCCAGGCTGGAGGTCCGGCGAGTGCTCAAGGCGAGGCCCGAGCGTGTCTTCGCCGCCTGGACGAGCCCCGACCAACTGAGGCAGTGGTGGGGTCCGACGGCGGTGACGTGCGTTTCCGCGGAAGTGGACCTACGCCCAGGCGGCCGCTACCGGATCGGGAACCTCTTTCCCGACGGCAAGACCATCTGGATCGCCGGAGAGTTCGAGGTGGTGACCCCGCCCCGCGAACTCGTCTACACCTGGCGCGCGGAGCCTGGGCCAGGGAGCCGCGAGCGCGTCACCGTTCGCTTCGAGCCACGGGGCGACGGGACCGAAGTCGTCGTCGTTCATGAGCGCATCCCGGATGAGCCGACTCGCGATCGCCACGAGCAGGGTTGGGTCGGCTGCCTTGACGGCCTCGCGGAGTATCTGGCCCACGCGGGCTGAACTGCCCCTCGAGACCGCTCATCCTCGAGGACTGTCCTCTTCTCGGAACGTACGGCTCGGGCGGAAGGTTCGGAAAACGCGCCGGTGTGTGGCCAGGCGAGGGCAAGGGCGGGGTCAGAAAGGGGGCGCCCGAACCTGACTGGCCTCGGTTGTCACGAGCGGCGGCAGCGAGAGACCTCGCGCCCTTCGCCAGCATCGATAGGCACGCCGTGGGCGGCGCGGCTACTTCTCCGCGACCGCTTCTTCCTTCAGCACCGCTGCGCTTATAGAGAGCGTCACAAGATCGGGGGTCGCCTGGTAGACCGGGCCCTCGGCGTAGGGAAGTCCGGGGAGGAGGGGTAGCCTTCCGGAGAGGATGGGCCTCCGGCCGTCATCCCTGAGTCCTTCACCCCCGGGCGGCTCTTCGAGCCGGGGGGGAACGCTTCGCGTGCGTCTCTTGAGACGAACGGTGTGCGGCTCTTCGCGACTGAGTAGATTGCGGTGACAAGCTTTCGCATCGAAGCGACGATGGCGAGCTTGGGAGGCTTGCCTCGAGCGATGAGCCGCTGGTAGTACGTGCGCTGCCACGGATTGTGCCCGATGGCCGTCAAGATGGGCATCCACAGAGCTGCTCGCAGCTCGGCGTTTCCGATAGGCGAGATGGGGGCTCAACCCGGGTGAGCCTGGCCGGATTGGCTGATCGCGGGCACCACGCCTGCGTAGCATGCCAAGGCAGCGGCGTTGCGGAAGTGGGCAGCGTCGCCCAGTCGAGCGAGCAGGACGCCTACCGTGAGCGTCCCCAGACCCTTGATCGAAAATGCGCAGGATTGCTGCCTCTGTGCAGTAGGTGTGTCGGTTGGGGGCCAGCGATCATGGGTTGATGGTACCGTCCGCCGGAGGTCAGGGCGGAAGTGAGCACTGTGCACCAGGCGTGTCAAAACGGGCGTCTAAACGAGCCTTTTCGTGTCGCTCCGTGTCGGAGCGTGTCGGTGGGAAATCGCTGAGCCCTCTCAGTAAGTCATTGACTCGCTCACCTACTTTGTTCTCGTTCGCGCCCGTCGGTGGCGACCTAAGTAGCGTGGAGGTCGCGGGTGTGCCGTCATCCGCGATGGGGCGCGTTCGATCCCGTTGGCGTACGCTTTCCAGCGGCAACGCCGAGTCCCGTCCACCCCGCCAGTCCTCGTGATCACTGAGTTCAGCGGCGAGGCTCCATCGCTTGCGCAGGCCTCGTCTGCTCCTGCATTGTTCGGCCGCATCTTTGGGTCAGGTGCCTTTCGCTACTTGCTGGCAAGGATGGGTTTGTAGTCGAACTTTCCCTTGCCTTCCTGATAGAACACGCAATCGCTTCCGGCCCGACAGCCGCTCACGTGCACCCAATTGGCAGGTAGCGTCACGACCGACCCCGGCCCCAAGTCCTTCGCCGATGCCGCGTCGGCTCCCATATACAAAACGCCACTGATGACCACATTCGTGATTTCACTACTGTGCGCATGAAGCGGATTGTCGGTTCCGCCTGGTACCCTGCGCATTTGCGTGTACTGCCCCACTCTAGGATCTCCCGAGAGAACGGCGAACTGCGTACCCTTCCTCTCGGGGAGCTCCCTCCACTTCAGCTCGGCGAAAGACACCATCATCGGTGCCTTCTCGCTCTCCGCCGCCGCAGCCGTACTCACGGCCCGATGAGCCGGCGTCGCCGCAAGACTACCAGCTACGAGACTCAAGAAGAAACGATTCATCTGGACCTCCCTCTAACCTGCTTCAACGTTCCGATGTCGGCCGAACACACGCATCGTTCGCGCCCGTCGGTGGCGACCTGAGTAGCGTGGAGGTCGCGGGTGTGCCGTCAACCCGCGATGGGGCGCGTTCGATCCCGTTGGCGTCCGCTCGCCCAAGCACGGATCAAAAGGCCCTGGACTGAGCGTCCTCAAGCGGTTGCAGAAAGCGGTGGAACGTCCAGTGGCCGACCTGGCGGCCGAGCTTGGCGCCGTCGCGGATGGAGCTGCGGAAGTGGAACCCGATGTAGATGCGGGAGTCGCCGACCTCGTCGGCCAGGGCCTTGAAGCTGTCGTAGCTGCGGACCACCCCCGCCGGGCAGGTCGAGGTGGCCATGCTGAAGGCGATGTGCTTGCCAAAGAAGCTGGTCAGGACCTTGGCCGCCGCATTGCTGACGCAGGCGTGGGCCGACGGGTATTCCGGATGGAGCGGTGTCGGCCGCAAGGGCATCCAAGCGGGGTCGGCCTCGGTCGCGTCGTTGCCGTCCGTATCGGCGAGGGGGATGGCCGTCACCGGCCGCCAGAACCGATACGTGTACTTGCTGTCCCAGCAGGCGATGGTGGCATCCACCATGGCCAGGTTCAGCAGGGCGAACAACCGCGCATTCTCGACCAGACCGGTCCCTCTCTGGGCCGACACGCTGCGCGCCACCCGATTCCACATCGGCAGCGACCCCTCGGCGTCGCACAGCGCGATCTCGGTTTGCTCGGCCGTGCGTTCGACACTGTCCACTCTTCCGAGTCGCTTGGTTTCGTTGAAGTCGGCGGCATATTCGTCGCTGTCCAGGCTCGGCGGACCCTCGGGCCGGAACTGGTCGCCACGCTTGAGCACGAACGGCTTCACGAAGCCCCAGGCGGGGACGGCGGGATTCCCGAAGGTCGGCGGCGTGCGCTGGTACTCGCCAGGACCGATGCCGAAGGCGTAGGTGCCGTCCACGGCGGACCCGTCGGTACTGCGCAGGGCGACGATCTGACCAGCGACGGCCTCTCCTACCGCCAGCCCCTCTTCCTTGACCGGTCCGTCGGGAATCTGGGAGAGCGACGCCGACCGGGCTCCGTCGAGCAGGGTCGCCTGCCCGGGCAGCAACCGGATCAGCACGCCGTAGGCCGCTTGGACCGCCGCCGCCTCGATCGAGGCTTCCCCAGACGGTGACACCTGGACCGCGTACGCCTCGTACCGCGGCGCGATCGAGTTCACGGCGTCGTGCATCGCCGCGTGAACCATCGCCGGCACCCTTTGCTGCCGCTGCGGGTTGAGGCCCGCCGCCGCCGCCGCCTGCAGCGTGGTCAGGTTCCAGTCCGTCACGACGTCGGCCCGCACCGGCCCTGGCAAGCTGATCAGCGCGAGGAGCCCCAGAGCACCCATCCTGCCGGCCGCCAATGCTCGCAGACCTGCCTGCGACTCGAGATTTCGCCTCATCTTCCGCCTCCTCCTTCAATGCGGAGCCCGTGGCTCCGATGGCGCAAGGGTCGGCTCCGAGAGGGAGGCATTCAATGCACGGCAGGGCAACGGGAGATCAACTCTGGGTAACCCCCTATGTCACGCGATGCACGAGGCTTGCGGCGGGGCCTGAACGTGGATGCTTTCGTGCGAGTGCTACACTCACCGCGACCAAGGCACGCCATGTCCCAGTTCGCCACCCCGCGGCGGATCCTCTGCTTCGGGTCCTTTGAAGTCGACCTCGCGTCCGGTGAGCTGCGCCGGCAGGGACTGAAGATCAGTCTGCAGGATCAGCCCTTTCGCCTGCTGGCCCTGCTCCTGGAGCGTGCGGGCGAGGTGGTGACCCGAGAGGAGCTGCGGGACAAACTCTGGCCCGCGGACACATTCGTCGACTTCGACCACAGCCTCAACACGGCCGTGAGAAAGCTGCGGGAGGCCCTGGGCGACTCGGCCGAGACCCCCCGTTACGTCGAGACCCTCGCGCGGCGGGGCTACAGGTTCGTCGCCCCGGTGGCCGAGCGGGGACCCACGGCGCAACTGGCCCATTCAGCCGACGCGGACGTGGCCTCGCCCTCGCCGCCCACGACGACCGTCGCGCTCTCGTCATCGCGGCCGTGCTCTCTTCCGCGGCCCTGGTCGCCCATTGGGTAGGCGGGCGTCCGAGGGCGCGCACCCCGCCGGGCCGCAGGCTGACGCTCGCCGTGCTTCCCTTCGACAACCTCTCCGGCGACGCAGACCAGGAATACCTGAGTGACGGCCTGACGGAGGAGATGATCACGCAGCTCGGCCGACTGGAACCCGATCGGCTGAGGGTCACCGCGCGCAGCTCCACCTGGAAATACAAGCACGCCGACCGGGACATCGACCGGCTCCGCCAGGACCTGGGCGCGGACTACGTCCTGGAGGGCAGCCTCCGCCGCGCCGGTGAGCGCGTGCGCGTCACCGCTCAGCTCATCCAGGCCGTTGACCAGACCCACGTCTGGGCCGAGACCTATGAGCGCGACCTCGGCGACGTCCTCGTCCTGGAGAGCGAGGTCGCGCGGGCCGTCGCCCGGGCCATCGCTCTCACCCTGACGCCGGACGCGCAGGCCCGCCTGGCGAGCGCCCGTTCGGTGCGCGGGGAGTCCTACCAGGACTACCTGAGGGGACGTTACTTCTTCAATCGAAAGACCGAGGTGGCCCTCAAGCAGGCGCTCGGGTATTTCCAACGGGCGGTCGC
>WNFL01227515.1_pt1 | contig 18508 bp, 19 predicted proteins | sample 5400361 | NCBI WGS metagenome assembly WNFL01 (sample SAMN13153351, study PRJNA577476) | soil metagenome | isolation source: 40 cm soil on Douglas fir-dominated hillslope | place: USA:California | collected 2013-09-17
ACCACCGCGTCGGCTGCAGCGTCTTTCACGTCGTCCCAGCTTTGCCCGTCCGGCAGGACCGGATCGAAGTGCTGGCAGAAGAGGCTCGCGACGTGCTTTCCGGGCGGCGCGAGACCCGGATCGACGGTGCTCGGGATCAGCATCTCGACGATGGGCGCGCGCGAGTAACCATGCGTGCGCGCGTCGAAGTAGGCGCGCTCCATGTAGGCGAGCGAGGGCGCGATGACGATTCCCGAACTGTGGTGCGGCTGGGCCTGCTTTCCGGGCAGGCAGGCGAAGTCGGGCAGCTCCGAGAGCGCGACGTTCATGCGAAACGACCCCGAGGCGCAGCGCCAGCGCTCGATTCTCGAGCGGAAGTCGGCGTCGAGCGCGCCCGGCTCGAGCATCTTGAGGTAGAGGAGCTTCGGGTTGACCGCCCCTGCGACCGCGCCCGCCTCGATCTCGGTTCCCTCCCGGAGCGCGACGCCGGAGACGCGGCCGCCTTTCACGCGCACCGCGATCACTTCGGCGCCGGTGGTGATCTCGACTCCCCGCGCGCGCGCCTCCTTTGCAATCGCTTCGCTGATCGCGCCCATCCCTCCCAGGGCGTGTCCCCAGGTGCCGCGCTTTCCGTTCACTTCGCCGAATGCGTGGTGCAAGAGCACGTAGGCCGAGCCGGGCGAATAGGGGCTCGCGAAATGCCCGACCTGCGCGTCGAATCCGAACACCGCCTTGATCGGATCGCTTTCGAACCAGTAGTCGAGCAGGTCGCCCGCGCTGCGGGTGACGAGCTCCCACAAGTCGCGCTGGCGGGGGCGCTCAAGGCGAGAGAGCCGCCCGCCCAGAGCGAGCGCGCGCAGCCAGGCGCGCCAACCTCCTCCCAGATTGGGCGGCGTTTCGAGAACAAGGGCGCGCAGCGTATCCGCAGCGGCTTCGATGGTGCGGTAGTAATCGGGCAGGCGCTCCGCGTCACGCGCCGAAAATCGGGCCAGCTCCCTCTGCGTATCGGCAAGTGTCGGTCCCAACCGGAACGAGCGGCCGTCGGGCAGCGGCAGGAAATTCGCGAAAGGACGCTCGACGATGTGCAGGCCGTGATCGGCGAGCCTGAGCTCGCGTATGACTTTCGGATTGAGGAGGCTCACCGTGTAGGCGGCAGTGGAGTTGCGGAAGCCGGGTGCGAATTCCTCGGTGACGGCCGCGCCGCCGACGATGGGGCGGCGCTCGAGCACCCTTACCTTGAGACCGGCGCCGGCGAGATAGCACGCGCACACCAGGCCGTTGTGACCGCCGCCGATGATGACGACGTCGTAAGGCACGAGACTAGTGCCGCTTCTCGAAGCGGTAGACGGCGAGACTGCCGAAGAAGTTCGCAAACGTCCTCACGGGCCGGCCGCGGTTCAGTGCAACGCGCTCGATCACGCGGATATGGTGCTCCTCGCAAAAGGACTCGAAATCGGCGATCGTGAAGAGGTGCACGTTGGGCGTGTTGTACCACTCATACGGGAGCTCGGGGGAAATCGGCATCCTTCCGAGCGCGATCTGCAGCCTCAGGTCCCAGCGGCCGAAGTTGGGGAATGAGACGATCGCCTCGCGCCCCACGCGCAGCATCTCGAGGAGAATCTCCTCGGTGCGGCGCACCGCCTGCAGCGTTTGCGACAGGATCACGCAGTCGAAGGAACCCGCGTCGAAACCCGCGAGTCCCCGCTCGAGATCGCTCTGGATGACGTTCACGCCGTTTTTCACGCAGGCGAGCACGTTGGCGTCGGCGATGTCGATGCCGTAGCCGCGAGCGTTGCGGGTTTGCTCAAGGTATTTCAGCAGCAGTCCGTCTCCGCAGCCCAGGTCGAGCACGGTCGAATCGGGCCTGATCCACGAGGCGATCGCCTGGAAATCGGAGCGGCCCGAGAGGACGCCTTCTTCCTGCCCAGTCATAGGCGCTCGAAAATGCCGTCGAAGTAGGCTCGCACCAGCGCGTGGTAGCGCGCGTCGTCGAGCAGGAAGGCATCGTGCCCGTGCGGCGCGTCGATCTCCGCGTAGGACACGTCGCAGCGGTTGTCGAGCAACGCCTTGACGATCTCTCTCGCGCGCGGCGGCGCGAAGCGCCAATCCGAGGTGAACGACACGACGAGAAATCTCGCGCGCGCGGCGGCGAACGCCCTCGACAGATCGTTGTCGTGCGCGGCGGCGGGATCGAAATAATCGAGCGCGCGGGTGATCAGCAAATAGGTGTTGGCGTCGAAATACTCGGAGAACTTGTCGCCCTGGTGGCGCAGGTACGATTCGATCTCGAAATCGACGTCGAAATGGAACTGGATCGAGTCCGAGCGGAGCGCCCTGCCGAACTTCTCCATCATCGCGTCATCCGACAGGTACGTGATGTGGCCGATCATGCGCGCAAGGCGCAGGCCCCGGCGGGGCACGACGCCGTGCTCGTAGTAGTCGCCGCCGTGGAAATCGGGGTCGGTGGTGATCGCCTGGCGCGCCACCTCGTTGAAGGCGATGTTCTGCGCCGAGAGCTTGGGCGCGGCGGCGACGACGATGGCATTGCGGATGCGATCCGGATAGCCGATCGTCCATTGCAGCGCCTGCATCGCCCCGAGGCTTCCGCCCATCACCGCGGCGAAGGACGCTATGCCCAGGCGGTCCGCAAGCCGGGCCTGCGCGTCCACCCAGTCCTCGACCGTGACGACGGGGAATGAGGAACCGTAAGGCTTCCCGGACTTGGGATTCACGCTCTTCGGGCCGGTCGAGCCGAAGCACCCGCCGACGTTGTTGACCCCGACCACGAAGAATTTCTCGGTATCCACGGGTTTCCCCGGTCCGATCATGTTGTCCCACCAGCCAATATTGTCGGGCGCCTCGGTGTAGTAGCCGGCCACGTGGTGCGCCGCGTTGAGTGCGTGACAGGCGAGCACGGCGTTCGATTTCGCCGCGTTCAGCGTCCCGTAGGTCTCGTAGACTAGATCGTACGAGTCGAGCACCGTGCCGCTCCGGAAAGCGAGCGGCTCGGAGAAATGCAGCGTCTGGGCCCTGACCGCCCCGACCGAGCGTGGTTCCATGTGGTTTCTCGGCGCCATAAATGAAAAACCCGTTCAGCAGCCTGCCTGCTAAACGGGTCGCCCTCGCTTTAGCAATATTTGTTTTACGCCCGGCTACGACCCGGCGGCGCCTGCAAGCTGATGATCAAATCGGCGCGAAGCAGGAACTTACCTCAGCGGGGCGGCGGCGTCAATTTTTTGGGGACGCCTTGAATCGCAGTTTGCGCTGCTGCCAGCGCTCGCGCCGCACGCGCTTGCGGCCCATTTTCTGCCGGTGCAGCTCGATCAGGTGTTCGCGCATCTTGGCGAGGACGAAATCGCGCACGTCGGCCGGGATCTGGGCCGCCTCGCGCTCGAAGCGCGGCACGACGGTTCCCGAATCGAATTTTCCGTCGCGCACCAGGATCGGCGCCTGTATGCCTCCGGTATCCACGCCGTCGTGATAGAAGCCCTCGGCGCCGTTCCACACCAGGGCACGCTCGTTCAGTTCGACGTCGTAGCAGAGCTGGAAACTGGCGAAGGCCCCGCCGGGGTCCTGCCAGATGAAAAGGTCGAAGTAATCGCTCTCGAACCACCTACGCTTCAGCGACAGGTCGTTCTGCTCGACAACGAGGATTTCCTTTAGCATCGACCTATGGTATTGCGGGGCAGGGGCCGGAACTCTAGGCGTTGAGCTTCGCGAGCAAGGCGCGCGCCTTTGCGGGGTCGTACGCACGGTAGACGCGCGCCGCCGGCTCCTCGACTTCCCGGACCCGGGTCCGCAGGACCTGTTGCTTGATCGCGAGCAGCTGTGCCGGATGCATCGAGAACTCCCGCAGCCCGAAGCCGAGCAGAAGACGCGTCATGGCCGCGTCGCCCGCCATTTCCCCGCACACCGCGACCGGAGTCTTGGCGCGCTTGGCGCTGCGGATGGTCTGCGCGATGAGCTGCAGCACCGCAGGGTGCAGCGGATCGTACAGGTGCGCCACCGTATCGTCGGTGCGATCGATCGCGAGCGTGTACTGGATCAGGTCGTTGGTTCCGATCGAAAGAAAATCCAGTTTGCGGACGAAATATTTCAAGGACAGCGCCGCGGCCGGCACCTCGATCATGCCGCCGATCTGTATGCGCCGGTCGTATGGGATCTTGTGGTCGTCCAGCGTTTCCTTTGCCTGCTGCACCGCGGCGAACGTCTGTTCGACCTCATGGGCGTGGGCGAGCATCGGAATGAGCAGGCGTATTTTTCCGTAGCGCGAGGCGCGCAGGATCGCACGCAGCTGGGTCAGAAACATCTGCGGCTCGGCGAGACAAAAACGTATCGCGCGAAGGCCGAGCGCAGGGTTGGGGCCGCCTCGGTCGGCGCCGTTGATGCTCTTGTCGGCACCGAGGTCGAGCGTCCTGATCGTGACCGGCCGGCCGTGCATCGCATCGGCGACTTCGCGGTAGGCCTCGAACTGCTCGTCTTCCGAGGGTAAATCGTCCCGGTTGAGGAACAGAAACTCGCTGCGGAAGAGGCCGATGCCGGTGGCTCCGACTTCGTTGGCTTCCTCCACGTCCTGCGGCAGCTCGATATTGGCCTGAAGCTCGACCGAGACGCCGTCCATCGTGGCCGAGCGTGCGGTGCGCAGGCGCTTCAGCTTCTGCCGCTCGGCGTCGATTTCGCTCCGCAGTCGCTGGTATTCCTCGAGCACCCGCGCGCCGGGATTGACGATCAGTACGCCTTCGCGGCCGTCGACGATCACGAGCTCGCCCTCCCGGGTCATGCTGCGCGCGTGATGCAGGCCGACGATCGCCGGGATGTTGAGGCTGCGTGCGACGATGGCCGTGTGGGAAGTGACCCCCCCGAGGTCGGTCACGAAGCCCGCGTACTGGTGCTGCTTGAACAGAATCATGTCCGCGGGCGACAGATCGTGCGCCACCACGATCAGGTCTTCCTCGTGCGAGGGCTGAGGCGGCGCGTGCCCCGTGCCGAGCATCGCCTTGAGGATCCGCTCCACCACCTGCACGATGTCGTGCTTTCGTTCGCGCAGGTACGGGTCGTCCATCTCGTCGAATTGCGACACGAGGTAGTCCATCTGCAGCACGAGCGCCCATTCGGCGTTGCAGCGGCGATTGGCGATGAGCTCGCGCGGAACGGCGGAGAGATTGGAATCGTTGAGCAGCATCGCGTGCAGGCTGAGGATCGCCTTCATCTCCGTCGGCGCGCTGGCGGGCACGCTCGCCTGCAGCGCGGCAAGCTCGCCCCGGACCTGGGCGATCGCCCGGTCGAAGCGCTCGATCTCCGCTTCGATCCCCTGCGGCGCGATCTCGTAGTGGGCGACTTCCAGGCGCGCAGTCGAGACGAGGTGCGCGTGGCCGATCGCAATTCCCCCGGAGACGCCTGCGCCGTGCAGGGTGAAGCTCGCGCTGCTCGCCTGAGGATTCTCGCCCGGTTTCACCGAAAGCCTACTCGTTTTCCCCGAAGCGCTCGGCGATGAGCCGAACCACCGCGGCGAGCGCGCTTTCCGCGTCCTCGCCGTCTGCCTCGATGACGACGCGGCTGCCCTTGCCTGCGGCGAGCATCATGACGCCCATGATGCTCTTGGCGTTTACGCGGCGGCCGTTGCGCGACAGCCATACCTCCGCGGCGAAATCCCCCGCGAGCTGCGTGAGCTTCGCCGCGGCGCGCGCGTGCAGTCCCAGCTTGTTGACGATTTCAGCTTCGGCTCGCAGCATTGCAGGCGTCTGAATTCAGATGGACCACGCCGTCCTGCCCGCCGCTCATCGCCTTCTCGACCACGGCGGCGAGCGGTTCATCGCGATAGGTGAGCGCTCGGATCAGCATGGGGAGACTGGCCCCCGACAGGCCTTCGATCTTGCCGGGCTTGAGCAGGCGCGTAGCGATGTTCGAAGGCGTCGCGCCCAGGATATCGGTGAGCACCAGCACGCCGTCGCCGCTGTCGAGCTGGCGCACCAGCTCCTGGGCCTGGGGCAGGATCGCGTCGGGATCGTCATGGACCGTCACGCCCAGCTGCTGCACCTGCAGCGGCCGCTTGCCGAGCACATGGCTCGTGCCGTGGATGAGCGCCTCGCCCAGGGCGCCGTGCGCGACGATGAGAACTCCGACCATGATTCGTGCCCGAAGTGACTGAGCCCCGGCCCAGTCTAGCCGACCGCTGCCGGGACGATCAACGCCTTATTTTGCTACCTTACGGCGGCTTCGACGGCGTCGAGGAACATCCCGGCGACGTTGAATCCCGTCTGCTGAGTGATCTCTTGAAAGCAGGTGGGGCTGGTGACGTTGATTTCGGTCAGATAATCGCCGATCACGTCCAGCCCCACGAGGAGCAGCCCTTCGCGCGCGAGCTCAGGTCCGAGAGCATTGGCGATCTCCAGATCGCGTTTTGAAAGCGGCTTCGCGACGCCGGTGCCGCCGGCGGCGAGGTTGCCGCGCGTCTCGCCGGGCTTGGGGATGCGCGCGAGGCAGTGGGGAACGGGCTTGCCCGCGATCAGCAGAATGCGCTTGTCCCCGTCGCGGATCTCGGGGATGTAGCGCTGCGCCATCACCGACTTTGCGCCGTCGCCCAGCAGCGTCTCGACGATCACGTTGCGGTTGGGATCGCCGGCGGCGACGCGGAACACCGACGCTCCGCCCATCCCGTCCAGCGGCTTCAGCACCACGTCGCCCTGCTCGTCGATGAATTCCTGGATTTGCGCGTCGAGGCGCGTCACCAGGGTGGGGGCGGCGTACGCGGCGTACTTCGCGATCGCGAGCTTCTCGCTGTGATCGCGCACCGCGCGCGGATCGTTGAACACCTTCGCGCCCTCGCTTTGAGCGAGCTCGAGCAGCCAGGTGCTCGCGACATATTCGGTATCGAACGGCGGGTCCTTGCGCATCAGCACGGCGTCGAACTCGGCGAGCGGCGTCTCACTCGCGCCTTCCGCGCGGTACCAGGAGTCCGTCGATCCGGCGAGCGTTATGCGGGAACACTCCCCGAGCACGCGCCCGCCTTTCCACATCAACCCTTCCTGGAGCGTGAAATACAGCTCGTGGCCTCGCTTCGCCGCCTCGACCATCATGGCGTAAGTCGAATCCTTGGCGAGCTTGAACGAGGCGAGCGGATCGGCGATGAAGGCGAGCTTCATCGCTTCATTTTAGCAGGCCGTCGGGAAGTGCCTTCCTAGGAAGGCACTTCTCGCGGACTACCGATTCGGGGGATTGCAAGGGGGCGTAGCCCCCTTTCGACCGGCTTTAACCCGGTCGCGCGTAGATGAGATCGGGCAGCCAGGTCGCGATCTGCGGCACGTAGGTGACGAGGAGCAAATACAGCACCATGACCACGATCCAGGGCGCGAACGCGACCGTGGTCTCGGTCAGCCCCATCTTGGCGATGTTGCTCGCGACGTAGAGATTCAAGCCCACCGGCGGATGGATGAGGCCGACCTCCATGTTGATGGTCATGACGATGCCGAAGTGGATCGGGTCTACGCCGAGCCTCATCGCCACGGGAAAAAGGATGGGCGCGAGCAGGAGCACGATCGAGGAAGGCTCCATGAAGTTTCCGGCGATCAGGAGCAGGATGTTCACCCCGAGCAGGAACACCCAGGCGGAGAGATGCTTGTCGATGATCCACTGCGCCATCGCCTGCGGAATGTTCTCCGAGGTGAGGAGGAACGAGAACAGGATGGCGTTGGTGATGATGTAGAGCAGCATTGCGCTGGTGTTGGCCGAGTCGAGCAGCACTTTCGGCACGTCGGACAGCTTGAGATCCTTGTAGACGAACACGGCGACGACGAAGGCGTAGACCGCGCTCACCGCCGCGGCCTCGGTCGGCGTGAACACGCCGCCGTAGATGCCGCCGATCACGACCACGATCAGGAGCAATCCCCAGATCGCGTTCCAGAAGGAGGACCAGATTTCCTTCCAATTGGCGCGCGGCATGCGCGGATAGTCGTTGCGCTTGGCGACCACCCAGGTGATGCCCATGAGCAGCGCAGCGAGCAGGATGCCCGGCACGATGCCGGCGATGAAGAGCTTGCCCACGCTGGTGTTGGTCGATACTGAATAGATTACCATCACGATCGAGGGCGGAATCAGGATGCCCAGCGCCCCCGCCGTGCCGATCGAGCCGACGCCGAACTTGCGCGGATAGCCCTGCTTCTCCATCGCGGGGATGAGGATGGTGCCGATCGCCACCACCGTCGCGGGGCTCGAGCCCGACACCGCTGCGAACAGGGCGCAGGCGAACACGCCCGCCATCGCGAGCCCGCCGTGGAAATGACCCACCAGCGCGGTGGCGAAGCGGATCATGCGTTTCGCCACGCCGCCGTGCGTCAGAAAGGTGCCCGCGAGGATGAAAAAGGGAATCGCCATGATGGCGAACTGGTCCAGGCCCGTGAACAGGCGCTGCGACACCAGCTCCGCTGGCAGATCGGTCATGAGAAAGAGGAAGGAGAGCACGGTGAGGCCGAGCGCGATCGAGATAGGCATCCCGGTCAGCATCAGCAGGATCAGCAGGATGAAAATGATCCAGCCGTTCACGCCCGCGCCTCCTCCATGCCTTCGACTCGGGCCTGATTGTGCGAGGGCAGCTCACCGCTGCGGCGGAAGCGCCAGGCGACCTGCAGAAAGCGATAGCACATGAGCGAGGAGCCGAGCGGCACCGCGAGGTAGACGATCCACATCGGCAGTTCGAGGTCGGGCGAGACCTGCCCGGTGCCCATCATGCGCCACACGAACATGCCGCCGAGCACCGCGATCACGCCGGTGAAGAATGCCCCGGCGAGCAGGTCGAAGGTGATCCAGAAGCGCCGCTTCCGCGGCGCGAGCAGCCGCACCAGCACGTCGACGCCGACGTGGATGCCCGTGCGCACGCCGTAGGCGGCGCCGAACTTCGCCATCCAGATGAACAGATAGATGCAAAGCTCCTGCGCCCAGGTGAGGCTCAGATGCTGCGTGTATTTCCAGATCCAGGGGACGTCGGCGGTGTAGCGGTGCAGAACGGAAATGAAAATGACGATCGTCGCGAGCGCCATGAAGCTCGCGACGAGCCACTCCTCGAGATGGTCGAGGACCCGGTTGAGCGTGCGCATACCCCTCCCGCGCGGCGGCGGACCGCGCCGGCCGCTGCTTCAGCCTCTATTTCTTCGCGGACTGCGCGACCGTCTTCTCGATCGCCTGCAGCGTGTCCTTGCCGACCACGCCCTCGTACTCCCGGTAGAGCGGCAGCATCGCCTTGCGCCACACCGCCTTCTCGGCGGGCGGCAGCACATAGATCTCGGTCGTCTTGGCGGCCTTTATCTTGGCGACGGCGTCGTCGTTTTCCTGCTTCGCGATCTGCCACACGTATTTCGTCGACTCCGCCATCGCCTCGTCGAGGCTCTTGCGGATGTCGGGTGGCAGGCCGTCCCAGAACTTCTTGTTGACGACCACCGCGTACATCACCACGCCGTGGTCGGACATCGTCATGTGCTTCTGCACCTCGTGCATCTTCTGAGTGTACTTGTTGGAGGGCGTGTTCTCCTCGCCGTCCACGACGCCCTGCTGAAGCGCCGTGTACACCTCGGAGAACGCCATCACCTGCGGGATCGCCCCGAGCGCCTTGATCTCGCCTTCCAGGATCTTCGAGGACTGGATGCGGATCTTCATGCCCTTGAAGTCGTCGAGCTTCTTGAGCGGCTTGTTGGCGGTGAATTCCTTGAAGCCGTTGAACCAATAGGCGAGGCCGCTGATGCCCTTGGGCTCGAGCAGCGTGAACAGTCCCGTCCCCACCGGACCCTCGACCACGCGTTCGAGCGATTTCTCGTCGGCGAACATGTACGGCAGGTCGAACACCTCGAACTTGCGCACGCCCAGCGGCCCGAACTTCGACACCGAGGGCGCGAGCATTTGCACCGCGCCCAGCTGAAGCGCCTCGAGCTCCTCGCGGTCCTTGTAGAGCTGGCTGTTGGGATAGACCTCGACCTTGACCCGCCCCTTGGTCTTGGCTTCGGCGAGCTCCTTGAACTTCAGCGCGCCCTTGCCCTTGGGGGTGTCGTCGGTGACGACGTGACTGAACTTGATGATGATGGGCTGCTGCGCCTGCGCTCCCGTAAAGAGCGCGAACGCGACGACTGCTCTGGCGAATTGCACGATCTTCATGTCTTCCCTCCTATGTTGACATGCAGGCTCAAACGGCCTGCTCTGAAATCTCCACGAGGTTGCCGTCCGGATCGCGGACGTATACCGACCGGATCGGCCCGCGCGCGCCGGTTTTCATCACCGGCCCCTCGATGATGCTTATTTTGTTCTGCGCGAGCCGCGCGATCACGTCTTCGAGCGGCACCGACGCGATGAAACAGACGTCGAGCGTGCCCGGCAGCGCGACCGTCGCCTTGGGCTCGAATTCCTTGCCCTTCTCGTGCAGATTGATCTTCTGCGCGCCGAACTTGAGCGCCATGCGCCCTTGGCCGAAGCGCTCGAGCTTCATTCCGAGCACTCGCGTATAGAAATCGATGCACTCGCCGGTGCGCGCCGTCGTGAGGACGATGTGATCGAGATGATCGATCATGAAGTTTGACCCTGCGGCCTGAATCGGAACGGCCGGGCGGCGCGGGTGGAACTATTTCGCCGCGCCGAGCATGTAGTCCACCGCCGCCTTCACTTCCGCATCCGACAGCGTCAGATTGCCGCCCCTGGGCGGCATCGCACCCGTGCCCTTGAGCGCGTTCTCGTACACATGCTCGGTGCCGTGCATGAGGTGCATCGCCCAGGCTTTCTTGTCGCCGAACTTCGGCGCGTTCGCCACGCCCGCGCCGTGGCAGGCCATGCAGGTGGACTCGTATACTTTCTTGCCGTCCGCTTTGCCTGCGACCGCCTGCGCCGCGGCGCCCGCCGGCTCCTTGAACTTCGCCCCTGCCGCGTTGGCCATGTAGACGACGGCGCGCTCGACTTCGACGTCGGAGAGCTCGGACGCCCCGCCCCTGGGAGGCATCGCGCCTTCGCCCTTCAGCGCCACCCGCACGAGCTCTTTCTGCCCTTCCCTGACGCGAGGCGCCCAGTCGCGCCGGTCGCCGAATTTCGGCGCTTTCGCGATCCCGGTGGCATGACACGCCATACAGACCGACCGGTACACCTCTTCCCCGGTCTTGAGGATCTTGCCGGCAGGTCCGGCCGCGGCAAGGTTCACTTCGGCGACCGGCTTGATGCGCTTTCCGACTTCCTCCGGCGACATCGCCGGGCTGTCCTTGTCGTAGATCCTGCCGCTCGTCGCGAGTTGCGCGAGCAGGACGATGACGATGATCGTCCCGACGAAGAAGAGCACCAGCGCGGTGACGAGCTGTTTGGGAGTCTTGATCAGGGATTCGTGACGCTTCCCGCTCATTCTCGCGCCTTTGGGCGAGCGTACAAACGCACGCATTATAATCCTTCCCATGATCGATCCCCTCGTCGTCGAAGAACTGATCGACCGCGCACTCGCCGAGGACATCGGCTTCGCCGACCTCACCTCGGAGCTGGTGATCCCGGCCGATGCGCGCGCCGAGCTCGCGCTCAACGCGCGCCAGGATATCGTCGTCGCCGGTATCGACGTCGCCGCACAGGTATTCCGTCGCCGCGCGCCGGAGTGCCGCGTCGAGCTGCGTGTGAAGGACGGCGATCGCGTCAAGGCCGGCACGGCGATGGGGCGAGTGGAGGGCCCGGCTCGCGGGCTGCTTGCGGTGGAGCGCACCGCGTTGAATTTTCTCCAGCACCTCTCGGGAGTCGCCACCCTCACCGCGCAGTACGTCGAGCGCATCGCCGGCACGCGCGCCGTTCTGATCGACACGCGCAAGACGACGCCGGGCCTGCGCGCGCTGGAGAAACACGCCGCCCAGCTGGGCGGGGCGCGCAACCACCGGCTGCGCCTGGACGACGGCGTGCTCATCAAAGACAACCACATCAGCGTTTGCGGCTCGATCGCCCTTGCCGTGAAGCGCGCCCGCTCGGGCGTTCCCGTCCTCACCAAGATCGAGGTCGAGTGCGACACGCTAACGCAGGTGAAGGAGGCGCTCCAGGCGGGGGCAGACATGATTCTGCTCGACAACATGGGTGCGGAGGACATGCGCCGCGCGGTCGCGCTCTCGGGCGGCCGGGTTCCGCTCGAGGCTTCCGGGGGAGTGCGCCTGGAGACCATCCGCGCGATCGCCGAGACCGGCGTCGATTTCATCTCCGTGGGCCGCATCACGCAGTCGGCGCCTGCGGTGGACATCGGCCTCGACGCAGTCGTCAGGGTCTGACATGGCAAAACAGTCGGTGTGCCTGTTCTGCTCGGCGGTCGAGGATCTGCCGGCCGCAGCGCGCGCTCTCGCCGCGGATTTCGGCGCTGCCTGCGCGGGGCGCGGGCTGCGCCTGGTATACGGCGGCAGCGGCCGCGGGCTCATGGGGATCGCTGCGCGCGCTGCCGCGGCCGCGGGCGGCGAGGTGCTCGGGATCATGCCGCGCCACCTCATCCGTCCGGAGCGCGCCGCGGCCGACCTCGGCACGCTCAGGATCGTCGAGTCGCTCGCTGAGCGGAAGCAATTGATGACGGAATCCGCCGACCTGTTCGTCGCGCTGCCCGGCGGGATCGGTACGCTCGACGAGCTGCTGGAAATGCTTACGATGAACGACCTGGGGCTGCAGGACAAGCCGGTGATCCTGTGCGCAAGCGACGGCTTCTGGCAGCCGTTCATCGCGATGATCGAGCGCTTCCGCGCCTACGGCGTGCTGCGGCCGAGCGTGGAGCGCAGGCTGCCCTCATCGAAGACTATCTGTCGTCTGCGGCTCGCGGGACGCAGGCCGCCGCGTCGCGCGGTGTATAATTTCCGCTCCCCGCGCCCGTAGCTCAGGGGATAGAGTGATGGCCTCCGAAGCCATAGGTCGCGCGTTCGATTCGCGCCGGGCGCGCCAGATTCCACCGCACTCCAATACCGTAAAGTAGGGAGGCAGCATGCGCACCGAGATTCGCGTTGGCGTCCTGGCGGGCGCCGTCCTGCTCTCCGGAACGGCAGAGGCCCAGACCGAAATCCAGTGGTGGCACTCGATGAGCGGCCAGCACAATGAAAAAATCAATCAGATCGCCACTGGGTTCAATGCCGGTCAGAAGGATTACAAAGTAGTGCCCGTTTTCAAAGGTTCCTATCCCGAGTCCATGACCGCGGCAATCGCCGCGTTCCGGGCGGGGAGCCCGCCGCATATTGTGCAAGTTTTCGAAGTCGGCACGGCGACCATGATGGCCGCCAAGGGCGCGATCAAGCCCGTCCAGCAGCTCATGAAGGAAGCGGGCGAACCTTTCGATCGGAAGAACTACCTCGCCGCCGTGGCGGGCTACTACACCGACGGCAAGGGAGACATGCTGTCGATGCCGTTCAACAGCTCGACCGCCGTTTTCTACGTCAACAAGAACGCCTTCAAGAAGGCCGGCTTGGATCCGAACAGGGCGCCGAAAACCTGGAAGGAGTTCGCCGTTATCGCCGGCAAGCTGAAGGGCGCCGGTCAGAGTTGCGTCTATACGACCGGTTGGCCCTCCTGGGTGCACATCGAAAACTTCAGCGCCTGGCACAACTTGCCGATCGGTACGCGGGAGAACGGCATGGCGGGTATGGACACCCGGTTTCAGGTTGATTCTCCGCAGCATGTGAAGCACGTGGCGATGCTCGCCGACTTCAGCAAGCAAGGTTTGTTCACCTATTCGGGGCGCAGGCAGGAAGGCGAGGACAGGTTCATCAGCGGCGAATGCGCGATGATGACCTCGAGTTCGTCCGCGATCGGAAAAATCCGCAAGGGCGCCAAGTTCGATTTCTCCGTCAACTTCCTGCCTTATCACGACGACATCAAGGGTGCGCCGCAGAACTCGATCATCGGCGGCGCCACCCTATGGGTCATGTCGGGAAAGAAGCCGCAGGAGTACAAGGGCGTGGCGAAGTTCTTCTCCTACCTCTCCCGGTCGGATATCCAGATGGACTGGCACATCAGCACGGGCTACGTTCCGATCACCAACGCCGCTTTTGAGATGACGGAGAAAACCGGTTACTACTCGAAGGAACCCGGGGCGGATATCGCGATTCGGCAGCTGAACTACAAGGCGCCGACGGCAAATTCGAAAGGCCTGCGCTTCGGCAACTTCCTGCAAGGCCGCGAGGTTTTCGAAGAGGAGATGGAAGCGGTTTTCCAGGGCAAGAAGGACGCGAAGGTCGCCATGGAGGACGCGGCCAGGCGGGGCAACGACAGCCTTCGAAAGTTCGAGGCCGCGAACCGGTAACGAGGAAGGCCCCGGGAGCGTCGCATCGCCTCCCGCGCAATGGGAAAGCGCGTCGTCTTCCGCTCGGCGTGGCTGCCCTACGCGCTGCTCGCACCGCAAATCGCAGTAACGCTCGTCTTCTTCTTCTGGCCCGCGGCGCAGGCGCTCTGGTATTCGTTTCAATTGCAGGACGCGTTCGGACTGCAAACCCGATTCGTCGGTCTGGAGAACTTCGCCGCCCTTTTCGGCGACTCGCACTACCTCGATTCCTTCAAGGTCACCGCGGTGTTCAGCGTCTCGGTGGCAGTGAGCGGGATCGCGATTTCGCTCCTTCTCGCGGTGATGGTCGATCGCGTGGTGCGCGGAGCGCTTGCTTACAAGACGCTGCTCATCTGGCCCTATGCGGTGGCGCCGGCGATCGCGGGCGTGCTGTGGGCGTTTCTGTTTGCACCTTCGATCGGTATCATCACCTACGCGCTCAGGAGCGAGGGCATCCTCTGGAACTGGGTGTTGAACGATGAACAGGCAATGCTGCTGGTAGTGATCGCGGCGACCTGGAAGCAGATCAGCTACAACTTCCTGTTCTTCCTCGCGGGCTTGCAGTCGATACCGCGCTCCCTCATCGAGGCTGCCGCAATCGACGGCGCCGGGCCCGCACGCCGCTTCTGGACGGTGGTGTTTCCGCTGCTGTCGCCGACCACGTTCTTCCTGCTGGTCGTCAACATCGTGTACGCGTTTTTCGACACTTTCGGCGTGATCGATTCCACGACCCAGGGCGGGCCGGCGGGCGCCACCCAGATCCTCGTCTACAAGGTCTATTACGACGGCGTGAAGGCCGCCGACCTCGGCGGTTCCTCGGCGCAGTCCGCCGTCCTGATGCTGATCGTAATCGCGCTCACGGTTGTGCAGTTCCGATTCGTCGAGCGGAAAGTCCAGTACTGATGGTCGAGAACCGGCCCTGGCTCACGGTGCTCTCGCATGCCGTGCTCATCGCGGGTGTCGTGGTCGTCGCGTTTCCACTTTACGTCACTTTTGTCGCCTCGACGCACACGCTGGAGGAGATCATCCGCGTGCCGATGCCGCTTCTGCCGGGAGGGCACCTGGTGGAGAACTATCTGCGGGTGTTGACCGCCGGAACGGAGGCGGGCGCCTCGGCTCCCGTCGGGCGAATGATGCTGAACAGTCTGATAATGGCGGTCGCGATCGCGGTGGGCAAGATCGCGATCTCGCTCATCGCCTCCTTTGCGATCGTCTATTTCAGGTTCCCGCTCCGGAACTTCCTCTTCTGGATGATCTTCGTCACGCTGATGCTGCCGGTCGAGGTGCGCATCATTCCGACCTTCAAGGTCGTGTCGGACCTGGGGATGATCGACTCGTACGTCGGGCTGACGCTTCCGCTCATCGCTTCGGCGACCGCAACTTTCTTGTTCCGGCAGTTTTTTTTGACGGTTCCCGACGAGCTCGCCGAAGCGGCGCGCATCGACGGCGCCGGGCCGATGCGCTTCTTCTGGGACGTGGTCCTGCCGCTCTCCAAGACCAGCATCGCGGCGCTGTTCGTCATCCAGTTCATCTACGGCTGGAACCAGTACCTCTGGCCGCTGCTCGTCACGACTCAGGAGTCGATGTACACGGCGGTGATCGGCATCAAGCGCATGATCACGAGCGGCGATGCGCTCACCGAATGGAATCTTGTGATGGCCACGGCGATGCTCGCCCTGCTGCCGCCGGCGCTGGTCGTGGTGCTCATGCAGAAGTGGTTCGTGAGAGGTCTGGTCGAGACGGAGAAGTAATGGCGCGCGTATCGCTGCGGGACGTGAAGAAGACCTACGGCGTTCTGCAAATCATTCACGGCGTGTCGATCGACGTCGCCGACGGGGAGTTCGTGGTGATCGTCGGGCCCTCCGGCTGCGGCAAGTCGACCCTGCTCAGGATGGTGGCGGGGCTGGAGACCATCACTTCCGGCGAGATCGTCATCGGCGAGCGCGTGGTGAACGAGCTCGAGCCCAAGGACAGGGACATCGCGATGGTGTTCCAGAACTACGCGCTGTACCCGCACATGTCCGTATACGACAACATGGCCTACGGCCTGAGAATCCGCAATCTCTCGAAATCCGACATCGACGCGCGCGTGAAGCGCGCCGCGGCGATACTCGAGCTCGCAGCGCTGCTCGAGCGCAAGCCGCGGGAGCTCTCGGGCGGGCAGCGCCAGCGCGTCGCGATGGGTCGCGCGATCGTGCGCGAGCCGGCGGTGTTCCTGTTCGACGAGCCGCTTTCCAATCTCGATGCGAAGCTGCGGGTGCAGATGCGCGTGGAGTTGCAGGCGCTGCACCGGAGGCTGGGGACGACGAGCCTGTATGTCACGCACGACCAGGTCGAGGCGATGACCCTCGCGCACCGGATGATGGTGATGAATGCGGGCCGCGCCGAGCAGATCGGAGCGCCGCTCGAAGTCTACGCAAAGCCCGCCACGACCTTCGTCGCCGGGTTCATCGGCTCTCCGCCGATGAACTTGATGCCCGCGAGCCTGAACGGCCGCGAAGTGCTGCTCGGGGTGCGCCCCGAGCACCTGGAGCCGTGCGGCGAATCGGACGCCGCATTCGTCGCTGCCATCGATCTCGTCGAGCCTCTGGGCGCCGACACCCTCGCGCACGGTACCGTGGAGGGCACGCGCATCGTCGTACGGCTCACCGGCGCGCAGCACGTGTCCGAAGGCCGGCTCCCTCTGCGGTTCGATCCAGCGCAGCGGCACTACTTCGAGGCCCGGAGCGGCGCCCGCATCGAGGCGGTGTGAGCGGCCCACGGGTTTGATTGATAGAATGCCCCGAGTTCCACCTTTCCGCGATTCGCCTTCAAGCGGAGATTCCGATGCAAAGGTCGATCTTTCTTGCGGTCCCAATGCTTCTGTGTTGCACCGGTGCGCTTGCCGGCGGCTCGAACTACGGCATCGCCCCGGGGGCGAAGCAGCTCACCGGAAAGGTTTCCGAATGGCCGGTTCCGACCCCCAAATTCGCCCGCGATCCCGCCCCCGGCCCCGACGGCAATATCTACATCACGGTGATGCAGGGCGACCGCATCGCGCGTTTCGATACGAAGTCGCAAAAATTCAACGAATGGGATCTTCCGTCCGGCGCGCATCCGCACGGACTGCTCGTCGACAAGGAGGGCAAGGTCTGGTACACGGGCAACGGCAACGGCACCATCGGCGAGCTCGATACGGCAAGCGGGAAAGTCATCCAGCACAAGACGCCTTCCGGAGGCAGTCCGCACACTCTGGTCATCGACGACGCCGGCGCAATCTGGTTTACGAACCAGTCCGGCTCTGTCGGGCGTCTCGACCGTTTGAGCGGAAAGATCACCGAATACCGCATGTCCGGTGGCCCCTACGGCCTCGCGCTCGACAAGCGCGGCAACGTCTGGGTGTGCCGCATGAACGCCGACAAGATGGGGATCGTCGATTCGAAGACGGGGAAGATCTCCGAGCTGTACATGGGTCCGGGGTCCCGGCCGCGCCGCGCCGCCACCGCCCCCGACGGCACGCTCTGGATCACCCTCTACGGCAACGGCAAGCTCGCGCACGTCGATCCGGCTGCAGCCAAGATCATCAAGGAATACGAGATGCCGGCGGGACAGAACGGCGGGCCGTATACCGTGACCATCGACGGCAACGGACGCATTTTCGCAAGCGAGATCGAGACAGACACCGTGGCGATGCTCGATCCGAAGACCGAGCAGTTCCAGGTGTTCAAGCTCCCGTCGAGAAACGTCGGAATCCGCAAGGCGATCGTCGACGCGCAAGGGCGCTACTGGTACATGGGCTCGCACAACGGCCGGCTCGGCGTGATCGAGTAGGAAGGCACACACAGAGGAGCAATTCACATGCTAAAAATTCAAAAACTGCTGGGATGTCTGGCTCTGGCCGCCGCGACGATGACCGGCGCGTATGCACAGAACTACCCGACCAAACCGATCTACCTGTACATACCGTTCGCCGCCGGAGGGCCGACCGATACGCTCGGGCGCAACCTCGCCCAAGCGATGGGCAAGCCTCTCAAGCAACAGCTGATCGTCGAGAACGTCGTCGGAGCGGGCGGTACGATCGCCGTGGCGCGTGCGGCCAAGGCAGCGCCGGACGGCTACACCGTGCTGCTGCACCACATCGGCATGTCCACCGCGCCCGCGCTCTACCGGACGCTCACGTTCGATCCGCTCAAGGATTTCGAGTACATCGGCGAAGTGGCCGACGTGCCGATGACGATGATCGCCCGCGGCAACTTCCCGGCCGCGAACTTCAAGGAG
>WNFL01444327.1_pt1 | contig 18500 bp, 16 predicted proteins | sample 5400361 | NCBI WGS metagenome assembly WNFL01 (sample SAMN13153351, study PRJNA577476) | soil metagenome | isolation source: 40 cm soil on Douglas fir-dominated hillslope | place: USA:California | collected 2013-09-17
GGCGTACCAGGAGTCGAGGTGCAGCACGAAGCTCCGGCTGTAGGGCTTGGCCGTGTAGTCCTCGGGGTACTTCTGCGAGGAGAGGCCGAACAGCTCCTGTCGGCGGCGCAGGCGCCGCAACCTGTAGGCGTTCTCCGCCGCGTGGCCGACCTCGTGGCGCAGGATGCGCAGGCACCACTCCGGGGAGCCGCCCTCCACCTCCAGCATCTGGTTCTGCTCGAGGCGCGCGAGGCGTGGGTGGGCGAGGTAGAACGGGATCGCCACCCCCGGGACGCCGTCGGGGCAGAACCACTCGTCGGAGATCCAGAAGTGCGGGTGGAAGCGAAGGCCGCGCTGACGCAGCTCACGCCGTACCTGGCGGATGAGCGGAGCGACGCCGCTTCCCGCGATCCGCAGGTCGAGGTCGCACATCCGGAGGGCGAGCAGCCGCTCGTCGTTCCAGTCCTCCCACTCCGAGGGAAGCCGGGCCGCCCGCTTCGGGACGGGGGCGGCCGGCGGGGCCTCTGGGACGGCCGGGCTCGTTTCGCTCATCGCCGTGCCTTGAGTATGACCGCTCCCGGCCGGGTGAAGCGTGCCCCGGCCGCGTCCACGTCGATCGGATGGGGATCTGGGCAGAAGCCCTCGTCCTCCGTGGTGAGCAGCACTTCCCAGGGGTCTCCCGCGGGGGCCGGGGCGGCGAGGGGCCCTCGGCCCTTGAGGCGGACGACGACGAGCACCGTCGTGCTCTCCCCGTGCCGCTCGAGGACGAGGCCCTCCTCGCCCAGGGCTCGCGCATCGAGACCGTCCCCGGAGGCGCTCCGGAGGAGCGGCTCTTCCCGGCGCAGGCGCAGCAGCGCGCGGTAGAGGCGCCGGGTCGTCGCGTGGAGCGGCTCCTCGAGGCGCGACCAGTCGAGCCGGCTCGCCCGAAATGTCTCGGGGTCCTGCGGGTCCGGGATCCGCTCGCGGGCGGCCGGGTGGGCGAATGCGGAGAAGCTCGCGTACTCCCGGCGCCGCCCCTCGCCCACCCGCGCTCCGAGCCGCTGGTGGTGGTCCGTGAAGAAGAGGAACGGGCTCGGGGCCGCCCACTCCTGGCCCATGAAGAGCAGCGGCACCTCGGGCGCCGTGAGCAGCAGCACGCTCGCCGCGCGCCACACCGAGGGCTCGACCTGATGATGCAGCCTCTCCCCCTGCGCCCGGTTTCCCACCTGGTCGTGGTTCTGCGCATAGAAGACGAACCGCCGCGGCAGGAGACCGGAAGGGTCTTCGCCCCAGGCCCCGCCGTGGTAGGCAGAGTGCTCACCCCGATAGAGCCAGCCCTCGCGCAGGGTCCGGGCCAGGTCCGGCAGCGACCCGTTGTAATCCTGGTAGTACCCCTCGGAGTCGCCGGCCAGGATCCGCCGGAGCTGGTGGTGGAAGTCGTCGGCCCACTGCGCATCGAGGCCGTAGCCGCCCTCTCCCTCGGGCCGCACCAGCCGCCGGAGGTTGCGTCCGTCCTCCGCGATGAGGACGAGCCGGCGCGGCGTCGACGCGTGGAGCCGCCCCCGCATCTCGGCCAGCAGGTGCCGCGGTCCGTCGTCGTGAAGCGCGTGAGTGGCGTCGAGGCGCAGCCCGTCGAGGTGGTACTCGTTCACCCAGTGGAGGGCGTTCTCGACCAGGAACTCCCGCACGCCTTGCGAGTGCGGGCCATCGAGGTTCAAGGCGGCGCCCCACGGCGTGGGCTTGCTCGTGGAGAAGTAATGCGGGCAGTAGGCCCCCACGTAGGCCCCGTCGGGGCCGAAGTGGTTGTAGACGACGTCGAGCACGATCCCCAGGCCGAGGCGGTGGGCCGCGTCCACCAGCCGCCGCAGGTCGTCGGGGCGGCCGTAGGCGCGGGAGGGTGCGAAGAGCGCCACCCCGTCGTAGCCCCAGTTCCGCTCGCCGGGGAAGTCGGCCACCGGCATGAGCTCGACTGCAGTGACGCCGAGGTCGCGCAGGTACGCCAGCCGCTCCACGACGCCCGCGAAGGTCCCCGCGGCGGTGAACGTGCCCACGTGCAGCTCGTACAGCACCAGGTGGTCGAGCGAGAGCCCCGGCCAGCGCGCGTCATTCCATTCAAAGCCGTTCGTGTCCACGATCTCGGATGGGCCGTGGACGCCCTCGGGCTGGAAGCGCGAGGCCGGATCGGGGAACGGGCCCTTGCCGTCCACGCGATAGCGGTAGAGCCGGCCGGCCTCGACCTGCGGGACGACACCCACGAACGAGCCGTCGGCCTGCTTCTCCAGGGCGACGGGCCACGCCGCCCCGTCGAGCAGCAGCTCGACGTTCTCGTGAGTGGGCGCCCACACGCGGAACCGCGCGCCACCCTCCTCGAGCCACGCGCCAAGCGAGGGCCTGGAGGTCAGGGTGCTGCTCATGCGGGCCGAGGGTAACCTGCCCCCTCGCGCCTGACCAAGCGGACCTGCCCGTGGCCGGCTCTTCACCGCCCTTGCGGAAATTCCCGAGCCCTTCTTCCGAGAAGAGCGGAACCCGATTTGGGCACCCTGCGAATTGTCCCTGCCCCGCGGCGACCCTACATTCCGCGTGATGGCGCCTCGTCCATTGGCGAGAGCGCTCGACTGAGAGCGGAATGCCTGGAGAACAAGACATGCGCAGGAAACTGCCGGGCTCGCTGCTGCCGGTGGCAGCCCTCTTGCTCTCGTGGGCGCTACCGACTCCCGCGCAAGCCCAGACGTCGTTCAAGAGCCGGCGTGACTATCCGGTCGGAGCCGATCCGCGATCCGTGGCCCTTGGCGATTTCAACGAGGACGGGCTCCTGGACCTGGCGGTGGCCGGCGCGGGCTCCAACGACGTCTCCGTGCTGTTGAACAACGGCGACGAGACCTTCCGGGCGGCCCTGACCTTCGGCGCCGGCAGCGGTCCCCGATCCGTCGCCGCGAGCGATCTCAACGGCGATGGCATACTGGATCTCGTCACCGCCAATGCGGGTTCCGGCGACGTCTCGATACTGCTCGGCTTCGGCGATGGGAGCTTCGCCCAGCCCCTGGCCTTCCCCGCAGGCTCCGCTCCCCAAGCCGTGGCGGTGGGCGACTTCAACGGCGACGGCCACCCGGACCTGGCGGTGGCCAACACCGGGTCCAACGACGTCTCCATCCTCCTGGGCAACGGCGACGGGACGTTCCAGGGTCCGTTGACCTTCGCCGCCGGCAGCCATCCGCAGTCCGTCGCTCTCGGCGACTTCAACGGAGACGGCCGCACCGACCTCGCCGTCGCCAACCCGGATGCCGGCGTGGTCTCGGTGCTGCTGGGCTTGGGCGATGGGACGCTCCAGGGCCCCGTCGCCTACGCCGTCGGCAGCAACCCGGAGTCCGTCGTCGTTTGCAACCTCAATAGGGACGGCCGCGCGGATCTGGTCGTCGCCAACGCGGGCTCCGCCGACGTCTCCGTGTTGTTCGGCGCCGGGGATGGAACCTTCCAGACAGCGTCTTCCGCCCCGGCAGGCGCCGGCCCGCGGTCCGTGGCCATGGGCGACTTCGACGCGGACTTCATCGACGACGTGGCGGTGGCCAACCATGATGCCAACACGTTCTCGGTGCTGCTGACCTTCAGCGACGGGAGCTTGCGGACGTCGCAACACTTCGCGGTCGGCGCCGGTCCCTCTTTCGTGGCCCTCGGCGACTTCAACGGCGACGGTCTGGTCGACGTCGCGGTGGCCAACTCCTCCGACAACAGCGTCTCCGTCTTGATCAACGACAGTCCGCGCGCCTACGTCTCCCTCACCGTCTCCAAGGCGGGGGCAGGCGGGGGGACCGTGACCTCGAGCCCTTCCGGGATCGACTGCGGGAACACCTGCTCGGCCGGCTTCCAGGCCGGCTCGGTGGTGACCCTGACCGCGTCTGCGGACAGCGGGTCCACCTTCACCGGCTGGAGCGGCGGGGGCTGCTCGGGGACCGGCGATTGCACGGTCACAATCAGGGGCGACGCCATCACGGTCACCGCCACCTTCTACCGTCCGCCGAGGTTCACCCTCACGGTCAGCAAGGCGGGAATGGGCCTCGGCACCGTGACCTCCAGCCCGGCCGGGATCGACTGCGGGCTGAGCTGCTCGGCCACCTACGATGTCGGTACCCCGGTGACGCTGAGCGCGCAGCCCGGCCCCTTTTCCGTCTTCATGGGCTGGAGCGGCGGGGGCTGCTCGGGCACCGGCCTCTGCAACGTCACCCTGACCGGGGACACGACCTGGGGCCCGCGTCCCCCAAGAGTCCGTCCCCGTAAGAAGGCTCAACGGGCCGCCGTATTGTCTTCCTCCGCGGCGGGCTGGATCTCGCGGAGCTCGGCGAGGACCGTCGCGTTCCATCCCCGGGGGCCTGGGAAGGGGGCGCGGCGGGCGTGGGGGAGGGCCCCGAGGAGCACCTCGCTCAAGGACCCGTCGGGCCGCGGCACGATCACGGGCCGGTCTACGGCCTGGAGCATGGTCAGGTCGTTGGCGGAATCGCCGAGGGCGAGCGAGAACGACGGCCTGTCGTGGAGGCCCAGGAGCTGCCGCACCGCCTTGCCCTTGTCCACGGGGCCAGTGAGGTGGTGGAAGCGGCCGCCGCGGGTCACTCGGAGCCCTCGCCGCTCGGCCGCGCGAGCCACGGCGATCTGGGCTTCCACCGCTGCCCCCGGGTCCACGCCCTCGATCACGAACGGCTCGTCGAACTCCCGGGCGGCCGCGAGGCTCGCCGCCGCCGGGGGCATGCCGGCCCGATCCGCCACCTCTTCGATCTTGAGGTCCGAGAAACCCACGAGTCGCCACCCGGTCTCCGCGGAGATGTCGCGGAGCGCGGCGACGAGCGCCGGGTGCGGGGTCCCGACAGGAATCACGAGCGGCCCCCCGCCACGAACCCTCAGGGGAACGCGCCAGCCGCGCGCCCTCGCCGGGACGACGATCCCGCCCCCGTTCTCGAAGACGAACGGGGCGCTGAGGCCCAGCTCGCGATGGAGCGGCTCCACCTCGGCCCGGGTCCTGCCCGTGCAGAGGATGAGGGAAGCCCCGGCGAGGCGCAGCTCCTGGAGAGCGGGCGCCGCCGCCTTGTGGCAGAAGGTCTCCTCGTCGAGGAGGGTGGCATCGAGGTCGGTGAAGATGACCAGGGATGCCCTCACTGCCTGGCCGCCCGCCCGCTCGCCGCCACCCCCTCGCCCGCCGGGGTCGCGCCCCGCTGCACCGCCGCCAGCAGGCGCGGCCCCGCGTCGGACACGCCGGCCCGGACCCGCGCCCAGTTCGGCACCAGGGGCGCGCCCAGCGGGTCGATCAGGAACTCCTCGGTCGAAGCCCGCACCGCGGCGATGAAGGTCTGCACGTTACGCTCTTCCTCGTGTCGATCGAAGGACAGCCCGTTCACCACCGCCACCGCGTAGCTGTCCGCCACCGCGTCCTCCGCCTCGCGCTGGTAGGCGGCGAGGAGGCTGCGCAACAGGCCGTCCGAGAGGTTCACCCCCGCCGCGGCGAGGGTGCGCAGCAGGTGCTTGACGATGTCCTTGGTCATCCGATGGAGGCCCTTCGTGGGGTCGTCGGGCGAGAGCTCCTGGTGCTTGTGGTCGTAGCGCTCGGCCAGCTCGACCTGGCAGACGCGCACGGGAGCCCGGTGGCGAAGCGCCTCGAACAGGGTCACGATCTCGAGCCCCCAATCGCAGGGCAGGCGCATCTGCTCCGCGAGGTCCGTCTTCAGGCAGAACTCGCCGGAGAGCGCGTAGCGGAACGAGGAGAGGTAGCGGATGTACGGGTCTTGCCCCATGAGGCGGGTGAAGGCGGCGAGGAGCGGCGTGAGGAGGAGGCGCGTCACCCGCCCGTGCAGCCGGTCGGAGACCCGCGCGTAGTAGGCCTTGGTGAAGTCGAAGTCCACCGTGGGGTCGATCGCGGGGAGGACCAGGCGCGCCAGCATCTCGCGCCGGAAGTTCACGACGTCGGCGTCCTGGAACGCGATGTACTCCACGCGCTCCTCGGCAAGGATGTAGCCCATGGCCAGCCAACACGCCCGGCCCTTGCCGGGCTCGCCCACGTAGAGCCCGGCCGCCTCCATCTCCCGGAGGAACTCCTGCACCGGGGGGGCCTCGCTCCACACGATCACCTTGCGTGCCGGGTAGGGGGCGAAGTAGTCGAGGGCGCGGAGGTAGTCGTCGAGGGTGGCGCGGTTCAAGGAGATCACCAGGGAATCGAGGTAGGGCACCTGCACGAGCTCGTCCAGGATGCCGGCGAGGGCCGGCCGGTCCATCTCGCTCGGGACCATGGGGAGGACGAGGGCCATGGGGAAGCGCTGGGAGAGGGCGAGGATGCGCGCTTCGAACTCCTCGATCGGCCGATCGACGAGGCGCGGCAAGGCGGTCACGGGACCGTGCTGATGGAAGTCGCTCATCGGAGCCTCCTGAAGGCGCCCGCGCCGGCGACGGCATGACCCTGCGTGGACACCGAGGAGAGCCGGGCCGAGGCGGGAACGCCTCTCCCGAAGGATCGAGACCAGCGGCGGGCCCAAAAAAGGCCCGCCCGCTTCTCAAGCCGGGGGCGCTAGAGCGGGCGAATCGCGCTGCGAGCGGCAGCGCGGGCACCACGCGTCCACCATTCTACCCGAGGGACTTCCTCCGGTACAACCCGAGAGGCGAGAGGGAGCACGTTGGCGACGATCACGGGGGCCGACTTCAAGGCCACGCCGTAGGCGATCCACACGAGGGCGGCCAGGGCCTGGGTGCGGCGCAGGGCCGTCGGCTCCTTGCAGAAGTAGGAGGCGGCGAAGAGCGCGGTGGCCGCCCAGCCGATGGCGTCGATGGCGCTCACGCGGGGAGGGCGTCGGGCGGGTTCTCGCGGATGGTCAGGAAGTCGGTGTGCACCTTGCCCCACTCCTGGATCTGCAGGCCGTGCTTCTCGAAGAAGGCGCGGACGCGCAGCGCGTCCCAGCCCACGATGTCCTCCAGGATGGGCACCAGCACGCTGAGGGCGTCCTCCGAGAGGATCGTGCGCCGTGCGATGGGGGCGAGGTAAGGGTTCTCGGAGACCGCGATCGTGTAGCCGTCGAGGCGGTTCACGTGGAGCATCACGTGGATGTCGGAGCTGCCGTCTCCCACGTAGACGAGGCGGTCGGGGCTCACGTGCAGCTCCGCCTGAAGCTCGGACAGCACCGCCACCTTTCCATAGCCTGCCGAGACGCGGCGAATCGCCTCGATCTCGCCGGTCGCCGCGTCGTAGTGGAGGCGGGTGCCGTGGATGTGCTCGGGGGGCACGATCCCCTCGAGGGCGGACTGCACGACTTCCTCCGGGGCGGCCGACACCACGTAGAACGAGAAGTGATGGCCGGGGATCCCGCCCCCGAGGATGTCGACCAGCCGGCCGATGTTCTGCTTCAGGCGGATGCGCTTGCCCACCTCCACGAGGTGCTCGCGGCGCACCTGCCGGTACTCGGGGTCGTGCAGCAGCAGGTACGCGAGCTCGCCTCCCTGCTGCACGAGGTTGATGCGCGCGAGGCCCGCCACCTTCTCCTCGAAGCCCGAGGTCCCGAGCAGCTCGGAGAGCACGATCCCCGAGTCCTTGAAGCTCAAGGTCTGGTCGAAGTCGCTGGCCAGCAGGTACTGTTTGGAACTGCCTGTCGTCTGCATCAATGGGTCCCCCCTACAGGGTAAGGGTACGCGGGGGCTATCAATCTGTCCAGTTCATTATTATTGTTGTATCAATCGATATTATTAATGTCTAGCCCGAACAGATCGCGGCTGGTCGAGAGCTTCAGGATGGCAGGCCGTTCAGGAACGACCGCAGGGCCGCGTTGTAGGGGGCAGGGGCCTCGAGGTTCGAGAGATGGCCCGCTTTCGGGATCACCTCCAGCCGGCTGCCCGGCACCGCCTTCCGCATCGCCTCCGACTCGGCCACCGGCGTGAGCACATCTTCGGCTCCGCAGACCACGAGGGTGGGCACGCGGATCTCCCGCAGGGTCGGGGAGGAGTCGGCGCGGGCGGCGAGGCCGGCCAGCGCGTCGGCAATGCCGCGGGGAGACGCGGCGAGGATTCTCTCGCGGATCCGGGCGACCACCTCCGGGTGTTCTTTCTGCGTCGTCTCGCCCAGGAGTCGGGGCAGGAACGCGTCCAAGGCGGCGCCGGCCCCCTCCCGCAGCACCTTCTCCGCGAGGGTCGCGCGGCCCTTCCGCGCGTCTTCGTTGTCCGCCCCTGCTTTCGTGTCCTGGAGCACGAGTCCCTTCAAGCGGTCCGCGTGTCGCCGCACGAAGGCGAATGCCGCGTAGCCGCCCATGGAACAGCCACCCACCACCGCCCTGCTCACGCCAAGGTGGTCGAGCAGGGCGGCGCCATCGTCGGCGATGCGTTCCATGGTGAGGAGGGCGCCTCCGGGAGGCGACGCGCCGAAGCCGCGCGCGTCGAAGCGGATCACCTGGTGGGTGTCCGCGAGGGCCTCCGCCTGGCCGTCCCACATGAAGAGGCCGAGGGGAAACGCGTGGAAAAGGAGCACGGCGGGCCCCCGGCCCGCGACCGCGTACTCGATCTCGGCGCCGGCGATCTTCGCTTTCATGGTTTCTCCCGTAGCCCACCCCTCGGCGAGTCGAGCCGGGGCCAGGTGGTCAGACTGGAGGAGGATAATATAGGGGGAGCGGCGGAGGCCGATCATGAACAAGCGGATCGAGTCCTACGAGGAGTTCTGGCCGTTTTACGTGGCCCAGCACCGCCACCCCGTGAACCGCGGGCTCCACTTCGTCGGCACCACGCTGGTCCTCGCGTGCCTCGGCCTGGCCGTCCTTCGCTCGCCGGTCTGGCTCCTGGGGGGCGTCCTGGCCGCCTACGCTTTCGCGTGGGTCGGGCACTTCGTTTTCGAGCGGAACAAGCCCGCCACTTTCACCCACCCGCTCTGGTCCCTGCGCGGCGACTTCCGGATGTACCGGCTCCTCTGGCTCGGTCGCATGAGTCCCGAGGGCGTAATTGAGTCAGGGGGTGCTGCGCCGCACCCCCTGAAACCCCCGCTCGCTCCGCCGAAGTGAATTCGGCTGCGCTCGCAGCTCGTTGCCCAAGGGGTGCTGCGCCGCATCCCCTGAAACCCCCGCTCGCTCCGCCGAGGTGAATCCGCTCGCAGCCCGTTATCCCTGCCAAAAGCCGACCCCATGGCCTGTCCAGGGGTCTGTGGTATTGAAGGCACACCCCATCAATCGTCCGCGGCTGAACCGGGGCAGGACGAGGACGTGGACCGGGCGGTCCAGCCACAGGAACATGAGACGCACCTCGCAGCGGACGCGGCCAGCTCGCGCGCTCCGCCTCGGGGATGGCGGCGAGCGCCTGCTCGTCGAGGTCGAGGACGAGCCCCCTCCCGGCGAACGAGAAGAGCGGCTTCAGTACGTAGCGGTGGAGGTCGGCCTCCCTCACCGGGTGCTCGTCGAGGAAGTAGCTCCGCGGGATGCTCGGGTGGCTCACGAGGGGGAGCACGAGCTTGCTCAACCGGAAGAACCAGCCGGGCTCCCCGGCCCACTCGACGTCGAGGGGCTCGCCGAGGCGAAACGCCATCTCGCTCTCCACGTGCCGCACGTCCTCCCACACCAGCCGGTTGAAGATGCGGGCGATCTTGACCTCGCGGTCGCCCGCCCGATAGAAGAGCCGCTCGCCGCGCCGGAGAATCTCCGTGGCGCTCACCACCGCGAGGCCCGGCAGCAGCTTCTGGGTGAGCCGGAAGTCGGGCCAGGTCCCCTGAGCCCAAGGGTGCACGTCGACGAGGGCGACCGTCTCCGGGTCGTGGCCGCCGAGCACCGCCTGCTTGAGAAGGGCCAGGAAACCGGCCTCGTCGAGGCCTCGGCCCAGGAAGCTCAGCTCCGAGGTCAGCGCGAACGCCTCCAGGTAAGCCCGGGAGAGGGCGTGCTGGAAAGCGTAGAGCGAGGGGAAGCCCTGGATCTCGATCACGCGGGGGACGACACGGCCAGAGTCGCCTTCCGCCAGCGCGAAATCGCACTGCACGAACGGTGGGTGAGCGCTCGTCGTCGGCAGGAACGCTTCCGGCGGCACGTGGCGGCGCACGCGATCGGCGTATTCGGGATGGGCGAAGATCTCCGCCAGGATCGCTTCGGTGGCCTGCCGCATCTCGTCCACGAGGGCTCCCGGGAGGAAGATCGGCGACTCGGCCAGGCGGAACGGGATGGGTCCCCCGATCTCGTCTTCCACCGCACGAAGCACCCGGAGGAACGCGTCCTCCGAGTAGCCCCGGTTGAACCTCTGCCGCCAGGCCTCGATCACCGGCTCGTCCCAGGTCGCCAGCGTCCGTCGTCGCCCAGCACCTCGTTCGGCCGATAGCCGGCCTTGTAGGCCATGGTCGGGCTCCTCGCGACGTAGTAGCCGAGGTAGAGGAAGGGCAGGCCGCGCCGGCGGCACTCGTCGATCAGGAACAGCACGTTCAGCACCCCGGGCGAGCGGGCCGCCTCGTCGGGGTCGAAGTAGAAGTAGACGGCGGAGAGCGCCTGGGGCTCGACGTCCGCGATGCCCACCCCGATGATCCGTCCCTCCGCGCGATAGACCCACTCACGGGTCAGGGGCGGCGCCGCATAGAGGAACGACCGGAACTCCTCGCGGCTGCCGCTCATCTGGCCGTCGTGGCGGCTCTTCAGGTAGCGCCGGTAGAGCGTGTGCTTCTCGTCGGTCGGCTCGGGGTCGGCGATCTCCACCGACACGTCGGCGTTCCGCGCGAGGCAGCGGCGTTGCCCGCGGGAGGGCCGGAACTCGTCCACGAGCACGCGCAGCGACCGGCACTCGCGGCATCCGTCGCAGGCGGGCCGGTACACGAGCCCGCCCAGCCGGCGGTAGTTCAGGTCGAGGAACGCGTGGTAGAGGCCCGGGGTGAAGGCGGGCGGCCGCAGGAGGATCTGCCGAGCCGCGCGGCCGGGCAGGTAGGGGCAGGGAAATGGCTCGTCGGGCTCGAGCGGGCTCCCCTCGAGGAGGACGCGGAGGGCCTCTGTCCGGCGCTGATGCCGGGCCGCATCCTTCACGGGGGCGGCGTCTTCCAGCGGCGGTGCATCCAGAGCCAGAGAGACGGGTGCTCACGCACGGCGTCTTCGAGCACCCGCGTGCAGGCCTGGGTGACGCCCACCACGTCCTCCTTGCGGTCGCCGGTGAGCCGCACCTCGACGGGGGGCCCGAAGCGGAAGCGGTAGCGGTCGCCCGGCAGGGGGATCGCGAAGACGGGCAGGAGCGGAGCCCCCGTCTTGAGGTGCAGCAGGGCGAGGGCGGGGGTGGTGGCGGCGGGTCTGCCGAAGAAGTCCACGAAGACGCGCTCGTCGGCGCTGACGTTCTGGTCGATGAGGATCGCTATTCCCTTCCCCTCGCGCAGGGCCTTGAGCATCGGCCGAAAGCCGTCGCGCTTCTCGATCACGAAGTTCCCGGTGGAAGCGCGCAGGGCGAGGATCTCGGCCTCGAGGTGCGGGTTGTCGAGCCGGCGGGCGATCACCCCGACGGGGTAGCCCCGCGCGCCGTGGGCCATGGCCATCAGCTCCCAGCCCCCGAAGTGGCCGGTGAAGTAGAGCACTCCCTTGCCTTCGGCATGAGCGGCCACCACGTGCTCGAAACCCTGGCACTCGAAGCTCGCCATCCGCCCGGGGGGAAGAGCGGGCAGGCAGCTCACCAGGTCGAACAGGTACCGGCCGAAGAACGCGAAAGCGTCGCGCGCGATGCGGTACGCCTCGGCGGGTGCGATCCCCGGGAAGGCGGCGGCCAGGTTGTCGAGGGCCACCGTGCGGCGACGGCGATCCAACCGGAACGCCAGGCGGCCGGCGGCCTCGCCGGCCTTGAGCAGCGTCCTCCGCGGGAGCAGGCGCACCAGGCAGCGGATGGCTTCGAAGATCAGGTGCTCGAGGCGGTGGCGCACGTCGCCTCGAAGTCTAGCATCCGCCCCGTGGGCGGCTTGATCAGCGCCCGCGCCGGAGGAGCGCCAGGAAGAACGCCAGGGCCAGGGTCACGATGATGGTGGCGCCGCTGGCCACGTTCAAGTGGTACGAGGCGAGGAGCCCGACCGCGCTGCCCGTGACCCCGAGCGCCACCGCCAGGAGGCCGATCCGGCCGAGGGTACCGCCGAGCAGGGTCGCGGTGGCGGCCGGGATCACGATGAAGGCGCTCACCAGGATCACCCCGACCGTCTTCACCCCGACCACGACCACGCAGGCGGTGAGGACGAGCAGCAGGTATTCGAGGGCGGCCACCGGCACTCCCGAGAGCCCGGCCAGCTCGGGGTCGAAGGTCGCATAGGCCAGGCGTGACCAGTAGAAGGTCAGGCCCGCCACGGTGACGGCGGCGACCAGAAGCATGGCGAGCAGGACCTCGGGGGAGATCGCGAGGATGCTGCCGAAGAGCAGCGCTTCGACGTTCACGCTGTCCTTCGCCGGCCGGAGCCCCAGGAAGAGCACGCCGAGGGCGAAGGCGAAGGCGAAGAAGACGCCGGTGGCCACGTCGCTCCCCAGGCGGGAGCGCCGCCTGACTGCGTTGATGGCCACCGCGACCAGGACCGTGAAGGGCAGGGCCACCCATATGGCCTGATCGAGGCCAGCCCCCACCAGGAGGCCCAGGGCCATGCCGCCGAACGTCGCGTGGGCGAGGCCGTCGGAAAGGAACGACAGGCCACGCTGCACGATGAAGACGCCCAGGAGCCCTCCCGCTCCGCCCATCACGGTCCCCGCCAGGAGGGCCCGGCGCATGAAGCCCTGCGCGAGGGGCTCCGTGAGGAAATCCACCGTCAGTCCTCCTCGCAGAGCCGCGGCCGATCGTGGTCGTGGTCCTGCGTCGCGAAGGCCGCCTCGTGCTCGAGGCCGGCGAGGGCCTCCTCGGGGGGGCCCCAGGCGACCAGCCGGCCGTCGAGGTAGGCCACCCGATCCGCGAGCTGCCGCACCGCCGCGAGGTGGTGGGTCACGAGGACCGCCGTCAGGTCCTCCCGGTCCGCCACCCCGGCGAGGAGATCGAGGAACTCGGCCCGCCCCCTGGCGTCAACCCCCGCCGTCGGCTCGTCGAGGAGCAAGAGCTCCGGCTCGATCACGAGAGCCCGGGCCAGGAAGACCCGCTGGGTCTCGCCGCCGGAGAGCCCGCGGAGCGGCCTGTCGATGAGGTCCTCGCCGCCGACCCGCGCGAGGGCGGCGCCGGCGCGCTCCCGGTCCTTCGCGCCGACGCGAAGCGGCCAGGCGCCTCGGAAGTTCGCCAGGATCACCTCGGCGGAGCTGGCCGGGAAGTCCTGGACGAACGACTTGCGTTGGGGCAGGTACCCGATGCGCCCACGGGCATTCTCGGGGGAGCCGGAGAGCACCTCGATCGAGCCCGAATCCGGACGGGCCAGGCCCAGCACGACCCTCAGGAACGTGGTCTTTCCGCCTCCGTTCGGTCCGCAGAGGCAGATGAACTCGCCCCTGCGCACCTCGAGCGACACGCCGTCGAGCACGCGCTTGTGGCCGAGGGTGAGGGTCAAGTCGCGAGCCAGGAGGGCCGCCCCGCCGGGGGTCATCGCAATGCCTTGTCCAGCACGTCCGTGACCTGGTCGAGCACCTTCTCGTAGGTGTCCACTCCCGGCGATCCTCCGACGGGGTCGATCTCGTAGAGGGGCAGGCCCGCTTCGCCCGCGATGGCGCGGGCGGCCCGCGAGTCGAGCTGGGGCTCGGAGAAGAGCGCCACCACCCCGGCCTTCCGGATCGCGTCCAGGACGTTCGCCATGTAGCGGGCCGTGGGCTCGCGGCCCGGAACCGGCTCCACCACCGCCGCCACCTCGAGGCGGTAGCGATCCGCGTAGTAGTACATCGAGCCGTGGAAGGTCACGAGCGTGCGGTGCGTCCAGGCGACGCTACGCCGTCCGATGCGCAGGTGCAGCGCTTCGAGGGAGCGCTTCAGGTCGTCTCCGCGGATCCGGTAGAAGGGCGCTTCCCCGGGGTCGAGCTTCTGCAACGCGGCCACGATGACGTCCGTGGCGCGTGCCGCGCGCACCGGGTCGAGCCAGAAGTGGGGGTCGATCGGGCTCTCCACTCCGTGCCCGTGGCCGCCCGCGCCTTCTCCCTCGGCCAGACGGAGGACCCGCTCCGGCACCAGGATCGGGTCCACGAGCGGTCCCACGTCGAACACCCGCCCCTTGCCCGCGCCGGCGTTCTTCGCCATCTCGGCCACCCAGCCGTCGAGCCCCAGGCCCACCGCGAAGATGATCTGCGCGTCGGCCAGCTTCGCCACGTCCTGCGGCCTGGGGTCGAAGGAGTGATCGGTGTGGCCGGGCGGGAGGACGAGGTCCACCTCGAGCCGTCTCCCGGCCACGCGCCGCACGATGTCGTAGAGAGGGAAGATCGAGGCGGCGACGCGGGGCGGCGGCGGCTCGCGAGGGCCGCAGGCGGGCGCGGCGAGCGACAGGAGGAGGGCGGTGCCGCGCGCAAAGCGATGGAGGGACGGCGCCTTTCGGGACACGGCACCCTTTCCGCCGGCCGCCCGCCGGCCAGCAGATGATAACATCGTCTCAACAATGACAAGCCCAACGGCGGTGGAGCGGCGTCTAGGCGCAGGACGCGCAGCGGCCGTACAGCAGCAGCTCGTGGGACTCCACCACGAAGCCCTTGGGCGCCCGGGAGGCCGGCTTGCGGCACCCCTCGAGCTCGAAGAGCCGGTCGCAGCGTCGGCAACGGAAGTGGTGGTGGTGGCGCTTGCCGGCCGGCTCGTAGCGGGCGGGCTCGCCGGGCACCTCCACCGCCACCAGCCAGCCCTCGTCCACGAGGGCCTTCAGGTTTCGGTAGACGGTGGCGACTCCCAGGGTGGGAGCGTGGCGGTGGGCGCCGGCCAGGACCTCCTGGGGGCTCAAGGGACGGCCGCTGTTCTCGAAGACCTGCCGGATCGCGCGCCGTTGGCGGGTGTCGCGTTCCATGGTGGCTGCTCCCTCATTATGTCCCAAGCCCGGAGGGCGGTGGCCCTCGTCGCGCTGCTGCTCGCCGCGGTCCCCGCGTCCGCGGAGGACCCGCTTCGCTTCTTCCGCTCCGAGCGCCGCGCGGCGGAGCGGGAGCTGGAGTCGGCCCTCGTCGCCGGCATCGAGGCGAAGCGCCTGCGCGCGTTCCACGAGCTCTGCGCGGGGGAGCCGCATGTGGCGGGCACACCGGAAGACCGGCGGCTCATCGAGGCCCTCGCCCGGGCGCACCGCGAGTGGGGCCTCGAGGTCGAGACCCACGAGGTCTGGCTCTACCTCCCCCGGCCGGTGCGCGCGGAGCTCGAGGTCGTCTCACCCGTGAGGCGCCGCCTGGCCCTGAAGGAAGACGTGCTCCCCGAAGATCCCTGGAGCGGCCACCGCGAGATCGGCATCGGCTGGAACGCCTGGAGCGGCAGCGGGGAGGCCAGCGGTCACGTGGTCTACGCGAACTACGGCACCAAGGACGACTTCGCCCGGCTGAAGGCGCTCGGGGTGGCCGTCCAGGGCCAGATCGTTCTCGCCCGGTACGGCGGCAACTTCCGCGGCTACAAGGCGCGCTTCGCCGAGGAGGCGGGGGCGGCGGGCCTCGTCATCTTCACCGACCCGGCCGGCGGCGGGTACGTGGACGGACCGATGTACCCGGAGGGCGGCTGGGCCCACCCGAGCGCGATCCAGCGGGGCGCCCTCTTGACCCTGCCCTATCAGGGCGACGCCCTCACCCCGTTCGTGCCGGCCACGAAGGAGGCGGAGCGGCTCGATCCCGCGGCGGTGGCCCTGCCGAGAATTCCCGTGCAGCCGATCGGCTTCCGGGCCGCCCAGGAGATCCTCTCGCGGATGACGGGGAAGCCCGTGCCCGCGGGCTGGCAGGGCGGCCTGCCCTTTACCTACCGCCTGACCGGGGGCGACGCGCTGCGGGTGCGGCTGCGCGTCGAGCAGGAGCGGCGGATCGTGCCGACCGCGAGTGTCGTGGCGACGCTCCGCGGCGCGCGCTTCCCGGAACAGAAGGTCATCGTGGGCAGCCATCACGATGCCTGGACGTTCGGGGCGGCGGACCCGGGCGCGGGGACGATCGTCGTGCTCGAAGCGGCCCGGGCCTTTGCCGAAGCCGCGAAGCGCGGCGCCCCGCCCGACCGCACGCTGGTGTTCGCGCATTGGGGAGCCGAGGAGTTCGGCCTCATGGGCTCGACGGAGTGGGTGGAGGCGGTGCGCGCCGAGCTGCTCCGGGGGGCCGTGGCCTACCTGAACCTCGATGCGGCTTCGTTGGGCCTCGAGCTGACGGCTTCCGCCTCGCCGTCCCTGAAGGAGCTGATTGCCGACGTGGCGGCCGCGGTCCCGCAGCCGAGTGGCCCGGCCGGGCAAACCGTGGGCGCTGCCTGGACCGCCCGCAGCGAGGACCCGCAACGGCCGGGTCAGCCGGCGATGGGCGACCTGGGCGGCGGCTCCGACCACGTGGCCTTCCTCTGTCACGTGGGCATCGCCTCCGCCGGGCTCTCCGCGCGGGGGAGCCAGGGCACGTCCTATCACTCCGCCTACGACGACCTCGCCTGGTACAGGAAGGTCGTGGGCGAGGACTATGCGTCGGCCCGGCTCGTGACGGAGGTCACGACCCGCTTCCTGGCCCGCCTCGCGAACGCGGACGTGCTGCCGCTCGACCCCGCCGCCTATGGCCTGGACACCCGCCGCCACGCGAGCGCGCTCCTCGAGCGGGCGCGCGGCCAGGTCCCGGGGGCGGACCTCGGCCGGCTCGAGGCGGCGGCGCGCCGGTTCGAGCGGCACGCCCGCGCGGCTCGCGACGGCTGGCTTGCGGACCTCGGGGCCGGCCGGCTGAGCGCCGAGGACCTTGTGCGGATCAACGCGCGGCTCTTGCGCGCGGATCGGCTGTGGGCCCTGCCCGCGGGGCTCCCCGGGCGGCCCTGGTACAAGAGCACGTTCGTCTCCCCCGACGACGACTCGGGCTACGACTCGTGGCTCTTGCCGCTGCTCCGGGCGCCCCTGGAGCGTGGCGAGCCGCTCGCGTTGCCCCCGGCCGAGGACGCGTACCTCGACATCTTCCGCCGGCTCGAAGAGGAGGTGGCCTCGCCCCTCGCCCCGGAGGCGCGGATCGCCGCCGCCATCGCGGGCTTCGGCGGCCGGGTGAGCCTGTTTGCCAAGAACCTCGACACCGGCGAGACGTACGGCTTCGGCGCCGACGACCGCGTGCGCACCGCGAGCACGATCAAGGTCCCTATCCTGGTCGAGGCCTTCGCCCAGGTGGCGGAGGGCCGTCTCCGCTGGGACGAGCCGGTCGTCCTGACTCCGGAAAGCAAGGTCGGGGGAGCCGGCATCCTGGGAGAGCTCGCCCCGGGCCTGCGCCTGACCCTCCGCGACGCCGTCCACCTCATGATCGCGATCAGCGACAACACCGCCACCAACCTCGTGCTCGACCGCGTCACCGCCGAGGCGGTCAACGCGCGGATGGACCTTCTCGGGCTCCCCGCCACCCGCTCCCTGCGCAAGATCGGCGGGGGCGGACCGAGCCGGGCCGCGGACGACCCCGCGAACAAGCCTTTCGGCCTCGGCGTCTCGACCCCCCGTGAGATGGTGGCGCTCCTCGAGAAGCTGGAAAGGGGCGAGGTCGTCTCGAGGGAGGCTTCGCAGGAGATGGTCGAGATCCTGAAGCGCCAGCAGTCTCACGACGGGATCGGCCGGTCGCTCATGGGGGTGCCCCTCGCGACCAAGCCGGGCGCCCTGGACCATCTGCGCAGCGACATGGGGATCGTCTACTCGGACCGCGGCCGGGTCGCCATGGCCATCACGACCGACGACATGCCCGAGATCGTCTGGACCGTCGACAACCCCGGCTACCTCCTCCTGTCGAAGCTGTCCCTGATCCTGCTGGACGGCCTCGGCCGGCCCCTGCCTTGACCCTCCGGCAAGGTGGCGACTACCATAGGCGCTGCCCAGGATGGTCCTGTCATGGTCGCCCGCCAAGCATTCCGGCCGTTCGTCCGATTCGGTCCGCGTCCTGACCGCCGCCTGAACGCCCCCCGGCTGCTCCGGAGGGCCGCGCCCCGCCGCGTCTTCGGCGACACCTAGGGTCCCAAGGGAAGCTCTGCGCTGGCGAAGCCGCCAGTCAAGGGTGTGCCTTCGCCGGGGCCCGCAGGGGCCAGGGCGCCTTCGGGAGCCGGTCATGACCACCGTCCGTCGTTCCGTCGTTCGTCGATTCGCCGTCCGAGAGATGAAGAGCACCGCCCCGAAGCCCCGACGCAGTCGCAAGGCCGCTCCCGAGGCGGCTTCCCCCGCGGTGCGGACCGCCGCCCGCGCCCAGATGATCCGCAAGAAGATCATCGAAGAGAGCCGGCGCTGGCTCGCCATCATCAACGCCCACAAGCTGAACGACTACCGGCGGCGCAAGATCGTGGCCGATACCCTGGACAACTTCCGCCTCTACTACAACCGGGGATACCTGGAGTACCGCAAGTCGGTCACCGAGGGCGGGCAGTTCGCGGCCATCGAATGGAGCGGCCGCGGATCGCACTTCGAGGACATCACGGGACGGCGCTTCATCGACTGCCTGGGCGGCTACGGCATCTACTCCGCCGGGATCAACCACCCCAAGATCGTGCGCGCGGTCAAGTCGCAGCTCGAGCGCATGCCG
>WNFL01030167.1_pt1 | contig 18494 bp, 18 predicted proteins | sample 5400361 | NCBI WGS metagenome assembly WNFL01 (sample SAMN13153351, study PRJNA577476) | soil metagenome | isolation source: 40 cm soil on Douglas fir-dominated hillslope | place: USA:California | collected 2013-09-17
CTTTGCCTGCCCCGAAACGTCGGGGCAGGCAATTCGGGCGGATGCATTAGTTAAGGATCTTCGTGAAGAATGGATGGTCCGGGATCACAACGGGTACCGAAAATTTGAGCGGGACGGTGTTAAAGTTATTTACTTTTCTTTGGATGCCAAATCAGTGAAGGGGAATCTTCTCAGGGTGGCAGACGACGAATCCTTCGCGATTTTTATCAATCAAAAGTTGGTAGCCGAAAAGGACCGTGGGGTGTTAACGTTCAGGATGGACAGTTTAAGTGCGTTGTATTCCGTGCCGTTAGGGATCGCTATTTTTCAGAAAGGAGGAATCAGTTCGCTCTCGACCACGCTTCTCTCGGCTGCTCCTGCCCTCGCGGCAATAGATCGAGACCTCATTCCGCGCAAGGGAAACTTCCTTTTGGATTTTGTTTTGATCACCGCGTTGATGGTGTCTATCCATTTAGCTTTTCTCATGGGCACCAATCCACGGTTGACCATTGATTATCTCAACGCTTTCAAATTATTTTCTGTCCAGGAACGCGAGGAGAATCTTTTGGCCAGCCGGGTTACATCGCGGATCAATTTATTATTTTATCTTTTCTGCAGCTTGTTCTGTTCGCTTACGTTGCTGGTGATTTTTAATTTGACACAAGATCTTGTTCCGTTGGCGCATCGTTTTCCAATCCGCTCCACGGGGGAAGGATTTTTTCAGTGGATAAAATTATCGGCTATGATAGCGAGCCTCCTGTTCGTGAAAATGGTCCTGGTGTTTATTTTCTCCGAGTTGTTCAAGGTAAAAGACATTGCCGCCATTCAGTATTTCCACTTTATCCGTGCATTGATTCTAGCGGCCGGACTGATCACGGCGGTGAGCATATTGAATTTTATTTTCAAAGGCCCGGTGGGCGGACTTCATTTCATATTGTTAAAAACCGGGGCGGGTGTTTTGGTCCTTTCCGCCGTAATGATGTATTTGAAATTATTGGGGCTGACGCGGTACCATTTTTTTCATTTATTTTCCTACCTTTGCGCATCGGAAATTATTCCGTTGGTGATCTTACTAAAGGTCTTGTTGTATTAAGCCTGAACCGATTTGTGTGGATATGACTGAAACTGCCAATGACAGGATGCGAAAGGTGAAAAGCATTCTGGTCACTCAGGAGGTGCCCCCGGACGTAAATTCTCCTTATCTAAAGCTCGCCCAAAAATTCAATCTGAAGATTGATTTCCGTCCGTTCATTCAGGTAGAGCCCGTTCCGGTAAAGGAGGTTCGCAAGCAGAAGATCGATATCCTTGCTCATTCGGGAATTATTTTCACCAGCCGGAATGCAGTCGATCATTTTTTCCATATCAGCAAAGAGTTGAAGTTGGAGATGCCGCCCGAAATGAAATATTTCTGCATCTCTGATCAGACTTCCAATTACCTGCAGAAATACATTGTCATTCGCAAACGTAAAATTTTTACGGGCTTAAAGAATGCCCAGGAGTTGCTGGAGATCATTAAGAAGCATAAAAACGAAAAATTCCTTTTCCCGTGTTCCGACATTCGCAAAAATGACATTCCTGATTTTCTCAGAGAGAACAGTTTCAATTTTACGGAAGCCGTTATTTATCACACCATCGCGGCCGATCTGAGCGACTTGAAAAATGTGTACTACGACATCCTTGCTTTTTTCAGCCCCTCCGGAATCAACTCCCTCTTCGTCAACTTTCCCGACTTTAAACAAAACAGTACGCGCATCGCAGCCTTTGGTCCGACGACAGCAAAAGCCGTCAAGGACTCGGGATTAGTATTGGATATCGAGGCACCCCTTCCGAACGCCCCCTCCATGACCGGCGCCCTGGAGTTGTATATCAAAAAGGCGAACGGGATCAAATAATAACTCGTTAACTCTTACGTTTTTGCGATAGACCACATTTTATTACACTTTAATTACATCCGTATTGAAAGTGTGACTTGAAATGGCGTATCTTTAAAACCGGTATTGAAATGAAATGTTGAAGAGATCAACCTGGTTCGCGTCCTTGATCATGCTGATGGCTTGGCAGTCCATTGCCCAGCAAGATCCACAGTTTACCCAGTACATGTTTAATACGCTGTATTACAACCCGGGATTTGCCGGGGTGGAGGGTGTAACCAAATTGACGGCCATCCACCGCAGCCAATGGTTGGGATATCAACCCTCGAACGGAGGGGGGGGGGCTCCCACCACACAGATCTTAAGTTTAACAGCACCCATCTATAAACTAAACAGTGGGTTCGGAGCCTACATCGTTAATGATAGACTGGGTCCACAGACCAATCAAGAGTTACAGGTTTCCTATGCCTATCACCTGGGTATTAAAGATGGCAAGCTGAGTTTGGGTATTCGTGCCGGTGTTTTTTCTCAGACGATCAATGCCACGTTGTACCATGCGCTTCAAAATCCGGATCCCGCTTTGCCTTCGGGAAACAGTTCGCAAATTCGGCCCGACATGGCCGTGGGTGCATTCTTCCGCAAGGAGAAATATTATGCCGGAATAAGTATTGACCACTTAACCAAGCCCACTTTTGACTTTGGCGCAACCCAGCGTAGCCCGCTTCAGCAGCACATGTATATAACCGGCGGCTATTATTACGAAGTGAATTTTGATATGAAATTGCAATTTGCCGCCCTGGTGCAGTCGGATTTTACGAAAACAACTGTGAATGTTAGCGCAATTGCCTATCTGAAAGATACTATGTGGGGCGGTTTATCGTTTAGGCAGTCAGAGGCAGCCATTCTCCTGTTGGGCTATAGCTTCCTTAAGGATAAATCGTTGAAGCTAGGCTATGGTCTGGATTATGTGATCAAAGACCAGGCGGCGAAACAACCCACTTCACACGAAATTATGCTCAGTTATGAACTGCCAACGAACCCTGGAGCTGGCAAAAAAGTCGTCAGAACCCCTCGTTACAGGCATTAGGCGGGAGAAATTTTGGATTTTTTAAGATTTTGTGGAATTTGGTATTTACTTTTTATGAAAATAACCAGCCAAAACGGTAACTTTAGCCTCTTGTGGCTATTTTTGACAACCTGAAAAAGTCCTAACCAAACGGTGAGTATGAAGAAACTAATTTCTCAAAGAGGTCTGTATTATGCGGCGATTCTTGCCTTGGGTGGAATGATGGCCGGATGTGGTCTGCTGGGCATTGGCGGCAAAAAGTCAGGCGATGCGCGGGGCGAACTGGTGGGAGCACAAAACCGTCCGCCTTTTGTCATGCCGCTGCCTTATGGAATGGTGCCGATTCCTCCAGGGACCTTTCACATGGGGCAAGCCGATGAAGACCCGGCCTCTACTCAAATCAACTTCAACAAGCAAGTTACGATCGGACCCTTGTTTATGGATGACACGGAGATCACCAACAACGAATACCGGCAATTCACCGATTTCTTTCTGGTCGATAAAGTTCAGCTTCCGGATCCCTTTGTAACACCCAATGAAATCGACTTCAAAACGAAATACTATCCTGACACCACGGTGTGGACAAAGGATTTCTCACACCATATGGGGGATCCGCTGGTAGAATATTATTGGGACCATCCTGGCTATAAAGAGTATCCCGTGGTAGGGATTAGCTGGGAAGCGGCTCAGTACTTTGGCAAATGGCGGACGAGGAAAAACGAACGAAGGACAACCTCCTGTGCCGGCCTTCCGCCTTCCTTCCGAGGCAGAATGGGAGTATGCTTCGCGCGGTGGCAGAGACATGGCAAAGTATCCCTGGGGTAATCCCTACATCCGTAATTCCAAAGGTTGTATGTTGGCCAACTTCAAACCGGGAAGAGGTAATTATTACGATGACGGTTTTGAATATACCGCTCCGGTTGGCCAGTACTTCCCGAACGACTACGGGTTAATGGACATGTCTGGAAATGTTTCAGAATGGTGCCTTGATGATTTCAACCCGGCTTCCGTTCCTACGGTTTGGGATTTGAATCCACAGTACATTGATAAGAATGCGTATACAAAGGATGGGCAATCGAGTCCAACCTACAATGCTAGAAAAGTAATCCGGGGAGGATCGTGGAAAGACGTAGCGTACTATTTGGAAACCGGCACGCGGACGTATGAGTATAAGGACTCCACCAGGGCATATATCGGATTCCGGTGTGTGATGACGAATATTGAAAGGTCTGCCGTTCGTGGATTTTAATAATTCAAAACTCTGGCTATCTTTATAAAACTATCGGCAAAACCTTAAATTCTAAATAACCATGGCAAAGAAAAAAGGCGGATTCACGACTCTACTGTACAAGACCATCATGCCCAAAGTTTACGGTATTGGTGCTGCGGTCGTAATCGTTGGTGCGTTGTTCAAAATCCTGCACTTAACCGGTGCAAATGAAATGTTAATGATCGGTCTTTCCACGGAGGCCGTCATCTTTTTCTTAAGTGCTTTCGAACCACCTCACGAGGAACCGGATTGGTCTAAAGTGTATCCCGAATTAGCCGAGGACTATGAAGCTCCCGTATCGGGCCCTACCCGGATTTCCAACCGCCCTACCGGAGAGTCGCCTTTATTGAAAATAGACGAAATGCTGAAGACCGCCAAGGTGGACCAGAACCTGTTGGATAATCTCGGCAAAGGATTAACGAATTTGGCGACGTCCGCGTCTCAAATGAATAACCTTTCCAACGCTGCCGTGGCGACCAATGAATATGCAAAAAATGTTCAAAACGCCTCTGGTGCACTTGCCGAAATGAACAAATCGTACGGTACCGCAATGAAAGCCGTGACTGCCATGGCCGACGCTTCCAAGGATACCAGCGAGTACCATAGCCAGGTACAAAAAGTGACCAAGAACCTGGCCGCTTTAAATACGGTTTACGAAATGGAATTGAAGGATGCCGATTCGCATGTCAAGAGCCTGAGCAAATATTACGAAAGTCTTACCGGTGCGATGCAGGGATTAGCCAAGACGGGAGAGAACACCGCACGATTCACTACGGAGTTGAGCAAACTGGCAGATAACCTCTCCTCGCTGAATAAGGTTTACGGCAGCATGTTGACTGCAATGAAAGGCTGATAAATTGATTCAGTGAAACTAACCCCAGGATTTTTAAGCATCCACTAAATAAAATAAACCATGGCAGGCGGTAAAGAAACTCCCAGGCAGAAGATGATCGGTATGATGTACCTGGTGCTCACAGCCTTGTTGGCTCTCAACGTCAGCAATGCCGTATTGGAAAAATTTGCTATCATAGACGATACATTAAGTAAGGCGGTCAACAATAATAATGGAGCAGGCGGGACCAATGAGGGGAAGCTCGCCGCTATCTTGAATTCGAAAGTAGAAGACAAGACGGGAGCAAAGGATAAGGCGCAGAAAGTGAGGGATCTCACAAAAGCGACAATTGCCTACATGGATGATTTGAAGAAAAAATTGTCTTCCGAACAGGATGGAAAATTAATCGAGCGTACAGAATTGGTTACCAATACCAATAACGCAGAAGAGATCATGATCAACCATAATAAGCCGGAAGTCGGGACAGGGTATGAGAAGAAACTTAACGCCTACGTTAATGAATTGAATCAAATCATGGGTATTAAACCCGCGTTCACCAAGTTGACCAAGACCGCCCTGGACTATGATGAATTCAAAGAAAGCACCCACAAGGACAAGCCTTTCCTTGAGTTCGCTTTTGAAGGGGTTCCGACGATGGCGGCCGTTGCAACGATCAGTGAAACAGAATCAGAAATCCTGGGGTACGAGGCCGTTGCCATGGATTCTCTGAAGAGAAGAGTTAGCGCTACCGTTTACGAAGTCGATCAATTGGTTCCAATGGTTCAGGCGGAATCGAATTCCCTGGTGGCCGGGACAACGTACGAAGGCAAGTTATTTGTGGCAGGTTCAGCCTCTGGTGTAAACCCTGAGATGTTTTTCGGCAATCAGCCCCTCAAGGTAACAGAAGAAACCGTTCCACCGGGTATCAAGGTAAAGATGGGTGCTATTAAATTTCCCGTTCGCTCAGCGGGGAGCTACGATGCAAACGGCGTTGCCAATGCCACATTCCATGTAAAAATTAATCTTCCGGGGCGGGCACAGCCAATCGAAACTGATGTTAAATACAAAATACTAAGGCCCTCTCCCAGGTTCGCATCGGCCGCTTCCAGTACGCTCTACAGAGATTGCGGAAACGAAGTCAATGTGTCGATTCCTGGCCTTACGGATGTATCCGGGCTGGAACTTTCCGTACCGGGCACAGAGGGTTCGAAAGTAAAGTTAGGACCGGGTAAGTTTGCTATCATCCCTACCCGCCCGCAATGTCACGTATCCGTAATTCTGGATGGTACGAATATTTATACAGAGACATTCACCACCAAGGATGTGCCTATTCCTATTGCCCGTATCATGTACGGCAACACAGCGTACAGTGATGATCTCGGCCTGCCGCCGGGTACGGCCAACATCCGGATCGAGCCCGAAATCCTCCAGGCCGATTTCGTGCAGAATAATAAGAAGGACGCCAATTATATTGTAACCAGTTTTACGTTATTGGTAAGGGGCTCTCCCGTTCCGGTAAAAGGAGGCTCGCTTAATTTAGGTCCGTACAATTTGAGATCAGGGGATTCGTTTACTATTGCGAACGTGAAAGTAAGCAGGAGCACCTTTGATGGAAGAAATGTGGAAGTTTTGGGTAACAGGATGAGTAGGGTGGTAAAAATCAAATAATAAAGCGGACACTTATGAACCTCAGAAGAAGTGGACTACTGGTAATTTTCCTTGGCTTTTATCAGCTGGGCTTTTCCCAGTTGGATACAATCTACAATACCAACTCTCCCATGTTTAGGACATCGGAGCGGATCGCCTATTATGAACAACTGTACCGGTTCAGGGTGACTCGTTTTGTAGATTTGATAGAAAGACAAAATGCAGGGTTCAGTTCCAAGAAATCAAATATTGGAGGGTTGATCATTGATTTGATCAATACGAATAAGATTGACCCGTATAGCGGCGCCTTCGGGGATCCGGCCGATTTTGAGAACATCATGCCGGACACGGCAGCCATGGTCATCAGCGCTAATTTTGTGAAGTCGCAAACCCGCGGCTCGTGGAAGGTTACGGACTCGTACCAGGCTGGGGAAAAAGTCATTGTAACCGTCACGGACGAAAGAGGGATCACGGATGACAAAGTTTTTGCGGCCCTTCAGGACAATGTTGGAAAGGAACCGACGACCAATGGTGCCGTATGGCAAGACCAGGGACCGATGAACACCAAATTGGATAAGGCCAGTGTTATTGGTATAGACCTCGTTGAGGATGTCATTTTTGACAAGAGAAAATCAAGGCTGACGTACGACATCCTGGCGATCGGAGTTTGCCTGTTGGATCCTACTACGGGAGAAATCAATACCCGGTTTTTCATTAAATATTCAGACCTGTGTTCCGAAATTGAAAGACTGTACAGAAGCAAACGTGCGACAGAGCGTCAAAGCGTTGTTTGGCAGAACCGGTACAATCCTTCGGAAAGTAAAAAGTTCACGGATGCCTTCAAGTTGAGATTGTTCCACGGTATTATCAAGAAAGTAGAGAACCCCGACGATCAATCGATCATGGAAGTTATCTATGACAAGAATAAGGGCAAGGGAAGCTATGCCGAGGGTGTGTATGCCATGTGGGAAAAGGAAATGCAAATGATGGAAAAGGAGCACAATCTCTGGGAATTCTAAGAAACAGGATAGAAACAAAGCCCGTCCCGATGCCTATCGGGAGGGGCTTTTTTTTTTGCATAGAGCTTATGGAATCCATTATCATCCGGGTAGGAACGAGGGAAGACCTTCCACGCGTGCTGGAGTTGGTCAACGAATTGGCAGCCTATGAGCGGGCGTCCCACGAAGTGATCAATACGGTAGAACAAATGGAAACCGATGGCTTTGGGGACCGTCCGCTTTATGGAATGTATGTAGCCGAACGCGAGAAGGTCATTGTAGGGATCTCGGTTTATTATTATCGCTACTCTACCTGGAAAGGCAAACGCCTCTACCTCGAGGATATTGTTGTCAGCCAGCAGGAAAGAGGAAAAGGCATTGGCAAGAAACTGTTCGAACAAACCATGAAAAAATCACTTGAGGATAATTGTACGGGGATGATGTGGCAAGTGCTGGAGTGGAACGAGCCGGGCATTCATTTTTATGAGAAGTACGGGGCGAAACTCGACAGGGAATGGGTCAATGTGAGCCTCGAGGCTGAGCAGATAAGAGGATTGTTGAGATTAGATTAGTCACTTTCCGGAAGATTGGATGGTTGTTGGTGAAGAACACCAACAACGGCGTTGGGATGTTGCTCTCGCCCATGTTGGTGTTCTTCACCAACATGCGCTCCGAACGTCCGGCGAGACAAATTCCACTATCGGAAATAACAACAATCCGGAAGATTGGGTGGGTTGTTGGTGAAGAACACCAACAACGGCGTTGGCAACGGCCTTGGGATTCTATTCCACCTCTTCCAACAGCGTATTGAAAGCCACGTGCCTGTCTTTGAAGAGTTGACGATGTTGTTCCTGGAATTTTGAAGCAAACCTTTCCAGGTATTGGTTGAATTGCACAATGGAGGGCGTAAAATATTGAATGCAATAGGAGACTGAACCTTCAACTTCGTGGGAAAGTACTTTGTAAAATTTGTGACCCGTAAATGCGCCGGTACTCAACACCTCCGGAATATGCGTCTGTTTCATCCACAATACCCACTCCGGCTCAATTTCTTTGTCGATACCAAATGTGACATTATATAAAATCATGACTAAAGGGGTAATTCCCGGATGGATTCGATTTTGATGTTTCGATAAAATACTTCGCACCCTTCGGATTGAAGTTGGATTTTGCCTTTTCTCAAGGGTGTTTCAATTCCATGGTCCGATTGACGGGAATGGTAAAGAACCATGTTCACTACGCCGTTGACAACATGGACACTCGTGTCGCCTTTGCAGTACAAGTCGATCGTATTCCACTCTCCCGTTGGCTTTTCAGCGTCCGGATTTTTGAAACAACGCCGGCCTGCTTTGCTTAGTGCACTGAATGCCGTTATCGTTCCGTTCTTATCATAGACTGGATGACCCGCTGAATCGGGAGTAACCGGGACATCGAACATTCCGCCCGCAACGCCCCAGTAGTCGCCACAATCCCCTTCCTGGATTTGGAATTCCTGCGATCTCATCCAACTCCCGCCATCAGCGCCGTGGGGACCAACGGCAAAATGTATTTTAGCCGTCCCCCATTTGAATTCCAGTACCAGATGAAAGTTGCTAAATTCTTCTTGCGTGGAGAGGCCCCCATGATGCGCCCCTGAAATTCGTATTGCCGGTTTACCGTCTTCTGTTACGATTGAAAACACATGACGTGGATCGTGGTTGAGTCCCAGGGGAATACTGTCTACGATTTTCATGCTGTCGTCGCGTACTGGGCCTAGATAAGTGTCCCAGCCCTTCAAATCAGAATCATTGAACAAGACAATCCACGACGGCTTCGTTGGCTGACAATGGAACAGGGCGGATCCAATGCATAGTGCGCAGACGGTACAAGCAATGAGTTTCATGATTTGAATTCTATCCTGAGAATTCTGCAAATCCTGATCCAAGGTACGAAAAGTTGGAAGTTAGATTGCCGCCTTCCACAATGGTAGCGCGTGCAATTATGCCTTCCGAATCCTGGGTAAGGAGTGGCTGTAGAATCCGATCAATTAGATCGCGTCCGAATTCCTCCGAAGCGCTCCGCGGCAACTCACAGGGAAGATTATCAATAGCCATCACCGTTATCCAACGCGGGTCGCTTATAGCAGGCTTTTCAGTATCAGACAACGGATCATAATCATAAAGCGGATCTGGGATGGAACTCGCCCTCTTCGTGGTGGGTACGGACCCATTCATGTCGCATGTAATGTCTGCAATGATCTTGATTCGAAAATGGGGAGAGAGCATATCGCTGCGGGTGAACAGGACAGGCGCCCTTGGATTCCAGTACGCACCGGCCAACAGCACGTCGGATACGGTGGTAAAGGAAGCAAACGTGGATTGATAGAGTTCAGGGTGTCGGTGGAACTCTTCCCGGTTAAAATGGCCTCCTGCTTTTCGAATATGATACTCAGCGCTGCTCAATTGGACATAGACGGGTTCTTCAAACTGACGGGTGAGAAAATCCTGTGCACTTACTTTGCGAATTCCAGCCGTATCCAGCGTTTCCATCGCGCCTTTGGCTACCCGACCCGCACCGGTCAGAACGATCTTGATGGCAGGGAGCTTCACTTTCCGAAGCTCCAGTTTCAGGTCGTTAATATCAAAGCATTCGTATGCCCTGCGCAGGGAGTGGGTTCCGTAGCGTTTTCCATACGTCCACAGGGCGTTGTAGGCCCCAACAATGCCGGCAAAACGACCAAAAGCTACCAACCGGTTGCCTTGGATATCTTTAAACGCTTCATAATCGATCAACCGTATGTTAAGCTCCAGGATCTTCTGAAGCAGTTTACGATTGTGAGGTTGCCTTTTAAGGGTATGGGAGAAAAACAAATAAGTCTTGTCCGGGATAAGGTTGCTGACCGGAACTTCTTTGATGCCCATCAGGATGTCGCAGAAGCCTACATCCGGCATGACATCAATACCCAATGCTGCATACTCATCGTCCTGAAAGCACCGCACCGGGCTTGCCTGGCAAAATACCTTTACGTTGGAAAAACGCTGCTGAATTTCTTCCACCTGAAGAGGGGAGAAAGGAGCGCGTTTGTCGGGAGGGACCCTGCCTTCGCGAACAAGCCCGATGCTAATGGGAGCCATTGAGATACTTGATTAGAGATTCTGCCCGCACGGACGATCCCCCGCCAGAATGACTCTGCCGGGCTGGGGTCGGGCGGGGATTTTCGTTGAAGGGTTTTACTGAGGCCAAGTGTATCAATTGTCCAGAATCCTGTAATTCGGCCGATTAGCTTTCAAATAATCCACCCAACAGGGAACTTGCTTCTTTGCGGGCATTGCTGCTGTAGGGAGCCAGGGCTTGTATGAGCTTTCGGATGGGCATGGATTGCAGCCAAACTCTTCCGGTCCCCCGCAAGGTGGCAAGAAAGATTCCTTCACCGCCGAAGATCATCGATTTTAAGCTGCCCGTCGTTTCGACATCAAAATCAATTTGAGATTCGAAAGCCACAACGCAACCGGTATCGACACGCAGGGTTTCGTTGTTAAGCGTACGCTCAATGACCGTCCCACCGGCGTGCACAAAAGCTTTTCCATCACCTTGCAGTTTTTCAAGAATAAATCCTTCTCCGCCAACCAGGCCGGCGCCGATTTTTCGATTAAAGACAATGGAGAGTTTTGTGCCGTAAGCGGCACAAAGAAATCCGTCTTTTTGCACCACCAGCTCATTTCCAGGACTTTGGGCCAGGTCGACAGCAATGACCGTTCCAGGATAGGGCGCCGAAAATCCCACCTTTGCTTTCTTGTTTCCGCGATTCGTAAAATGCGTCATGAACAGCGATTCGCCGGTGAGTACCCGGCTTCCGGCCGAAAGGAGCTTATCAAAAAGACCCTGGCTGGGATTGGATCCATCGCCCATTTTTGTCTCAAACAAAATTCCGTCCTCCATGTAAAGCATAGCACCGGCTTCGGCAATTACCGTTTCGGCCGGATCAAGTTCCACTTCGACAATTTGGATACTTTCTCCAATAATCCGGTAATCAATTTCATGGGATCGGTTCATCGTTGGAATCAGTTTTAGTTACCCTAACGTAGAAAATAGAAATTGGATAGGGGATGGTATGCCTACTTTTTCTTCTTTTTCTTTCCCTTTTTCAGATCCTCGTAGTCGTCTCGCTCAGCGAGCTTCTTATCGTCTACATTTTTATCAAGAAATTCATTGAGTTTTTCGATCCTCATATTGGACTTGAGTTCACCGAACTGGTCGATAGAGACTTCAAATCCATCCAATTCTTTGTGGACTCGCGGTTTGCCTTGCTTTTTGCTGGGTTCGTGTTCTTTCTTTTTCATCATGGCTCTATTTTTACGGTCAGTGTTCTCAATGCATAATCAATCCGTTTCACTACTTCTTGTTTCCCTATGATCTCCATGGTCATCATCAAATCCGGACCGGAAGCTCCTCCGGTCAGGACGACCCGAAGTGCCTGCATTATTTTGCCCGTGGCAATGCTTAAGCCGCTGGTTGCTTTTTCCAGCGCGGCTTTCGCTTCTTCTGCCGTCAAAACCGGCAACCTGTCCATTTCCACACGAAACGCCTGCAATACTTTAACCGCATCCTCATTCCATTTCTTAGCCACGATCTGTTCATCAAATGAAACCGGTGCCTCGAAAAAGAATTTGCCTAGTTTCCAGAAATCATCAGGAAAGGTAACCCGGTCTTTCATCACCGAGCATATTTTTATTGCCTTTTCTTTGCTACAATCGATTTTTTCCTTTTTGAGCGACTCCAGCAAGTAGCCCGATAGGTCTTCGTCGGATTTGGCCTTTAGATATTGTTGATTGAACCACTGCGCTTTGTGAATATCGAACTTGGCACCCGCTTTTCCAATTCGATCAATCGTAAAAGCCGCGGTAAGTTCGTCCATCGAAAAGATTTCTTGTTCTGTACCGGGGTTCCATCCGAGGAAGGCCAGAAAGTTAATTAACGCTTCCGGCAGGTAGCCTTTTTCCCGGTATCCTTCGGACAATTCTGCAGTCTGTGGGTCGGTCCAATGTCCAATTCAACGGAAAAATAGGGAAACCCATCTTATCGGCATCCCGCTTGCTGAGTTTACCGTCCCCCGTTGGTTTCAACAATAAGGGCAAGTGCACAAATTCGGGCATTTCATTTTCCCATCCCAGGTATTTGTACAGCAGGATGTGGAGGGGAGCGGACGGAAGCCACTCCTCACCGCGAATGACGTGAGTGATCTTCATTAAATAATCGTCTACCACATTCGCTAAATGATACGTCGGCGTGCCGTCTGACTTCATCAGCACTTTGTCATCCAACTCGGAGGAATGTACCGTTACCGTGCCCCGGATAAGGTCCTTCACACTCACCTCTTGATCTTGAGGTACTTTAAACCGGATAACGCGTGGTGTATTGGAAATTAGCAATTCTTTGACTTCATTTTCGCCAAGGGTCAATGAATTGAGCATTTGCAACCGGGTCGTGCTACTGTATTGCTGGTGATCGGACCCCTCGGATTTTAGTCGTTCGCGCATCTTTTCCAGCTCCTGTTCCGAGTCAAATGCGTAATACGCATACCCGGAGTCCACCAACTGGCGGGCATACTGTGCATAGATCGATTTGCGCTCTGATTGCCGGTAGGGAGAAAACGGCCCACCCACACCGGGGCCTTCGTCTATTCTTATACCTGCCCATTCCAGCGCGTTGATAATGTACTCTTCCGCCCCCGGCACGTACCGGTTTTGGTCGGTATCCTCTATTCGCAAGATCATGGTACCCCGGCTCTGTCGTGCCAGTAAGTAATTGTAGAGTGCCGTGCGTAGCCCGCCGATGTGTAGCGGGCCTGTAGGGCTGGGTGCAAATCGGACGCGAACTTTCCTCATTTTGTTCTGGACAAGCAACTACAAAGGTAAAGGATGATTTAGATTTGGGGGCGTTTCTCTGGGCAATGCAGGGATTTTTTTCCCCTGCCTGCCGGCAGGCAGGCGCAGATCTCGCAGGAATTGTCAATCGGCCAATTCTATGGCCCTCATTGATGCGGGCTATCTTTTTCCTGCTTGCGCGACGGGCTTCGGCAGGAAAGTGTAGATTTCTTCTGAAGAATTGCAAAGTCCAGTTCAAGCATTTCCGCGAGATCTGCGAGACATTTTCTCCCCTATGATCCGAAGATTTCGCGCAAGGAGAGGCGAAAAGAATTTCTCTGCAAATCCAAAAGCCTTCCTACCTTTGGGGTTTTGCAAAACGAATTTCGATGACGGAAGAAAAGAGCCAGAACTTTCTCGAGGAGATTATTGATAATGATCTGAAGGCCGGTAAGTATACCTCCATTATTACGCGGTTTCCCCCTGAGCCCAATGGATATTTGCACCTGGGCCACGCGAAAAGCATCTGCTTGAACTTTGGACTCGCACTGAAGTACAATGGAAAGACCAACCTTCGTTTCGATGACACCAATCCCGTGACCGAAGAAACCGAATACGTAGACGGTATCAAGAATGACATAAAATGGCTGGGTTTTGAATGGTCGCAGGAACTGTATGCATCCGATTATTTTGAGAACCTTTACGAATTTGCCGTGACCCTTATCAAGAAAGGATTGGCTTACGTGGACGATAGTTCGAGCGAAGAGATCGCCAAACTGAAAGGTACGCCGACACAAGCGGGGACGGACGGCCCATTTCGAAGCCGGAGTGTTGAAGATAACCTGAAGTTATTTGCGGAAATGAGATCCGGTCGCTACCAGGACGGGGAAAAGGTACTTCGCGCAAAAATCGATATGGCGCACCCCAACATGCATATGCGCGATCCCCTCATGTACCGAATTAAGCAAGCCTCGCATCACCGCACCGGAAATGCCTGGTGCATCTACCCCATGTATGACTTTGCCCATGGACAATGCGATGCGATCGAAAAGATTACGCACAGCATCTGCACATTGGAGTTTATTCCTCACCGTGCGCTGTACGATTGGTTTATTCAAAACCTGTCTGTTTATCCTTCAAAACAATACGAATTTGCGCGGTTGAACCTGACCTATACGATCATGAGCAAGCGCAAACTCGTTCAGTTAGTCAATGAAGGACATGTTACGGGATGGGATGATCCACGAATGCCAACGCTCGCTGCGGCCCGAAGAAGGGGCTATACACCAGGAAGTATCCGTGAATTCTGCGATAGGATTGGCGTGGCGAAGCGCGAAAACCTGATTGACGCTGGCCTTTTGGAATTCTGCGTTCGCGAAGATCTGAATAAAATTGCCTTGCGAAAGATGGTGGTGTTCGACCCTGTTAAGGTCATTCTCACCAATTATCCGGAAGGCAACACGGAAATGCTGGAAAGTGAAAATAACACAGAAGACCCTAACGGAGGCATTCGCGAAATTCCCTTCGGTCGCGAGTTGTATATAGAACGGGAAGATTTTTCAGAGAACCCGCCAAAAAAATATTTCCGATTGGCCCCCGGTCAGATGGTGCGTCTGAAGAGCGCCTACATTATCCGGTGTGACAAGGTGATCAAAAATGAGGCCGGTCAGATCAACGAACTGCATTGCTCGTATGTACCGGAGAGCAAGAGCGGATCGGACGCCTCCGGGATCAAAGTAAAGGGCACCTTGCATTGGGTAAGTATTTCACATGCAATCCCGTTAGAAGTACGATTGTACGACAGGCTGTTCAAGGTTGAAAACGTGAGTGAGGCCGAAGGCGATTTTAAGGACTACCTTAACGACCATTCGCTCGAGGTCCTTCCGGCAGTTTATGCTGAACCGTCAATTGTTTTTCCTAGCCCCAACCGTCGGTATCAATTTATAAGGAAGGGATACTTCACACTTGACCCCGATTCGACCCCTACAAAGTTGGTTTTTAACCGCACCGTCACTCTTAATGACATGTGGGCGAAGGAAGTGAAGAAGTCTTGAGATGGACTTATGACTTGGTACCCTCAAGCCGAGATAGCAATGCACGAAATCTCGACATTGGCATCCTTCGGCAGTCGACTGACCTCTACCGTTTCGCGTGCCGGCGGCTGGACCGGAAAATGTTTGCCATAGGCTTCGTTTACGAGAGGGAAGTTGCTCATATCTTTTAGAAAAATAGTGCTCTTTACGACGTGGGAAAAATTCAGGCCGGCAGCCTTCAAGATTTCTTCCAGGTTCTTCATCACTTGATTGGTTTCTTCTGTGATGTTACCGGTGAGTAAATTGCCGGTTCCTTTTTGAAAAGCAATCTGGCCGGACAGGAATAACAGCTTGCCGGCTTGAACGGCCTGGCTATACGGACCAATGGGCTCTGGCGCACTGGCCGAATAAACAACGGTTTTTGACATAGCGATGGGTTTGTTACTTTTGATCAAATATCCGAATTTCATTTTTGCCCCTATGAATATTTTGGTGATTGGCGACGAAGACAATATTAATGAATGCCGGCTGAAGTTTGGAACGGGACACAATTATATTCATGAAAAGAGTAAGCCGTCGTCAGGAACGTCTTTGAATAAAGGTGAAGTCGTTTTTGATTTTTTGAGTGAGCCGAAGACGGACCCACTGGAGGTCTACAGAGGCATTCAGTCTCCTGTATTTATTAATACGGCAAAAATCAGTTTACTCCAACTCAACCACAAACTCAGTTCGTCGCTCGCGATCCATCAATTTGGATTCCCGGGGTTGCCCACTTTTTTGAACCGGGAGATTCTAGAGGTGAGCCTTTACAGGCCGGAGCATCGGCAAAAGTTGAATGACGTTTGCTGTCAACTGAACACTTCCTTTCAAACCGTCGAAGACCGGGTGGGCCTGGTCACTCCACGGGTGATTTGCATGATCATTAACGAGGCCTACTTCACCGTCCAGGAGGGCACGGCCAGCCGTGAGGATATTGATCTGGCGATGAAACTGGGTACGCATTATCCCTTTGGGCCATTTGAATGGTGCAGGAAAATAGGCATCCGTCATGTCTATGAATTGCTCAAGGCTGTTTATGCAGATACACAGGATGAGCGGTACAGGGTCTGTCCCTTGCTGAAAAAGGAATACCTGCAGGGGTGACGTCAGGGAGTTGAAAGAGCCATTTCTTAATATGGATCATTAACCTCACCCCCGGCCCCTCTCCGAGGCGGAGAGGGGAGAGTATCATTAGAAGCGAGAGAAAAGTATGCCGATCCTGATTATTGTAAGACACGGTCAATCAACCTGGAACCTCGAAAACCGGTTTACGGGTGATGTTGACGTTGACCTTACTCCGTTGGGTGAGGAAGAAGCCAGGAAAGCGGGACGGCTCTTAAACGGGTACCACTTTGATAAGGCCTATACCTCTGTGCTGAAAAGAGCCATTCGTTCATTGGACATTATTCTGAAAGAATCCGGTAACACTCATGTGCCTGTTACCAGGACCCCGGCACTCAACGAACGGAATTATGGAGACCTCCAGGGACTGAACAAGACAGAGACCGAAAAAAAGTATGGAGCCGGGCAAGTACTGTTGTGGAGGAGAAGCTATGACACACCTCCTCCTCACGGCGAAAGCCTCAAGAACACCTATGATCGCGTCGTTCCCTACTACACAAGAGAAATAGGGCCCGACTTAAAAGCGGGAAAGAATGTTCTGGTCGTAGCACACGGCAACAGCTTGCGGGCACTGATGATGTATCTTGAGAATATGGGTCCGGAAGAAATTGTGAACCTGAACCTGGAGACGGGCCGGCCCAGGCTGTACGAATTGGATACAACCTTGCGTGTGGCGAAGAGTCACGATATTCAATGATCTCACTCGCTTCGCAGCGAGGTTACCGGATTTTTGATTGCGGCTTTGATCGACTGATAGCTCACGGTGATCCAGGCGATGCAGAACGCCGATGCCCCCGAAATCAAAATAATCCAAAGATTGATTTGGATGCGGTACGCAAAATTCTGTAACCACCAGTTTTCCATCACGTACCAGGCAACCGGCACAGCCAAAAGGAAGGAGAAGAGGATCATTTTAGTAAAGTCTTTGGATAACAAGAACACTACGCCGCTGACCGAAGCCCCCAACACTTTTCGCACCCCAATTTCTTTTGTGCGGAGGCTCGTGACGTAAGCGGAAAGTGCAAACAAGCCGATACACGCTACGAATATTGCAAGGCCGGAAAAGACGGCAAAAAGTTTTCCGGTTTGTTGTTCCGACTTGTATTGGGTGTTGAGGTTCTCGTCGAGGAATGAAAATTTGAAAGACTGATCCGGTGCGATTTCTTTCCAGTTGGCTTCGATTGAATTGATGGCGGATGGAATTTGATGGGGCCTTACCCGCGCCAGGATATAGCCGGTGCCTGCCCCAAAGCCCTCATTGCTTTGAATGACCAACGGGGTAACCGGATTCCGCAACGAAATAAAATTAAAATCTTTTATAATTCCGGTAAGGGTGTACGTAACGGCGACATTGCCTTTGGGCGTTTGTTGCATGTTCACCAATTTTCTGCCAATCGGATCGTTCCACCCGATCAGTTTGACGGCTGCTTCGTTGAGCATGATCGACAAGGAATCATTGGTTTCTTTCGAAAACCACCTTCCTTCTTTCAGTTCCAGTCCAAGGGTTTCTCCCAAATCATCAGCAATGACCATGGATTTCGTGGTGAGGATTTCAGAGGAGCCTTCGGGCCGAAACTGAATGCCAAAGAAATCACCCTCCTGACCGGGAAGGGCGAATGAGCCTGCAGCACTTTGCATTTCAGACATACGGCTCACTTCCTCAACCAAGGTTTTTGCTTGTTGGGCTTTAAGATTAAAGCATCTCTCCACCACAAGTACTTGCTCTTTATCAAAGCCAAGCGCCTTTTCATCCATAAACTTCATCTGCTGCTGAATCACCAGGGTACCGATCAT
>WNFL01137219.1_pt3 | contig 18489 bp, 20 predicted proteins | sample 5400361 | NCBI WGS metagenome assembly WNFL01 (sample SAMN13153351, study PRJNA577476) | soil metagenome | isolation source: 40 cm soil on Douglas fir-dominated hillslope | place: USA:California | collected 2013-09-17
GACGGCAACCCGATCGAATCGAACAGCGCGAGCCATTCGCCCGTGGTCCGCTCGACGAGACGTGCGGTGAGGATGTCCACCAGTACGCCGCGATGCTTCATGCGGCCCGCGTTGGACTGGAAACGCTCGTCGCCCGCGAGGCCCGGAATCTCCAGCGCGCCGACCAGCCGCTCGTAGTTGCTCTGGTTCGCCGCGCCGATGTTGACCCAGCCGTCGCGCGTGCGAAACGCCTGATACGGCGCGCTCGTCGGATTGGCAGAGCCGGCTTTCGGCAGCACGGTGCCGTCGGCGAAATAGTTGGCGAACGCCCAGTACATCTGCTGCAGGCCCGCTTCGAACAGTGACGTGTCCACCATCTGCCCGAGGCCGGTTTTCTGCTTGCCCGCGTACGCCGCGCAGATGCCGAGCGCGGCGAGAATGCCCGCGTTGATATCGGTGACCGGCGAGCCGGCCTTGATCGGCGCCTGGCCCGGCTCGCCCGTCATGCTCATCAGCCCGCTCATGCCCTGCGCGATCAGATCGAAGCCGCCCTTGTCCGCCATCGGTCCGCTGCGGCCGAAGCCGGAAATCGCGCAGTAGATCAGGCCGGGATTGGCGGCCCTCAGCACGTCGTAGCCCATGCCGAGCTTTTCCATCGTGCCGCGCCGGTAGTTCTCGGTGACGACGTCGGCGGTCGCGAGCATCTTGCGCAGCACTTCGCGTCCGCCGTCGGTTTTCAGGTTCAGCGCGATGCCGCGCTTGTTGCGGTTGACGATCATGAACGACGCCGATTCGCCGCCCTCGAGAATCGGCGCGAAGCGGCGGCAATCGTCGCCGCCCGGGATCTTTTCGACCTTGATCACGTCCGCGCCCATGTCGGCAAGCATCATCCCGCAGATCGGACCCGACATGATGTGCGCGAGTTCGATCACCCGCATGCCGGCGAGCGGTCCCTTGCCGGTTTCGGTGGTTGTGTCTGCCATGTCAACGCCCCTTGAATTCAGGTTTGACCTTGTCGAGGAAGGCCTGATAGCCGGTGCGGAAATCTTCGGTGCCGAAGCACGCGAAGCCTTCGTCGCGCTCCGCCGCCGACAACGGCGTTGGATCCATCACGCGTTTGATGAACTGCTTGTGCCAGCGCGCGACGAGCGGCGCGCCGTCCGCGATGCGGTGCGCGGTTGCGAGCGTTTCCGCGGCGACCCGATCGTCCGGCACCACGCGCGTGACCAGACCTTTGGCAAGCGCTTCGCGTGCGTCGAAAATCCGGCCTTCGAGCAGGATCTCCAGCGCCGCGGCCGGCCCGGCGAGCCGCACGAGAGCTTCGAGTTCCGCGTGCGCCATCACGAGCCCGAGGTTCTTGATCGGCACGCCGAAGCGGCTCGACTCGCCGCAGATGCGCAGGTCGCACATCGCCGCGATTTCAAGGCCGCCGCCCACGCAGATGCCGTGAATCATCGCGACAAGCGGATGCCGGCAGTTCTTCAGCGCCTCCAGCGTGCGATGCATGATCGCGCCGTATTCGCGGGCCTGCTCGACATTGGCGCGGTCGCTGCGGAACTCGGCGATGTCGTTGCCCGGCGAGAAAGCTTTCTCGCCGGCGCCGCGCAGCACGATGCAGCGTAACGAATCGTCGGCGGAGAGCGATTCGATCGTCTCGCCGAGCGCGCGCCACAGAGGTTTCGTCATCGCATTGAGCTTCGCCGGCCTGTCGATGACGACCGTCGCGATGGAGTCCTCGCGCTCGATCAGGATGGAGGGTTCAGCCACGTCGTCTCCTTGAAAATGCCTGGCTTACGCGCGCCTGCGGAACCGCTGCAGGCGCGTGGCCGCGATCACACGAACTTGCGCGCTTCCTTCCCACTGGCGTCGTCCACCGTGGCGCCGAGCACGCGGTCCGGCCGCATCGTGAACGACAGTATGATGCCGGCCGCCATCAGCGCCATCGAAACGATGAACGGCAGGTTCCAGTTGCCGGTGCGGTCGATCAGCCAGCCGCCGACCACCGGGCTGATGATCGCCGCGAGCGCCGAACCCGAGTTCATGATGCCGCTCGCCGTGCCCGCGTGTTTCGGCGCGATGTCCATCGGCACGGCCCACATCGGCCCGATCGTCATTTCGTTGAAGAAGAATCCGCCGCTCAGGCACAGCGCGGCCATCGTGATCGAGATATCGGACACCAGCATGATCGGCGCGAGCGACAGCAGCGTCAGCAGCATGCAGATGCCCACCATCACGTTGCGCGCCATCCGCACGATGCCGCTGCGGCGCAGGATGCGGTCGGTAACAGAACCGCCGATCCAGTCGCCGAGCACGCCGGCGAAGAACACGCCCGACGCGAACAGCGCCGACTTGCCCAGCTGCATGTGATAGTTGTGCAGGAAGTACTGCGGAATCCAGCCGAGGAACAGCCACAGCACCCAGCCATAGCAGAAGTACACAGCCGTGACCGGGGCCATCCGTCCGAGCAGCGCGCGCCACGGCACCGGCAGCCGTTCCTTGATGCCCGAATACGTCGACAGCGTCGCGCATTCGGTGTCGGTGATGCGCGGATGTTCACGCGGATTGTCGCGGAAGTACCAGATCCAGATCACCGCCCACAGGAAGCTCACGATCCCCGTGATGATGAACGCGCCGCGCCAGCTCGTCGCGACCATCAGCCAGACGATCAGCGGCGGCGCGACCGCATTGCCGATCCGCGATGCCGCGTGCGTCGTGCCCTGCGCGAAGCCGCGCCGGTCGGCGGGCATCCAGTTGGACATCGCGCGCGTGGCGGTCGGGAACGTCGCGCCTTCGCCGAGCCCGAGCAGCAGACGCGCGATGATCAGCGAAACGAAGCCGCCCGCGAGGCCGGTCATGACCGTAGCGCCTGCCCAGATGACCGCGCACACGGTAAGCGTGCGGCGCGGCCCGAAACGGTCGCCGACCCAGCCGCCGATGATCTGGAAGATCAGGTACGGATAGGCGAAGGCGGAAAACACAAAACCGATCTGCGTGTGCGACAGGTTCAGTTCCGCGCCGAACTGGCTGGCGGCGGTACTGACATTGACGCGGTCGACATAGGTGATGAAATACATCGCGCATAGCAGCAATAGAACGCGCGTCGTGGCTCGACGGAACATCGTCGTCTCCTTGAGTAGTGACGGGCTTCGTCAGCGCGCGTGCACGCGCCAGAAGCGGGCTGCATCCGGAACTTCGATAAGGCTGCGTTACGAACTGTGATTCACTGCATCGTGTGTGCGATGCAGCGGGTCCTGGGCTTGCGCGGTCGTGTCATGGCGTGTCTCCTGTGTCTCGTGTACGCGGATCGTCTTGATCCGCTGTCTTGTCGAACTGTTATCGGTCAGTCTTCCCGTAGCGCGGCGGCGAGCACCTGCGCTACATGCAATGCCCCCGTATGCGCACCGTCCGCGATCTGACGGCAACTGGTGCCGTCCGCGACGATCACCGCGTCCGCGTTGTGTACTGCGTTGCGCACGGCCGGCAACAGCGACAGCTCCGCCATGGCCTTCGACGCTTCGAAGTGCTCGGCTTCATAGCCGAAGCTGCCTGCCATCCCGCAGCACGACGATTCGACCGCCGACACCTGCAGCTGCGGAATCCAGCCGAGCACGGTCTGCACCGGACGGAACGCGTCGAAAGCCTTTTGATGGCAATGGCCGTGCACGAGCGCCTTCGGTTTATCCAGTGGTTTGAGCGGAAGATGCAGACGTCCCGCCTCTTTTTCACGCACCAGAAATTCTTCGAACAGATACGATGCCTTCGACAGGCGCACCGCTTCGTCGCCGTAGCCATAGCCGAGAAACTCGTCGCGCAGCGACAGCAGGCACGACGGCTCGAGTCCGACAATCGGCACGTCCCGCTCCACGTACGGCAGCAACGTATCGAGCGTGCGGCGTGCTTCGGCCTTCGCTTCGTTCACGAGGCCCGCGGACAGAAACGTACGGCCGCAGCACAACGGACGTTCGTTGGGTTTCAGGTTGAAGTGCACCGTATAGCCGGCCGCTTCGAGCACGCGCCGCGCGGCGCGCGCATTCTCAGGTTCGATGTAGTTATTGAAGGTATCGACAAACAGCAGCACTTCTTTAGTGTCGACGACGGACGAAGCGGGTTGTGCGGGTTGCGCCGCCGTCGAAAGAAACGATCGCGTGAAGCGGGGGAACGAGCGCTCCGCAGCTAAACCCAGCCGGTTCTTGAGCCATTTCGCAACGCCCGGCATGCTTTCGATCGAGCCGAACAGCGACGGCATGCGGCTCGCATAAGGCGCGTAACGCGGCAGGAATGCAACCAGCCGCTCGCGCAGACGCGTGCCGTGGCGCGCATTCCATGCGGCGCGCGCTTCGATCTTGATGCGCGCCATGTCGACACCCGTCGGGCAATCGCGCTTGCAGCCCTTGCAGGAGACGCACAGATCGAGCACGTCCTTCACGTCCTGGCTTGCGAGACCGTCTTCGCCGAGCTGGCCTGACAGCGCGAGCCGCAGCGTATTCGCGCGGCCGCGCGTGACGTGCTGCTCATCCTTCGTGATGCGATAGCTCGGGCACATCGTGCCGGCGTCGAACTTGCGGCAATGGCCGTTGTTGTTGCACATCTCGACGGCCTTCGCGAGGCCGCCGCTGTGATCGTCGCCGGAACCGGCCGTGCCTTCGGCGCCCGTCAGCGGGTCACGTGTGACGTTCCATTGCGACCAGTCGAGCTGCGGCTTCAGTTCGCGCTCGCGGTACGTCGGCGGGAAGCGGAAGTTGGTTGCGTCATCCATCTTCGGCGGATTGACGATGCGGTCCGGGCTCATGCGATTGTCCGGATCGAACAGCGCCTTGATCTCGCGGAATGCTTCGTTGATACGCGGGCCGTACTGCCACGCCACCCATTCGCCGCGGCACAAACCGTCGCCGTGTTCGCCCGAGTACGCGCCCTTGTATTCGCACACCATCGCTGCCGCTTCTTCCGCGATCGCGCGCATTTTCTGTGCGCCGTCGCGGCGCATGTCGAGAATCGGGCGCACGTGCAGCGTGCCGACGCTCGCGTGCGCGTACCAGGTGCCTTCGGTGCCGTGCTTATGAAAGACTTCGGTGAGACGGCCCGTGTACGCGGCGAGATGTTCGAGCGGCACCGCGCAGTCTTCGATGAACGACACCGGCTTGCCGTCGCCCTTCATGCTCATCATGATGTTGAGGCCGGCCTTGCGCACTTCCCACAGTGCCTTTTGCTGCGCGGCATCGGGCATTTCAACCACCGAGCCAGGCAAGCCGAGATCGCTCATCAACTCGACCAGTCGCGCGAGCTTTGCGAGCTGCGTGTCCTTGTCTTCGCCGGCGAATTCGACGAGCAGTACGGCCTGCGGCTCGCCGACCAGCGCCTGTTCAATCACCGGCCTGAACGCGGGATTCGACATCGACAGATCGATCATCGTGCGGTCGACCAGTTCGACCGCAACAGGGCCGAGCTTGACGATGTGCTGCGTCATGTCCATCGCGTCGCGGAACGTCGGGAAGTTCACGACGCCGAGCGTCTTGTGCGCCGGCAGCGGCGACAGTTTCAGCACCAGTTGCCGGCTGAACGCGAGCGTGCCTTCCGAGCCGACCAGCAGGTTCGCGAAATTCGGCTCGCCGTGCGCGCTGAACGCGAGCGGGCTCTGGCAATCGAACAGATCGAGGTTGTAGCCCGCGACGCGCCTCAGCACTTTCGGCACGCGTTCGCGGATTTCATCACGTTCACGCAATGCAATCTGCCGCACGCTATCGACCAGCGCACGCGTGCGCGCATCGCCCGGCATCTTCGACAACGCCGCGAACGTCGCTTGATGACCGTCGGCGAGCACCGCGTCGATCGCATCGACGTTGTGCACCATGATCCCGTATTCCATCGAGCGCGAGCCGCACGAGTTGTTGCCGGCCATCCCGCCGATCGTGCATTGCGCGCTGGTCGATACGTCGACCGGAAACCACAGGCCGTGCGGCTTCAGCCACGCGTTCAGATGATCGAGCACGACGCCCGGCTCGACCGTCACCGTGCGCGCTTCGGCATCGAAGTGCACGATGTTGTTCAGCCACTTGCTCGTATCGATCACGAGCGCTTCGCCGACCGTCTGCCCGCACTGGCTCGTCCCCGCGCCGCGCGCGAGCACGGGCACCTTGCTGTCGCGCGCGATCTCCAGCGCGAGCAGCAGGTCCGCCTGATCCTTCGGCACCACCACGCCGAGCGGCATGATCTGGTAGATCGATGCATCGGTTGCGTAACGTCCGCGCGCGGCTCGCTCGAACAGCACGTCGCCCTTCAGTTCGCTGCGCAGCCGCGCGGCCAGCGGCGTGAGCGCCGCGCGCGCCGAGGCGGGCATCAGATGGATCGGCTTTACGAAAAGGTCAACTGCACGGGCGGCAAGCCGTCGATGGTGCCTTTCGCGATACCGGTTCCTTCGGGGAAATACATCCCTGTGTACGAACCGCAGGTCAGCACCGTGCCGCGCTCGAGCGTCAGGCCGCGCGACACGCAGTGATTGACGAGCCATCCGAGCAGCCGGCGCGGATCGCCGGCGGGATTGGCCGGCTTGCCTTCGAACGCACCGGCGCCATCGAACGCAAAGCGCATCGACGGTTCGACAAACGGAAAGTCGCGCTCGTAGCGCACGCCTTCGCCGACGATCAGCGCGCCGTGATTCAGCAGATCGGCGAGCTGCCACAGCTTGTCGACGTCGGGCCATGCGCGGTAGCGGCTCGCGACCACTTCGATCGCGGCATGCACGGTGTCGATCGAATCGAGCACGGCTTCATCGCTGTGATGACCGCTGTTCGCATCGAAGCGGCGTCCGAGCACGAACGCGATTTCGAGTTCGAGGCCGGGTTTGAGATACGCATCGCGCGGCAGCGTGGCGCTGACGCGATGCATGTCGCCGGCAGGCAGCGGCGCGCACTGGATCGGGCCGCCCGTCGGCGATTTCGCGCCGACCTTCCAGCCGCCGATCGCTGCCCGCATCAAACGCAGCGTGGCGTGCTGGGCGTCGTACGCTTCTTCCACGTTCGACGGTTGCAGGTCGGACGGCAATGTGTCGAGCGCGACGTTGCGTGCGCGGGCGTCGGTGAGAAGACGCGCGAGATCGTCAGTGGATTGGGTGACAGGTAGCGACGACATCAGGCGGCCACCTTCAGTGAAGGCTTCGCGACGTGACTCGTCAGATAATCCATCGCCGCCGATACGCCGCTTCCCTTCAACGTGACGCCAGCCAGTTTCAGGCCCATTTCGCAACCGGACAGCGCGGCCATCAGCGTGAGATCGTTGCAGTCGCCGAGATGGCCGATGCGGAACATGCGCCCTTTCAGCTTGCCGAGACCGGTGCCGAGCGACATGTCGAAGTGTTCGTAGATGATCTTGCGCACCGCATCGGCATCGACGCCTTCGGGCATCATCACGCCGGTGAGCACCGGCGAATAGACGGCCGGGTCCGTGCATTGAATCTCGAGCCCCCAGGCGTTCACCGCCGCGCGGCACGCCGCAGCAAGCCGCTGGTGACGCGCGAAGACCTTGTCGAGCCCTTCTTCGAGGATCATGTCCAGCGCTTCGGACAGCCCGTACAGCAGGTTCGTGCTCGGCGTGTACGGCCAGTAGCCCTGCCTGTTCATCTCGATGATTTCGGTCCAGCCCCAGAACGCGCGCGGCAGCTTCGCGCTTTCGCTCGCCTTGATCGCCTTCTGCGACACCGCGTTGAAGCTGATGCCCGGCGGCAGCATGAGGCCCTTCTGCGAGCCCGACACGGTGACGTCGACGCCGCATTCGTCGTGCCGGTAGTCGGCCGACGCGAGACCCGAAATCGTATCGACGAGCAGCAGCGCCGGATGGCCCGCCGCATCGATCGCGCGGCGCACCGCGGCGATATCCGACGTGACGCCCGTCGACGTCTCGTTGTGCACGACGCAGACCGCCTTGATCGCGTGGCCGGTATCGGCGCGCAGACGCGCCTCGATCATGTCCGGCTGCACGCCGCGTCGCCATCCTTCGATGCCCGGCAGACCAAGAAACTCAGGCTTGAGGCCGAGGCTCTCGGCCATCTTTTTCCACAGCGTCGCGAAGTGGCCGGTCTCGTACATCAGCACCGTGTCGCCCGGGCTCAGCGTGTTGCACAGCGCCGCTTCCCACGCGCCCGTGCCCGACGCCGGATAGATCACGACCGGCTGCGCGGTCTTGAAGATCTTCTTGATGCCGTCGAGCACCTTCAGCCCCAGCACCCCGAATTCCGGGCCGCGATGATCGATGGTGGGATAGCTCATCGCACGCAGGATGCGGTCCGGAACCGGGCTCGGTCCGGGAATCTGAAGGAAGTGGCGTCCGGCGGGATGAAAGTCGAGTTTGAGCATGTGCGGTCCTCGTTTGGAATTTTGCATGCAAAATACTGTAGCGCACTGATCCGTTCACGCAAAGCGATAAATGGCCGTTTAATCCAGGGGAATTCCCGTACAGGGGGCCGGTCGGCCGCGCGTGCGTTAAAATTGCGGCAAAACAGAGTTTCGAGGTATTGAATGCAAAATGCGGACATTCCGGACGAGCATGTTGCGCCGCTCCTGCCGAAAGTCGAGCGGCAGCGCCTGCACGACACCGTGGTCGACCATCTGCGCAACTTCATCGTCGAGGGCCTGCTCGCGCCCGGCGTGAAGCTCAACGAGCGCAAGCTGTGCGAGACGCTGGGCATTTCGCGCACGCCGCTGCGCGAGGCGCTGAAGGTACTGGCGGCCGAAGGTCTGATCGACATTTCGCCGAACAAGGGCGCGTCGGTTTCGCAGATGAGCGAAGCCGAAATCCGCGAGATGTTCGAACTGATGAGCGGGCTGGAAGCGTTTTCGGGCGAACTCGCGTGCGAGCGCATTACGCCGGCCGAAATCGCCGGCATCAAGGCGCTGCATTACGCGATGCTCGCGTGCCGCGCGCAGAACGATCTGTCCGGCTACTACGCGCGCAATCAGGCGATCCACGACCGGATCAACGAAGCGGCGCGCAACACCGCGCTGCGGCAGACGTACATTTCGATCAACCGGCGCCTGCAGGCGCTGCGTTTCCGCTCGAATTTCCAGACGCCCAAGTGGGACCGCGCGATCCGCGACCATGAGGAAATGATCCAGGCGCTGGAAACGCGCGACGGCAAACGCATGGCGGCCATTCTGCGTGCGCATCTGCTGTCGAAGCGCGATGCCGTGCTGGCCGAGCGGACCATGACGACCGTCGGCGCGCGACCTGTGGATAGCGCTTCGACGGAAGTCTGATCGTCGGCTTCGGATCGATTGCCCGACGCCTTCGCTGTTCAGCTCACATCGACGACGACTTTCCCCTGCGCGGTGCCGTTCGTCACAACCTCATAAGCTGCCTCCGCCGAAGCGAGATCGAACCGGCGCGGATCGACGCGCGGTGTGAGCTTGCCGTCTTCGGCGAGGCGCGTCGCCTCGCGCAGCATCTCGCCATGATGCGCGCGATGTTGGCCGGTGAGCAGCGGATAGAGCGTGAACACGCCCGAATAGGTCGCTTCACGGAACGACAGTGGCGCGAGCGCGTGCGTGCCCCAGCCGAGCGCGCTCACCACATGACCGAAGTGCTTGACCGCCGCGAACGATGCGTCGAGCGTCGCGCCGCCAACGGTATCGACGACGAGATCGAAGCCCTCTCCACGCGTGCATGCCTCGACGTACTGCTCCACGGTTTGCACGCGGTAGTCGATCGGCGTGGCGCCGAAACGCGCGACGATGTCCTGATCACGCGCGCTCGCGCTCGCCGCAACCGTGGCGCCGAGCGAGCGCGCCAGCTGCACCGAAATATGTCCGACGCCGCCCGCGCCGCCCTGCACGAGCACCGTCTGCCCGGCCTGCAGATGCGCACGATCGACGATGCCTGAATATGACGTGATAAAGGCGAGCGGCAACGCGGCGGCTTCGCGCATCGACAGATTCGACGGCTTCAATGCGAGCAGGCTCGCATCGACGGCCGCGTACTGCGCGAGCGAACCCTGGATGCCGCCGACGCCGCCGGTCATTCCATACACTTCGTCGCCTGCCTTGAAGGCGGTCACGCCGGGCCCGACTGCTTCGACCACACCCGCCAGATCGATACCCAGCACCAGCGGCAACGGATGCTTCGCATGCGCGGCGCTGCCGGCGCGGATTTTCGTGTCGAGTGGGTTCAGCCCGCTTGCCGCGACGCGCACCAGCACCTGGCCTGGCGACAGCTCGGGCCGCGACAGTTCGGTGAGTTCGAGCGGACCGTTGTACCGGCTCAGAACGAGCGCCTGCATGGACATGATGTTTTCCTTTCCTGTGGATGAGTGGATTTGAACGGATCGATGGGTTCATAATCGACCATGCAGAACGGCATGTACATCAACGTTATTGCACTCCCTCCAAACAAAAATGAATGACAAGGACATGGACTGGGGCGACGTCCGGATTTTTCTGGCGATCGCCCGGCGCGGCACGCTGGGCGCAGCGGCGCGGCTCGTCGGGCAGACGCAGCCGACCATGGGCCGGCGGCTGCGCGCGCTCGAAGAAGCGGTCGGCCACGCGCTCTTTCAGCGTACAAGCGACGGTTTCGTGCTGACGGACGAAGGTACGGCCGTGCTGGCCTACGCCGAACGGATGGAGGAAGAAGCGCTCGGCTTCACGCGCGCGCTCGCCGGCACGGACACGCAGCTGACGGGCCTGTTGCGCGTGTCGTCGTCGGACTGGTTCGGCATTCATGTGCTCACGCCACTGTTCGCACGGTTTCTGGCGAAGCATCGCGGCGTGTCGATAGAACTCGTCACGGATTCACGCCGCTATAACCTCGCGCCGCCGATGAACCCGGCGTCATTCAGCGCAAGCTGATGCACATGGGCTACGCGCTGTACGGGCCGATCGATCTCGTGGCGCCGCGCGCCGGCGATGGCGAAGGCCACACGCTGATCAGCATGGACAGCGCGTTCGACACGTTGCCCGATGTCGCGTGGGTGAAGCGGATGCTGCCGAACGCGCGTATTGCATTCAGCAGCAACAACCCGCGGCGCGCAGGCGCGCATGTGCGCGGAAGGTGGTGGCTTCGCAGTGCTGCCGTGTCCGCTCGGCGATGCGACGCCGGGCTTGCGGCGCATCGATCTCGGCGAAGCGCCGCCCGGCCGCGATGTGTGGTTCGGCTATCACCGCGACTTGCGGCGACTCGCGCGGCTGCGTGCGCTGCTCGACATGACGATCGAGGGGCTGGCAAACGTGTAGGGGCAGCCTGCGTCGAAAAACCGGATATTCGTTATATTGAACGCTGTCCTGTTACTTCCATCCCGACACCGGAGCAACGATGGCAGCACGAACCCCTTACACACCGGATGCGCCGACGCGCGTCCAGGTCGACGCCTTCGCTGGCATCACGGTCCTGGAATTCGGCACCAACTGGTGCGGTTACTGCCAGGGCGCACAGTCTGCGATCGGGCACGCGCTCGATAAACACCCCGACATACGGCATCTGAAAGTCGAAGACGGCCCTGGCCGGCCGCTCGGGCGCTCGTTCAAGATCAAGCTGTGGCCGACGCTGATCTTTCTGCGCGACGGCAATGAGGTCGCGCGCGTCGTGAGGCCGAACGACGCGAAGGCTGTCGATGAGGGTTTTGCGGCGCTGGTGTAAGCCGCTCACGACTCGTCGTCGCCGAGCCGCACAATCGGTGTGCGGCTCAATTCATTGTTCGTTTCGACGAGCAGCAGCAGATGGCTGAGAAACTGCGCGCGCGCTTTCGGCGGCAACGCGGCAATGGTGCGCTCATGGGCGCGCGCGACGCGCGTCTCCAGCCTCGCGAGCAATGCATGCCCCACTTCGGTCAGTTCGGCGACTTTCTTGCGCCGGTCGCTGCGCGACACCCGGCGTTGCACGAAGCGCCGCTGCACAAGCCGCGTGATGACGTCGGCGATATTCGCGCGATCCAGACCGACGGCGCGCGATAACGCGATCTGCTCCGACGGCCCCATCTGCTCAAGCGCGGTGAGGATGCTGTACTGCACCGGCGTGATGCCCTCGGGCGCGCACTCTTCCATGAAAAGCGCGACGTGAATCTGGTGCAGGCGGCGGATCAGAAAACCGGGCCGCTGTTCCAGCGCCGTATCGCGCCACTCCTGCGCGGGCGCAACGGCGGTGTCATCGACGGATGGCTTGGTCGACATGGCGTCCATAAGAAAGGGATTTTTGTTCGATCCGGCGCCCGGACAGATTCCTGAATACCGGCCCGGCGCGCGGTCGAACGGCGATATCGTCAGCATACATTGTATTTCGGCCGGCCTGCCGGTTTTCACGTTGTCGACGGAGATTGCCGGCGGCCACGCGTCAGATGCAAGCGGGTCCGCCGTATCCACCTGACGACGCGCTCCGGTGCGCGAATGCACGTTTCGAAGGCTTTCTGAACTTCCGTGGTGCACCACACTTATCGTCTGCCTGAACAGGCGGCACGCTGCCTTACTGTTTGCAACCCCTCCCGATAAACGGCCCGCCTGGCACACCCTTTGCATAAGTTTTTTGCGAATCGTCAGTATCCAGACGAATTTCCCGACTACTCAATACCGGCCATCAATTGACCGCACACCATCCGGCCTGTCCGGCTTCGTTGCGGTCCCAACGCAGGAAGGGGGCTTTATGTCAGTTCTTCTCACACGCAGTGAAGTGCGGCAGTCGAAGATGCACACCGTCAGGACCATCCTTCGCGTTTCCGTTCTGACACTGATCGCGGCGGCGAGCCTGTGCAGGACCGCGAGCGCGGCGACGACGGAAGAAATCAAGTCGCGCGGCTACCTGAGTGTGGCAACGGAAGACGACTACACGCCATTCGAATTCGTGAGCGATGGGGTATCGACCGGATACGACAATGAACTGCTCGCGCTCGTGCGCAAGAAGATCGGCGTCGAGGTGAAGCAGCAGGTGATGCCGTGGGCCGGCATCCTGCCAGGTGTCACCACCGGCAAATACGACATGGCGCTGACAGCCGTCCTCGTCACGGACGAGCGCAAGAAGACCTTCGACTTCGCGTCGCCGACCTGCGAGTCGATCACGTTCTATGCGACCAAGAAAGGCTCGTCGATCAAAAGCGCTGACGACCTGGTCGGCAAGATCGTCGGTGCGGAAACCGGCAGCGCGATGCTGACCGATCTGAAGACCTTCAACGAAGAACTGAAGAAGAAGCATGGCGGCGCCGGCATCAAGCAGATCATCGAATATCAGTCGTATCCGGAGGCCTATCAGGATCTGGGCGTCGGCCGCGTCGACGCGGTCGCCAACACGCAGATCAGCCTGAACTCGCTGGTGAAGACGCGTCCGGACACCTTCGTGGTGGGTCAGGCGATCGGCAAGCCGACCTACATTGCGTGGGCCGTGAAAAAGGGCAACACCGACGTGCTCAAGATGGTGGACAGCATCCTGCTCGAACTGCGCAAGAACGGCCAGATGTACGCGCTGCAGCAGAAGTGGCTTGGCGCAAGCTACAAAGACATGCCGCAATCGGTCAACTGATGCCCTTCGAAGAAGCACTCGCTGATGAACGCCTTTGACTACTGGAGTATCGTTCAGGGCGCGCTGGCGACCATCATCCTCTCGGTCGCCAGCATCGTGCTCGGCGTACCGCTGGGACTGGGTCTCGCGCTGATCCGCTGGTCGCGCGTGCCCTTTCTGAACCGGCTGGTGATCGGCTACGTGAGCCTGATCCGCTCGTGTCCGGCGGTGACGCTTACGTTGCTGATCTTCTTCGCGCTGCCCCAGTTCGGCATTTCGCTGGAACGATCAGCACCGCGGCGTTCAACTGCGAGATCTGGCGCGCGTCGTTGATGAATTTTCCGCGCGATCAATACGACGCCGCACTGTCGTTCGCGATGCCGCGCGGCCTGCGCTTCCGGCGCATCGTGCTGCCGCAGATCTGGCGCGCGAGCCTGCCCGGCCTCGTCAACGAAATGACGCTGCAGATCAAGTCGACGCCGGCCGTCGCCGTGATCGGCATCGTCGAGATCACGCGCGCCGCGTTGCGCGTCGGCGCGCGAACCTACGATCCGCTGCCGCCGTTCATCTTTGCGCTGGTGCTGTATGGTTTGATCGTGTTCGTGCTGATCAGGGCGCAGCGTGTGATCGAACGTCGTCAACCGGTCGAGGGGCGCGCCTGATGGACCATTTCCTGATCGTCTGGCAGCAACGCGCCGATGTCCTCACGGGTCTGCTCGACACACTCGGACTGCTCGCGGTGTCGGCGGTCGCGTCGCTGCTGTTCGGCGTGCTGCTCACACCCGCGTTGATGTCGCGGCGCAAGGCCATCGCGCGCCTCGCGACGCTCTATGTCGATGCGATGCGCTGTGCGCCGTTCCTGCTGTTCGTCTACCTGATCTACTTCGGTCTGCCGTCGGCGGGCATCCGTCTCAGCAACTGGTGGGCCGGTGCGATCGCGCTGATCTTCTACAACACGGCGTACATGGCCGAGCTGCTGCGCGGCGCGTGGGTCGGCTTGCCGGCGCCGATGATCGAGGCGGGCAAGGCATACGGCTTCAGCGGCTTCAACCTGCTTCGCCGCATCATTCTTCCACCGGTGTTCACGAACGCAATGCCGATGATCGGCAACCAGCTCGTGCAGATCGTCAAGGACAGCGCGTTCCTGACGGTGATCGCGGTCAGCGAGCTGACCCACCAGATGAACGGCATCCAGGCCACCTATTTCATCCCGTTCGCCGCGTTCCTTACCGCTGTGGTGCTTTACTGGGCCATCTGTCTGGTGATCGAAGGCGGCAGCGGCTTACTGTCGAGATTCGCCGAGGAACGCAGAGCATGAACCTTTCGAACGACGCGCCGCCCGTGCTGATGCGCGCACCCGACGCCGGCGGCTCGCTTTCCGGAGCAACGCAGCCGGCGGAAACCGTGCTGCAACTCAACGGCATTTCCAAATCGTTCGGCGACAACAAGGTCCTGCGCGACGTATCGCTGAAAGTGCTCAAGGGCGAGACGGTGTGTCTGCTCGGCCCTTCCGGCTGCGGCAAGTCCACGCTGCTTCGCTGCATCAACTGGCTCGAGGTTCCGGATGCCGGCACCGTGCATGTGTCGAACATGCGCATGGGTGTGCGGGATGGCTCGGCGCTCAAGATGACCGATTCGGAACTGGCGCGTTCACGCGCGCGCATCGGCATGGTGTTTCAGCACTTCGCGTTGTGGCCGCATCTGAGCGTGCTGCAGAACGTGATGGAAGCGCCCGTTCATGTGCTGAAGCGTCCGCGCGACGAAGTCCGTCGCGAAGCCGAACGGCTGCTCGAACGCGTAGGGCTTGCGGACAAGAAGGATGCGTTTCCGTCGAGGCTTTCGGGTGGACAGAAGCAACGCGTGGGTATCGCGCGTGCGCTCGCGATGAAGCCCGACATTCTGCTCTTCGACGAACCGACCAGTGCGCTCGATCCGATGCTCGTTGGTGAAGTCCTGAGCGTGATGCGTTCGCTCGCGAGCGAAGGCGCGACGATGGTGATCGTCACGCACGAGATGGAGTTCGCGCGTCAGGTCGCGAGCCGCGTGGTGTTCATGGACGCGGGCGAAGTGATCGAAACGGGTCATCCGGAAGAGTTCTTCAGTGCGCCGAAAACGCCTCGTGCACGACAGTTCCTCGCGCGCTTTCGTTCGCCGGCTTCGTCGCAGCTTATGTGAAAAGAATCGCGTCATGCCGCGAATGTTCCGCTGCATGACGCGCTTTGGCCTTAGCTCAAGCCCGGGTTTGCCAAACCCGGTCCCGATCTGCAGCCGGACTACTGCGGCTGCACCATATCCGCGGCCTGCCTGACCTCCCCGTCCTTGTATTGCCCCCACGCCTGCGACAGTTCGTTCATCGAGCGCGGATCGCAATCGTGCGTGGGCAGCGTGTCCGGATCCCAATGACCGAAGTCGTCGACGCCACGCACCAGCGTCGCACGACGTCGACCGGTCGTCGATTGCGCATGCGTCGGCACATAGAAAAACGCGAAGCCGATGCGGCGATCGTCGGAACGGTTGGGCAGCGAGCTGTGCGCGGTGCGTTCGTGATGCATCGAAAACTGACCCGGTTCGAGCGGCATCTCGACGGCAAGATTGTCGTCGATGCCGACGAGCGTCTGGCCCTTCGCGAGCATGTTGTCCTTTGCGTAGGTCTCCTCGTGCTTGAGGTCGGGCCCGATGTGCGAGCCGGGCAGCACGCGCAACACGCCGTTCACGGAGTTCGCCGGCGTCAGCGCCACCCACACGGTCACCTCCTCGTGCGGCGTGAGCCCGAAGTAGGTCGAATCCTGATGCCACGAAACGTAGCGCGGATCGCGCATGATGTCCGGGGCGATCAGATCCTCGACCGCATCGAGAATCGCCGGGTGACGCGCCAGATCGACAATGGCCGGCAACGCGAGATGCCCCTTGATCTTGAGGGTCCTGTTGACGTCCTGGCCGGAAGCGGCCTCATAGTCTTCGATGATGCGGCGGTAACCGGCCGCCTCCTGCGCATCGATCGCGCGAAGCGGATACACGTAGCCATGCTGCCGGAAGTATTCGACCTGGGCGTCGGTAAGATGCTTCGTCATCGGATTTCCTCGATTGAGTCGTTCAAGAAACATGGCATCGCCCAGGTTCCCGGGAACATGCCGGTTAAATGGCAAGCAATGCGCATCGCCGTGAGCACTGTGTCATCCCTCGCTTTCCAGCACCGCGTGCATCGCGCGCGCAACCGACAGCACGCCTTCGTCGTCGCCTCGCGCACCGATGATCGATACGCCGAGCGGCGCGCCTTCGAACGTCGTCCACGGCATGCTGACCTGCGGCAATCCCGCGAGGCCCGCGATGCACAACATCTGCTGCGAGCGCGTGCGCACTTCGTCGACGGCCTCGCGCGATGCGTCGGCTCGCGGCGCGATGCCGGGCACCGTCGGCACGATCCAGTAGACGCCCGGCTCGTCGAATGCCCGCGCCATACTGCGCACCGCGGCAATCCGCGTGCGCTGCGCCGTGCTGACGTCGGTTTGCGTGATGTTCATGCTGGCCGCGAAGCGCTGCCGCACGTCTGCGCCCAGGCTGTCGGCGTGGACGCGTGCCCAGGCGCCGTGAAGCTGCGCGATCTCCGCGGCCTGCAGCACGCGAAATGCCTGCGCCCATTCGCTGAGTGCGAGGTGCATCGAGATGAATGTGGTAGTTGAGCCGAGTGCTTCCAGCGCGAGCGCAAACCGTGTGCTTACGATGTCGTCCGTGCAGGCAAGCATGTCGCGCGGAACGTACAGCGCGGGTCGCGCGGTACTAGCGGGCACAACGCCATGCGCAAGCACTTCAAAAGCGTCGATCAGCGTTTGCACGTCGCGTGCGAACCAGCCTACCGTGTCGAAGCTGTGGGCCAGTGTGAGGCAACCATCGGCGGGAATGCGTCCGTGTGTCGGGCGCATTCCCCAGACGCCGCAATAGCTCGCGGGCAACCGGATCGAGCCGCCGCAATCGGTGCCAAGGCCAATGTCGGCGTGACCCGCCGCCACCGCAACCGCCGATCCCGACGACGAGCCGCCGGGAATGCGCGCCGGGCCCGCGGGATTGACCGGCGTGCCGTAATGCACATTGATGCCCGCGAGGCTATACGTCAGCTCGTCCGTCACGGTCTTGCCGATCCATTGCGCGCCTTGCTCAAGAAGCACGCGCACCGGCAGTGCGGTCCGTGCGGCTGGCGTCTGGGCGGCGAGCCATTCAGGATTGCCGCCGCCAGCGCGCAGTCCCTCTATGTCGAAGACGTCCTTCACGGCGAGTCGCTTGCCGGCAAGCTTCGCGCCGGCTTGAGCGATTGGCGCGGGCAACGCGCCGAAGCCATCGGCGACGAATGCGCCGTTCAATCCCGGTTGCAGCAGATCGTCGCGCATCATGCGTCCATCCAGCTGACGTGCGCGGCGACCACGCGCCATTCGCCGTCCACGCGAACCCATGTTTGCGACTGGCGCCCGATACGCGCTTCGCCACCGCGCGTGAAGGTGATATTGGCGACGGCGAAGTCCGTGCCGAACGTCGTGATCGAACGGTCGACAACGGTGCGCATCAATCCTTTGCCCGGCCGCGCGGCGCGAAACGCGCGGATCGCATCGTAGCCTTGCAGGTTCTCGGTCGCGCCGTAGCGCAGCGTGTTCGGGCTGTTCCAGAACAGAACGTCGAGCGTCTCGACGTCGTTGCTGGTCAGCGCGCGTTCATACGCGTCGGACGCGGTTTCGACGGCAGCGCGGGTCGTGGGATCGTTGATCAGCATGGTCGTGGTTCGCGTTCTGCAACTGCGCGCATAAACAGTTCGACGGGCGCGGTGTACAGGCCGCGCCCGAGCAGACCCGTGCGACCGTCCGCGCCGATCATCGCGATCGCGGCGAGCGGTGCGATCTGCTGCGCCGCGACGCGCGCGGCATCGAGCGCGCAATGCATCCGGGTGAACGCGGGATGCGTGCCGGCATAGACACGCGCCTGTTCATCGCGCCAATGTGCCGGCAACCACGCAGCGAACGCGTCGGCCGGTTCCGGTGCGAATGCGAGCGCCTGGGCGCC
>WNFL01260041.1_pt2 | contig 18487 bp, 21 predicted proteins | sample 5400361 | NCBI WGS metagenome assembly WNFL01 (sample SAMN13153351, study PRJNA577476) | soil metagenome | isolation source: 40 cm soil on Douglas fir-dominated hillslope | place: USA:California | collected 2013-09-17
AGCGCCACGCCCAAGATGTGCGCGAGATTGACGATTCCATACGCCCAGACGCCGGAATCGCGCATGGCGTGGCCCAACGCGGAGCCCTCGAACCACGCCGCAAATTGCGCCAGCGTCAAGGCCAGCGACTATTCGCGTTCAGGGTAGACGTCGAACTTCTTGGCGCCCCACTGCACCATGATCGTCTTCATCTCGAACTTGTTCTGATCACGGTTGCGGTTGCCGCGCACGGTCACGGTCTCGCCGACCGGAATTGCACCTTCTTTCAAGCCCGCTTCGTTGGTGCGGAATGGCGGCGCCAGCGTGATGTCCCAGACATGTCCGCCCGAATCGAGTTTCATGGTCGCGTGCGGTCCCGCCAACCTGACGCTCTGCACGACCTTGCCGGTCATGTCGGTCACCTGATCGACGTTGCCGCCCCAGCCATGGTGGGCGTAGGCCGGAACCGCCATGACGGCGCCGAGAGCCGCTGTGGCCGCGGTCGCGACGAGACTCTTGCGCAAAATCTGCAATGACATGTGAACCTCCGTAGGACGGTTACACTTCTTCCTTGGGCTTCTTCTTGCCCACTTCGGGCGCTGCCTTCTCATCCGTAATAAACTCGAAAGCGAGCTTATCGTTCTCGCGATCCAAGAGCACGCGGACCGTGCCGCCGTTCTTCAGCCGGCCGAAAAGGATCTCGTCAGCCAGCGGCTTCTTGATGTTCTCCTGGATCACGCGCGCAAGCGGCCGGGCGCCGAATGAATCATCGTAACCCTTTTCGCCCAGCCATCGCGTGGCTTCGGGCGTGAGATCGAAGGTCACGTCGCGGTCGATGAGCTGCGCCTCGAGCTCGAGCACGAACTTCTCCACCACCCGATCGATCGTCGAACGCGACAGCGCGGCGAAAGTGATGGTGGCATCGAGCCGATTGCGGAACTCCGGCGTGAACAGGCGCTTGATCGCCTCCTCGTCCTCGCCCTCGCGTTTGCCGCGGCCAAAGCCAATCGATTCCTTCGCCGCGTCGGAGGCGCCGGCGTTGGTGGTCATAATAAGCACCACGTTGCGGAAATCGATCTTCTTGCCGTTGTGATCCGTGAGCTTGCCGTGGTCCATCACCTGCAGGAGGATGTTGAAGAGGTCCATATGGGCCTTCTCGATCTCATCCAACAGCAGGACACAATGCGGATGCTGATCGACTCCGTCGGTCAAAAGCCCGCCCTGATCGAAACCGACATAGCCCGGCGGTGCACCGATGAGCCGCGAAACCGTGTGACGCTCCATGTATTCCGACATGTCGAAGCGCAGCAATTCGACGCCCATGACGTGGGCGAGCTGCTTGGCGACTTCGGTCTTGCCCACGCCCGTCGGACCCGAGAAGAGATAACAGCCGATCGGCTTTTCGGGCTGACGCAAGCCGGCCCGCGCGAGCTTGATCGCGGAAGCGAGCGCGTGGATCGCCGAATCCTGGCCGTAGACGACGCGCTTGAGATCGTCTTCAAGCGTTCTTAGGGCCTCGGCGTCGGTCTTCGATACCGATTTGGGCGGAATGCGCGCAATCTTGGCGACCACCTCTTCCACTTCTCTGACGCCGATGACTTTCTTGCGTTTGCTCTCCGGCAGCAGCATCTGCGACGCGCCGACCTCGTCGATGACGTCGATCGCCTTGTCGGGAAGCTTGCGATCATTGATGTATTTGGCTGCAAGCTCGACAGCCGCCTTCACCGCTTCGGCGGTGTAGCGGACCTTGTGATATTCCTCGAAGTAAGGCTTCAGCCCTTTCAAGATCTTGATCGCGTCCGGGACCGTGGGTTCCGCAATGTCGATCTTCTGGAAGCGCCGGACGAGCGCCCGGTCTTTCTCGAAATACTGCCGATATTCCTTGTACGTCGTCGAGCCCATGCAGCGCAGAGTTCCCGCCTGGAGCGCGGGCTTGAGCAGATTGGACGCGTCCATCGCGCCGCCTGAAGTCGCGCCCGCCCCGATCACGGTGTGGATCTCGTCGATGAAGAGGATCGCGCCCTTCAAGGCTTCGAGCTCCTTGACCACCGACTTGACGCGTTCCTCGAAGTCGCCGCGATAGCGCGTACCGGCAATGAGCGAACCCATGTCGAGCGAGTAGATGGTGCAGCCTTTGAGCACCTCAGGCACTTCGGCCTTGACGATCTTGCGCGCGAGGCCCTCGGCGATGGCGGTCTTGCCGACGCCGGGATCACCTACGAATAACGGGTTGTTCTTGTGCCGCCGGCAGAGAATCTGGATGGTTCGCTCGACCTCGGCTTCGCGGCCGATCAGGGGATCGATTCTCCCCTTGCGCGCTTTGTCGTTCAAGTTGACGCAATAGGCCTCGAGCGCCTCGGTACCCTGCTTGACGACCTTCTCGGAGTTTTCCTCTTCGTCCTCGGCGCCGCGCACGGGCTTCGACTGGCTCATGCCCGGACGTTTGGCTATGCCGTGGCTCATGTAATTGACCGCGTCGAGCCGCGACATGTTCTGTTCCTGAAGGAAATAGACGGCGTGGGACTCGCGCTCGGAGAACAGCGCCACGAGCACATTGGCTCCCGTTACCTCGTCGCGTCCGGAATTCTGCACATGCAGAACGGCGCGCTGAACGACCCGCTGGAATCCCGTCGTCGGCTTCGCGTCCTCACCGTCTTCGATCGTGAGCGTAGCCAAATCGTCGTCGACGTATTTCGTCAGCCCAGCCTTGAGCGCGTCCAAATCGACATTGCAGGCCCGCATGACCTGGGCCGCATCGGCATCGTCGACGAGCGCCAAAAGAAGATGTTCGAGCGTCGCATACTCATGACGGCGCTCGCTCGCGAACCTGATCGCGCGATGCAAGGCTTGTTCGAGACTTCGTGACAAAGATGGCAACTCAGATCACTCCTTTTCCATCGTGCATTGTAGCGGATGTTGGTGCCGGCGCGCCAATTCGATGACTTGAGCAACTTTGGTCTCGGCCACCTCGAATGTATACACGCCGCAGATTCCGACGCCGTGACGGTGAACATGCAGCATGATCTGGACCGCTTCCTCCCGCGGCTTGGAAAAAAACCGCTCCAGCACGTGCACGACGAACTCCATCGGCGTGTAATCGTCGTTCAAGATGAGCACCTTGTACAAGGACGGCTTTTTCGTCTTGGGCCGCGTGCGGGTGACGATACCCGTGCCGATGCCCCGGCCCTCGCGGTCCGAATCACCGCTTCCGTTGCCGCCTCGTGACGGGCCGGCACATCTTGGGCCAGAACCGCCCTCCTGAATTTTAACGCTCATCAAACGAAGCAACCTAACATTCATGCCGACAACATAAGGTTACGGGCGGCGCAAAAAAAGCGAAAGGCCTTGAACGCGCCAAAGCACGTCCAAGGCCTTGATGTAATGCCGGTAACTTGTCCGGGAGCTTACGGCGTGCGAACCAGATGCGCGAAAGCGCTGAACCGGGCCTGGAGCGGCTCGGCCGACTCGCGGGCGAATGCAAGTGCCATATCGCCGAATTTCGCCAGCTCATCGACATAAGTCTCAAACGCGGTTTTGCCGAATTCGGTCTGCAATTGAATCGCCTCATCGACGCTCTTTGCGGACATGATCGCCTTGGTCGCCGAGACACTGTTCTCGACTGACTTGCGTGCATAGGCAAAAACCTCGCTATTGAAGGTCTCGATGCCTTTGCCCGCGGCGTTGGCCGATTTGAGAACCGCCTCGGCCGTGTCTTTATTGAAAGTAACGAGCTGCCCGTAGCCCTTGGCCGCCTTCTCAAAGCCGTCTTTCACCGCTTCGGCGCTCGTATGCAGCGCATGTTCGAAGTTTTCGGCGCCATTTGTGGTACTTTTCGTTGTCTTAGCCATGTTTTGCCTCGCTCGAGAATCCTGTGCTGCACTGCAGCATTACGTATATGATAGGATTCCTAACGCCTGTCAAGCAGAAATGTTGCAGTGCAGCACAATTCTTCCAGGAAAAGCCCTTTTACCGTTCGGCGCTGCAGCAGGAACCTTAAGCAACTTTCCAATCTCCGGCTTAGATGATCGTAAACATCCGTTGTAATAGGCTTTTTTCAGCTACAAACCCTTGCGACCGGGGACACAATTTGGTCTCATTCCGGTTCAAATGGTTGCGTCGAAGAGGGAATCATAAAGCATGAGGTCTGGGAGCCGCTTTGCCTTTGGCTTCGCACTGGCTTGTTTGACCGGTTTTGCGATGCTTGCCTCTTCCACGTCGGCTCCCGCGGCGGCGCGGCGCTCAGCCCGGATCGTGCTCGCCCCGGCCCCCGAAAAAGACGCTGCCCTGGTGATCGACGGCGCGACGGGGCGCGTTCTCTACGCCCGCAATGCGGACGAGATTCGCTACCCGGCTTCTCTCACGAAAATGATGACCCTGTACCTGCTTTTCGACGCGCTCAAGCAGGGCAAGGTGCAACTTGATACGCTCTTGATCGCATCGCCCCATGTCGTGGAGCAGGAGCCCACGAAGCTCGGATTGAAGGTCGGCGATGCCGTACCCGTCGAGACGGCGATCAAGGCGATCACCGTTCTTTCCGCCAACGATGTCGCGGTGCTGGTGGCGGAGTCGCTCGCGCAGAGCGAAAGCAATTTCGCTTTTCTCATGACCGAGAAGGCTCACGAGCTCGGGATGGTCAATACCAATTTCCACAACGCATCCGGTCTTCCCGACAAGCAGCAGCTGACGACGGCCCGAGACATGGCGATCCTCGGGAGACACCTCGCTTATGATTTCCCGGAATATTATCCCTACTTCTCGACACCCTCGTTCAGTTTTCAAGGCCGCGTGCACGCGCAACACGACAATCTGCTTTTGGCCTTCAACGGAACGGACGGGATCAAGACGGGATACACGCGCGATTCAGGGTTCAACTTGGTGAGCTCGGTCGTTCGCAACAACAAGCACATCCTGGGCGTCGTCATGGGCGGAACGAGCGCGGCGACCCGCGACCATGAAATGATGCGACTGCTCACCGCAGCCTTCAATTACGCCGACAACAATCCGACCTCGATCGCCGATGCCAACGTGCCATGGCTTGGCGGAAACGGTCAGATGATCGCGCACTGGATTGGCGATCCCGCGGACGAGAACGTACTGGCCTCGGTCATTGAAGCGCCGCGAGCCGGAGCCAAACGCGGCGCCCTGCAGACGGCAGACGCCAAGCCCGTTGGCCGCTCGGGAAAATATGTGGCGGCGGGAATCGCCAGCTTGCCCGGCTTGTCGCTGTCTTCGCCCGACACTCAGTCGGATGGCGCGCCGGTCGAAGGCGCAGCTCAAAGCGTAGCAAGGCCCGGCAGCATCGCTACCGTGAAGCGCTGGGCGGTACAGATCGGCGTCTATGCTGACCAGGCGATCGCTGAAGCCCAGCTTGTAGACTATGCGCAGCGCGCACTCGACGTATTGGGACAAGCGCAAAAGCTGGTCGTGCCGTATACAGCGGGCGATGGGCACACTCTGTACCGCGCGCGATTCGGCACGTTCGCGGAAAACGAAGCGCGCGATATCTGCCGCAAGATCTCCCAGCGCGGCGACTCGTGCTTCGCGGCGGAAATCAATTAACGCTTAGCGCCGCAGCAATACGTCCTTGGCTTCGTTGATCTTGGCTGCGAGGTAACTCGTTCCGCCCTTGTCCGGGTGCGTCTGCAAGATCAACCGTCGATGCGCCGCGCGAATCTCGCTCTCGCTCGCGCCGTCCTGCAAGCCAAGCACTTTGAGCGCCTCGGCCCGCGACATGGATGTTTGCGGCGGACCTCCTCGTTCCTGTCTTTGACCGCGCTCGCCCGTCGTCCCACCCGCACCGAAGTCGGGGCGATGCCAGGGCGGAATGCTACGGAAGAGAAGTACCCAGGCGCCGCCGGCGGTCAGGAACGCGAAGGGCAGCCGGTCCAACAAGATGAAAGCGATGGTGAGCAGAACAAGGAGAATGCCGCCTGAAAAGCGAAAGCCTTTGACCAGGTGCTTCGGGTCGCTGCGGGTGTACCCGCGCGCCAAGATGAGCAGCAGGCCGAGCAAAGCGAGCCCGGCAACCAGCGCAGGCATGTTTCTCCTCGCCGGCTCAGGCGCCGGAAGCCTTTTCTATCCCAGGCAGGCGGAGCATCGCCAAGAGCTCCCGTACCTCCTGCCGCGCTGCGATATGGGACATGGTGAGCGGCATGGCAAGGCCTGTGATCGGCAAATCGAGCATCGTAAGGCCGAGCGGAAAGAGCTCGCGGAAAATGACCCTTTCGGAAAAGCCGGGCCCAATGCGGCAGCCGACGCGCGAGGAAAGGCGTTCCAACGCCGCCGCGACCCGCCGCTTGTTGCGGGCCTCGAGCGCCGAGACCCGGTTGCGCATCACGATCCAGTCAAGATTGGCCCGGCGAGACATCAGGCGGCGCTTCCTGCAGTCCCAGACAAATTCCGAGTACACGCTCGGGCCCTTGATATCGAGGCTCTCGGGATCGAATTTCGCCAGCAGATCGAAATCGAGGAAACTGTCGTTCATCGGCGTGACCAGCGTATCGGCCGCTGCATGGCCAAGGCGCGAAAGCACCGTGTCGCTGCCTGGAGTATCGATCACAACGAAGTCGGCGCGCTCCTTCGCTGTGGCAAGCGCCGCTTCCAGGCGCGCCGCATCTTCGGACTCGGGCGTGTCCTTGGAGCGCTCGATCACCTGGACGGAAGGAACGACAAGCTTGTGTCCGGACCGGGTTACGAAGTCCGCGCGATTCTCGATGTAACGCGCGAAACTCTTCTGACGCGTATCGAGATCGATAGCGGCGACGCTCTTGCCCAAATTCGTCAGCGCGATCGCGATATGCATCGCCGTCGTCGTTTTGCCGGTGCCGCCCTTCTCGTTGCCGAAAACGATGGTGTGGCCGCGCTTCGAAGCCGAATCCTTGGCGCCCGCAGTTTGGCTCTGCTTCACCTCTGCATTCATACCTTCCCCCACCCCCACCCGAATCGGTCCGGGCCAAGCGATTGTAAGTGAAAAGAGTCAGTTTCCGTCGAGAGTTAGAAGCGACGCATTGCCGCCCGCCGCGGCCGTGTTGATTGTGACACTTCGTTCCACGGCAAAACGAGGAAGATAATTCGGCCCGCCGGCCTTGGGACCGGTTCCCGACAGGCTCTCGCCGCCAAAGGGTTGCGCCTCGACGACGGCGCCGATCTGATTGCGGTTCACATATAGATTCCCGACGCGAACCCGCTCGCGGACAAACTGAACCGTGCTCTCGATCCGGCTATGAACGCCCAGCGTCAATCCATAACCGCTGGAATTTATCGCCGAGCAAACGGCATCCATCTTATCCGCGGCGAAACGCACGACATGCAGAATGGGGCCGAAAACTTCGCGTTTCAGTGCGCCCATCGATTCAATGGCGAAGACATGCGGAGGAAAGAAGGTGCCATCTTTCAGCGCCGGGTCGGGCGGCAGGGCGCGCAGAAGCCGCGCTTCGCGTTTCATCCGATCTGCATGCGATTCCAGAGCTGAACGCGCGTCTTCATCGATGATCGGTCCGATGTCCGTCGCAAGCTCCAACGGATCGCCAAGCGTGAGCTCGTCCATTGCGCCTAATATCTGATCCAGCATCCGATCGGCGACGTCCTCCTGCAGAAACAGCACGCGCAGGGCCGAGCAACGCTGGCCGGCGCTGCCGAACGCCGATGCGATCGTATCGCGCGCAACCTGCTCCCGGAGTGCCGTTGAATCGACGATCATGGCGTTTATTCCGCCTGTCTCCGCGATCAGCGTGGGAATTGGCCCCTCGCGCGCGGCAAGGGTGCGATTGATGATCGCAGCGGTCTCGGTGGATCCCGTGAAAGCCACGCCGGCGAGACGCGAATCGGCCAAGAGGACCTTCCCGATGCGCGCGCCGTCGCCGGGGACGAGGTTCAGAATCTCCACCGGAATCCCCGCCGAATGCAGGAGGCGCACCGCGGCGGCGGCAATGAGGGGCGTCTGCTCGGCGGGTTTGGCGAGCACGCCATTGCCGGCTGCAAGCGCGGCCGCAACCTGGCCGGTAAAAATCGAGAGTGGGAAATTCCACGGCGCGATGCAGGCAAAGACGCCGCGACCTGCGAACGACAACTCGTTCTTCTCCCCGACTGGTCCGGGTAGAGGGCGAGGAGCGGAAAAGTGGATTCGCGCTTCTTTTGCATAATAGCGCAGGAAATCGATGGCCTCGCGAGCCTCGCTTTGCGCATCGGCAACCGTGCGTCCTCCTTCGCGCACGATGAGGCCCATGAGCAACGGCCGGTTTTGCTCGAACGCGTCGGCAGCGCGCTCGAGAATCTCCGCGCGATGCGCGCCGCCCGCCCGATCCCATTCCGGTTGGGCACTCGCGGCCGATTTGAGCGCATCGCGAACATCGCTATCCGACGCCTCGCTCGCCTCGCCCACTTGGCTTCTCCGATCGGATGGATCGAGCACGGATTTGCTTTGCCCGGCGCGTTCGACCCCGCCAATCAAGGGATGGGCGGAGTGCGGCCGCCCCTCTAAAGCCCGGCGCATCGCCGCAATCAGCCGGCCAGCCGCCACGGGATCGCTCAAGAGAACCCCCGAGGAATTTCGCCGGTCTGGAAAAATCTCCTCAGGCTTCAAGATGCGCGGATTTCGTTTGGACCGGATCGTGGCTAAGGCCTCGACCGGATCCGCGATGATCTCTTCGATCGGCGCCTTGTCGTTCGCCAGCCGGTTGATGAATGAGGTGTTCGCGCCGTTCTCGAGCAGCCGTCTCACGAGATAGGCGAGAAGGTCCTCGTGCGAGCCCACCGGGGCATAAATCCGCGTCGCGGCGCCCACGCGGCTCGGGCGAACGATCGCGCCGTAAAGCTCGTAGAGCGCCTCACCCATTCCATGGAGGCGCTGGAATTCGAATTTCCGGTTCTTCCCCGCGAACGCCTCGATCGCCGACAGAGTTTGCGCGTTATGGGTGGCGAATTGCGGGAAAATGCGCTCCGGCAAGGCTAGAAGGGCGCGGGCACAGGCAAGATACGACGTGTCGGTGCCGATTTTGCGCGTGAAGACCGGATAATCGGCGAGGCCCTGCTCCTGTGCGCGTTTGATCTCGCTGTCCCAGTAGGCCCCCTTTACGAGACGAACGGGGATCAACCGATTTTGACGTCGCGATAATTCACCAAGCCAATCGATCACCGGCAACGCCCGCTTCTGATAGGCCTGCACGGCGAGCCCGAGCCCCTCCCAATCTTTCAGCATCTCTTCCTCGCCCAGGGCTTCGAACAGATCGAGCGTCAGATCGAGCCGGTCGGATTCTTCGGCATCGATGGCGATCGAGAGGTTTTCCTCGCGAGCGGCAGCGCACAGACTTGCAAGCCGAGGCAAGAGCTCCAGCATCAGCCGCTGCCGCTTCGCGTATTCGAAACGAGGATGCAATGCGGTGAGCTTGATCGAGATTCCGGGCCGCTCGAACAACGCGTTCGTGCGAGGAATCGAGCGCGCAATGGTGCGGATGGCGTGGTGATACTGCGAGAAGTAATGCTCCGCGTCTCCCTGCGTCACCGCCGCTTCGCCGAGCATGTCGAAGGAGAAGCGATATCCTTGTTCAGCCAGCGGTCTCGCCTCCGCGAGCGCCTCTTCGATCGTCCGGCCAAGCACGAAGTGGCGGCCCAAGAGACGAACCGCGCGTATGACGGCCTGCCGGATCACCGGCTCGCCCAGTCGCGCGACAAGCCGGCGCCAGATGAGATCGAAATCCGAGCCTTCGAAATCCGCCGCGCCGACGATCTGACCTGTCAACATCAGGGCCCAGGTCGAGGCGTTGACCAACAGCGACTGCGAATGGCCGAGGTGGCTGGCCCAATTCTGCCCGGCGATCTTGTCGCGGATGAGCCGATCCTGAGTCTCGGCGTCGGGGACGCGCAGGAGCGCCTCGGCCAGGCACATCAGCATCACGCCCTCGTCGCTGGAAAGCGTGTACTCCTGCGTGAACGCATCCACGCCCTGCCGATTTTCGCGCCCCGACCGCAGCCGCGTGACAAGCTCGGTGGCCAGCGCATTCGCCGCAGCCTGTTCGGCCTTCGAGAGCCGAGCCTTGGCGATCAGGCTTTCGAGAATCGCGTCTTCATCGGCGAGGTAGGCAGCGGATACCGCATGACGCAAATCAGGCATGGTGGCCAGCGCTTATTCTGCTGAAGGCCAGGATAGCGCAGCCCCTTGGCAGCGCGTTAGTCTCCATGGATGACGAATTCGTCGAGAGCTCCGGCGGTAATAGCGACAGTTGCCCAATTGCGCGAACGCGTGGACGCCTGGCGCAAGGGGGGCCAGCGAATTGCACTTGTCCCGACAATGGGAGCGCTTCATGCCGGCCACCTCGCGCTCGTGCGCAATGCGGTAAAGCTTGCCGACCGCGTGGTCGTGAGCATTTTCGTCAATCCAACCCAGTTCGCTCCCAACGAGGATTTTTCTCGCTATCCTCGCGACGCGGCGCGCGATGTGGCCACTCTCGAAGAGCAAGGCGCAACGGACATCATTTATGCACCGGAAGTGCCCGAATTGTATCCCGACGGGATGGTGACGGACGCGGTGCCGAAGGGGCCGGCGTCGGGGTTGGAGTCCGACTTCCGGCCTCATTTCTTTGCCGGCGTCGCAACGGTCGTTCGAAGGTTGTTCCTGCAGTGCCGGGCCGACTTCGCCATGTTCGGAGAGAAAGACTACCAACAGCTGTTGGTGGTCAAGCAGCTTGCCCGCGATCTTGGGATCGGACTAGAGGTGATCGGCGTGCCGACGGTGCGCGAACCCGACGGCTTGGCTCTTTCTTCGCGCAACGCCTACTTGGGTCCTGAGCAGCGCAAGATTGCGGGACAGCTGAACGTCGTCTTGCGCGAAGTCGGGGCGCGCGGGCGATCAGGCGCCCCAATCGCGGAAGCCGAAGCGCAAGGCGCCGCCCGCCTAATCGCTGCCGGATTCGATCGTGTCGATTATTTTGCCATTCGGGATGCGGAGACGCTCGTCTCCGTGCGTGATCTTAAGCGGCCTGCGCGCGTGCTCGCGGCGGCCCGCGTCGGTCCGGTTCGCTTGATCGACAATATGGCTGTCTAAAGCAGGCCCAACTCCGTCAACTCAGCACGGAGCGCATCCGGAAGTTTCGCTTTGTCGCTCGCCCTCAAGTCGCGCGGCGCTTCCTTGGGATCGAGATAACGCCAGCCCTGAAAGGCCCGATGCGTGCGCCGCACGGTCGGGACTAGCTTCTTATCCAGCACCAGAGCACAATGCGGCACGCCTTCGCGCACGACCGGCCGCAACTCGACGAGCCGCTGGCGGACCGCGATCTGACCCTTGATCACCCAATAGATCGAGCCGCCTGAGGTGAGCTCTTCAGCGCGCTTCGGCGTTTGCCGGGTGATGTGCATGATATCGCTCGGCCCACCTTTCTTCTTGCGCTCTGCCGCGCGCTTCTTCTGCCAGTCGGCCAAATCTTCGATGCTGTCGGCGCCGACGCACAATTTGATCAGATGCAAAACCATGATGACGCCGGGCAAAAGAAAAGCGGCCGCTCCGCATGATCAGAGCGGCCGCTTTTGGTGAATGTCTTACGGCTGACGCGATGCCATATAAGCGGCGAGATTGACGATGTCTTCGTCCGACAATTTCTCGACCACGGGCTTCATCAGAGCCACGGGATTGCCTTTGCGCGTGCCCATCCTGATGTCGTTCAGCTGGCGGATCAGGTAATAGGCGCCACGTCCAGCAAGCCTGGGCACGTCGCCGATACCTTTGTAATCGGCGCCGTGACAGATCGAGCACTGGATCGTCTTGCCGTTGCCCCCGGACGCCGCCAGGGCTTCGCCCTTCTTGACGCTTCCTTCAGGCACATAATCGATGAACCCGGCATGCTGGTCGCGCAATTCCGCGGCCTCGCCGTCGGATGCGACTTCGAAGATCATGTTTGCGGGGATCGGAACGGTCTCGCTGCCTTCGTCCTTGAAGCGCATCCCGCCATTGCCGACGTGATTCTTCGGCGCCGTCTTTCCTTCGACGACCGTGATCCATTTCTGCTGCGGCGCCTTGATGCTCGCGAAGTAATCGGCAGCTTCCTTCAGCTCGTCCTCGCTGATGTCCTTTGCCATCTCGACCATCACCGGCGCGCGATTGTTCATCCGGTTTCCATCACGGAATTCGTGCATCTGCTCGATGATGTAGCCCGAGGTCAGACCCGACACGCTTGCCGATTCCGGATGGCCGTTGCCATTCGGAAGGTGGCAGAGCATGCAGGCGCGGACATGCGGCGCACGCCCATTCGTCACCATCTTTGGCATCGGCGGATGATCGTTCGGGAACCAGTCCGGCGGTCCAAACTGATTGTTGATCTGCTGCATCGTCAGCTTCATGGCGGGCGGCGCGCCCTTGGCGGTGAAGGTCTTGGCCGGATCGGGCGGGGGCAGACCCTGCGGCGCCACGGGGTAGGCAAACTGGAGCGCCGATTCCGCTCCCCACGCGATCGCGGGCAGCGCGGCAATCATCGCAACGAACAACAGCTTCTTCATCAGCATTCCCTCCCAGGGTTCTTGCCTGCCGTGAGAATAAGCGGCGGCCTTCATAACATCAATCTTCCGCGAGCAGGCGCAAAGCTATGACGTGTAAGGCTTTTGACCGAATTTCATGGTGCGGTCGAGAAGACTCGAACTTCCACGGGTTGCCCCACTAGCACCTCAAGCTAGCGCGTCTACCGTTCCGCCACGACCGCACAGGAAAGGCCACGGGCATGTAACAAACGCCGCCGGCAATGTGAAGGTGGCCTGAGTTAAGGAAAAGGCTAGATGCCTTCGCCGTCGATGCCGGCGTGGATGCCGCACTCGTCCTTGTCGAGGCCGGACCAGCGCCCGGCGCGATATTCCTCGCCCGCCGCGACCCGGCGCGTGCAGGGCATGCAGCCGATCGAAGGATAGCCATCATTCAGGAGTGGGTGCTTTGGCAGGCTGTTGTCCTCGATGTAGCGCATCAGGGCTGGGAGATCCCAGTCGAACAGGGGATTGAAACGGAAACGTCCCTCGACGAGCTCCACCTTGTCCATGCCGGCGCGCGTCACCGTCTGGAACCGCTTGCGGCCGGTAAGTATCGCGTCGAAGTTCGATAGCGCGCGGCTCAAAGGAACCACCTTCCGGAAACGGCAGCAGGCGTCGGGATCGCGGCTCCACAGGGTGCCTTCAGGGTCGATCGCGTTTCGATCGTCGGGGTGAGGTCCAATGGCGCGGATGTCGGTGAGTCCGAGCACGTCCTGCAACCGGTCCCGATAGCGCAGCGTCTCGCCAAAGAGCTTGCCGGTATTGAGGAAAAGCACGGGCGTGGCAGGATCGACGCGCGCCACCAGGTGGAGAAGCACTACGGACTCCGCGGCAAAGGCCGAAATGACGCCGACACGCCCGGGAAATGCGCGCGTAGCAAGGCGGATCAAGCCGCTTGCGTCCAAATCCGCTGCCTCGGCGCGCAGCGAAGCGAGCTCCTCCAACAGCCCTGGTTCCTGGGCCCGCCTGACCGGCATGACGTTCATGCCAGCCACTCCTTGGCGGCGAGGAAATTCCGCGTGCGCACGGAGATTTCATCCGTGCTTGCGCCTTGGCTGCGCCAGACCGCACGCATCTGCGCGATTTTGTCGAGCTTTTCCTCCCATTCCATGCACGCGCAAGACCTGGCGAGCGCCCGCCGGTCGAGACCGTGAGCAGCAGGTCTCCCCGTCGGACCTGAGCGGGCACGTGGAAGTCGCACAGGGCCGGCTGATCCTCGACATTGACGAGCACTCCGGCCCGGCGCGCAGCCTGTGCAAGCCCGCGCGACGCGCTCTCATCAAGGCCGGCAACGAAAAGGATGTTCAGGACCCCCAAGTCCTCGACGCTCGGCAGATAACCTTCAAAAACGGCGCTCGGGCTCACCCGCGCCTCAGTCAGGAGCTCGAGCCGCTTTGCCAAGCCCTTGCCCGCGCCGGCAACACCAACGCGCAAGGCCTTCGGATCGAGGACAATGGGCAGCATCCAAAGCTCCGAACCCGCTCAGCGGGATTTCACATAGAGCTAAGCTGTCAGGTGGAATAATGCAAGAAAACTTTGGATTATATAAAATTGCACATTTTTAGTGGTGTTAAACCTGTGGGTAGCCTTTGAGAATCTCATTGATCGAAACGGCGATCCGGTCGCCTTCGATCACGATATCGCCTTTCGCTATAGGCCTGTTGTTGGCAAGGATCATCACCGACTCGTCCTGGTGAGAATCGAGCTCGATCACAGCACCACGCCCCATGCGGAGCAGCTGGTGCATGGGAATGACGGAACGGCCGAGCACAACCGAGATTTCGACTTTGACGGTATTGAGAGATGACATGGGTTCCCGATGAAAGAGTCCGATGACGATCCTTGGCCGATTATGCTTTCTACCGCGTTAATGGCCGCCGAGATTCCCGTCGAATGGAAAGTCAGCCCGGAGCCCGTAACCTACGGGGAAGCGGTCCGGCAGATGGAGAATCGCGTCGAACGGATTCGCCGGCACGAAAGCGCGGAACTGGTATGGCTCCTCGAGCATCCCGCCCTCTACACGGCGGGGACGAGCGCGAAAGATGCCGATCTTCTCGACGCACGCTTTCCGGTTTTCAAGAGCGGCCGTGGCGGTCAGTACACCTATCACGGCCCCGGTCAGCGGATCGCCTATGTGATGCTGGACTTGAAGCGCCGGAAACCCGACGCCCGTGCCTACGTGCATGATCTCGAGGAATGGCTCATCCGCGCTCTGTCGCGCTTCGGCATCGAAGGCGAACGCCGTCCCGGGCGCATCGGCGTTTGGGTCCAGGGCGCAAAAGACCGCGAAGACAAGATCGCGGCCATCGGCGTCAGACTGCGTCATTGGGTGACGTTCCACGGCATCAGCATGAACATCGATCCCGATCTATCGCATTTCTCGGGCATCGTGCCTTGCGGCGTACGCGACGAGAAATTCGGCGTCACCAGCTTGGCCGCGCTGGGGCATCCCGTCTCTTTCCCGGAGGTCGATGCCGCGCTCAAACTTTCCTTTGCTGAAATATTTGGTCCCGTGACGGCGCAGGCGTAAAGCTTCGCTGCCCAAAACGAGGTGTATTGGCTTTCGCGCGGCAACCGATTAGATCGCACGTCCAGTTTCGAGGGAGGTCTTCATGCCGCGCGTCTCGCTTTGGTTCTTTGCCGTAGCTCCGATCTACGTTCTTATCGGCATGGGCTTTGGAATTTTCATGGGCGCCACCCAGGATTTTTCGCTCGCCCCCGCCCATGCTCACCTGAACCTGCTCGGCTGGGTGACGATGGCGCTCTATGGCACGTTCTACGCGCTCGCTCGCGAGGCTTCGCCCAAGCTCGCCTGGACGACGTTTTGGCTCAACAATATCGGCATCGCGGTCATGTTTCCCTCGCTTGCCATGGTGCTCAAATCCGGCGAGCAATCCCCGTTCACGATTCCGCTCGCCGCGAGCGAGTTCATCCTCTTCGGAGCGATGCTCTCGTTTGCGATCTCGGTCTGGAGCTTGCTGCTGAAGAGCTCGGACGAGAGGGCCAGCGCCCGATTGGCTAAAGCGACGGCCGCCGAGTAAAGCCGAGCTGCTCCGGCGCATCGACCGGAGAGAGATTGAACGCCGTCACGGTGGCGCCGCGCGGGCCTTTCATGCAGGCTGTGATGAAGGATTCCACCTGAAGGCGCGGACCCGAAGCGACCGCTTCGAGGGTTCCGTCGGAGCGGTTGCGCACCCAACCTTTGAGCTTTCGCGCGTTTGCCTCGCGCACGGCGAAATCGCGAAACCCGCAGCCTTGCACCTGGCCTTCTATGCGGATGTTCATGGTGATGACGTCATCGCTCACTTCGGCACCGTCGAAAAAAACACCGCCGCACCCGCTGCGAGCGCCAATGCGCCCGTGGCGGCCAATTGCACGCCGAAACGCCTGCCGCCGAGGAGGACAGGGACAGTCATCTTGGTGATCAGATTGGCGGCGCCAGCGAGAAGAATTGCCATGGCTGCATCATTCACGCTGACCCCGGTGCCTGCAAGCCTTGCCGCAGAGAGCGTCACAGGGTCGACGTCGGCGAAACCTGAAACGCCCGCGATCACGAGCAAACCGGGCTCGCCGAAGAGGGTGAACAGGATCTTCGAGCCCACGGTGACGACGGCGAGAAGCGCGCCGAAAGCAAGCACCCAATCGAGATCGAACGGGTTGCGAAAGGAAATTTTCGGCTGCGATTTCTCTCCGGCGGCTTTCCGATTGAAGTAGATAACAAGAGCCGGGAATTCAAGACGCCCGCGATTACCGTCATCCGTATGAGACTGACGATCCAGGCTACGCAGATCGGCACCGCAAAAAGATCGTTGTCGTTGCCCGATTTGCTTTGCGCAGCGAGACGCGCGTTGTTGAGCGTGACCGTCGTCGAAGACACCAGTGATCCGGCGGCGGCCGAGACGATCAGTCCGCGACGTGGCCCCATGATACGGACCGCGACGTAGCCGGCGAAACTCAAGGCGGCAATCGAGACGGTCATGAGCCACAGCTCGAATGGATTGAACGAGCCGAAAGGATCGAGTGGCCGGTTGGGTAGAACCGGCAAGAGCACGAACGTCATTGCCAGCAGAAGCACGCCGGAACGGAGCTCCGGCCAAGTGAGCTTGCGCAGGAATTCGTGCAGATTTTGCCGTGCCGCCAGCAACGCTACCGTCGCGGCACCCGCTGCGCCCGCGATTTCCATCTCGCCTACGACCGCGTAGGCGCCGAGCGCGAAGACCAGCATTCCGGCGACGGTGCCGGTGACGGAGAACTGTTCCTTGGCGCTGACCTCCCGATATTGGAACAGGGTGAATGCGCCTGCGAACGCCGCGGCTGCTACCGCAAGGGGCAGCGCTCCGAACTTCGGCGTCAATGCTGCCCACACGCCACCCAGCAGACCAACAAGGGCGTAGGTACGAATGCCGGCGGTGCGCGACCCTTCGGCCCCTTCCCGCTCCTGCCAGCCACGTTCAATCCCGACGAGGAGGCCGATGGCGAGCGCAAGCGCCAAACGTTGAAAAAGTTCGGATGTATCCATGAGTTCCGGAGAAGCTGGATTTCAAGACCGGCGGGAAGCTGAGCGTTCTTCGCGTCCCGATCAAGCACGGGTCGTTCAGCCCCTATCGGCGGCCGCGAAGCAAGGCAAAGAACTGAGCGATTACAAGCATTTCCACAAATTTCTTTTGGCTTCGCCGCGCCGCCTCCTCGTCCATGCCCCACCGCTCGGCTTGATACGCCTCGTCCAGCTGCGCCGCTGAAAATGCATTGCCGGCGTCGATGTGCCCAGCGGCGAGCGCAAGAGCGATGATCGCCGATCCGGCCGATGTCGCGGCCGCGTGGCAAGCCGCGAGCTCGAAATCGGCGAGCAGCGAAATCGCCTGTTCCAATACGACCAGAGCGTCGGGGGGCTGTTCGATGTAGGTGACTCCCGAGCCGCACTGGAGCCGAATGCCATATGTCGCGCTTGCCCATTCCAGCAGCGGATTCCAGATGCGGTCTTGGCGCTCGACGAGATCGGCTGGCGACTCGGCGCGATAACAAAGGAGATCGCTGCGGGCGAAGGCGGCAATCTGTCGGACAGCTTGGGCGCGGTCAGGCGCGATGCGGTCGATAGCTGTGTTTGCGAGCTTGGTGAGAAGCATCGTAGGCGGATTGATCTTATCTTCCTGAGCGCGCCATTCGTCCGCGACCGCTTCCGCTACCTGCAGATTCGGCAGCACGAACGCACTGCCTGCCGGCGTCCGAACCGCCTTCCCATCGAGAAGAACCGAGTAACCGCCGCCTGGATGAGAACCGATCGAGACTTCACGATAGAAACGCTGGCGTGAAACGTTCATTTGCGCCGCTCGTCGCTGAAGACATCACGCTTGCTATCGGGATCGAAACCGAACAGCTGCCAAGCTCGCTTCATATGCGGCGGCAAGGGCGCAATGGCCTTCAACCGGCCTCCGTCGGGATGCGCAATGTCGATCGAACGGGCATGCAGATGAAGCCGGTCCTCGATCTCGCCCAGACCTTTTGCCGCCTGACCGCCATATTTGAAATCGCCGACAATAGGCGTGCCGATGTGCGCCATATGCGCGCGCAATTGATGGGTGCGGCCGGTAATGGGTTTCAGCGCCACCCAGGCGTACTCATCTGCCGCAGTCGCGATCACCGAATACTGCGTGACGGCGGACTTCGCCTCCGCATCCTCTTCGGCGGGCATCATCCTTTCGTCGCGGCCGTGCGGGCCGAATCCCGCCTGTTTGGCGAGCGCAAGCTTGATCGTGCCGCTTCGCGGCTTGGGCACGCCTTTGGTCAATGCCCAATAGATCTTGCTCGCATCGCGCCGGCGCAGACTTTCCGAGAGCGCTGCCGCGGCCGGCAACGTGCGCGCGATCACCAGCACGCCCGAAGTGTCCCGATCGAGGCGATGTACGAGCCGCGGTCTCTGACGCTTTGAACCCTGAAGCTCATCGAGCATGCCGTCGATATGGCGGCTGATGCCCGAACCGCCCTGACTGGCAATGCCGCTCGGCTTGTT
>WNFL01370544.1_pt1 | contig 18474 bp, 20 predicted proteins | sample 5400361 | NCBI WGS metagenome assembly WNFL01 (sample SAMN13153351, study PRJNA577476) | soil metagenome | isolation source: 40 cm soil on Douglas fir-dominated hillslope | place: USA:California | collected 2013-09-17
CTCCGAGCCCGTCCAAATCACCACCCCCGCCTCCGCCTGCAAAATCTGTTACCCCCCCGCCCCCACTCCCTCTTCCGCCTGCGAGATCCGTTCCGCCGATTCCTACGCCTCGCGAGACGAGCAGCCAGAGCCCCATCAAGACCACCGTTCCGCTTCCTCTCTCCACCACCTCAAATAGCACCAATACCAGCGCTACCGCCAACAACAAGGACACCAAGTCACTTTCGGTCTTTGCTCGCAGCCCTGCAAGTCCCGTCAAGCCTCCTAGCCCTCTCCCGTCCGCAATCACCACCAAATCCAATCCTGCACTTGCACTTGCTGCACCAGTACCCTCGAGCCCGGTCAACCCCCCCGTTTCTTTACCCGATCCCACCATGAAGCAACGCCCGCGCTCTCCACCACCGCCGCAGCCATCTGTTAAACCCCTCCAGCTACCGATGAAGAACAGTAACAACAACTCACCCCTCCCCCTGCCGCCCACGCAGCTTCCTTCCGTTCCTTTGCCAACCACGGGGAAGGAAAACAGCCGGGAGAGTGCCTATAATGTGGGGCCGCCACACTCGAGAGCGGGACTGGCGCTTTCGAGAGCAGACTCGGATTATTCTATCGTTGCCGTTTCTGTAAAATCTGGAACCACCGAGGAAGGCACTGCAGCTGGCCATGAGGAAACCAAACACGGCAAGGTGGAAGTGGAAATGGACGTGCAGGTGAAGGTGAAGGTGTTGCAATCTGTGGACAAGGGAGAGGGGCGCGTTGAGAGCAGCGAGAGCGAGTACTCTGGGAGCGAGTCACAGTGCGTTCCTGTTCCTCCCCGACTCAAGGCGAGCACTGACAAACGGTCTTTACGCGGTTCGGTTTCGGTTTGGGTACCTGGCAGTGAGAGCAAGGTCACTTCGTCAACTGTGGCTGTTGCGCCTATCCCTTCCAAACTGGAGCGAGGGGACACGCCTGCCGACAGATCGACGGGGTCGCTGCATATCCGCCAGGCCGCCGAGTCGACATCCCCCCAGTTGCACAGGGTCGTCAATGTGAGTGTGGAACAGCCGCAAGTAACTACCCCGACAAAGGCTACAAGTGTGATTGAGGAACTGGATGCGACGCCTACCCGAGGTAATCTTGCCGGTGCGGTAAATCTGGGTAAATCTGGGCCTCCTGCTCCTGCTCCCGCGCCCAATTTCTCGAGGGGGAAGGAAGAGATCGCCCGCCCCGACGGTAGATTCGCTGTGTACCAACGACCACCAACATCGCAGCCACTCGAGGAGCTAAAGGTGGAACTAAGACCAATCAGCCTTGGGTTCATGAAGGATGAGGACCTCATCTTCCAGCTCTCTGAGGCGGAACCTGCCTCCGACCTGACCTTTGAGGTACCCAAGCGGGTCAATCATGATCATAAGGATGCGAGATCCCCACCGCCACCTAGGAGATCGAAGAGTGGCAAGAGACCATCCGTGGCTGTGAAGAATGTACGCCCGGGGGGGCATGCAAGGAATATGTCATCGTCGGCATCGGAGTACGAGAAGGACACTCTCGAGCACAGGCCCCGCCCGAAGGAGGAGAAGAAGACAGCCGTGCGCTCACCGGATTTCTTTGGCAACCCTTTTGCTACGCCCAGCTCTAGCTCTCGTCCCACGACCGCCAACACTACGACTACCGAGAGTGAGAGTGCCCCCGGCCACGGCAATTTGCTCGGGTGGGAACTTTCGCCGCGGAGGCGGAACATCCGTGCGGAACGAGAAGCGTTCAAGCGAACTACGATTGTCGCGCGGTTTGTGGATGGGTCGAACCTCGGGCACGGAGTCGAGGGTGACGTCGAGGATGCGGATGAGGATGAGGACGACGATGAGTTCGAGGTCGAGACGGAGCATGGGCGTGTGCTGAGGAAACTCGTGAAGGAAAAGAGCTCGTGGCCTCCTGCGATGAACTTCCGCGATGTCATTTCGGAGTCGACTACTGCTGCGCGGGCACGCGGGTACGCGACGAAGATCAATGAGCTTGCGCAGGAGGATTGTGGGCTGAAGGACTGGATTGAGATTTGGTTGAAGCCTAGTGAGTGGTGGCCCGTGTGGTGGATTGTGAGAGGTTGCTGATTTTTTCTTTTTTTTCCTTTTTTTTTGCAGAGCTCTTCGCAGGTCAAATGGACATTCAACCCTCCGGTGTGACCGCCCATGGGAGAGTCGCATCTGGCGCTTCAGTCTTCTCCGATACTACGTTCCCGATGCGGTTCGGCGCAGGAGGCGGTCCAACCGAACTTGGGAACGGTCCTCCACCACTACCGTACCCCTCCCTTGCTATGAAACAGCTCCAACATGGTAATGCACACCGCGTCAAGTCGAGTCCAAATTCTTCCAACAATCTGCTCCCCATCCCTAAGAAGAGCGCCAGAATTCTCTCCAGTTTAGCACGTAAAGCCAGCATGAAATCCAAACCTGCTGGTGACACGTCGGGACAGGAAAACCGTGAGAAGGAGCGAGTCCGCCGCAAGCTCTACCGTGCGCCTCCCTCTGGGTCCATCTCCGATATTGGACATTCATCCTCGAAAGCCTCTCTAGTCCCTCTGGCGCCATCCATCATCGGTGGACCCAGAGCACTGCCTGGTAAGCCCAAGCGGGCATCTACAGTATTAGTTATTGGACCTCCTCAACTTATTCATCCGCCCCCGCCTGCTCAGTATCCGCCTAGGCTATCGAAACGGCCCTCGCTCGACGCGTTCATCTCGGCTGCTGCTGCTTCCTCCTCGACCGTTGCTCGGAACCAACTTATGTCTTTCCAAACGAATATGATCCCACCTGCACCTGAGGGACCGCGGCCGGTCGCGCGTACCCCAAGTTTCCCTGGACATTCTTCTTCAAGTTCGTCTTTAGGCCGCGGGAACGGACTCGCGCCCCCGGATGTCAATGTTAATGGAGGTGGTGGTAATGGACATTCTAAGTTAAGGCAGGCTGTGTCGTACCAGCCGCCCAAGCAGCCTAGCGATGATGGCCATTTTGAAAAGAGTTTGGATAAGCTTTGCGATTTTATGCCAGATGTCGAACGTGAGGTTTTGGCCGGCTACTTGCAGCAGGCTGGGGGGCAGGTGAGCGCATTAGTGCCCATTATTTACCCAAAGGTTCCATGTGCTGAGAGCTCCTCTCTAGGAAATGAAGGCTATCGGTCGGATAGTTGATGCCCGGAAAGGAGGGGCTACCGCCTGGCGTTGATAGCCTTATTCCGTCTGTGGATCCATGAACAGTATGCTCTCATCCCTTCTTTATTGTCTGTTTATTGTCTGTCTTGCTGCAGTCTCATCTCGTGTCGGTTGCGCTATGATTGTATCTATGACCTTGTGGTGTGGCAAGGCCCTACCAGCGGCTGTAGCAAATGTACGATAGCCTCATCATATGCACAGAGGTTAATTTTTGCTCGATTTCCATCCCTTGCCAGTGTCGCGTTTGTAGTGCCAAACATATTAGGTTGTCCTCCGCGCCTATACTATACCACTGTACATCTCTACATCTCGTACGATGGACGCGCGCCTGGCACAACTCGCAAGTGTTTCTGTGCAGAAAGACAAGGCAGCTGGTTATCTCAGCCTGCTCAACGATCTCCTTGCCGCCAAGCGGCAATCGTCAGATGATATTCTCAAGTTCGTCGACGTCGTCGTGACTCAGGAGCACGTCGGCCTCGTTATCGGCAGACAGGTCATTTCAGAACTCGTAAAGTCCCTTGAGACGAAGCAGATCGCAGGGGAGGATGTCAGGAGACCTGTCATCGAAGGCGCGCTCCAGACTTTGCAGCCTAGAATCGTCACATACGAGGAGCAGGTCAGTTTATAGATAAACCATCCATCAGTTCCATTCCAATGGTTAGAATTTTTGTTGTAGGTTGCGTCGCTGAGGCTCCAGCTGGCAGACGCTTTGGAAGTGGACGAAGATTGGTCGGGTGCCGCTCGCGTCTTGATGGGGATTCAACCAGATTCAGGTTCCCGGTACGCATGGTTTATACCGATTTCCTTGAGTCCTCGCGCTCATCGCTTGCCACAGTACTGTCTCAGACGAGGATAAACTGAAACTCTATGTCCGCATCGTTCGATTACTCCTTGAAGAGGAAGAGTCTGTACAAGCTGATGCATACTACAAACGCGCCGCCTTGCTTATCAACTCCACTACGGACAAGGTCATTCAACTCCAGTTCAAATTGTGTCAGGCACGCATCAGCGACTTTGGCCGGAGATTCTTGGAAGCTGCTATGCGCTATCACGAACTCAGCTGGGTGCCAGAGCTAGACGAAGAAGAACGATCGCAAGCGCTGTGAGCACCAACCCCCTCGTCAAATTTATAAGTCCTTCACTAATCATGGTACTATAATTACTAGTTCCGCAGCAGTAACGTGTGCAGTCCTCGCACCAGCTGGTCCTCCCCGCTCACGCATTCTTGCTGCTCTCTCCCGCGACGATCGCGCACCCTCACTTCCCAATTATAACATCCTCACGAAGATGTTCCTCGACCATATCATTCGTCCAGCAGAAGTCAAAAATTTCGAGAAAACCCTCCGCCCGCATCAGCTCGCCAAGATTGCCCAATCCTCCAACGACCGCCTTGCATCCAGATTAACCGCCGATGACGACGATACGACAATGGCAGATGTAGGCGTGCAAGTCTCCTCAAGGACTGGACCCAGCACTGTGCTTGATCGAGCCGTCATGGAACACAACGTGCTCGCGTGCTCCAACATCTACAACAATATAACGTTTGCTGGATTGGGGGCATTGTTGGATGTTACCCCAGGTGCGGCAGAGACTATAACCCGGAGGATGATTGAACAAGGCCGGCTACGAGGTTGGATCGACCAAGTGGAGAAGCTCATCTGGTTCGAGGGTCCAAGGGAGGAAGATGACGCCCAAGGAAAGGCCGGAGGTCTTGGTGACGTTGACCAGCACGTCGAAGAGACCGGTGCTCCGTACACCAAGAAATGGGATCACCAAATCCGCACCACCGCCGCTAGCGTAAGTCCAATTGAAGTCACAGTGAATAAAAGAAATCAATTAACCGGACTCGTATAGCTCGAGTCAATCGTCCAGAGTCTACTCGATAAGGGACTAGTACAGCCGATGGTGGCGTGATAATATATTGCAACGGCTATGGCAATAAATGAGCACAAACCCAGAGGATGTGTGGACGTGTGATGTGTCCCATCAGAGTGCAGATCACTTTGCGGTTGTGGATGTGGTAGGAACCTTTCTTGAACGCAGTCGTGGCTTGTCATCTTTCCGTCTGTCCTTTTTCGCGTAATCGTACTCGTGGCAATCTACCGAAAGGGATGTCAGGCTGTGAAAACACGAATCAGCAAGATTAACTAGGCCTGGCTAGGGACATGGCCTACTCGGGTGGACTGGGAAGTGGGTCGGAGGAAAAGTACGAGTCCTCCATAGCCTCCATTGCAGATGGGCGTGCATGCCGGTCCATGCGCAGCAACTTCTCTGCAAGTGCAATAACCTCTGGGGGTAAAAGCCTGGAAGAAAATCGCACTGTGAGGATTGGCTCGCCTAGGAGGCATACGGCGACTTACTCAGACCATTCCAATGCAAAGACATTATCGTACTCCTCCGCTGAAGTCATCAAACTGTACCAAGGTGCAGCGAGTAGCTCTGGACAATGATCTGCTCTCGGGCTCCCCAGCGAGGCGTAGACCCGATGAAGCTGGCGAATTTCGTCTTCTCCACGGAAAGGGGCTTCCTTGAGGAACATCTCCATAAATATGCAACTATTAAGATATTAGAACAGGTAATTCAAATTCAGAAGGGGGGCTTACCCGGCACTCCAGATATCGACCTCGGGACCATACACCGTGAGTCCCAACATGAGTTCCGGTGGTCGATACCATATCGTGCATACTCTATTTGTATAGTCTGCCTTCGTGTTCCTCTTATAGTAGAATCTCGCTAATCCGAAGTCTGCTAGTTTGAGTGTTCCATTCGCAGTAACTAGTAAATTCGCCGCTTTAAGATCTCTATGCAAGATCCCTTTGACATGGATGTACGCCAGCCCCTTCAGTAGCTGGTGCATGAGGGATTTGATATGAGCATGCTCTAGCGTGATATGTTGTTGCTTGAGGAGCCCGACAAGGTCGTGGGGGACGTATTCAAATTTGAGGAAGATGTCCCCTTTGCGGCTGATCATCTCGCGCAGAGTAATCACGTTGTCGTGTTTCAAGCTCTGTAGCAGTTTGACCTCGCGAAGGCCTGTCACTGGGAACCCATCCTGAGCGTGCTCGGATTTTATTTTCTTGAGAGCTACCAATGCCCCTGTCGTTCTTTCCCGCGCCTTGAATACCTTGCCGTACGCACCCTGGCCTACAAGGCCGAGGAACTCAAACGGTTCTGTCGCTTTCAGAAGACGCTGACTCGTTTGGCTAACAGGTATGGGTGTAACAACAAGGGTGAGACCGACGTGCTCTGGAGAATCTGTGATGGGAGGAGTGGGGGCAGTCACCTCGCCAACCGGAGGCTTTAAGCCTTGTGTCGGCTTGGGGACTAGCGAAAGCGGTGCGACTGTGATACCTCCCTGGGTCTCCTTTGGGGTAGCTGGGCATGAAGAAGGAGAACGTGACTGTGGGGAGGGAAGTGCGGGGGGTTGAGTGGGCGAAATGACGGGTTTGGTGGGTAGTTCAGGCGTTGTCATGGGTACACCCGGGATGTAATCAACTCGCTGAAGGAGACCCTCTGGAGCTCGACGGACAGCAGGTGGGAGACCAGAAGGGGACTTGGGTACGCCGTCTCCGGCATGCTCCTCGTCATCTGCCTCGAAGAATCGACGTACGAGTGCACTTCGACCCTTCTTGATATGGTGATTACTGAATCTGGGCTTGTTTTGTTGACGGGACACCGGACCACGGGCCTGCCCTCGAGGCGGCGCTACGTCGGGAGGAATAGGGTGACCCTTCTCGAGAGGACGCGCGAAAGTCGGTTCTGCTGAGAAGTGGCGAGGGATAGGGGGCGTTGGGGCGTGCTTCATGGGGCTTTGTTCGAGTCCGGGGGGGTAGGGTGACGAGTAGTCGAAGAAATCGTTCCGGGCTGGCGGATACGGTGCTTGAGGAATAGGAGGAGGCTGAGCTGGGATAGGAGGGTGTAAAGGAAGAGGCAAGGGAATTGTGGGTGGCAGAGGGTGTGGCCCGTGCCAAGTACTAGGCGGCGGCGGCAGCGCGGGAGGCCAGGCAGAGGAAAACGCAGGTTCTGGAAGCCTCGGCGGGGGCGGAGCTTGCCAATGATTCTCAACCATGTCACTAGGTGAATAGTCCCAATCGCCATTATGTTGTGAAGCGGTTTCGTGGGAGTAGGGGTTTTGCGAAGAACCGTGGTCGTGGCTGTATTGAGGTTCATTCCAATCAATTTGCGGTTCCGGATGCTGTGACATGAACCTCATACGATCATCATGATACTCCTGATCCTGAAACTAAAGGAGACCAACAGTGAAAGCTTAGCATGAAATCGAGTCTAACGAAGTGACATTGCTTACTGGTACATGCTCATCCGTTCGTCGTCTCTTATTTTGGCCATTGAACGACTGGCGCTCCCATCGCTGGTCGCGTTGAGGTGAATGTCTGCGCTTTTTCTGGTCGTAGCTCTGACGCCGACTCCGATCGTAGTTGTGCTGTTGCTGTTGCTCAGCGTGATGCCTGGAACAGTAATGAGCGGTTTCTTTCATTCTACACATAAAGGGTCCTACCCTCTCTGGTGTTTCAGATGAGATTGGTGCGACAAATTGCGCCCCGGCTGGTCGTCAGGAGCTGGGGATTGCCTCCGGCCGCGACGAACTTCGCGACCCCACTCGTCGACGTCATGGCTATTCTGCCCACCTTGATTATGGTAGTATGGCTGCGGAGTGGTACGTGCCTCCCAGGACCCACTCTCCTGCCATGCTCGAGACGAGTTGTCCAATTGCTGTTCCTCCCACTGGTCTATCTGGTCCTTCTTTGGGTACTGTTGTTTCAGGTGGTCGTTTTCGTTACTGTTCCATCGCCGATGGGAGCCAGCTTGCCAGTTATTGGGTGCTGATTGTTGCGGACGGTGATACTGCCGCAGATTTGACCATCCTTCCGAGACACCATGACGCGACTGGTGTCGAGACCGATCCTGACGCCTGTAATGATCGTTTCGCTTTGGATAATAGGGAGGGTGATCCGACGACATGGTGAGACCGGTGACAAATTGGAGAGGCGGAAGAGTTGGGAAAAAAAGGGCCTTTGAATAGTTACAATAAGGCTGGAGAACATTCGTTAGAAGTCTTTCATACCACTACAAGCCGAAGGACCTTAAAACGGCAGCGAAACCGGAATGAACATCCAGATTGATTTCCACGTACTTGAATGAAGCAAAAGCGTCACAAGTTATGACCAGTCAGTTAGTTCCAGGCCTTATACAAGGCCCGAGAGCCTGAAAATGGATTCCGTGATGAGGTACACAGAAAGTAAACGTCTTCGATGTTTTGACAACAAAACTGTCAGAACGTCACCCAAATTCAGTTATATAGCAGACGCTCACCTTGAGTCTTGCCAGGACTCCGACAGATAGTGTGAGCGACTCACCAGGACAACTTCCAAACCTGCAAGGCTTTGTTACCACTCGGTGACTACGATTGTTGGGGTTCGCCTACTTAGATGATAGAGACTACTAGGGTCAGTAAGATCTGGCACACCGGAGGTTCAAGGGTTTAATCGACAGCCGTGTGATCAAGGAGGTGGCTCGCGTTAATGATTTCCAGCCAGGAGTCTAGCTAGGGTCCTCCAAAAGTCTGAGGGATTGCTGGCCATTAGTGCTGGACAGTTGATCGACTTTTCACTACAAATGCCACGCTTTATAATTACTACCACCAAGGAGGGGTTCAGACATTAAGAGCAACAGCATGATGATCTATTCAGGGAGAGACCGATCACAGTCAACCGACATATCGAGAAATTGGTGAGCTCTTTCCAATCGCTTTCGTTGTGAATTGAGGTATGAGGGTTATCAAGGCAAATTAGGACTACACGTAAATGGTGGAAAGGTTTTACGACAAGTATGAAAGTCTCTGTAGTATGATGGGATCAGATAAAGATGGTGATTGAATGAGGATGGCCGGGACTGTAGGGCTGGTCGGAGATTGGCGAATGACCATCACAGCCTGTGGGCTATGCGCTCCTCGTTTTTCGGGTGGGATGGGCACTCGGTAGCATCTGCAAGGCGCTAATTCCAGGTCCCGAGTTCATAGGTGGCGGGTAGGGAGGTTATCGTTCCCCACGCGGTGGGTTGATTTGACACAGGGAAAGGCATAGTGACATGAGATACCGAACTACTGGAGGGAATGACCTTCATATCGCTATCAGTAGTGCTGACATTAGTCCTAGCAACTGGACTTGGGTGCTGATAATCCGAGTGCGGATGCCTTTTCGTTTAAGGGCGAAAAGAGTCCCCGCGGGACAGTTGGTGAGTAGGGCTGAGAATTGTATGGAGTAGTGAGAGCCATTGGAACGGCTGCCTGCTCGGGTTTCGGCCCTCGAGGATAGCACGACAGCCAACCAAACCAGCAAGCTAAAAGGTCCCTTTGTGGCCCAAAAATGACGAAGGCAGCAAGTGGGACACTCGCAAGAAAGACGTGTCGCATAACTTGAGTTGGAAAGAATATAATGAACACCACGGCCCTGCGTGGAAAGCATGAGAGAGCCGGGACAACGTTGAATGAGGGATTATCCTCACGAGAGCATGCAAACCGAGTAGGCGGTAAAGATCCCGATTCGAATGAAAAGGCTACGAGAAAAATAAATAAATCCCAGAGGATTTAAGACCCGATTCGACAACTCACAACTTATCCCATCCCATCGTATGAAGGGAGCGCATCTGGGTCCTATGCTCCCACATAGCTTTAGCCATGAATACTGGGCTTATAAAGTAAGAATAAGGCGCACCCGGCCACAGCCTTACTTACACTCAAATATGATGGAGACTATGATTAAGCTACCGACGGTGATGGGCGTTATGTACCCAATCCATTGCATCGTCGTGATTTCGATAGTACAGTAGAACCAGGCCCATCGCTTGCTCACGGCCTCAGGGTAGTGAAGTCCGATCTATAAGTAGCGGTCAGCAGCAAACGAGAGTTTGTTTCACAAGGACGACGCACAACAAGCAAAAAAACCGTCCAAGCAACGAAGGTAATGTACGGAAGGACTAGAAACTGATCGGTTTCTCAGTACCTTCTTCTAGCTTTTCAATGAGAATAAACACACGATACGAGTAGTGCCGCGCCGTTGAGAGTTCAAGAAGGATTTCAGTTTTCCGTCCGGGAGCATGCACGATTGAACAATGGCCCAAAGGTGAATGACTAGCGCGGTACACGACACGGAGGTTCTGAGAATCGTGAGCTCGTGTCGCCCCCCTGTTTAGGGATTAAAGACTTACAAAAGTGTAACCCCGTTGACAAGGGCGGCGTCGGCGAGGCACAAGGCAAAAGGGATATCAACCTGGGACGAATATCCTGAAAATAAGCTACCAGGGAACATTAGTGATTGTTGAGTCAGATATGTTGAGTCAGACGCACAGCATACAAGAAATAAGAGCGTATAGGACCCAACAGAACATCATATTGATAGCAAGCGGGTGACGAAGCTTGAGTGATTTTGCGAATGTAATCGTGCTCAGGACCAGTCCTAAGCCTACTGCTCCGCTGAGCTGAAGAATATGAAAGAGAAGTAGAAAGTCTGTCCTCTGTCGAGGAGAAAGAGCGTCGTACACTAGGAAACCAGCTTCGTGAGCACATTGAGAGGCGCCGTTATATTCAAGAGGCGCATGTACCGCTGTTCATACCGATCAACGCCAGAGATGTGCGAGGGAGGAAAGGAGGAAGGAGGGATTTTAGCGAATCATGAACGGGAACGACAATTTACCGTAAAAGAACGGGATGTCGGCTTTCCTCTCGGAGCGAGCTTTTCGCCTGACACAGCCAACGAGAAGCGCGACGCCACTGTCTACTGCGCAAGGTTAACCTCCTTGGATACTGGTTACCCACAAGTGTAGCAATGAGCTATCAATTGACCCAGGGGTTAAAATATTCAGAATGGTGAAGCACAGTATCAGCCACTATGAACTGGGTTCTCAAGTTCTTGGATGCGGTTGACGAACAGAGTGGGAAAAGTGATTCAACACTGGGGGTAAGTAGTGGCAAAGTAATGGTACCAACACCACGAGAAAGGAAGGAGACAAACTGAATGGCGGTTAGCTTATCGCGTGATCGCCCGTCTTCTCGGGACGTTTGGACGGCGATTGCTGACTAAAAGTGGATGTCCCTCGCCAGAGGAGGTCATCCGTCAGTAATAAAGTTTGAAGGGCGCTGGCGACTGCAACACGACATGCGAACGACAGGCGGGACGACCAAGTTACTTTATTAAACGCGTGTCCAATGCTTTTACTGAACAACTAAGTATAAGCGCGAAGGAAAAATGCTCGAACTGCATTTGAAAATATACAAAATAAACAATCCTACAACCCGTGCTAAAAACAACTCGTATCTTTCTTCTGTATCGCGGTTTTATTTATTTAATTTTTAATTTTTAATTTTTAATTTTTTTGGGTTTCGTTGAGTATGTGTCTATCTGGGTTTTTTTGTGAGATTTGTTTTAACGGTTGTGTTCTAATCTACCAAGCCTGTTTGTTTAAATCCTATGGTTGAGTCTACTTTCTTTGCCATCATATTCGGGTGGGCTTGACACCAGTTTGACCATCACCCTCGTCACTTCTTAATGAACTGTGAGCGCTCAGCTAGAACTGGAAATATATGGAAGTTACCAAACCAATAGTATTTCTCCTTCAATCGGCATCATCCGTCAGTTCAATCGCAGTCGAATTTTCTGCTTCGTCAACTTCCCCAATCGCCCACAGTCGCGGCCCGTCTCGCATTTTTAGTCCTCTCCAAATACATTCGTCTCCTTTATCCGTCAGCCTCTGTTTTAACACTTCCCGGAAACGAATATAGCCGAGGTCCACATCCGTTGGCACTCGAACCGTCCGTCGCTCCCCTCCCAAGCTCATCGCGGCAAGCCGTATGTGAAACTCGCGTTCATGACCATGAGACCGCTCATTTTTCGAGGTCGGACTTCTGGCATTCATCCGATATGATGCAAATCGACGATCAACATCTCGCCCATGATCGGGGAAGAAATTAGAAGTAACTCCGACGCCTATATCACTGCTTGGTAGTGGCGAGCCCGACAACGGCGGCGCCTGAAGAAAATCAAACGCAATGCACCCAGTGGCAGGCGCCCGAAGCGCGACGTCCCGTTCATCAGTAGATGGGGATGTCATAGGATGAACGACTGGATTAGTTGTCTCGGTATCAAGTACAGAATTACGCTTGGTGGACCCATAGATGTCGGCCAGCGGAGACCGATCCCTGTTTGCATACGCCCGCAAGGCTTCAAACGGATCGACCAGAGACACTTCGCAATCCAGTGGAGTGAGAGGAATGGGGCTAGGAGATAGAGTCAAACGACCGTTGGTCGAAGGAGTGTCCTAGTCCGAATGGATAAGTAACCAACATCCACTACCTCAGAAAGCATACCTCAAGTTGTGTGCGTGGTGCACATAAATCAGGAGAAGAAATCGCTGGTAGGACGCCGTCAGCGTCTACCATTCTCAGTCGAGGAAGGCCCTCAAGCCCGAGTGCACCGCTAGACGTGAATGATCCTAATCCACCAGTCTGTGCATCTGTCACTCTTCCGGAGTCACCACCAAGGTCGAAGGCCCAGTCCACATCGACGACCCCTGAACGAATACTCGAACGAACGCTGAAAGACGGAGTGGTCAACGCAGTCGGAGTTGCCAGATACTCATCAAGCACTAGTTCGACCGCTTCAATTGTGTCTGAAACACGGTTCTCGGTCATCTGCGGGCGTGCAACTTGTTGGCGGTCCTTCCGTTTAAAGTGAGACCGCCAGACGCGAAAACGAGTCATTACTCGAGATAGGAAAGACTGAGGAGCAGGGAACGGGTCAAATTTTGTGTCCATCGGCGGAGCAGCGGTGTGCGGTTCTGATATCGGGGCCATTCTGGAGTCTCTGCGCAAAGTGCGGATAAGTAGTATAATGAGAAGAATTATTGAGCTGATTGGAAACTTGTGGTGAGTTTAGGAGAGGCGCCTGAGATATACACTATCTCGGGATGGTTTAAGCCCTTGCTTCTGTTTGGCACAGCCCGTCGTGCGCTGAAATGCATGAGGGATTTCCGTAGAGACTCGAATAAAATAGATACAGACTTCCCGTTGTCGTTTCAAAACATGTTGTCCGGCATCAGCCCGTTTTGGCCATTCCAATGGTGGTTTGTGGTGAAACGCAGTGAGCGGTGACGAAAAAGAGCTGACACCGGACAATACCCACCACGTCGCCATAAACATCTCGTATTTTGGGATATACCCGCTTTTAAACCGTAGACGAAATGCTTGGTGTAAAATATCTTGTACTTTGACCCTCGTAGTTCTCAATCGATCGTATAATTCCCTCGAATCCCTTTATATCAAGAGGCGACGGATACAGGGATGCGATAAAGACGGAGAGGTAGTACGGGGGTGTAAGATGTAAGATGCACAAACAAATAGACTCCCGAGGCACACACATACAGTAACGAGGGCTGATTACCTAATAGAAGCTTTACAGACAGCGAACTTCTTTCCGCCTTCCCTCTCGCATTCTCGACCTCCTTTAACTAGTTTGCTTTATAGCATACGAGTCGGACCCGACCATGTCTGACGATACTCTGGCCTCCACTGCGTATGCAGTTCCAGTGTGGAATGCCGTGTACTGAGACCATCAAGTCACAGAACATACTTCATAAGGAGCAATGCCAGAAGAGCCGTTCCGTCTGCTGTTCCATCGGAATGAAGTACACGACAGCCGGAAGTGTCGAAATTTGGGACTTTCAGTGCGCTTCCGGTCAAATGTTACTGTTCCCGTCTTAATTGCTCGGCTTGACTTTTTCTTATGGTTCCGGTCTATCATTCTCGAATGTTTTGGGCTCTCGTCTGTGTGCCGGCAACCAAGCTTCGGTCATTTGCAGGTTTGCAGGCCAGGAGTACTCAGTACTTTTTAGAATTTCCCTCCTCATTTCATATGTGGCTCGCCTATCGTTTACTATGGAAATAATTTCATCATAGAACGTAATATTAGGAGTGTTTTAATATCCGTCAAGTTGTCGGTCTTCTTTCTAGCCACAACCAAAGAGGCCCTCTGTGCATTTTGTGAGTCGATACTCTCTTAAGCCAGGATATTGGAACATATGCTTTCCTCACTTGAAATAGTAAATTAAAAGGGGCCTTTTAGATGTGGTAGGAGCTCGGGAAATGCGTTGAGGCCAGCCCGTTCGTTTAGCTTGTCTTTCCCAAGCTGTCACCACAAATGAAACGTCTGGCACCTACGGTGTACGATACCAGTGATACTCAAGAGCCACCCGGCCACCACCTCGCAGGTGGTTATTGAATTATGCCTCTTGAACCTCTTCTAAATCTCTAAATCATTATGCCCCGCAATAAGTCGCCTTCGGCTGATAACTACAGCGGTTCTAGAGACAGGAGACGTGAACCACCACGGGAGAGGGATAGGCGTGACGATTATCGCTCAGATCGACACGGAAAAGAGGTTTATGATGGTCGGTCGGACCGCAAGCGCCGAAGGAGCACGAGCAGAGACAGTGATGATGACCGAAAGCGTCGGCATAGATCTAGTCGGAGTCGAAGCAGGAGTCCGAGGCGCGCCCGAAGCCGAACACCTGAAGGAGACAGGAGGAAGGAAAAGTAAGTCAAAGCATAGATGCGGGTGGTATATTACAACCTTACAGTCAAACAGGAAGAAGAAGGAGAAGCTGGAGAGGAAGCTGGAAAGACAACGAGCGAAGGAAGACGAGCAAATGCGGCAACTTGCAGAACTTAGTGTTTATACTGCCACGGACAATCCCTTCCATGACGCAAATTTGAACCAGCAATTCAAGTGGCACAAGAAACAGGAGAAAGAGAAGAAAATGGGCCTGAGTGTTGCTGAGTCTCAAACGCGAGAGGCGGCACGGAGGCTCGAGGCTAAGGAGGAATTGGAGCGCTTGAATAGGCGGCGCGCGGAGAGAGAAGTAGAGCAATCCCTACGAGAGGAAGAGGAAGCCCGTATGGCCCGACTTCAAGAGAGCGCACAAATGGCAGAATGGATCGCCAAAGACGGGGACTTTCAGCTTGAACAAGAACGACGCCGCAGCGGCATACGCCTTAAAGAAAGGCGTGCAAAAGCTATCGACTTCTTGGCTCTGAATCTCAAATACGCTCGACCTGGGGAAGAGGAAGAGGACGATGGCTTAGGTCTGGACGAAGTGGGACTTGAAATCGATTTAGACGAACCCTACACCATCCTTGACGTAAGTCAGTAAGTTTGACTGGGTTTGTGGTTTTCTGACACTCGGGACAGAATCTCAATTTGCAGCAAATGGAGGAACTACATGAAGATATTCAACGCTACCTCGGGTTGGAGGAGCTACAGGTTAACATCGACTTTTGGACTGTAAGTTCATGCATCAACTGTAGTAATGTATACTCAGTTAAACCCGTAGAACATGATGGTCGTCTGCAAAGATCGTTTGGAGACCTTGCGAAACGACGCGGACCAGTATAGCCGCCGTGGGCCCCCGGTAAACGCAGAGGTTCAAGCTAGCATCGTCAGCCTTCTCTCCGGAAAATCATACGAACAACTCCAAGAATTACAGCGAAGCATTCAAGCAAAGCTCAATAGCGGGGATCCAATTGATACTGACTATTGGGAAGGTTTATTGAAAAATCTTGTTGTATGGAAAGCAAAGGTGAGCCGGTTCTGTTGTGCGCCAGACCTGATTACTTAACGAAATAAGGCCAAGTTGAAAACCCTGCACGAGGTCGTTGTTCGCAACCGTCTTGAACAACTCCGTAAAAGACAACGCGATGAGGCTCTTCAAGCTCAAGTGGAACTCTTGGGGACGGCTGCCCAACCGAATACCAAGCAATGGCCTACAGAAGTCCGAGTTCCTCAATCTGAAGCCATGGAAGTGGATCAAGAGGACACTGAAGTGGAACCATACAATCGGGATATGAGCCCTCCAGTGGTAGAGACTGCGAGGCTGATTTACGAAGAACGGCAGTTCCCGGTCGTCGATCCAAAAGCAGAACTGCAAGCGCTAGTGAGCAGTTAGACCACTTTTCACTCGAATCGCATTCTTATTCGTCTCCAGATTGCCCAACGTCGTTCTATTGCGGCTACTCGATTTGTTGCTAAGCCCACTCAGCAGGAGGAGCCAGAAGCCCCCACTGAGGCCCCTGCTGTTGCAGATGCGTTCACCACAGAAATGAACAATCGTATGGATGCAGAAGCAGACCTAGACGAGGACGACGAAGAAGAACTCTTCAACACGGAAGCAGCGCTCGCTCAACCAACAACATATACTTGGGAAGACAAATACCGGCCACGAAAACCTCGGTATCTCAACCGTGTGCACACTGGCTACGAATGGAATAAGTACAATCAGACACATTACGAGTCCGTCCCTCGTTCTGCCCTGATCCATTCCACTGACCAATCCCGCAGTTCGGATAATCCACCACCAAAGGTCGTCCAAGGGTACAAAGTAAATGTTGAGATATATGTCCTACTTTGATCCCACTGACATGAGATCTAGTTCAACATATTCTATCCCGACCTCATCGACAAGTCAAAGGCCCCCACGTACAAAATCATCAAAGAACCGGGCAACGAAGACACGGTTCTTCTACTCTTTACTGCCGGTCCACCCTACGAGGATATAGCCTTCAGGATTGTGAACCGGGACTGGGAGCATTCGCACAAGCGGTAAAGGGTACACTAAATCCATTGAACTTTTACTGAAACTCTTGATAGCGGCTTCAAAAGCACGTTCGATCGTGGTTGTCTCTCGCTATGGTTCAATTTCCGCCGCAATGTGAGTAGCCATTCGACAGTTCCTTCCGTCCTTACTAACGCTCGTATAGTTCTACCGTAAATAAATCTAAATTGTGTAGATTGTGCACTTCATTTGTTTGTATCGGCTAAAATATCAGAGTCTTGTATGCAAATTACAGGTGGATGATCACAAATGGAATCTGGAAAACAAAGTCAGGCATGAAAAAACACCCAATATGACCAGGCTCAACTCACATCGACATCTTCGCCCTGTTCATCACATACCAAAAGTTCCATAACAAGGTGCTTGGTCCCAGGCGGGATGGGCTTCTTGCCGACGAGCTCGACGAGCTGACCGATCTTCAGCTTCACCCGCTCTTGAGCCTGCAATCAATCATCAGGGTCGCGCATTGACCCTTTGAGCATGGAAACGGACCTTAGCCTTGCTGATGAAGGGCGACCAAAGCATTACGACACCCTGGGAAGCCATGCTGACTTCGAGGTTGTGATTCTTCTGGAACCAATCGACGATCTCCTGCAGGGTGGGATCTCCAGGGAACTCGAATCGATCCCACAGTGTCCACTCCACATCACCATACTGCAGGCAATCGTATTAGTAACAGTACGTCATTCTTCATGCAAGAGACAACGCGCACCTTCTTCTTCGCAGCCGCAATAGGATCTGAAAATGCAAAGAATGGCAACGCAATATTGACAAATCCGTTCTTGTATTTCTCCAAATCCTTCTTGCCATCGATGATCTTATACAACTCCAAGCACACAAGGCCTGTGACGAGCGCAGTGGTGGTGGCGATAGCGGGGATGATCTTGCCTGCGATCTGTTTGGTCGAGTGCTTGTCGGCGGGGTTGATTGCATAGTTGGCGGCGCGTAGGTTGGATGCGGCGGTGATAAAGTCGATATGGTGGTTCGTGTCGTCATCCTTTTCGAAGTCGACGGGTACGAGGCGGAAACCGGGCATGCCTGACGGGTTGGGGAGGGAGTTGATCAACTCTCCGAGGTCGTCTTCGTCTAATCGTACGGCGTCAGCTTGACCATAATCATGTATATCAAATGGTGGTTACCCCTCGGCTGTTCCGGTACTGGGTCATTGTCGTTGATCTGGACCTTGAACTTATTATCCGGTCTCCACTCAGGGATCTGGGTAGAGCTGGCGATCTTGATGTAAACTTGAGGGTCGTTGGTACCGTGCAATCCGTAGTTGAAGGCATACAGATTCGCAGCAGCGATGATGTAGTCCAAGTGTGTAGGCTAGAATGGGTGTTAGCCCATCCTCACAGGCATTGATGAAGAAAGTACTGACATCGTTAGGGTCGAAGGCCAACGGCTCGGGTGCTCGCTTAGGACCAGACCAGAACGGTGTTCCGCCTTCGGTCGTCTGTAGTCGAGTTGTAAGTCTTCATCATCAGGGGGAACCTTTCAACTCACGTGGTCCTTAGGCAAACTGTACAACAGCTGTCTAATTTCATGGTTATAGTCTTTCTCAAACCGCCCCCTGGCCCAAATGATGCACTCCTCAAATGTGATCGGCTTCTCGT
>WNFL01419048.1_pt1 | contig 18456 bp, 22 predicted proteins | sample 5400361 | NCBI WGS metagenome assembly WNFL01 (sample SAMN13153351, study PRJNA577476) | soil metagenome | isolation source: 40 cm soil on Douglas fir-dominated hillslope | place: USA:California | collected 2013-09-17
AGGTCCGTAACCTGTCACGTCTAGGCCGCTGACCTGTGTAAACGGCTCCGCGGAGCGGGCTTGGGCCAGTCGCGGGCCAGGCGACATGCGAAACGGCCCGCGCCGATCACTGCCGGTTCGTGCATGATGCTCAGCATGAACGGTTCGGAGGTTGGCAGCCTCGATATCACAGGGCTGAACGACCTGCACTGAGCCGGTGTTGAGGAGAGCATCGGAGATGACGGCATGCAGCGACGGGTGATCGGTGCGACGCTGACGATCGTCGGCGTCTTGATCGCGCTCTTCGCGCCGGTCGCGGGAGTTGGCAGCTGTGCGCTCGGCATTGAAGGCTCCGATGCCGGAGGATGCCTTGTTTACAGTACGGACTGGTGGGGTTTGATCCATTGGTCCCCGGGGTGGGGGGGCAAGCTCGCCCTCCCGATGCTGATCATCGGCGTCGCGCTCGTAGTGACCGGGATCGTCCTCCTGATCAAGCCCAAACGATTCAGGGCCTCTTGATTTCTTGCATCGGCGCTGGTCTTGGGCTCCGGGATCATCGTTGTGGCTTTCGTCAGCCGCGATTAGCCATCATGCGAAACGGCCCGTCCCCAGAATTGGGCGGGCCGCTGTCGCGCCTGGCGTTAGCTGCGCCAGAGCGCCCGCATCAGGCTGCGGGTGACCGACCGGCGGATGAGCCGCTGCGGCAACCTGCCGCGCCGCAGCACCTAGTAGTCACCGATCGTGCGCTGGCCGATGTACACCGAGCGGTGCAGATCCTCCCGTTCGCTGCGGTGCCCGCAGCTCGGGCAGGTGTGGTGAACGGTCATCGCTCGTCTCCTCCGCCGCTCTGCGCTGCCTTCATCCCGGACAAGAGCGGGATGAACGAGACGAGCAACATTGGCTCCCCGTGCGCGTCTTAAGGGCATGAGCAGCATCGCGTATCGGAGTACGTTGACGGGTGTGCTCAAGAGGGTCGTGGTCGTCGTGCTGCTCGGGTTGGTGGGCCTGACAGCGGGCGTCGTGTACGCCGCGCTCTTCCCCCCCAGCTACGGCGCGACGATCGTGCTGCCCGCCGAGAGCAGCTACACATTCCCTTCGCGCTACGTTTCGGCCCCGGGTCTGGTGACCTTTATTCGGGCTCGTCATGAACATCCAGGTGTGCGCCTCGTTGCTCACGGCGAGCGCGTCATCGAACTGTCAACCGGCAGCCTCAGCGACAGGGACAGGGCGGTTGTGTGCGCGTTCTGGAATGAGCGGCACCGCCCGTCCGTGTGCGATGACGACACTGCACACAGGCTCGCCCTGCATGACACCGTGATGACGGTCCGCCTGAGCGAGGCGCCTGGCAGGAAGTTCAAGGTGATGTGGCATGGACTCGCCGACCGACATCCCTACGGCCTGCTCGGCCTCCTAGCTGGGCTGTCGGCCGCGCTCGGGTTCCTCCCTCCCCGGCTGCGGCTCTACCGCACGTCGTGATCTTGGGAGCCTGGACAGGGCGGTCCAGGCCTATGTCTCTCAGCAGTGCCACGGCAGCATCAATCGTCCTGGCCGTCTAGAAAGGATCGGAGTTACGTTGACGGGCGTGCTCAAGAGGGTCGTGGTCGTCGTGCTGCTCGGGTTCGTGGGCCTGACAGCGGGCGTCACGTACGGCATGCTGTTCCCCAGCAACGAGATCGGCGAGACGCTCGTGCTGACCGCCGACAGCCCCCATTCGGCCTCGGATCTGGTGACCATCACTCGGGATTATCATCCAGGTGTGCGCGCCGTTGCTCACGGCAGGCGCGTCATCGACCTCTCGGTAACTGGCAGCCTCAGCGACGGGGACATCGCGTTTTGTGTGCCCGTGGGCCGCCGATCAGCTTGAACAGCACCGCCCATTCGTCGACGAAGGCCCCCCGCTGTGCGAGGGCGACACCGCACGCATATTCGCCCTGACTCTGGCCACCAGCAGTTTCATCCGGGCCGACGATGGCAAGTTCAAAGTGATATTCCATGGCACCGCCGGTCGGCTTCCCTACGGCCTGTTCGGCCTCCTGGCCGGGATGTCGGCCGCGCTCGGGTTCCTCGTGCGGCCCAGGTCCTGCGTGACCGCCGTGCATTAATCCGGGGGCGAACGAGCTCCCCTGTGATCAGGCAAGCTCTACGAGCCGGCTGCCTCCATCCCCTTCCTTGGCCGCGCCGACTTCGCGGCAGTGATCGGTGTGACCGCGGCCAGCTCGGAGAGCGCGGCAGCGATCACATTGTCTCGGTCACCAGCGGCGTGCTGGTAGCGCATCGCCGCGCTGACGGTGGAGTGCCCGAGCCGGGCCATCAGCTCGGCCAGCGTGGCCCCTGTCGCGGCGGCCAGCACCGCCCCGGTGTGGCGCAGGTAGTAAAACCGCAGGTCTGGCCGGCCGGACTTGTCGCGCGCCGGGCGGAACACCGCGTAGAGGCTGGACGGGGCCATGTGGCCGCCGCTGGCTGCGGGGAACACAAAGCGCGTCGCGGCTGGCCGCCACATGGTCGCGCAGGTGCGGCGGGATCGCCACGTCACGCTTGCCCGCCTCGCTCTTGGGATCCTTGACGACCCGGCCGTCATCGGCGCGGATCACGCCCCGGCGGACATGGACCACACCGTTGCGCACGTCGATGTCGGAGCGCCGCAGCTCGGCCAGCTCCCCGAACCGCAGCGCGCACCAGGCGGCCAGCAGCACCATCAGCCGGTACCGCTCTGGCATGGCCTGCACGAGCGCCTCCAGCTCGGCCACCGACGCGGGCTTGATCTGCCGCGCTCGCTTGGCCTGCCCGGCACCGCGCACCCGGCAGGGGTTGGCCGGGATCTCGTCGGCCAGCGCGGTGTTCAGGATCGTCCGCAGCAGGCTGTAGGCGTGCGCGCGCTGCGTCGGCCAAGTGGACTGCATCAGGCTGGCGTGCCACTTCCGGACGGCGGACGGGCTGAGCTGGGTGACGGGAACGTCCCCGAGCGCGGGCAGCACCTGCGTGTCGAGCGTGACCCGGTACAGCCGCCTGGTGCTGGGCGACAGCTCGCGCTCGGCCAGCCAGGCGTCCGCGTAGGCGCGCAGCGTGACGGGCTTGGCGGGCTTGGGCGCGTTGCGCGATGCCCACCGGCCCGCCTGTATGTCGCCACTGACCTGGCGCAACCAGGCGTCGGGTGCGGTCTCGGTCATCATCACCATGATGCGCCGCGGGCCCGGCGAGTCGGTCAGCCAGTTCCGAAGGCGGCGCGACTCCGCGCCCCAGAAGGACCTGGGCGAGCGCCTGGGCGCCTGGGTGCTCGCGCACCATGACGAGCTGCAGCTGGCCGAGCCTGACCTGCCAGCCGAGGACCGCGCGGCCGATTGCTGGGAGCCTCTGTGCGCTGTCGCTGACCTCGCAGGCAGGGACTGGCCATCGCGAATCCACCTCGCCTGCAAGGTCCTGTGCGACCAAGCGACCGAGGAGGACTCATCACTTGGCGTACGGCTGCTCGCCGACCTTCACGGCGTCTTCGACGATGCAGACAAACTGGCGACCGAATCCATCATCGACCTGGTGTGCGCGATCGGCGAGGCGTCCTGCGCTGACGACCGCGACCGGAAGCACCCGCGGATCAATCCGCGTGGGCTGGCCGCGCTGCTGCGGCTGTACGGCATCAAGTCCAAGACTGTGCGGATCGGCGGGAGCACCCCCGCGGTTACGAGCGCGACGACTTCCGCGACGCTTGGCAGCGGTATCTCACGCCCCTAGACCGCAACATCCGCAACATGCCCAACATCGCAGGTCAGAGCGTTGCACATGAATCCGGTGTTGCGGACGGAAGTGCAACACCGCAACACGAGCAAGCCTTTGACCAGCACGGTTGCACTGTTGCGGATGTTGCGGACAACCTGCAGTGTTCGGTCTGCGGAAACCCAATGGACCCGGTAATCGCCGCGATCGGCGATACTACGCACCCGAATTGCGATCCCCGATGGCGCGCCATGACCCGCAAGGAAACTTGCCGCTCATCCGCTGGCAAGGTAACTTGGCTACGTGTGCAGAGGATCGCGCCGAGCGCCCGTAGGCACGGCATCGACGACGAGGACATGCTGCACGCATTCCGCAACCCGTGCCGCGTCGACTACCTGGACGATGACCTCACTATGCTCACCGGCCCGGCCCGGCCCGCGACGGGACACCGCTCGAAGTCGGCGTCGCCGACAGCCATGACGGCCCGGTCATCGTCCACGCCATGCGAGCGCGGCCTAAGTACCTGCCACGGGGGAGGGGTGATCGCTGATGCCACGTTCCGCTGAGGAGATCATGGCGCACGCTGACGAGCTGGCCGACCGGTTCGAGGACTACGAGCCCGAGCCCGGCAGCGGCAAGGACGCACGGGCGCTACGCGACGTCGCCGTCGCATTCAGGCGCCTGGCGGCCAGCGCCCAGGATCTGGCCGCCGCGGTGAGCGTGGCCCGCGCCGAAGGCCACACCTGGGCTGCGATCGGCGCCATGCTCGGCACGTCCGGCGAGGCGGCACGCCAGCGCTATGGCAACGTGGCAGGCCATCGCGGCCAGCGCCGGCGTGCGAGCGCTTAGGATCACTCCCGCGCAAGTTACTGCCCCCGGCGAGCATGGCGATTGGCGTTGGTCAGTGCGCGTCCGGCAACTGCGGTGGCTGATCTCGCCGTCACGGCTCAGGCGGCCGGTCGGACGGGATGGTGACTAGGAGCGAGGTGCCGCCCCCTGGCGGGCTGGTGATCTCGATCCTGCCGCCGACTGCCTCAACCCGGTCGCTCAGACCTATGAGCCCTGAACCGCGGGACGGATCGGCCCCCCCGACTCCATCATCCTGGACCAGCAGCCGTACGACGTGGTCAACCATAGCGACGTCGACCCATACCACGGAGGCTCGCGCGTGCTTCGCTGCGTTAGTGAGCGCCTCCGACACGACGTAGTACGCGGTGACCTCGACTCGTTCCGGCAGCCGCCCGCGGATCCGCACGCTGAGTTGGACCAGGACACCAGCGCGGCGGGCGAGCCCCCGAAGGGCAGGCCCGAGGCCGCCCTTCTCCAAAATCGCGGGATGCAGGCCCCGTGAAATCTCCCGCAGCTCGTCGGCCACATCAGCCAGACCCTGCGCGGTCCTGGACCATTGCTGCGCGACGCTCTTCTGCTCAGGCGGCAAGCGGGCTTCTGCGGCCCGCAGCTCGAGTGCGAGTGAGATCAGCCGCTGCTGCGTCCCGTCATGAAGGTCGCGCTCGATGCGGCGGCGGGTCTCGTCGGCGGCGGCGACGACCCGCGCGCGGGAAGCCGTCAGCTGACCGCGGCTCTCGGTGTTCGCGACCGCCATAGCCACGAGCTCGGTGAAGGCGAGCAAGCGCTCCTCGGTGCCTTCTGGACGCGGCCCGGCCTGGCCCGAGAACGCCATGATCACGCCCCACAGTCGCCCCTCCACGATGATGGGGCTGCCCGCCGAGGAGCGGATTCCGTGCTCCCGGGCCCAGGCCGACGCCGGCCCGCGCGTGTTCTCGTAGCGCATCCAGGCTGGCCGCCCGGTCCGCTGCACCCGCCCCGAAACGCTCGCCTCCTCGGCTGGCCAGCGTGATCCCAGCGGCGGCGCCAGCCCGGGCGCGCCGGGCTTTGCCCAGGAGCCGACGATGGTCACAGAGCCCTCCGGCTCGAACCGGGCGACGGTAGTGCAATCCGCCCCCAGCACCCGGCCCGTTTCGGCCGCCACTGCGCTGAAGACCTCAGGTGGGGAGACCGCGCGGGCGACGAGCGTCGCGACCTGCCGCAGCGCTGCCTGCTCTTCCGCGATCCTGCGCAACTCGTAGGTGCTTGTCTCGAGCGAGCCCGCCATTGAATTGAACGCACGTTCGAGTATGCCAACTTCACCGGGTCCGGTCTCGGGCGTCCGAACGGCGAGATCCCCGCCTGCCACGCGGTCTGCCATCGCGGACGCCCGGCGCACCGGCCGGACAACCGACCGGGCCAGGTAACCGCCGGAGAGCAGGATGAGGACGATCGAGCCCGCGACGCTGACGGTTGCCGCGACAGTAGCCCGACGGGCTGCCGCGTCGGCCTGCTCCTCGCCGGTCCGGAACATCTGGCGCTCCGACGCCATGAACCGCTCGAATCTTCCACGTAGCGCGTCGATGCTGCGCTTCCCCTCCTCGGTCTCCACCACGGTTCGCGCGGAGCCCAGGTCACGCTTTGCCGCAGTCACGAGCGGGACCGCGTAATCCTTGATGTACGAGCCCGCGGTCTGCGTGATCCGCCGGGCCCGGGTACTCTCGCCCGCATCCCCCGCGCTTGCCAGGCGCTCCAGGTCGGCGGCCTCCCGCGCCAAGGCCGCCCGGGCCTGGTACCACGGCCGGAGGAATCGGGTATCACCTGTGATGATGAACCCGCGCTGGCTTGTCTCGACATCGATGACCAGCCGCTCCAGCCGGCTCTCGGATATCAGCACCTTCAGGGAATGATTCGCTTTGCTTTCCGAGTCGCGAAGGCCCTCGATCGCCAGCATCAGGAGGAAAAATGCGGAGCCGATGATGGCCGAGAGCAGCACGCTGACGGCGACGGTGCGCCTGGTCAGGCGGCCGCGCCGCCGTCGAAACCCCCTCGTACCTGGTGCCCCCCTTGGCCCCATGCCCGTCCCTCTGACCAGCGGGAACTGGCCTGTAATCTGATGCGAATACCCCCTCTGCCACTGTAAGGCGAAGAGGCGAAATGGGCGAAGCAAGGATGCGCATCGTGCTGGCGGACGATGACATCCTGCTTCGGGAGGGAATCGCGAGCCTGCTCGAACGCGCAGGGTTCGAGGTGGTGGGCCAGGCCCACGACGCGCCGGGGCTTCTGGCCCTGATCCGGGAGCATCGTCCGGACCTCGCCATCGTCGACATCCGGATGCCCCCGGATCATCTGACTGAGGGCCTCGACGCGGCGCGGGTGATCCGCCAGGAATTCCCCGCTATAGGCATCCTGGTTCTCTCGGCGCATGCGGAGGTCGAGCAGGCGATGGAGTTGCTCGCCACCGGCCAACGGGTGGGTTACCTACTCAAGAGCCGAGTGACCGACGTGGGCGATTTCGCCGAGACGGTCGGCCGGATCGCCATGGGCGGCTCAGTGGTGGACCCGGCACTGGTCCAGGAACTCATTACGGCCCGCCGCCGCGACAACCTTTCACACCAGCTCACGGAACGTGAACGCGAGGTGCTCGCGCTCATGGCGGAGGGCCGCTCGAACTCGGGCATCGCGCACCGGCTGTGGATCACCGAGGGAACGGTCGAGAAGCATGTACGCAGCATCCTCGCCCGGATGGACCTGCCGGAGACCGAAGACGACCATCGTCGCGTCCTCGCGGTGCTCGCTTATCTCGACTCCCGCTTAGGACCCGCACCGCCTCGTGCCGCCGCGCGCGCGAGGATGCCGCGGATCGCGGCACCCGACAGACCCGCTTTGGGCAAGAACGAGACCGCAGGGCTGTCCGCCATCATGTCCGCGAAGTCGTCCTCGGAGTGCACGGAAATGAGGATCACGAAGGCCAGCTCCGCGCCCTCCTGGGCAGCGAGCTGGCGGGCGACGTCAAAGCCGTCCTCCTCGCCGAGATCGATGTCAACGAGGGCGACATCCGGCTTCAGCTCGCGGCAGCTACGGCATGCCTCGGCTCCGGTCGACACGACGTCAACGACGCTGATCCCCTCGCGCAGGAGCAGCTCGCGGGCAGCCAGGAGGAATTCATGGTTGTCATCGACGATGAGGCACCGCACGGCCATGTTCCCAGCGTGCAGCACGCGGGCGTTCTTGGCATTGCGGCCAGCCGGAAAGTCGAACCCCCCAGCCAGCCTCCATTCAGGTTGGGCGCTAGCAGCGAAGACGGCAGCTGCCGGGGGCGCCAGACTGGACAGCGAAAGAAGTTCACAGTTGCCCGGGTTAGCTGGACTCTCGCACCGGGCCAGGCTGATGAGCACATGGCAGTTCCATTGGCAATTACCGGTCGGAGGTTCACATGGGTCAGATATCGATCCAGGTGGCGGCCGGGCGGAGCATGCCAGTTCGGGGCGACTTCCTCCCGCCCGAACTCATGCACCTGCTAGGAACCGCCGGGCGGGTAATCGACCAGCACGTCAACCATCTCGGCAACTGCCGCGCGTGCGGGTCGAGGTGGCCATGTCAGCGCGCACTACTGGCCGAGTTCACATTGGGCGCGCTGTGAACCCCCACGAGCGACAGGGCCGGCGCTGCACCAGGGACCCCTCCCCCAATCCCGTGCGATAGCAGCGTCGGCCCTGTCCTCCAGCTTCCGCGCGTCCACTGGCAACTCGGGCAGGTTGTCGATTGCGCGCTGGGGCACGCATGAGGAGCCTGCGGCAAGTCCCGGCGCCCCGCGTTGGCGGCCCGCAGTTCTAAATTGTTGCCTCCCAAGCAACCCTGAAGCTTCTGGAAGGCGTCATACTCTTGGGAGAAGTAGCAAAGTGGGTTTTGCCGCAATGCCCTCAACACCGGAGAAGGAAACGCAGGAAACCCCCCGATTCGCCTGCCCCTCCGCATCGGGAAGGGAATGATCATGCCCGCCGCATCTGTCCCGTACGAACGAGAGCAATTCGAGACCGTCGCCGAAGTCGAGGTTGACAGCCGGGGCCGCGTTAGCCTCGGTAAGGCCGGTGCGGAGCCGGGCCGCCGCTACCGCGTCGAGCAGCGCATCGACGGCGTGCTGCTCCTGATCCCGGTCGTGTCGATACCAGAACGGGAGATGGTTGTATGGCGCACCCCGGCGCTGGCGTCGGAGATTCGTGAAGCTCTCACGGAAGCCGAGCACGGGCGGACCGTCGACCTTGGCAGCTTTGCGGAGTATGCCACCGACGAAGACGAGGACGAGGACTAACGACCGGTGCCGTACACGCTGCGCTTCTCGACCAGGGCGGCGAAGATGCTCGGAGAGCTTGAGTCGGGTGATCCGAACCAGCAGGCCAAGCTCAGGAAGATCAGGCGTGCGCTAGGCCGACTTCAGCAGAATCCGCGGCATCCTGGCTTGGCATCCCACCTCTACGAGAGCTTCCCAGTTGATCGCGAGGTGAAGGTGTGGGACTCCTACGTCGAGAACCACACGCCGTCGGCGTGGCGGATCTTCTGGCAGTACGGCCCTGACGAACCGGGCCGCACGGTGATTACGGTGCTGGCGATCGGCCCGCATCCCTCAGGTCCTGGAAGTGGATAACCCCACGATCGGCACTGATTACCCACACCGCCTGAGGTTATTTCAGCTGGCTCCCGGGGCAGTTGGCCATGGTCGGGGCCTACCTGTCGGCTCGACCGAGACAACAGTTGCCAGCGATCATGGGTAATCGGAGATGGACCAGTTCGACTACGTGGTGGTGGGCGGGGGCAGTGCCGGATGCGTGATCGCCGCGCGGCTGTCGGAAGATCCACAGAATCGGGTGTTGCTGCTGGAAGCCGGGGCGGCCGACGGCCCTCCGAACATGGCGGTCCCGCCGGCGTGGCCGATGCTGATCGGCAGCGAGGTGGACTGGGGGTACGCGACCGTCCCGCAGCCCGCAGCCGGTGGTATGGCGCGCCGGTACCCGCGGGGCAAAGTTCTGGGCGGGTCCAGCAGCATCAATGGGATGTCCTTCATCCGTGGCCACCGCAGCGACTATGACGAGTGGGTGGCGTCGGGCGCCGCCGGCTGGGGTTACGAGGATCTTCTTCCCTTCTTCAAGCGCAGCGAGAGAACTGAGGGCGGCGATCGGGCATACCGGGGCACTGACGGCCCCATGCGGGTGGCGCCCGCACGACACGCCAGTCCTCTGTCGTATGCCTTTCTCGATGCCGCGGTGGGCGTCGGATACCAACGCACTGACGATCTCAGCGGCCAGGACCAGGAGGGCATCTGCTGGTGGGATCTCAACATCGTGGACGGGTACCGCCAGTCCGCTGCTGACGCTTACCTGCGCCCCGTCCTCGACCGCCCGAACCTCACCGTGGTGACCAATGCGCTGGTTCATCGACTTGTCGTGGCGGATGGGCGTTGCGCCGGCGTGGAATACTCAGTCGGCGGCGAGACTCGGCAGATCTACCCCCATGGCGAGACGATTCTCAGCGCCGGTTCGATCGGGTCCGCCCAGCTGCTGCTGCTGTCCGGCATCGGGCCAGCCGAGCACCTGCGCGCCGTCGGCATCGACGTGGTGGCGGATCTGCCCGGCGTCGGAGCGAACTTGCACGATCACCCACTCGCCGGAGTCATCTACACCGCGGCGCAGCGGCTTCCACCCGCCCAGAACAACCACGGCGAGGTGGTCGCGGCGGTGCGTACCACACCGGACCTGGCCGCCCCGGACATCCAGGTGTTGTTGATCGATCTGCCCTATCACCCGCCGTGGATGCCAGGACCAGCGGTCGGGTACACGATCGCGTTCGCAGTGCTGCATCCACATGGCCGCGGCTCGGTTCGGCTGGCCGGCGCCGATCCCGCGTCAGCGCCACTCATCGACCCTAACTACTTCGGCGACGACCGCGATATGGCTGGGATGCTGACCGCACTGCGTGTTGCCCGCGAGATCGGCAGCTCCCCGGCGTTCGACGACTGGCGCGACGAGGAGGTGCTCCCCGGCCCCGACGTCCAGGACGACACCGGGCTACGCGACTATCTGCGCCGTGACACGGACGCCTATCACCACACGGTAGGCACCTGCCGGATCGGCACCGACCCGGCGGCGGTCGTCGACCCCCAGCTGCGCGTACGCGGCGTCGACGGACTCCGCGTCGGGGACGCCTCGGTGATGCCCACCGTCCCTGGTGCCAACACCTACGCCACCGTGCTTGCCATTGCCGAACGCGCCGCCACGCTGATCGGCCAGTGACAGCCCCGCGCGCACCGCATGCCCGTGCGAAGGATCTCACCCCGATGGTGGTGGCAAAAGGGCAGGCTTGTCAGGGGATCAGCAGGGTCCGAAGCGCGCGGCCTGCCTCGAGCTCATCGAGCGCGGCAGAGGCCGACTCAAGCGGCGCCCGCAACGAGATCAGCTCGTTGAGCAGCAGGTCGCCGTCCATGAAGAGGTCGACGAGAGCGGGGATGTCGACGCTTGGCCGCACGCTGCCGTAGTTCGAGCCAAGGATCCGCTGGTCGGACTCGGCCAGGACAAGCGGCTCGAACGAGACCGTCGCACCGTCTGGCGGCAGGCCGACCAGCACCGCCGCGCCGCCCAAGCCGAGCATCGCGATGGCCTGGCTGATCGTACTGGTCAGGCCGATCGCGTCGAAGGCGTAATCAACCCCGTCGGGCAGCAGGTCCTGCACCGCGGCGACAGCGTCGGCGGCTGCCGGGTCGACCTCGTCGGTCGCCCCGAGCCTGCGCGCCAGCGCCGTCTTCTCCGGCCGTAGGTCCACGGCGACAATCCGGCTGGCCCCGGCCAGCCGCGCTCCCTGGACAACGGACAGGCCGACGCCGCCGCAGCCGATCACCGCAACGGTGGCGCCTTGCTCCACCGCAGCCGTGTTTGTCACCGCGCCAACTCCGGTGGCGACGGCGCAGCCGACCAGGGCCACCACGTCGAGCGGCGCGTCGTCGCGGATCCGGATGGCTCCAGAGGCCGGCACGACTGCCTGCTCGGCGAATGAGGAGACGCCGAGATAGTGCCGGATCCGCTGGCCGTCCAGCCGGAGCCGGGAGGTGCCGTCCATCAGGACCCCGCCGGGTCCCACGACGGTGGCCGCGATCTTGCACCGAGCCGGATGCCCCGCCAGGCAGAAGCGGCATTTGCCGCACGGGGCAATCCAGGACAGCACCACGTGGTCGCCCTCGGTGAGGCCGCTGACGCCAGGCCCGACCTCCTTGACGATCCCGGCGCCCTCGTGCCCCATGACCAGCGGGGCAGGCACCCGCCAGTCGCCGCGGCGTACATGCAGATCGCTGTGGCAGACTCCGGCCGCCGCGATCGCCACGCTGACCTCGCCCGGGCCCGGCGGGGCCAGGTCAACCTCGCGGACCATTACGGGTTCGCTCGGACTGGTGAAGACAACCGCTCTCACTGGGGGCTCCTAAGCTTCATGCTGGCCGGATGATCACGCGGTTTGTGCGCATAGATGCACCACAACCGCGTGATCATCTTTGCTGGGTACCGCCGGCCGGCGCCGGGGCAAGCTCAGAGGCCGGCAGCCTGCGGTGCCTGAGCCAGAAGTACAGCAGCAGAAGCGGGACGGCCAAGCCGCCGATGCCGTAGACCCAGAAGGAGGTGGGACTCGAGATGTGGTCGACCAGCCAGCGGAAGTTCTGGCCGAAGAACCCGGTCACGAAGGTCAGCGGCAGGAAGACCGTGGCCAGAATCGTCAGCTGTTCGATGGTGGCGTTCTGGTTGACGCTGACTTTGGTCTGCTCGACGGAGATAACGGCTATGTTCGCCTCGAGTACGGTGCCGAGCAGGTCGCGCTGCGCGACCACCTCCTCGTCGACCTGGAGCACGTGGTCCCTGACGTCACGCAGGTACGGCTGCAGCTCGGGCGGCGCCGCGCGTTCGCTGGTGACGACCACCCCGATCAGCGGGTGAACGGCACGGTAGAAGTCGGTGGCCTCCCGGCGGAGCGAATAGATCCGCTCCGTCGGCGCGACGCTGCCGGAGAAGACGGTGGCCTCAATCTGGTCGATGTCGTGCTCCAGCCCGGCCACCACCGGCGAGTACCCGTCGACCACCTGATCCAGGATCGCCCAGAGCGCCGATATGCTGCCGAGGGCCAGCAGCTCGGGCCGCTGCTCAAGCCGCTGCCTGGCCTCCCGTAGCTCGCTCGCCACGCCCTGCCGCACGGTGATCACGAAAGTCGGCGCCAGGAACACGCTGATCCTGCCGAACTCGACCTCCTCCGCGTCGTCGTCGTACCGGGCTGTCCGCAAGATGACTAGCCGCACGTCACCGCCGTAGAGCTCCACCTTGGGCCGCAAATGAAAGGTTTGCGCATCCTCGACGGCAAGCTCGTGAAGCCCGAACGCAGCCTGGACCTGGGCGAGTTCCTCCGGCTCCGGCTCGAACATTCCGAGCCACACGAAGCCGCCTTGGCGGCTGCGCACCGCCGCGTCCTCCAGCGATACGGGGCCCTCCTCCTGCCGCCTGCCGTTCTGGTAATGAGCGCAGTCAATGATCACTGGAGACTCCCTCTGCTAAGTGGGCCGCTCAGATCCTCGGTAGCCAGCACGGAGCAGCCGCCGATCGTCGCCTTGGCCGGCTCCGTCCTGGCTAGCGCCTCCTGCCACGAGGGTCACCCGGTGCGTATGGTTAGGCCTCAAAATAACGCGGATTGGCCACGGCGAGCCTGGCGGCCACGCTGTCGGCGAGGCCGGTTGCCGGCGGCATCGGGCCGAGCTCGAGTTCCCTGGCGACGATGCCGAGCACGTTGGCGGCGACCCTGGCATGGAAAGAGACCTGACCGCCGGTCGCTGGCATGACCTGATCGGTGAGGAAGCCCCGCACAGCGTCGAGCAGTTCGCTCGCCGTCGGCCGCCCGTGCGGCGCCGGCGCGGGCTGCGGGGAGCCGCTGGGTCGGGGGCGCCGTGCGGCGGCCAGGGCGGCTGCTTCGGGCGCGAGCAGCAGCAGCAGGTCCCACTCTTGCTCGCAGACGCGGCGCCCGATCGCGGCGAGCTCGACCGAGCGGTGCGCGCCCGACAGGTGCGCGTGCGCCTGGGTCATGCAGATGACGCCCCAGCGGAGCGTGCCTAGCACTTCCCACCAGCGGAGCTCGTCCATGCTGATCTCGGCGCCGCCGGCGGCACGGTAGGCAGCGAGCAGCTCCTCGCGGGTGCCGACGCCGGCGACCGGTGCCGCGGTCCCGAACCGCCACGCTTTCACGCAGAGCCAGCCGAGATCCTCGGCCGGATTGCCGGCATGCGCGAGCTCCCAGTCCAGCACTGCGCGCAGGCCCTCGGGCCCCACCACGACATTGCCGAGCCGCAGGTCGCCGTGGACCAGTCCTGGGCCGCGCTGCGGCGGCTGGCTCGCCGCCAGCTCCTGCAAGGCCAGGTCGAACACTGGGCTGTATTCCTCGAATGTCTCCAGCGTGGCCCGCAGGTCGGCGACCGGGTCGGTGCCGGGGAAGTCAGCTGGCGCATCAAGCGAGTGCAGGCCGGCAGCGAACTCCGCCAGCTGGCCGACCAGCACGCGGCGCGCCTGGGTGTACTCCCCGTCGCGGAGGATCCTGCGGGCGATCGTCTCGCCGGGGACGCGGCGCATGACCATGCCGGCCGTGCCCAGGCCAGCTCCGTCAGAGACCATAATCAGCTCGGGCACGCAGAGCCCCTCAGCGGCCGCGAGGCTGATGGCCCGCGCCTCCCTGTCGATCGCGCCGGGATCGCCCGGCCGGCCAGGCGGATCCCGCCTGAGCACCAGCTCTGTCCTCGAGCCGTCCGGCCCGACCGCGTCGAAGGCCCAGATCTCCCGGGAGGCGCCACCGGACATAGGCGCCAGCCCCTCTATGCTGGCCGGCCCGAGCCACGGCTTCAGCGTCCTGGCCAGCTCCTCCTTGTCGACCGGTACCTCCGCCATCAGCTCTCGCTTACGCCCTTCGGGGCGCGCTGGTGCATGTAGCCGAACATGTATCCGGCGACTCGGCGCATCTGGATCTCCTCGGCGCCTTCTGTGATCCGGTAACGGCGGTGGTGCCGGTAGATGTGCTCGAACGGCTTGTGCCGCGAGTAGCCGAGTCCGCCGTGCACCTGCATGGCCCGGTCGGCGGCCTCGCAGCACAACCGGTTGGCCCAGAAGTTGCACATCGAGACCTTGTCGGAGGCGGAGAACGGGCCGTAGGTGTCCATCAGCCACGCGGTCTTGTGGATCAGCGCGCGCAGCATCTCGCACTGCGTCTGCAACTCCACCAGCGGGAACTGGATCGCTTGATTGGCCGCCAGCGGCTTGCCGAATGGCTTGCGCTCTTTGGCGTAGGCGACGGACTCGCTGATGCAGTACTGCGCGGCCCCGAGGCTGGATGCGGCCTGCCTGATCCGGTTCTCGTTGAAGAAGTGCTGCACGACCTGCAGGCCGCGGCCCTCGCCGCCGAACACCGCGCTGGCCGGCACCCGGACGTCATGCAGGCTGATACGCGCGTGGTCGGTCGGCATGTTGAAGGTCCACAGGTATTCCTCGACCGTGAAGCCAGGCGAGCTGACGGGGGTGAGAAAGGCGGTGATCCCGTCGGCGTCGCCCGGCTGGCCGCTGGTCCGGGCGAAGATCAGGTCAGCCGATGCGGCATGCACCCCGGTGTTCCAGGTCTTCTCGCCATTGATCACCCACTCCCCTCCCGCCGCCCCTTCCCCCTTCACGCGGACGGCCGTTGTCTCCATGAACGTGGCATCGGAACCGTGCGCGGGCTCGGTGATCCCGAACGCGAAGCCCTTCCGGCCGCCCGCAAGGCCCTCGGTCCATTCAGCCCGCTGCTCGGCTGTCCCGTACCTGATCATCAGCAGCAGGCCGACGTTGTTGCCGACGATCATGTGCTCGCTCTGCAGGTCGCAATGCAGCCCCAGGCCTTTGCTCGCCAGATGCTCGCGAATGATCGCCATGCCCAGGTTCGTGCCGTCCTTGCCGCCGTACTCGGCCGGGAAGGCGTACCGGTAGTGGCCGGCCGCATCGGCCAGGCGCACAACCTCGCGCAGCAGCGCCTCCCATTCCCTGCTCGGCAGGCCGCCGCGACCCCAGTCCGTCCTGGCGTCCTCGCGCCGGTGATCGAAGAACCTGATGTTGTCCTCGGACTGCTCGAGCGGACGGATCTCGCGCTCGATGAAGGCGTCAAGCTCGGCGAGGTAGGCGGCGAGTTCCGCCGGGATCTCGAAGTCCAAGGCCGGTCAGGGCGCGATGCCGGGCAGCGGCTCAGACCGCGACCGCCTCGGCTGCAGCTCGAGGCGCTCGCCCTCGTTCATCGCGGCGATCAGCGGAGAGCGGGCGAGCCAGACGGCCCCGCCGAACGCGACCAGCAGCGAGAGCGCCTCAAGCGGACCAGAGGCACCGCCGGTATGCAGATCGTCGCCGAAGAGTCCGATGCCGATGCAGATGCTGGCCAGCGGGTCGACTAGGACCAGACTCGACTGGGAAGCGACAAGCGGGCCGGCGTGGATGGCGTTCTGGGTCAGGAACACTGCCATGGCCCCGAAGACGGCGAGCGCATAGACCTGCCAGTGCTTGTACAGCTGAGTCCAGTCGGCTGCGGCGAAACCCGAGACGACCTTGGTGCACGCCGCGGTGAAGGCAAAGCTGACCGACGCAGCGGTTCCGAACATGGCCGCCCGCCACCAGCGAGGTCCGCGCATGGCCAGGAAGACCGCGATGACGATGATCCCGACGCATATTCCGCCGGCCACAGCCCAACGCCATCCTGGCGGCGGCGTCATGCCGTACTCGGGTTGCGCGAAGTACAGAAAGCCCGACAGGCCAGCGGCCACGGCGATCGCGCCGATCCACTCGCGGCGGCCGATCGGGAACCTGAACCAGATGGCGAGAATCGCCGCGAGGAACACCAGCTCGGTGGTCAGGATCGGCTGGACCTCCGAGAGCCTCCCGACGTGCAGTGCGATGGCCTGGAGCAGGAAAGAGAGGATCATCAGCGCGAAGCCGAGCAGCCAAACTCCCCGGCGCAGCGCGTACTTGAGCAGGCTAAGCCTTAATGTCGCATCGGCGGGCGCATTCTGCACTCCGAGCCGCTGGAGGACGCTCGTCAGGGCGTTAACCAGCGAGGCAGCCAGTGCCAGCACATAGACCATCGCGTTCTGCCTCCGTCAGCGACGCATGTGTTCCAGACAAGACTCTAGTCCGAATAAGGATTCGAACTGTCGCCCGCAACGGTTATGAGTTAAATATGCCTCAGGCGGCAGGCGGCTGGCTATCCCCGGCTGGCGACCAGGCGACCAGGCCGGGCGACGTGGAATACTCCGGCTATGGCCGGATTGCAGCATAAAGCGGCACTCGTCACCGGCGGCTCACGGGGCATTGGCCGCGGTTGCCGGCATCAGGGCGGCGGGAGCCACCGCGCACGCCGTGCAGGCCGACCTCGCCGACCCTGGCGCGGCTCGTCGCCTCTTCGATCAGGCCGAGAGTCAGCTCGGCCCGCTGGACATCCTGGTCAACAACGCCGGTGTCGTGGCGGGGGATCCGATCGCCGACACTACCGACGAAGTCTTCGATGCCGTGCTTGCGGTGAATCTGAAGAGCCCGTTCGTGCTGATCCGCGAGGCCGCGCGGCGCCTGCGAGATGGGGGCAGAGTGGTCAACATTTCCACGCTCAACACCGTGATGGTGGGGCCCCTGATGGCTCCCTATGCATCGAGCAAGGCCGCGCTCGAGCTGCTTGGCCGGGTCGCGGCGTACGAGCTCGGCGAGCGCGGCATCACGGTGAACGCCGTCCTGCCCGGTGCGACGGACACCGAGTTGTTCCGCGCGAATAACCCTGAGGAGAGCAGGAAATCGCTGACCGCCCTCACGGCACTCGGGCGGATCGGCCAGCCGGCTGTGACGGCTGGATGCTCAGGCCAGGCAGGTGAGCGGGGCGCCGCCGTTGTAGGCGACCATGTCCGCTAGCGCCGCAATGACGTCGATCGGCGCCCCTGGCGGGGCGCCGTCCAGCTCGGCGTAGGCACGGTGCAGATTGCCAGCGATCCGTTCCGCGTCAGGCCACTGCGCGAAGCGGCCGAGGTCGGCCTCGCGCGCGGCCTCGAGCGGGATCAGGCCCGCGTCCCGGCCGCCGGCCGCGGCCCGCTGGACGAACCGCAGGTACTCAAGGGTCTGCTCGATCGGCCCGGTCCCTTCGAAGACGGGGCCGTGACCGGGCACGATGGTCCGCGCGCCCAGCGGCATGATTACCCCTTCCAGTACCTCAATGGCGCCGCTGACCGAGCCCATGAGCAGGAACGGCGTGCCGCCATTGAAGACCAGGTCGCCGCAGAAGAGCACCGAGCGGTCAGGAATCCACACGATCGAGTCGTTGGTGGTATGGGCGGGGGTGCCCACATGGCTGACTAGCGCCCGCAGATCGCCTGCGTGCACTGTGAGCTGGTCGGCGAACGTGATGAAGGGCGGGTCGAGCGTGAGATCGCCCCAGTCAGGGCCATCCCAGAACGGCAGGTCGCGCGGCGGCCCGAAGGCGATAGCCTCGGCACGCGCCCGCTCGTGGGCGATGATGGCGGCGCCCGGGAACAGGCAGTTGCCGAATGTGTGGTCGCCGTGATGGTGGGTGTTGATCACGGCGCGCACCGGCGCCCGCGTGACGCCGGCGATGGCGTCGAGATAGGCCTGCGTGCGCCGCCTAGTCGCGCAGGAGTCGATGCTGATGACTCCCTGCGGGCCGGTCAGGAAGCCGGTGTTGTTGATCCACCAGGTGCCGTCCGGCTGGATGTAGGCGTAGACACCGGGCGACACCTCGCAGGTTTGCGGGCGCCCGGGCGTCACGATGTCCCGGTCCAGGCTGCTCATGCGGCCAGCCTGCCAGATGGCTGGCGGGACAGTTGTGTCTTGACGGGCTAAGGGGACGGGGAGACGATGAATGAATCCG
>WNFL01147579.1_pt2 | contig 18453 bp, 14 predicted proteins | sample 5400361 | NCBI WGS metagenome assembly WNFL01 (sample SAMN13153351, study PRJNA577476) | soil metagenome | isolation source: 40 cm soil on Douglas fir-dominated hillslope | place: USA:California | collected 2013-09-17
GGCCACACGCCCCACTTCTGAACGCCCCGTCTATCCCCGTATTTTCTCGCGAGCTAGCTCGGCGAAATCTCTCCTTCATCGGTGCTGCGACGAGACACTTGGACTGGTGTGGCATCACCTTTACCGCCGATGATTCGCACTTCTTTCAACAATTGGGCTCTGGTGATTCCCAATGCCCGATGGGTCTGGCAAGCCTCGTACAGTCCCCAAACAAAAAACAAAGAGCACACGGCGATTGCACTAAGAACCGTGCTGTTGTCTAAGCCAAACCAGCCTAGCCGCAGCACCCCTAGCCCCGCGCCCGCCATTGCAAATGCGATACCGACTTCGAACTTGAGTTTTAGAACCAACGTTCTAATGTAGCGCCTGCCAATCGGGTCGGCGCAAAACGCAGTTCTTAAGTAATCGTGCCAGTTTTTGATATGGACTCCGTCCACCGCGTCCGCTCGGGCATCCAGCCAAGACTCAAGGTGTGAACCAGCGTCTTCAAACACAAGCCCTGCGAAGATCATCGCGAGCAAAACCAGGAACCCAGCTTCTGTGTGGTTCGCATAAAAGAAAGACGAACCACGGGCTGATGCCGATGGCACCGGGAATGAGTAATGTAGCGATTGGTCGAAACACCTCAGAAGTAAACGCGGAGAAGAAATTTGGCATGTTGCTAACTCCTCGCAACCAAAGTAGGGACAAGTGTCGCGGCCGACCGAACGTTCCAACCAGCCCCGATCACCTCGACAGGGCCTTCCTGAGGTCTTTGATCAGCTGCTCGGTGTCCGCCAATTGTTGGAGAACCTGTGGGTCACCTTTCATGGCAACCAATGTGGTCCAAGGGTAACGCTGGAGCGACGCTGAAAGCTGCTCTATGTCTCCAAGCAAGCCTTGTGCCTTCTTGGGCGGAACGGGACTGAGGGTCCTCAACGCGCTCTCGATGCTGCCCTCAGCCGACAGAAACTTATCTTTCCCTACCGGATCCTTAAGTATCTGACGAAGCTTCCTTAAGTCCTTGGAGTTCGTGATCTCCTGCTCGTTTACCTTCTTGATGATTGTGTCCAGTACAGTTGGCGTGAGAATCTTCCTGTTTAAGTTCTTGATCTCACGCGCCCAAGTAATCGAAGCGCCGGGTTCAGCAAGATTGGTCAACTTCTCCGACAGATCGTAGATCTCGACGAGCTTGTCGAGTTCTCTGACAGTGATACCTAAGATGTTTGCTGCGCTGGCGCGTCCAACCATATTGACGAGACTGTACGCAACCATCTCTTTTTCTTTGGTGTCCCATTCGCGCCTTTGACGATGAATGTAAATCCAGACTCGAAGGCGCTCCTCATCGGTCAGGGTCCGGTCAGTGATTTCCGCGGGAAGTTTGCGATACGCCTCCTTTTTCTGGACCTCTACAAGAACCTTTGAATTGGTCCAGCGTCGATCACCGTCAATAATTCGGAACTTGTTCCGGTCGTTGGGGTGAGGCTCCAATAGGAGCGGTTCAAATATACCTTCGTTCGCCTCGATTTGCCTTTGAAGCTCAGGGTCTTCCTTTGGCCCCATTCGGGGCTGTTTTTCATTCGGGAAGACATCGTAAAGATCGACTGTATCCCGGTATGTACGCAGGAGCGTTCGGCCAAGCCGACGCTCCTGCCAGTGTAACGTCAGCGCTTGCTCCATTTTGCGATCTCCTCGGTTTTCGCCCCACCCGGCTGGTTGTCCCCCGTGCTCTTTGCGGGGAATGCTCGTGGAGCTGCCTCATCGCCGCCGCCCTCAATTACGGCTGCGACTTCAGTCTTAACTTCCCTCAACACGTTTTGAAGTCGGGTCGCATATGTCCCCCTCTTTCTCCAAACATTGTCGTGGTCTTTTTTCTCCTGAACATCAAGTTCCAATATGTCCCGTGTAAGCCTGCCCGCTTCGGCGAATTTTTGTGAGTATGCATCGGATGTAATCAGGGCGTAGAGTCGCGTTATTTTGCCAGCTCGCTCATTCAGGCTCAGTCCCTTCAAGTGCATCGCAAGTATCGCTTCTCGCAGCAGATGGATTATGTGAACGACTCTGGCGGGGGAAATGATGATCACTGCTGACTCAATGAACAGTTCCTTCTCGCCTGCCGGGAATACGGTTGTGGCGAGAATTGCATGTTCAGCCCTCGCCTCGACCTTGTCCTGTCGCAGCTTGGTCACGTAGGAATTCTGCCAGGTTTGGCGATTCTTGGAGTCAATGACGATTTTCCCGCAGGGTTCACCTTTGTAAAGGACCTCATGCACGATGTCGGCCCCAGCTTGCCCTTTCGGAATTGGGAGAATTCTGTCATCGGGGAAAGATGCCCTGAGGTTGTCAAGTAGATCGATTTCCGCGCGGTCGCCCAGCTCGTTTGCCGTCTTTTTCATGAGTTGCTGCTCCACAGTCTTGACCTTTTTTTGGAGCGCTTCCTTTTGACGGTTGAACTCAGCCTGTTGCTTGACGAGGGCAGTATCTCGGTCTTTCTCAAGGGCTTGGCGTTGCTGGTTCAGTTCCTTCCGACGTAGTAATTCGGCATCTTGTTGAATCTGTTTCTTACTCGCGGCCTCCCGCGCCTCGGCTTCTTTGAGCTTCTTGGCGGCTTGGTCTCGTTCAGCGGTCGCTTTCTTGATCTGACCTTCTGCTTCCTCATTGGCTTTCTTCTCGGCTGCTTGTTTCTGTTTTGCAATTTCTGATGCCGCTTGTTTTCGGACAGCTGCTTCACGCTCCTCGGCAGCCTTCAGTTTCTTGGCAGTCTGATCGCGCTCGACGGCAATCAGCTTCAGCTGCTGATCGGACTCCTGCTTCACCTTCTTTTCGACCGCCTGCTTTTGTTTCTCCAAATCTAATTTGAACTGCTGTTCAAGACGCTGCTTCTCCGCCATTCCAGCCTTAGCAATCTCGGCGGCTTGTTTTTGTCCTTCCGATCGGAGCTTTGCCTCAATTTCCCGGAACTTGATTTTCGAGAGTTCACTACCGCATAGGGGACATTTGTCTTCATTGATGATCCTTACGTTAGTAGTTTCCACAGTCCACTCCTACAGCATGACTGCTCGATTGCAACCGTACGCGGCAGATCACGCCAATCGTGAGCGACCCGCCCCAAGATAAGGAGTAGGACGAGTCCTTTTTACTCCTTGTTTGTCCTTGTGTCAAGTCCGTCGAAAATAAATGTCGAGGCGCGCGTTTGGGAAGTTGCGGCGTTCCCTTAGCTTCCCCCCTCGGCTGCGCTCGGGGCTTCGGCAAGGACAGGACAGGCTCCCGAAGACATGGCGTGATTCGAGGCTTTGATCCTTACCTCGCGGGCTGAAGTCCTTCTTCTTGGTCGTTCGATGCAGCGCTGAAGCGCTGCTCCACCCAAAAGCTTGAAGCTTGGCTCGAGGGGCTAAATCCCCTCTTGTTGAAAGCCTTGACGCGGCGCTGAAGCGCCGCTCTACCTCGCGCTGCTGGGACGGCTGGTGGTGGCGGTGCGGTTTGGGCGAAGAGCGGATTCCCCCCTTCGACAGGCTCAGGGCAGGCTCTCCTTTGGTCGGAATGACAAGGCCGGGTGTCCCAGGTTCGCGAGCGTACTTTGCGAACTAACCTGGGCAAAGAAATATCCGGGTGCCGCAAGTTTTAGACGCCTCCCGGTCGCGAGCCGTCCACTGCGATTCAATTTCCATCACTCCCAACTTCCCGCTGGGCGTAATGCCGAAAACTGCTCCATTTTCCTCCCCAGGTTAGCTCGCACAGAACGCTCGCGAACCTGGGGCACCGGGCTGTTTACAACAGTAATCTTGAAAGTCGCTGGTTGAGTTGTACTTCTTAGCTGCGAAGAAGCAGGGCGAGTCGTTAGCCTGAGTGCCGAGACTCTACTTCGAAGCCAGTGCCTGCATCAATTCCTCACGCTGCGTCGCAACCCGGACTCGCGCGTCGTTGCTTTGACTAAAATTGGTAGCCTGAAGTTGCTCCGGCTCACCCAGGCGGCGCATCTTGGATTCCAATTCGTCGGCACGAGCCCTCGCCTTGCTGGTTGGCTCATGCAGTGCCGCCTGCGCCGCAAGCATGTATTCCTCGTACGCACGAATCTCCCCCGCCGTTGGAGGAAGCCCCCGTTTCGGCGCGCTATACCCTTCCTTCTCGTACAGCGCTTTTGGATTGCTCGACGTTCGAAGCTGTTGAAGAGATTGCTCTCCGATTGCATATTCAACGCCCCATGCCAGTCCCCAATCGAAGCCATCCTCCGGCATCGCTTTCACAAATGCAGACAACTCCTTCTTCTCCTCCTCGCTCAATTTTCCCTGGCGCGCGCTGTTCCTCAGCGGCTGCAGATTGTCCAAAACCACGGCCCCCGCCACAAGCGCCACGATCACTGGCCCGCTGCGCGACAAGTCCTGCCCAAACTTGAGCCCTGCCAGCCACGTATGCACGGCCGCTCGCGAATCGCCGTGCGCCATCTCGCGTATCCCCTCAAACCCATTCAGCCGGGCCAACCGCCGCGCCCGCATCACAAACCAAACCGGTGTCCTTTCCCCGTTTCGGTAGTCAAATCCCCAGGTGGATTCGGGTAGCTTCGTAGCCTGTTGCATCGTGCGAATCGCGTCGAGGTTGGAATCCAAAAGAGGCCCCAGTTTCTTCTCGTCCCACCCCACTTGCCCAGCGAACGTCGCGGACAACAAATTCCCCGTCGCGTCGTCGTCGACGATTGGTTCCCGCAGCTCCGCCATCGCCGACCAGTAGCGCAACGCCGCGTTTTTCGTTTCAAGGGGAAACGTCGCCTGTGCTTGCGCGCCGCCCGCAGTCTCCAGAACCGCCAGAATTGCCGCCAACAGTCGAAGCTTCATAAGGATCAAGATACGACGATTATAGGCCGAGAATCATGAGTGCCGGGTGCCCCAGGTTCGCGAGCGTACTTTGCGAACTAACCTAGGCAAAGAAATATCTGCGTCCCGACGCAAGTTTTAGACGCCTCCCGGTCGCGAGCCGTCCACTGCGATTCAATTTCCATCGCTGCAACTTCCCGCAGGACGTAAATGCCGAAAACTGCTCCATTTCCTTCCCAGGTTAGCTCGCACAGAACGCTCGCGAACCTGGGGCACCGGGCCGGTGATTTTGGCGATGATGCTGTTGGCCGAGCGGACACACACCGGCCGCTGACTAGAACTCAGCTCAAATGAGAGTTTTGGGGGATTGTTGGTGAAATGGCGATTTTGTAACGAACGGTAATCTGAGGTGCGGTTGGAATGAGGCAGTTCTCGGTTACCAGTCGTTCAGAAAAAACTTTCGCCGTACAGGTGGGAGAGCCAGCAAGACACTCGGGATCGCGCCGAGTGTCATCAAGATGACACTTATACCTAGTCCCAATCCACTTTCCGATCGTGCGAAATCGTCCCGAGGGTGGAGTGCGGTGACGAAGAAAAGTACTCCAAACCCAATGGTCACTAGCCCTGTCGCAAACGCGACCCACCAGGCCCACGATTTGCTCTGAATTAGCCGGACTACCACGAAGGCACAAAGAAGCCCTGCTATTGCAAACATGGCGCTGTCGTAGAACCTTGAGCCTAAGAAGGGAATCTCGTGCTGATCAATCCACGGATTGACGGCGGCGAGTAAGAGAAGAGCCGCAAGCGCAAATCCGAAAAGACACACGACGCCGATGGTGACTCGAACGACGGTAGCCATTCTATCTTTGTAGCTCAACGAGTCCGGGCTGTCCAGAAAGCGATATGCGGGGAGTGGGGAAGGGCGGGCTGATGAGATAACCGCGTTGGCCCTAACGAGCCGGGTGCCCCAGGTTCGCGAGCGTACTTTGCGAACTAACCTGGGCAAAGAAACATCTGCGTGCCGACGCAAGTTTTAGACGCCTCCCGGTCGCGAGCCGTCCACTGCGATTCAATTTCCATCACTCCAACTTCCCGCAGGGCGTAATGTTCTGGCATCACGACGTAGCCGTAGATCCGTATGCCGAATCGCCGCCGCATGTCTTCCAGGCAGCGAACAAAGAGGTCGTATGTGTCGGGAGCGCTGAAGTTCGGCTGGCGGCGATAGCAACTGAACGTGACAAAGTGGGACCCGCGCGTCTGGTGGAAGCGCTTCAGTCCCAGTGGGCATGAGCAGAGGTTATATCAATCAGATTGAATGAGGCAGTTCCCAGGTTAGCTCGCACAGGACGCTCGCGAACCTGGGGCACCGGGCAACTGAACGTGACAAAGTGGGGCCCGCGCGTCCGGTGGAACCGCTTCAGTCCAGTGGGCATGAGCAGAGGTTACATCAATCAGATTGAATGAGGCAGTTCCCAGGTTAGCTCGCACAGGACGCTCGCGAACCTGGGGCACCGGGCAGGCTTTTCGACTACGCATTCCCGCGCTGGCGCGTGGGGAATGCTTCGCTCAAGATGACAGAGAGACAATATTTTCCGGACTTAGTCAGAGGTTCCTTAGAACAAACTGGCCTGTTGCCGGCGGTTCGGCGTAATCCCGAGATGATCATAGGCAAGCTGGGTGGCTACGCGCCCGCGGGGTGTGCGGTTCAAGAAGCCGATTTGCATCAGGAACGGCTCGTAGATGTCTTCGATGGCGTCGGTGTCTTCGGCGAGGGCTGCGGCTAGAGTTTCCAGCCCAACCGGTCCGCCCTGGTGGCGCTCGATAATAGATAGCAGGAGCTTGCGGTCCATTTCGTCCAGGCCGTACTGATCGACTTCCAGCATTTCGAGCGCGGCCTGGGCCGTGGGTTTGTCGACCTTGCCCGAACCGCGGACCTGGGCGTAGTCGCGCACGCGGCGCAGCAGGCGGTTGGCAATGCGGGGCGTGCCTCGAGAACGACCGGCGATTTCGACGGCACCCGCGGTATCAACTGCAACACCGAGAATTTCCGCCGAGCGTTCTACGATTACGCGCAGATCTTCCGGGGTGTAGAACTCCAAACGGAGAACAATTCCGAACCGGGAGCGTAGCGGCGCAGAGAGCAGACCTGCCCGCGTGGTGGCACCGACGAAGGTAAAGGGCTGAACTTCCAAAGTATGCGTCCGCGCCGACGGCCCCTGTCCAATAATGATGTCGAGCCTGTAGTCCTCGAGAGCCGAGTAAAGAATCTCCTCGAGAACCGGTTGCATGCGGTGGATTTCGTCGATGAACAGCACTTGCTTGTTTTGCAGGTTAGTCAAAACCGCAGTCAAATCACCTTTTATCTGTAACGCTGGAGCCGCCGTGGACTGAAACGCCGCGCCCATTTCGTTGGCGATGATGTTCGCCAAGGTAGTTTTGCCCAAGCCCGGCGGGCCGTAGAGCAGAACGTGGTCCAACGCCTCACCACGCGATTTTGCCGCTTCGATGGCGATGGCAAGATTGCCTTTGACCTTATTCTGTCCAATGAACTCGGCGAGCCTCTGCGGGCGCAGCTTCAGCTCGAACGAGGAATCGTCCTCGACCGGCACGGCGGAAACCAGCCGTTCCTTCGGGTCTAGGTTTGTCCGATCAAGGTTTTTGGTTGGGACAGGCACGCTCGCAACTCAAGCTACTCGTCCTCTTCCTTCACATCCCCGCGTGCCGCGCGCGCCTTTTCCACAATCTTGTCCTGCAACTGCGCTGGAACCACGTCGTAGTGGTTCATCTCCATGTTGAAGCTGCCACGCCCTTGCGTCATGGCCGTCAGATCCACGCCATAGGTCAGCATTTCCGCCATGGGCACCTCAGCGCGGACGATGGTGTTGCCGCCTTTGTTATCCATGCCCTGGATGCGTCCCCGCCGCGAATTCAGGTCGCCCATGATGTTACCCGCAAACTCATCCGGCGCAGTGATCGTGACCGCCATCACCGGCTCCAGCAGCGTCGGCTTCGCCACTTCCATGGCTTTGCGGAACGCAATCCGCCCCGCCACTTGGAACGACAAGTCGTTCGAATCCACATCGTGATACGACCCGTCGTACAGCGTCACCCGGAAATCCACCACCGGAAAGCCCGCCAAATATCCCCGCGCCGCAGTGTCGCGAATTCCCTTCTCCACCGCCGGAATGTAGTTGCGCGGAATTGCTCCGCCAAAAATCGCATTCACAAACTCAAACTCGCCGCCACGCGGCAGCGGCTCCATCTTGATCTTGCAATCGCCATACTGCCCGTGCCCGCCGGACTGCTTCTTGTGCCGTCCCTGCACGTCCGCCTTGCCACGAATCGTTTCTCGATACGGAACTTTGGGCGCCTTCAAGATGACTTCCGCGTGATACCGCTTCTTCAGCCGCGCCACCGCCACTTCAATATGTTGCTGCCCCGTCCCGGCGATTAGGAACTCGTTCGTCTGCGGATCGCGAAAAAACCGAAGCATGGCGTCTTCTTCCATCAGCTTGTGCAGGCCGCTGCTCAACTTGTCCTCATCCGCGCGGCTCTTCGGCTCCACCGCAAACGTAATCGCCGGCTCCGGCAGTTTGATGTGCGGATAGTGGATCGGGGCGGACTTGTCACCCAGGCTGTCACCCGTCAGCGTGTCTTTCAACTTCGCGACCGCGCCGATGTCCCCGGCATGCAACTCCGTAACCGGGACTGCCGTCTTTCCCTGCATGATGGAAAGATGCGCGAATTTTTCCTGCGAACCGCGCTCGAAATTCTGCACCGTCGCGTCATTCTTCAGGACGCCGGAGAACACCCGAAAATTCGAAATCCTACCTGAAAAGGGATCGGACACCGTCTTAAACACATACAACGACGCCGGTTCCGCATCCGAAACTTTCCTCGCTGGCGGAGCGCCGTTGCTGCCAGGGTCGCCCAGCACAACGTCCCGCTCTACCGGACAGGGCACATAGTCCACAATAAAATCCATCACCTCATCGGCCGCAACATTCCCCAGGCCGGAGGCAAACAACACCGGAAAAATGCGATCCTCCCGAATCGCTTCATGCAGCGCCGGGATCAAGTCTTCCTCGGGAATCGTCCCTTTCTCGAAAAATTCTTCCATCAGCTCATCTTTGCCTTCGGCCACCAGCTCGACTAGCCGCTCGTGCGCTTCCTGCGCGGTTGCTTTCAAGTCGTCGGGAATGTCCGTCTCTTTCCCCTTACCGTTGCCGCCCAGCTCATACAGGCGCGCCTTCATGCGCACCAAATCCACGACGCCCTTGAAGTTTTTCTCTTTCCCAATCACCAGTTGCAGAGGTGTCACCGCGCGCCCAAATGCCTTGGTCAGCGTCTCCAGCACGTGCTCAGCGTCCGCCCGCTCGCGATCCATGCGGCTGGCCACAATCACCCGCGGCAGGTTAATTTCCTCGCAGTATCCCCAAACCCGCTCCGTTACCACTTCCACGCCGGCCACGCCATCGACAACGACCAGCGCCGCCTCCACGACAGGCAAGACCATCTTGGCTTCATGCACAAACATGCTGAAGCCCGGGGTATCCAGCAAATTGATCTTCGTCTTGCCCCACTCGGTCTTGCCCCACTCGGCAAACGCCACCCCGCACGAGAGGGACATCTTGCGGGCGATTTCTTCTTCGTCGTGGTCGGTGGCCGCACTGCCGTCGTCCACGCGTCCCAAACGCGGTGTGGCACCGGCCGTGTACAACATGGCTGAGATCAGGGAGGTTTTTCCAGCGTGCCCATGGCCGACGACGGCCAGGTTCCTCAGGTTAGCGCTTTCGTACACTTTCACAGGGCTCTCCTTCTGCGTCCAGGCATCGGAGTTCACTCGACGTTCTCTCGACCGCCACAACCGAACCGAGACGGAATCACAGGGGCTGGTCTGCAACAAACCCTACAAAACCACCGATGCTAGCACACGGCGGAAGATCGCTCAAACCGGCCTCCCCTACTGAATTCTCCATACCGACGTTCCTTCCAAGTTCGCGGGAACCTTCCTTCAACTAACAGGGTCTACTTGAGAGCGGGAGGACGCGATGCGAGGGATTGAGAGTTTCTGTGCTAAGCGCAAAGACGCCTTGCGGGGTGCTGTTCTGGTGTTAGTGGGCCTTACGGCTATTCATAACGCCGTATTTGTGCCGTTGCTCGCCATGTCGTCCGGCATTGCTTGTTCCAGGGTCGCCGGGCTGGCGGCAATCGAGGCTCCTCCCACACTACTCGAAAGATCCCCGATCGGTTTCGTCGACGATGCGCGGATCTCGATGGCTTATCTGTCTTCGCAATCGGATGTTTCGCCAGAGTCACTCCACAAAGGAGATGTAAGCCGGCGAGTGGCTCATACCGCAGAGTTCAGCCTCATCGTACTCAGCCCGATCGAGACAGCCGACAAGATTCGCGTTCTTGCGGAGCGGATGGGCGGTCATTTGCTGGCGTCTCAATATTCCGGCAGTGAAAGCAACTATGCCGATATTTCGATCAGCGTTCCATTCGCGGTTCTCGACCAAACCGAAGGAGAAATTCGCAAGCTTGCCCTTCGCATCGAAAGCGAGGGTACCGCGGCTGAGGACGTAACAAAGGATTGGGTAGACAGCGACGCGCGGCTACAGAATCTGCGCGCGACCGAACAACAATACCTGCACATTCTCAAGCTCGCTGGCTCCGTCAAGGACACCCTCGAGGTCACCGGAAAACTCAGCGAAATCCGTGGCCAGATCGAGCAACTGCAAGCAGAATTCGCCGTCCTTGCGAAGCGTGTGCACACCGTCGTCATTAGCGTACGGCTCCGCGCTGACGCCGACATCCAAGTTCTGGGCCTGCATTGGCGCCCTCTCTACCGCGCCAAGCTCTCCTTGCGCGACGCTGTGGACTCACTTGGCAACTACGGCGCAAGCATGTTCTCCGTAATCGTGCACATTCCGGTGATCGCGCTCTGGCTTGTGACGCTGGTAGCCTTCGCCGCAGTCGGCTGGAAACTCCTGCGTTGGGCAGCCCGCGTCTTCTTCGGATGGAAGACGCAACCCAAGTCCTAACCCGCTATCGGGAGGCTGCTCACCTCCGGCCTCCCCTAACTGGTTACCCACCGCACGCCGGTAACCCTGCAAATCCCTTGCAAGAAGCGCCTTCCGGCCCGTTCTCCCTTTAGAGCGGACGCACCATCCCCCACCGCCCACACCACGAAGGGGACACCATGTCAACGATTCTCAAAAGCCTCGGCACGCTGCTGCTCTGCACCGCAGCGCTGGGCCAAGACTCACCAAAAACCACGGTCCAAGGCTCCGACGCTGCACTCACCATCTACAACCAGAACTTCTTCGTCGCCCGCGAGAAGCTGCCGCTCGATCTCCTCTCCGGCGTGAACCATGTCGAGTTCTCCGGCATGACCTCGCATCTCGAACCCGATTCTGTCATCCTCCGCGACCTCACTGGACGAGCGCTGCAAATCCTCGAGCAGAGCTACCGCAACGACCCCAACGACCCCATCTCGCAGGAATTGCTGCTTTCTCTCTACGAAGGTAAAACGCTCGACTTCCTCGTCACCCACAACGGCAACATCAAAGACGAGACCCTCAAGGGAAAGGTTATCCGCAGCGGATATGTGCCCACCTCGGCTTACTACGGCGAGCAATCGGGTTACCCGCAGCCCGGCTCCGGCCAGCCCATCATTGAAGTCGACGGAATTCTGCGCTTCGGCCTTCCCGGCCAACCACTATTCCCCGCGCTCACCGCCGATTCCATCCTCAAGCCGACGTTAAGCTGGCTGCTCGAAACCAATTCCGCCGGAAAATCCGACGCCGAGATTTCCTACGTCAGCGGCGGCATGAGCTGGCAAGCCGATTACAACCTGGTCGTCTCCGACAACCCCAATAAGAAGAACCAGTCCGATCAGCTCGACATGGCCGGCTGGATCACCATGCACAACCAAAGCGGTAAGACCTTCGAGAACGCCCGTATCAAGCTGCTCGCCGGAGACGTCAACAAGCTTGAAGAGGGCAGCCGTAGGGATCGCATCTTCGGTGGACTCGCGAGGGCAAACAAGGAGGCTGATTCTATGGCTCCGGTAGTGCGCGAAAAATCCTTCGACGAATTTCACCTCTACACTCTCGAGCGCCCGGCGACGCTCCGCGATCAGGAGACGAAACAAGTCGAGTTCGTCCGCTCCGCCAACATTCAGTCGCAGCGCCTCTACGTTTATGATGGCGCTCAAATCGCCCAATATGGCTACTACTCTCCCGAGCAAGCCCGCGCCGACCAGAACTACGGCACGGCGTCGAACTCCAAGATTTGGGTCATGCAAGAGTTCAAGAACTCCGAAGCCAATCATCTCGGCATCGCGCTACCCAAGGGCCGCCTGCGCTTCTACCGCCGCGACACCGACGGTCACCTCGAATTCGTCGGCGAAAACACCATCGACCACACGCCCAAAGACGAAACCATCCGCGTCTTCACCGGCAACTCCTTCGACCTGCACGGCGAACGCAAGCGCACCAACATTCACGTCGACTCCAATCACAACTGGCTCGACGAAACCTTCGAAATTCGCGTGCGCAACCACAAAAAAGAACCGGCTAACATTCGCGTAGTGGAACATCTCTACCGCTGGACCAACTGGAAACTCACCGAGAACTCGCAGGACTGGAAGAAGAAAGACTCCCGGACCATCGAGTTTCCGGTAACCGTCGCACCGGATGGGGAACAGGTCATTACCTACACGGTGCACTATTCGTGGTGAGGAAAGACTTCCGGGATGCCCCGTTCTTGTCGCGTTCCTCAGCGACAGGGCGGGGACTTGGAGTTCCGACCTTCTCCTGCCACATCGCGCACCACAAGATTCGGCCTAAGTTTTTGCAGCTTCATATCCCTCCATTTTGGGTTTTGGTTTATTCAATTCCTGGCGCGGGCGGATTGAAGAGAGCGCACACCACCGGTGTGCTCGCATCTCCTCCATCCGCGCTCCCGCGAGGGAGGAACGTAGGTAGGGACCCTCATTAGTGGTGGCCTTGCCGGGGCGGCAAAGCGCGGGACCCGCGAGGTACGGCGGAAGAATATCTCGGTTCCGCCAAACAGAGCGCCGAGTGCCCAAATACTGGCATAGCCCTCCCGATTCAAGATTTTCCAACCATTCCTAAGGTTTTTGCCCCAGATGTGCTCTAATGAACAGCCACCAAGAATTGGGAATTCCGGGAACTACGCCCAAAAGCGCTCGGCGCGGCCGTTCCCGGGACAAAGCACCTCTCAATTCCCACTGGCGACTGCTCAATTCCAACACTCACCGCTGCTATAGTTCGCCGCCTCTCCCGCGTGAGGCCAGCATTCAAGGTACGCGACTCCCAGGGATCGAGACGAGGCCAATGCGAATTCTGCTCTACAACCCCGACAACGGTGTCACCCGCAACTTCATGCCGCACCTCTGGATGTTCCTCCTCCAATCTCTGACCCCGGCCGAGCACGAAGTCCTGCTGATCGATGGCAACGCCCAACCCATGGACGAAGCGGGTATCGCCCGCTACGTCAAGGAAGAAAACATCGGTCTGGTCGGCATCGGCGCCATGACCCGCATGGTCGCCAAAGCCTACCGCGTAGCCGACGCCGTTCGCGCCACAGGCGTCCCCGTAGTCATGGGAGGCCCGCACGTCACCGAAATGGCCGACGAAGCCCTCGAGCACTGCAACGCCGTCGCCCTCGGCGAAGCCGACGAAACTTGGCCGCAAATTGTAGCTGACGCCACCAAAGGCGAACTCAAGCCCATTTACGCCCCTGTCGACGATGCCGGCAAGGAACGCAAGCCCTCCCTCAAGGAATACCCCGTCATCCCCTGGGACAAAATCAACCTCAGGCAGTTCAACCTCATCCCTAAAGCCCTGACGCCCATGATGAAGAAGCTCGGCGCCGGCTGGGGCACCTTCCGCATCATCCCGGTGGAATCCGGCCGAGGCTGCCCCTACGGCTGCGAGTTCTGTACCGTCACCGGATTCTTCGGAGACTCCATTCGCTTCCGGACGAACGAAAGCGTGGTCAACGAACTCCTGCTCTTAAAGAAGCGCGCCCAAAGCGAACTCGGCCAAATTGCCATCTTCTTCATCGACGACAATTTCGCCATCAACGTCAAGCGCACCAAATCTCTCCTTCGCGACATCATCGCAGCAGGCGCGCAATTGAATTGGGTAGCCCAAATCAGCGCAAACCTGCTCCGTGACGAAGAGCTTGTCGACCTGATCGCAGCCTCCGGCGGCAAATGGGTCTTTATCGGGATGGAGTCCGTCGACCCCATCAACCTCGCCGACGTAAAAAAGGGCTTCAACAAGCCCGGAGAGTACGCCGCCGTCCTAGAACGCCTGGCCCAGCGCAACGTTTTCGCCATCACATCATTCATCTTCGGCATGGACAATGACACGGTAGGCGCAGCCGAACGAACCCTCCAGCAAGTCCGCACCTGGCCCCCGGGCCTCCCCATCTTCGGCCTGCTTACGCCGCTGCCGGCCACGCCGCTGTACAAGCGCCTCGAAGTCGCCGGACGCCTCACTCGCCCCAAGCACTGGAAGGAGTTCGTCCCCTTCGCCATGGCGCACACACCCCTCAAGATGACCATTGACGAAGCCCACGCTGAGGTCAACTATGGCTGGACCCACGCCTACAGCCCCGAGGCCCTGGCTAAAGCCGTCGACGCCCTCGCCCACAAACCCCTGGGTTATCGCATCAACGTTTTTGTGGCCAAGCTCTTCTTCCGCGGCATCTATTTCCCCATGATGGGCAAGATGGCCTGGCCCAAATGGATCGCCCAAAACCGCCGCACAATCTACAAGCTGGTCATGGAGGGTTTTGGTTTCGGAAAAAGAACAAACTTCGATACTCCAGTTGCCCTGCGACCGGTAGAGATCGCCGCTCCATCTGCGGAGCCGTAACGCAGCCCTCACAAAGGTTGAGACACGCAACCTCCTTGGGCCTTCCCGGCTGTCTAGCAGTGGTGCACCCAGTAGTGCAAAACCGCACTTTACTCGCGTAAAGTACGGATCTTGCACACTTAGCTTTTTAGCGTTTGGACGGCCTCGGCCCCACCAAGACGGAACGCCTCGAACCGTGCGCAAGCCCAAGTTGCAAACCCTGAAACTATCCTTTAAGCTTGTATTCTCTTCAGCTTACGGCCTAGGCCGGGATGGCGGAACTGGCAGACGCAGCGGACTCAAAATCCGCCGAGCTTCGGCTTTTGGGGGTTCGACTCCCCCTCCCGGCACCACACTTCTCTAGCGCACAGTCCTGCTGTACTTCCGTAACCCGCCCAAAACCTGTCTTACTGTTTTCCGCCTAATTTGGGACATAATTACTCTTGGGATCAAAGCGGTTTGGAACGGGACGTCATTTACTGTGATTAACAAGAATTTCAATAATGGGGGGCTGGTGGGGGAACGGGCGGCATGTGGACAGGAGACTCATTCTCAGGTACTAGCGAGCTGACCCCCGCGGGCAGTGTCGGCTTACGCTGCCGCAGCGCTTCAGCGCAGCGAAACTCTGCTCGTAGGACTGAGCACTTTGGTGTTTTATGAGTTAGGGCATGAAACTCACTTCGGAGAAGCATTGACCAAGAAGTTTCCGGTGACGACTGTACTTTCGTGGCCACGTGAACGGGGCACCAGTTCTGCGGGGAAACGAATGTCAAAGGCTGTCGGCGCGCCGTTCGATTGCTCGATACCAGGTGGCTGCCGATGACACGCAGGGTCGCGATGCTCTTCGCATTTGTAACTGTCGTAGCAGTTGCCGCGCCACAAACAACACTACGCAACCACGTCGATGTGCGGGCCGTCTTTACGTCGCCGACCGGCGGTGTCATTGAATTGGATACGCGTACCGGCACACTGCGTACACCGCGCGGGAAATACAAGGGTCTGCATGATTGCAGTGATGATTTTCAGACGTGTCTAACCGATGACCACGGATTTGCGTTTTCGTTTTTTAAGAAATGCAACGAAGCGGAGAGTTATAAGAGCCTCAGGTTTACTCCGAAAATCCGTTCAGTTCTACACGGACACCTGTGGATGATTTTCGACGCTAGTCCAGGATTCATGTTTCACTACGTAGTACCCAAGGGCATCGTTGGAATCTACGTTGGACGGACACCTGATTTTGACTTTCGTCGCACATTCAGTGATCGGGATTTTCGTTTGGATAGTCTCGATGCAATGCAATATCACATAGCCGGTTCGGACACTGTTGCTGCATGTAGCGATTGAATGGCGGGTGGCCCACCCTTCCCGCGTCATTAGTTTCCATAACGGAACGCTAACTCCATCTGCGTTGTTGATCTCGTTCGCACAACCACGACGAGTGGGGGAGTCTTGGCGGTCCTGCCACGCGGCGTGGAGGGACTGGATGCTTGGCGAGCGCGCTCCTGCCAGCGCGTCCCGGCCCAGGTGTAGCAGTTTTCCCGTCTGTGTAGCTATCCCCGGCAATGCATGGGGGGGATAGCTATTGGCGCGGGAAAATCCGGACACCCTCCACCCCGCACACTGGACCCGAAAAGCCGTGGACTTGGATTTTGAACTGGGTCGGGGCGGCGCGAGCACGGGAGGCCCTGCTTCAATGAGGGCAGAAAAATAGCCCAAATAGTGCTGGCACCGCAAACATTGCTCCGAGGAGCACAAAGCACGAGATGGCAAGCGTTCTATAACGCACAACTTCCTCCAACACCACGAGGAGTGCTTTCCCGCATAGAAGGCTCCGAAGTAACCGAAACGCGTCCCGAGAAAAACCTCAGAAGCGAGCGGCTTCTTCGGCTCAATAACGTATACCCGGTGTCCGTATCCCACGAACACCCGTTCGCACCAGACGAGCGCGTCTTGGAACGTGAAGGTCTCCGGGGACGAGTCCCCGTAAAAGTCGATACGAAGAAGAGCACGATCACCATCGCTGATCGCGACGAACAAATCGGGAGTCCCCAATCCAGACGGCACCTTTCCAAGTCGTAGAGGTGGCATTGTCATCCACGGGGAATCAATCGTCACCAGTTGTTTAACGGTAAGCATAGGGTTCGTCCTTACGCCAAAATTATAGAGTGTGGCAACGAGGCGATAAATCGCCTTATCGCTCATTGACGGGGTCAAAACGTGAAATCGCCTGTTTTCAACAGTTATAGTGAATTGGTTTAACCTTATTGCAAGAGAGGAGACGCTCGCCACGAAACTCCATGACAGTAGCGCTTGCGGACCTGTTCCAGATTCACGAGAAACCGGTCTCGCTTGCCCACACCGCGCAGAAGGTGCATTCGACGGTAACAGGAGCGCGTGATAAAGTGCAGGTGATTGGCGCCGTAAAAGCGTTGTAGGCGGGGCGACATGACTCGTTCTGAATTGTATCGGCTGTATCGCTTCCCGCCCTTGCAAAAAACGCAAGGACGGGGCACCCGAGATTCCGTTTTTGGAAGTGAGATCAAGAGCTGAAGGGCCGGCCACCCGCCCGCATTCAACACGTCAGGAACGTAATTGGCGGCAATTCGACATTCGCCGAATCCGCGTTGGACGCACTCGAGAGTAATTCAGAGTATTCCAGCGTAGATGATATCTGTGCCCTCAAAATCCGCCGGGCTCCGGCCCTTGGGGGTTCGATCCCCCCGGCACCAAAGCTCAAACCCGCGTCCGACGCGGGGTTCAGGCGCACTCCAGCATAAGCGAAGCGATCGCCAAGTATCCTTCGGAAAAATCGTCGGCCCTCTTACCCCGGCCTAAGAAGACGTTCCGTAGGTCGCCTCCGACAATGCTGTGGCAGCCGTTTCTGACGGCGGATGGAAAGGCTTCGCGCACAATGCCGCGACTAGACCGCAGGCAGCCGCGAAGGACAGCCATATTCCCGGCATGGCACGGTTTCCACTGGCGTGAATCAGATACGTGCACAACGCGGGCGTGAATCCACCGAAGACCGCAGTGGCTGCGCTGTAGGCCAGCGCAAAACCTGTCGTCCGCACCTCAACCGGCATGATCTCCGTTAGAAACACGACCATGGCACCGTTATAGCTGCCGTACAAGAAAGATAACCAAAGCTCGACCGCAAGCAGCCGCGAGAAGGACGGCTGGCCCACGAGCCACAGCATCACCGGATACGAAGTGATGAGCATCAGCGCGGTACAGGCCAGCAGCAATGGCCGCCGACCAATCCGATCCGAGAGGGCGCCCATGGTGGGGAGCCAAAAGAGATTGGTTGCGCCTACACACAAAGTCACGATCAGGCTGTCGGAGTTCGAAAGATGCAAGACCGAGCTGCCGAAAGTGGGCGTGTAAGCCGTAATCATGTAAAAAGACACCGTGGTCATTGTGACCAAGAGAGCGCCGATCAACAGAATCTGCCAATGGGCAACCATGGACCTGAGAATCTGCGCGGTGGTGGGTCTGTGGGTCCGGGCCTTGAACTCGTCCGTCTCTTGCAGCGAACGCCGCAACCGGAAGAGAAAAGGAAGGATGATGCATCCCAGAAGCAAGGGCACGCGCCAGCCCCACGCAGCCATCGCCTTCGGCGGAAGCGCCGAGTTGAGAACCACGCCAACCAGCGCTGCGAACATTACCGCAACTTGCTGGCTTCCCGATTGCCAGCTCACGTAAAAGCCCTTGTGGCCCGGCGTCGCGATCTCGGAGAGGTAAACGGAAACGCCGCCTAACTCCATGCCCGCAGA
>WNFL01339770.1_pt2 | contig 18441 bp, 17 predicted proteins | sample 5400361 | NCBI WGS metagenome assembly WNFL01 (sample SAMN13153351, study PRJNA577476) | soil metagenome | isolation source: 40 cm soil on Douglas fir-dominated hillslope | place: USA:California | collected 2013-09-17
AAGCGCTCGCGGTCGGTCTGCACGCGCTCGACGGCGAAGGCGAGATTGGGTCGGTCGAACGACGTGACAACCAGTTCGGCGCGGGGGAGCCGGAGGACGCGCAGAATATCCGCGCGCGCCGCCGGTGTGGCACTGCCGGTGAGAGCGATCGTCGGAGGATCGCCCAGGGCGGCGCGGAGCGCCCCGAGGCGGCGATAGACGGGACGGAAATGGTTGCCCCATTCGACGATGCAGTGTGCTTCGTCCACGGCGAGCAGGGAGATGGGGACTGCCGCGTTCACCAGCAACCGGGTGAGCGAGGTGAGCCGCTCCGGCGCGCAGTACAGCAATGCGACCTGTCCCGCCAGCACGGCGTGCTCGATGCTGCGGCGTTGGTCGGCGTCGAGCTGGCTGTTCAGGAACGCCGCGGCGATGCCGCGCCGTCGCAGTGCTCCCACCTGATCTTGCATCAATGAGATCAACGGTGAGACGACCAGCGTGAGCGCTCCCGGTTTCCCGAGCAGCGCCGGCACCTGGTAGCAGAGCGACTTCCCCGCCCCGGTCGGCAAGACGGCGAGCACGCTGCGCCCCGCAAGCAGAGGGCCGAGCACCTTGAGCTGGTGCACGCGGAAACGCCCGTGGCCGAAGTGCTCGGCGAGGACGACGCGCGCTGCATCGAGGCCCCCTCGGAAGGCGTGCACGGCGCCAGGGTAACGTCCGCGGGCCGCCGCCCCCCTACCCCAAAACCGCGCGCATGACCACGTTTACGCGCCATGACTCCCCTTCTCCTACCGACGCTCATGCTCTTACAAGCCATCTCATATCCCCCCACGCGCAAGGGTGACGTGGTTGACGACTACCACGGCACCAAGGTCTCCGACCCGTATCGGTGGCTCGAGGACGTGGACGCGCCCGAGACCGCGGCCTGGGTCGAGGCGGAAAACCGTGTCACGCTCGCGTACCTCGCTCAGATTCCGCAGCGCGAATGGATCCGGCGCCGGCTGACGGCGTTGTGGGACTATCCCAAGTACGGCGCGCCGTTCAAGAAGGGCGGGCGCTACTTCTTCTTCAAGAACTCCGGCCTCCAGAATCAGGCCGTGCTGTACACGCAAGCGAGTCTCACCGCCGAACCGCAGGAGCTGCTGGACCCCAACACACTCTCGACCGACGGCACCGTCGCGCTGTCAACGCTCGCGCTCTCCGAGGATGGACGGCTGCTGTTGTACAGCACCTCGGGCAGCGGATCGGATTGGCAGGAATTCCGCGTGCGCGATGTCGCGACGCGGAGCGACCGTGCCGATCACTTGAAGTGGATCAAGTTCTCCGGCGCCGCCTGGACGCACGATGGCGCAGGGTTCTTCTACAGCCGCTACCCGGAGCCCGCTTCCGGCGGCGACCCGCTCCTGGCGGTCAACCGTGACCAGAAGGTCTACTACCACCGGCTCGGCACAGACCAGGCCGCCGACCAACTCATCTACGAGCGGCCTGACCAGCCGGACTGGGGATTCGCCGCCGATGTGAGCGCCGACGGCCGCTACCTGGTGTTCGCCGTGTGGCTCGGCACCGATCGTCGCAACCGGATCTACTATCAGGACCTCGGGGACCCACAACACCCGCGGCTCGATGGTCCGGTCGTGCGCCTCCTGGACGACTTCGACGCCGGGTACGACTTCGTGGGGAACGACGGCCCGGTCTTCTACTTCGCTACCGACCTGGACGCGCCCAAGAAGCGGGTAATCGCAATCGATACGCGGCGGCCTGAACGGGCCGGATGGCGGGAGGTGATTCCCCAGGCGGACGACGTGCTGGAAGGCGTGCAGATCATCCACGACACCTTTGTGGCGCGCTACCTCCATGACGCGCATTCACGGCTGCGGCTCGTCGGGCTCGACGGCCACCCCGTCGGGCCCAACGGCGGCGATCTCGCGCTGCCGGGTCTGGGCTCGATCATGCAGGTGAGCGGCGAACGGCGCGACAGCGAGATGTTCTACGCCTTCACGTCGTTCCTCTATCCGACCACGATCTTCCGGCACGATTTCACGACAGGACAGACGAGTGTCTTCAAGGCGCCGCAGATCGCCTTCGATCCGTCGGGCTACGAAACGGTCCAAGTATTCTACGCGAGCAAGGACGGCACGCGCGTCCCGATGTTCCTCACGTACAGGAAGGGACTGCGCAAGAACGGCGCGAACCCCACGTACCTCTACGGCTACGGCGGCTTCAACGTCAACATGACGCCGGCGTTCTCGATCGGCGTCCTCGTGTGGCTCGAGATGGGCGGGATTTACGCCCAACCGGTGCTCCGCGGTGGCGCCGAGTACGGGGAGGAGTGGCATCAGGCGGGGATGCTCGGGAAGAAGCAAAACGTGTTCGACGACTTCATCGCCGCGGCCCAGTATCTCACCGCGGAGGGGTACACCTCGCCCGCGAAGCTCGCGATCGGCGGCGGCTCCAACGGCGGGCTGCTCGTCGGCGCCGCGATGACGCAGCGGCCCGAGCTGTTCGGCGCGGCGCTCCCGGCCGTCGGCGTGATGGACATGCTGCGATTTCACAAGTTCACGATCGGGTGGGCGTGGGTCACCGAGTACGGCTCGGCGGACAGCGCCGCGCATTTCCCGTTTCTCTACGCGTATTCCCCGTTGCACCACCTCAAGGCCGGCACGCGTTATCCAGCGACGCTCGTCACGACCGCCGACCATGACGATCGCGTGGTGCCCGGGCACTCGTTCAAGTTCGCCGCCGCGCTCCAGGCCGCCCAGGCGGGACCGGCGCCGGTGTTGATTCGCATCGAAACGAAGGCCGGCCACGGTGCCGGCAAGCCCACGGCGAAGGTCATCGATGAACAAACCGACCGGTGGGCGTTCATCGTGCGCAACCTGCAGATGAGCCTGCCCCAGCCCCAGCCCTAGGAGGCGTTGTGCCGAAGGTGAACTGCTCGCTCTGCGAGTCGCCCGTGAACGGCCGCTCACTGGCCTCGCCGCAGAAGCTCGAGAATCGCATCATCGATCTGATCAAGGCGGACCGGCCGGAGTGGGAGGGAAAGCGCGGCATCTGCCCGACGTGCCTCGAGCAGTATCGCGCCAAGAAATTCGTCGGCTATCTCGAGGCCGAGTACCACAAACTGTCGGAGATCGAGCATTCGGTCGTCTCGAAGATCACGCGGCGCGGGCGGGTCAGTAAGCTCGTCAATCAGGATTTCGAGTCCACCATGACGTTCGGCCAGCGCATCGCCGACAAGGTCGCGCAATTCGGCGGCAGCTGGCGCTTCATCGGGCTCTTCGGGGGGATCCTGGTCGTCTGGATGGGCATCAACGTGTTGATCCTGACGCAGCGACCGTTCGACCCCTACCCCTTCATCCTGCTCAACCTCGTGCTCTCGACGGTCGCGGCCCTGCAAGCTCCGGTGATCATGATGAGCCAGAACCGCCAAGCCGAGAAGGACCGGCTGCAGGCGAATCAGGACTATGAAATCAATCTGATGGCGGAGATCGAAATCCGGGACCTACACGACAAAATGGACTCATTGCGGTTCAAGCAGTGGCACGAGCTGTGGCACATTCAGAAACGGCAGATCGAACTGCTGGAGCATTTGTGTGAGCGCAATGCGAACCCGGACCTGAAGACGCCCGCCCCGACGCCCTACGTGCCCCCTGAACTGTGACGGTAGGTGAGACGTCGTAGATAAGGCGGCGGTGGATGAGACGATGTTGCATGGGTGTTGACGGTCTTCCGACATGATAGCTCGAGTTCGCGTATGAGAAACTCCAGGCATGGCGGCTGTGCCATCAACTCCTTCTCGCCGTGTACGAGGCGACGAAGGGGTTTCCCAAACACGAGCTCTATGGTCTCACCTCACAAGCTCGCCGCGCCGCCTTCTCCTCGGCCGTGAACATTGTCGAGGGCGCCGCCAAGCGCGGCCCCAGAGAATTTAGAAGGTTTCTTGATTTCAGCCTGGGTTCTCTGGCCGAGCTTTCGTACATACTTCGCGTAGCACGTGATCTCAAACTGCTTGATGATGCGGAATGGACGGTCCTGGATCGACTCCGCAGGCAGGCGGGGATGATGACTTGGAACCTCTATGCTGCCGTTGCGAGGGCGGCCAAGCGGGCGTAGCCGTCGTTTTACCTCCCGTCGCCTTACCTACCGTCGTCTTATCTACCCAGCATCCTTCCAATCGATTGGATAGCTCCGGGAACACTCCGGACACTTGGCGTCTTTCGCGCCCTCGGCGACGACGTAGCGCGCGTGACACCCGGGACACACGAGGTGTGGCTCCCGGACGACGCTCCAGACCTTGGGCGCATCCTTGCGAACCTCTAGATCGCCCCGCGACATGCGGACCTCGACGTGATGTACGTCGAGCACCACATAGTCCTCCTGGTCGTCCTCCACCACACGGTACCAGGCGCCGCGGCGCAGCCCCTGTCGCTCGGCCCGGTTGCCGCGACTGCGCGCCCACCCGATGTCAGCCATGCACGCCCCCTCGTCGCACGAGAACGAGAATCGCCGCCTGCGGCACGACGAGATACGTCTTGGCCTCGAACGTGATTTCGACGGCGGCTTTGCGGAAGAACAACGCGTAATCGCCGGCCTCGGCCTGCATGGGCAAGTACTTCACCTCGGCGCCGTGAATCTTCCACGGCTCCTCGTCCATGCTGGTGGGCTCGGCCATGGGCGTTCCCGGACCCGTGGCGACGATGCGCCCGCCCTGCACCTGACGGCCTTCGAGTGCAGTGGGCGGGAGGTAGAGGCCGACGTTGGTGCGCTCCTCGCCCTCTTCCGGCGTGATGAGCACGCGGTCGCCTACGACGATCAGTCGTTTCGGCATATCGTCCGGCACCCCAGATGAGTAGCGCCGCACGGGCGTTTTGCGCAAGTCGCACGTGCTCCGTGACCTGCATCACGAGCGCAACGCTTGACACCGGCGGCGCGGTCGCTATCAATGAGGCGCCGCGTCCGGACCATTGCGCCGTTGCAGATCCGCGATCTCACTCCAAAGTGAGGGTCACGTGACCATACAAGATTCTGCCGCCCAGAACCAACAGTGGGTCAGTATTCTCTCCCAGCTGGGGGGCGTCGTCTGGAGCGGGGTAATTTTGCTCGCCCGGTGGGACGAGTACCTGGCCCAGCAGCTTTTTTACGGCTCGTTCTGGGCCGTGCTGGGCAAGTGCCTGCTCCTGGCTCCGCCCGCGACGGTGCTGGTTCTCGGGACATGGGGAACGATGGTCTCCGTGTTCACAATCCCGTTCCGTTTGGGGCGCGCCGGGTCACTCCTCACCGGACTCCTGATGTCGTGGTGGGATGGGTTGCGCATGTCCTGGTTCTACTGGGCGGGACTCGTGCGTTTTCTCGTCGTGCTCGTGGGTTGGATCTGGGGCTTGCTCAAGGCGGCGGTGCAGCTCGTCTGGGGCACGGTGAAGGGTGCGGTCACCTCCCCGCTCGCCATGCTCGACGCCACGTCGCGACGGCCCGGCGTCCCGTGGCCTTCGTTCTTCCTGCTGATCATCTGGTCGGCGGTCGAGGCGACGATCTTCACGTTCACGCTGCGCCCCACGATGTCGGAGCTGCTCGCCGGGATCACGGGCTATGATGTGAACCCGCTCTTCATGGTCCCGATCCTCTGGATCTTCTTGTACATCCTGATCGCGGGCAGCTTCGCCTGTATTCAGGTGTTGAACGACGCGATCAAGACCCGCCAGTTCGGGCAGATCGTCGCGATGATCGCCGTCGAGTTCGCGGTGGCGCTGTTCGAGGTGCTGTTCCTGTACCGGGAGCTGGTGGATGCCATCACGCCGTGGCTCGCGCAGAATGGGTTCACCCTGGGCGTGTACGGCACCATCGGCTTGGCGTTGTTCGCCTGGATCGGCGTCCGCGGCATGACCTGGTTCCTGTTCGGGCGTTTCGGCGCGCCGGCGATGCTCGGCCTGCTGGGACGGACCGCGATGGGTCAGGAGTTCGGCGGCGGTGCCCAGGGCGGCACGCCGGCGGGCCTCGATTTCTGGAAGGGGCCGATCAACGCGCTGAAGGCGGAGCGCGAGTGGTTCAAGAAAGAGGGCAAGGAGGTCTTCGAGCTGATGTCCTTGCCGATCCTCCAGCTCCTCGCGGCGGGGTTCAACTTCTTGATCGTGGCTGTCGTAGGCAAACCGCACTTCTCGCTGCCGTTCCGCTCGATCGATGAAGTGCTTGCCAGCACGCCGTTCGCTGGCAAGGGAGCGGAGGGGGGACACTAATGCGCACCAGCGTGCTGTTGCCGCTGGCGCTCGTCGCTGCGGTGGTCACATGCAAGCCGGCCGCGAACGCCAAGCCGCCCAAATCCACGCTCGTAGTCGGGATCGACGTGTCGGGCTCATTTCGCTCGACCCCCTATTTCAACGATGCGATTGATTTCGCGGCGCTCTACATCTACGCCCACCTGCACGGCATCGATGGCATGCAGCAAAACACGGAGATTTTCGTGGGCTCGTTGGGTGGTGAGCGGCCAGGTCAGCCCAAGTCGTTCCACCCCATCCAGGACCTGACGGAGAAGTCGTCGGACGAAATCGCGGCGTCGCTCAGGGCTTGGTTCCCGGAGACCGATCCGATCACCGACTACAACGGCTTCTTCCAACGGCTCTCGGTCCACATCCGGCGACAGAACTTGGTGCTGGCGCCGCTCAACGTCGTGATGTTTACGGATGGTCAGCCGGACTTCCCTGGAGCGGGTCGCCTGACGACCGAGCAAAGGTTTGGCCGCGTCGACATGAGCCCCCTGGAGTACCTATCCCGCAGCGTGACGGTGCGCGTGCTCTACGTGCGGCCGGTCGTCGCCCAGAACTGGGAGCGGCTGGTCAAGCGGGAGCGCGTGCGCGTGTGGACCCAGGACGCGGACATCATGAAGGGCTGGCGCCGCCACGAGATCGCCGGCGTGCCCCTCGCGCAACAGGATTCGCTGCTCAGCTGGATGAGGGAGATCGTCGACTTCCGGATCCGGCGCGGGAAGATTCTCTAGGAAACAGCCCGCACCCAGGCGGCCGGATCGGGCGCGGTGTGCGGCACCAGCGCCCGCCAGAGCTTGTACTGCAGTTTCGCGAGGCCGCGGAGTTCGCGGCCTCGCTTGACGAGCGGGATCAGCCGCGCGGCCCGGCGGCGGAGTGCCTCACGCGAGTTCCGCCACCGGCCGCTGTCCCGCGGCCGGTACTGCGCCCAGCCGATCGAACCGCACAGGCCGGCCGGGCCGAAGTCGTCCGACGCCAGCAGCTCCTCCACGAACACGCGAATCGGCCCCTCGAAGCTGTGCAGCACATCGTGCAGCGCCACGATCGCCCCTTCGGCCAGGTGCCTGCGGAACAGATCGATGTCCTCCTTGGCGCCGGCGTACGTGTGGTCCCCGTCGATCCACAGGAGCAGGATGGGGCGATTCCAGTCGCGCGCCAGATCGCGCGAGAACGCCCGGTGCACTTCTACCGCGCCCTCGACGCCCGCCGCCCGCAACGTCGCGCGGAAATCGTCCCAGGACGACGTCTCCCCCTCCAAGTCCGGGTCGGTGACGGACGGCGCCGTATGGGGATCGACAGTGACGACCTTGCCCAGGCCGTAGCGCGCCGCGATCGCAGCGAGGCCCACGGTCGATTTACCCTTGAAGCTGCCGATCTCGAGGATCGCCCCGTTCCCGGGCGCGCATGCCGCGGCTAGAGCAAGAAACCGCGCTTCGCGCTCGGTCAGGAACCCCGGCGCGGGGCGTACGCGGGCCCAGGCCTCATCGATCGCATTGGCCAGATCGGGAGGTACTGACGGCTGACGGCGGATGCCTGATGGCGTTGTCAGCAGAACCGGTCGAAGGCCGCGATCAGGTCGGCGGCGATGTCACGCGCGTTCCGCCCCTCGATGTTCCGCCGCTCGAGCATGAAGACGACTTGCCCGTCTTTGCGTCGTGGCCTCGGCGTCCTGACCCGCGAATACCGTGACGAGGCGCGCCGGCCGGCGGGGGTGCTGAATGGCCAGGGCCGCCGCCGGGCGGGCGTTCCGCGCCGCGCAGCCGCACACCGAGTTGACGACGACCAGCGTCGGTGCCTTTTCCCGGCTGAGCACGCCATCCACTTCGTCTGGCGTGCGCAGCTCGGCAAACCCGAGACGCGTGAGCTCTTCGCGCATGGGGCGCACCATCTCGGGGTCGTACATGGAGACGTTGAGACGTGTCATGCGGGAAAGGTAATACCGGTGACGGCCTGAAGTAGTAGACCAGTTTGCCCCGGTGAGCTGTCCCCGCTCTGGTCGGTTCCAGGGAATGCCGCCGCTCAGGCCGTTGGGCCAACGGCTGTTCCATACGAGGAACAGGTCGCTTCCGGGATTCGGAATCCAGTGAATTCGCACATTGAGTCCGAGCCGCCGTGACGCCTTGTCGTGCTGCACGAAGCAGGTGCCGGAGAGCCGGAGCGATGCGGCGACTCGCTTTCGAACACGAAGCCGAGCGGGGCAGCATACGCCGCCCCTGTCACGTTCACGCCGATGAAATTGTCCCAGCGGTCGTTGGGGTAATCGATGCCGAAACGCGCCGCCCCGCCGATCGGCGCGCCCGACGAATCGTGCTGCGCGCTGGCGAACCCGAGGATTACGAGGTTCTGGCCGTGCACGAGGAGGGGCACGTTGAAGTTCACACCGCCCGCAACGCTGGGCGCGCCCCGAGCCGGCACGAGGCGGGTCGTCAGCATCGCTCCCACGAATCCGGTCGCCGTCCGATGGAGTCCGCGGTGAGCCAGGCGGGCTCGTCGGGGACGCCGTCGAGGCGCAGCGCGTCAGAGGCGCGCGCCACTCGGACGGGGGATGGTTGCTGAGCGGCCGCGGGTCGGACGAGCGCGAGCAGGATGGCGACCACGAGGGCGGCGGGTGGTCCGGGCGTCCCACCCTTGAGAAACCGCAACAGGAACGCGACGCCCAGCAGCCCGACGGCGCCCCACACGACCCAGTCAATCTGGAGCGCCATCCCGGCGAGCCCGACCACCAGACCGACCCCGCCGAGCCAGAGCTTGACGGTAGCGGTCTTCACTTCTTGAGGAAGGCCGTCAGCGCAGCGCGAAAATCCGGGGTACTGCGGCTCACGGCGTTCACGTCGGCGCCGAGCCGGATCCCGTCCTCGAAACTGAGGCCGTCGAGCTGGTAGAACTGCTGCTTGGTGAAGGCGAGGGCCGAGGGGCTAGTGGCCGCGAGCGCGCGCAACACGTCGCCTGCCTGCTCTTCGAAGTCGGAATCCTCGTACACGCGCGAGACGAGCCCCACCGCCGCCGCCTCGGTCGCGTCGAGCAGCCGGCCGGTGGCAGCCAGGTCGAACGCCACCTTCTCGCCCACGGCGCGCCGCAGCAACGTCATGACGATCGCGGGCACGAAGCCGCGCTGGACCTCCGGATAGCCGAACTGCGCCGATTCGGCGGCGAGCACGAGGTCACAGCCCATCGCCAAGCCACAGCCCCCGGCGAGGGCGCGGCCCTGCACCACCGCCACGATGGGCTTCGGCAGCCGGCGCATCCGCACAAGGATGCCACCGAAATGCAGCGCGGCCTGGCGGTTCTGCTCGAGGGTGTGATCCGCCGAGGCCAACAGCTCGTTCAGGTCCATGCCGGCGCAGAAGTCGGCACCCGCGCCCCGCAGCGCGACGACGCGCACGTCGGCCTCGAGGTCCGCGCGCTCCAGCATCGCCAGCAGCGCGTCGATCATCGTGGTGTCGATCGCGTTCCGCTTGTCGGCGCGATTGAGTGTGGCGGCCGCCACGGTCACGACGACCCGATCGGTCACCGGGGCACCTCGATCTCCATACGCAGCAGCGCCGTCGAGAACACCTTGCCCTGGGCGTCGGTCTTGAGCGAGATCGTGCCTCCGCCGTCCAGGGCTCCGTGCAGCAGGAAGTTCAGCGCGCGCAGGTTCGGCAGCTCGAAGCGCTCGACTTTGCCTGTGATCATGCCCTTAAAATGACGCGCCACCCGCGCCGCCGTCACCTGTTTCACGAGGAGCGGATAATGCTTGGGCTGCTTGGCGATCAGGCCCACGTTGGCCGTGTCGCCTTTGTCGCCCGAGCGAGCATGGGCAATCTCGAGGAGTCGCTTTTTCATACCTCGACCACCTCCACCGTCGGCTGTACCACCTGCTTATCGATCAGCGCCGGCCAATACGCCACGATCTCCTCCGGCTTGGGCCGCCCGCCCGCGAACCCCGTCACGCTCGGCGGGCCGTTCAAGATCAGCGGGGCGATCTCGTGCGTGAATCGCTCGACCGGCGCCTCCGCCCGCGCCCGCACCCCGACCCGCAGCTGCACTTCGGGCAGGTCGACCGACGGCAGCGACTCGCTCCCGAGGCGCCCGTGGGTGGCGTTGACGCCGACGAACTCGGTTTGGATGGCCTCGAAGTCGAGCTTCAGGTCCTTGAGGCGCCGGCGCAGGATGCGATCGGCGGCCTGCGCCTTTGCGAGCGCGTCGGGCCAGGCATACACCAATGTCCCCACCGCCTTGTAGCCGTAGAAATAGGCGATGGACACCTTGAGCTTGTCGGTGGCCGGTTTTCCCCTGACCCCTGACACCCGCACGCGGTCCTTGCCGGCCTGCTTTAGCTGGATCGTCGTGAAGTCGGCCACGCAATCCGGGGTGATGTACTCGCGCGGGTTTCCCATCTCGTACACGAGCTGCTCGGTGACGCCGGCGACGTTGATGCGACCGCCGGTGTGAGGATGCTTGATGATCTCGAATGAGCCGTCCGCCCGCGCCTCGACGATCGGGTAGCCGACATTGGCGAGGTCGGGGATGTGCTGCCAGTCGATTAAACAATTGCCGCCGCTCGCCTGCGCGCCACACTCGATGATGTGTCCGGCGACGGTGCCCGCCGCCAGCAAGTGCCAGTCGCTTGTGCTCCAACCGAACGCGTGGATCAGGGGCGCCAAGGTCAGTCCGGTGTCGGTGACGCGTCCGGTGATCACGACGTCCGCGCCTTGACGCAAGGCTTCGACGATCGGCCAGGCGCCCAGATAGGCGTTGGCCGAGAGGACCTTGTCACGCACGTCTCGCAGCGGCCGCCCCGTGTCGAGGTTCGCGAGCGCATGGCCGCGGGCCAGGAGGCCATCGAGCCGCTCCAGCAGGTCGTCGCCCGAGACGACGCCGATCTTGAGCTTCCCTTGCAGGCCGAGCCGGCGCGCGACGTCGGCCACGGCCGTCGCGCAGGCACGAGGGTTCACGCCCCCCGCGTTGGCGGTGACCTTGATCTTCCGCTGGGCGAGAATCGGGAGGATCCGCTCCATGAGCGGGATGAAGTCCTTGGCGTAGCCGAGCGAGGGGTCGCGGGACTTCTGCTTCTGCATGATGGACATGGTGACTTCGGCGAGATAATCCATCATCAGGTAGTCCACCGGTCCGCCCGTCACCTGACGATACGGTGCTTCCAACCAGTCGCCCCAAAACCCCTGCCCCGCCGCGATGCGGACGGTCGCTGCGGGTGGGGTCATCGCTCCACCGCGCTGCGGCGCACGGCTGCGGCGCCGGTCGCGGGTGTGACCCGCGTCTCGACCAGCGCTCCGAATCCCTCGGGCAACTCGATCGAGGCGGCCGCGGCGCCGGGCACCGTCACAGCGGCCCGGCCGACCGCCCCGACCGAAACGTCCTTCCCGTCCGCCAGCGCCTTGTCCCTGCCGAGGAACCGGATCCGGGCGGTCCCGCGCCAGGGGTGGCCCGGGAGTTTCGCGAACGCCGGGTAGAACTCGACCGTGAGCGGCCGCCCCGCCAGCTTTTCCGGCAGGTTGAAGCTCAGTCGCCCGAACGCGTAGTTCACCGCTTCATTCCCGCCGGGAATCTGCTGGCCGCCCGAATCGTAGACGGTCACGCTGAAATCCGTGAGCTCGTCCCACAGATCGGGCGTGAGCTGCACGTCGACCTCGGCGCGTTTCGCCCAGACCGGCGCCCGTACCGACAGCGTCTCCGCGGGCAGTCCGCGCCCGGTGAGGGCATAGTCCCGCTCCGCACCGCTCACGGCGTGTGTCACGCGTCCGGTGACCGTGCCGTCGCGCACGCTCGAGGCTTCGAGGCCGCCGGGTTCCGGTACGAGGGCTACCGCACCGAGCTCGGCGCGTACCGTCGCCGTGGCGCCCGCGAGCGGCGGCGTCGCGACGTCCAGCTCATACACGCCCGGGACGAAGTCCTCGCCGCGCACCGTGACGACCGCCGTGCCGGGATTGTCGCCGCCCACCTCTACGTCCTGGGGCGCGGATCGCGCGGGTGCGCCGTTGGGTTCGTACAGCCGGACGGTGGCTCGTTGCTGCTGGGAATCGGGGAGCGTCACCGTCGCGCGCACTGTCGCTCCCGGCTGCGGGGCGCGCAGGAAGTACCGGCGGACCGCCGCCGGACCGATCTGGCGCCGCTCGTCATCCAGCGGCTTCGCGTCCAGCTCCTGTGGCACGATCACTGTGTTCACGAGCGTAAACAGCGGACCCGCGAGCGTGTCGCTCGGGTTGCGGGCGGTCACGGTGCCGACGTACACGCCGGGCGCAGCAAGCGCTGCACGCGCGTAGGTCACGCCGATCTCGGTGACGCGGGGCTCGGCGTCCACGCGCTCAGCCACCGTGAGCCATGGCACGTCGGCATGCAGCGCGAACTGAGCCGCGCGCAGTCCCGCCAGGTGCCGAACGGTGAACGTGGCCCCGCTGTCGCCGGCCAATCCATCGCGGTAATAGGCCGCGGACGCCCCGGTCGTCCCGACATGCACGGCATAGACGGAGCCCTGATGTCCCGCCTTGAGCCACTGGTAGGCGCCCTCGAGCGCCGGCGTCCCCGCGCCCTCGTCGACGATCGTCGCGCCGGCAAAGGGCCGGGCCGACACCCGGAGCGCCTGGACCAGCTCCGACGCGCTCACGCGCCGCCCCTCCTGCGCCATCGCCGACACGAGACAGGCGACCAGCCCCGCGGCGTGTGGCGCGGCCATGCTGGTGCCGCCCTTGATCTCGTCACCAGTCGCCCAGCGAGGCACGACTGAGAACGCGACGCCCGGTGTGACGATATCCGGCTTCGCCAGCTCACCGCCGCGGGAACTGAACCATCCGAGCACGTCCCGGGGCACCGGTACGCCGGGTTGCGGTGCCCGCGTGAAGACGCCCGGGTACGTCGCGCCGACCGACAACGCCAGATCAGCCGACCCGGGAAAGCCCATCGTCGAGAGACCGGGTCCGTCGTTGCCGGCGCTGATCGCCATGACCACGCCCTCGTGAGACGCGAGAAATGCGTCCACGAGCGAGTCTATCACGGCCCGTCCCTCGTGTTCGTTCCCCACACCGAAGCTCAGATTCAGGACGAGCGGAAGGCCCCGCTGCGCGGCGAAGCGCGCCGCGTAATCCATCGCGCGCCACATGCTGGCGTGCACGCTCACGCCGCCGCGAGCGTTGTTCGCGATCTTGAGGCCGATGAGCTGGGCCCCGGGGGCCACGCCGTCGAACCCGGCGACGTTGAAGAGGTCGTGACCCGCGGCGATTCCGGAGACGTGCGTGCCGTGGCCCGACGTATCGAAAAAGAGATCGAGCCTCGGCGCGCTATCGCTGCCGGCCGGCTCCACGAAGTTTGCGACGAGTGTGAGGGGCGAGCGGCCCAAGGCGATCGTCTCGCGGCCCTGACGGTAATCGTGCAGCGGCATCTCGTCTTCGAAGGAGCCGTCGAGGTTCGTGTCGAGGAACGCGACCCAGCCATCGGTCGCCTTGACGACGATCACAGGGAAGACATCGGTATTACGGCCGTTGCCGTTGACGTCCGCTGCGGGCAGCGGGCCCAGGGGCAACTCGCGGAATACGCCGGCGTACCAGGTGGTCGCGGCGGTGAGGCGGCCGATGCGCGCCGCGCCGGCGAGCAGGTTGCCGGCGACCCGCACTCGTCCATCGCCCTCTGGAACAACGGGGCTCAACTCGATCCGGCCCTCTCCTGAAAAGTCCCGCAGGTCGAGGATCTTGGGGGCCCCAGTGCTCGTCCCGATCAGTCCTGCGACGCCGGGGTCGACCCCGCTATCGAGAATCGCGATGAGGACACCCCGCCCGTCATAGGTCGGGTGCGCGGCGCGAAACACGTCGACGCCGGTGCTCTTGAGGGGCATGAGCCCCAGGAGGAACGCGACCGGCGGCTCCACCGCCGGCGCCGCACGGGTGATGTCGGCCGCCGCCGCCGGGGGAGAGGACGGCGCCGGAGCAGGAGCCTTCGGCGACGGTGCGGTGGGTCCCACCCTAGCGGCCGCGCAGGCGGCGGTGAACCCGACGAGCGAGGCCAACAACAGGCGCATTATGGATGACTCGGCAAAGTGAAGGCTCTTTCGGCAGCGACCTCGAGTAGGAACGCGAGCGTATCGCGTGTCTCCTCGGCGGTCAGGATGGCGTCCACGAAGCCGCGGGCGCCGGCGAACTTGGCATCGAGCTGGTGCTCGTAATCTGCCCGCATCGCATCCACGGCGGAGGCGTTGTCGGGTTTCGCGGCGTCGGCGCCGTAGACCGCTTGGATCGCCGACTCCCCCTCCATCACGCCCATCCGGCCGGTCGGCCAGGACACGATGAAATCGGGATCGAAGCCCTGCCCTGCCATCGCGTAATAGCCGGCCCCGGACGCGTGGTTGACCGTCAGCACCAGCTTGGGGACCGTGGCGGTGGCCATCATCTCCACGAACCTGGCGCCTGCCCGGATGATGCCGGAATGCTCGGCCTCCGTGCCCACCATGAACCCGGACACGTCTTGAATGAAGAGCAGCGGGATCCGCTCGCGGTCGGCGTTCTCGATGAAGTAGGCCACCTTCTCGGCGCTCTCCGTGTAAATGATTCCCCCGATCTTCGGGGCCTCGCCCTTCTTGCCCTTGATGACCCCTCGCGAGTTGGCGATCACGGCCACCGTCCGCCCCTCGATCGCGCCGTGCGCGCAGATCATCTCGGGCGCGAGGTCGGGCTGGAATTCGTCCAGCTTTCCCGCATCGAGCACGCAGTCGAGCACGGCGCGGACGTCGTAGCTCATGCGGTGGTCGGACGGCAGCAGGTCGTACAGGTCTTTAGGGTTGCGTTTCGGCTTGCCGCCCGGGGCGGGAGGTCGGAGCGTACGCGGCAGACGCTCGACGTATTCCCGGATGCGGACCAGACATTCCCGATCGTCCTTTGCGCGATAGTGCGCCACCGCGCTTACCGCCGTATGTGTCGCCGCGCCGCCCAGCGACTCCGCGTCCACCGTCTGCCCGGTCGCGCCCTTCACGAGGTTGGGGCCTCCCAGCCCCATGAACGACGTGCCTTCGACCATGAAGATGACATCCGACAGGGCGGGCAGGTATGCCCCGCCGGCGATGCACGGTCCCATGACCGCGGCGATCTGGGGCACGCGCAGGTAGTGTCGCATGATCGAGTTGTAATAGAAGATCCGCGCCGCGCCGTACTGGCCGGGGAACACCCCGCCCTGGTACGGCAGGTTCACGCCGGCGGAGTCCACGAGGTAAATGATCGGGATACGCTGGCGCATCGCGATCTCCTGGGCCCGGAGGATCTTCTTGATCGTTTCCGGCCACCACGAGCCTGCCTTCACGGTGGCATCGTTCGCGACCACCACCACCGGGCGGCCCGCGATCCGCCCGAGACCCGTGACGACGCCGGCCCCGGGCGCCTGCCCGTCGTACTGGTCGAACGCGACCAAAAGGCCGATTTCGAACCAGCCCGCGCCCTGATCGAGCAGGGCTTCGACCCGCTCGCGGGCGGTCAGCTTCCCCTGCTCGTGCTGGCGGCGCACCTTGTCGGGCCCGCCGCCCTGCTCGAGGCGCGCTTTGAGCTCGCGGTATTCCGCGGTCAGCGTTTTAAGACGGCTCAAGGGAGATGGGGGTGGACGTGTGGTCACGCCGAGACATGCTCGGCCGCCCACTCTTCGATGTATTTCACCAGGTCTGCTGTAGGGGTGCCGGGTCCGAACAACCGCCCAATCCCCTGTTGCCGCAGCGTGGCGATGTCTTCCGGAGGAATGATCCCACCGCCCGTTACCAGCACGTCGTCCCGTCCGGCGTCGGCGAGCAGCTGCTTGACGCGCGGGAACAGGGTCAGGTGCGCGCCCGAGAGGATCGAGAGGCCCACCACGTCGACGTCCTCCTGCATGGCCGCCTGCGCGATCATCTCCGGGGTCTGATGGAGGCCCGTGTAGATGACCTCCATCCCCGCGTCGCGCAGCGCCGCCGCCACGACCTTGGCGCCGCGGTCGTGCCCGTCCAGGCCGGGCTTGGCGACCAGCACCCGGATGGGGCGTTTCGAGCCGGGCATCAGCGGCGGAACCGCAGCAGGCCGGCGAGCCCGTCCACCACGCGGCGCGCGCGCTGGTCGTACACGACGTCGACCTGGACGCGCTGGGCGAGGGCCTCCTCGACGGCGTCGTCGATGTGGGAGTCGTCGTCCTGACCGTCGGCGAGCAGGGTGCGCACCTGGCCCCGCTGGAGCGCCTTGCGCGTCTGGTCGATGCCGTTCACCGCCCAGCCCGTGCCGACGCCTTCACGCACCGCCTCGGCGTGCGCGCGCTCCCAGGCGCGCTCTCGCTCCTCTCGCAACGAGAGGGCCGCCTCGCGAACTTCGGCCGCCGCGACCCGCTTGGGGTTCAAGCGCACCACGCCGAGCACCAGGTCGTGGAGGTAGGTGTGCAGGTGCGGCAGCAGGGCAGCCGCGTCCACGCCGATGCCGGCGACCACGAGCCCGGCAAGCGGGCGCTGGGTGTGGATCTGGAAGATGCGATCCGCCACCTGCGCGTAGTGTCGCTGGCGCTCGACGCGGATCCGCATGTGGTAGTTGTGCTCGCCGAAGCCGCCCGCCAGCATGTTGCCCCGCTTGGCCTGCCGCTCGCCGTGGAACTTCCCCGGCCGCGTGGCCTCCGCAGTGAGGCTGGGCAGCTCGCCGACGTCGTAGGCGGTGACCTCGAAGAACCGCGCGCTGGTGCGGTCGCAGGCGGCGACGAGGATGGTGCCGAATTCCTCCTCGAGGGCCACGAGCTCTCGCACCAGGGGCACCGGTGCGACCGCGAGCCGCGAGCGGTGAACGTGGGGCAGCGGGAGCGCCTCGAACAGATCGAGCGCGCTGCATGCAAACAGCGCGATCCCGCGCGCCGGCGGGAGCCGTGTCGGCTCCCCGAAGTAGCCTTGCACGCGCTCCAGGTCGGCCGCCACCTGGGCCCGCATGGCGCGCTCGAGCTCCTGTCGCTGCAGGGCGGCGAGCGCTTCGCGGATGCGGTTCTTGATCTTGATCAGGTACTTGCCCCGGGTCTTGTCCCGCGGCTCGAGCTTCAAGTAACACGACACTACCTGATACGCGCCGGGCGCGACGCGCGACAACCGCTCGACGGCGGCGCGCACGGCGCTCTCGCTGGCGGAAATCGGCTGTGCGGACATGGTCTAAAAGAATACCGGTTCGCGGTAGGCGCCGTAGACGCTTTCGAGCGCGTGCCGGATCTCGTACAGGGTGCAGTAAGCGCGAGCGCAGTTCAGCATCGGGCCGATCACGTTCTCGTCGGCGCGGGCGGCGCGGCGCAATTCCTCGAGCCGCTCCGCGACGCGCCCGTTGTCGCGCTCGGCCCGGAGGCGCGCAAGCCCGCGCCGCTGGCCCTCCTCGGTGTCACCCGACACCTTGAGGATCTCGACGGGGTGATCGTCCGCGCTGAGGTAGTCGTTCACGCCGACCAGAATACGCCCGCCGGCCTCGACGTCGCGCTGGAACTCCTCCGCGGACCGGGCGATCTGCCGCTGGAACCAGCCGGTTTCGATTCCCTTCACGACGCCGCCCACCGATTGGATCTCGGCGAACAGGCCCTCCGCTTCGCGCTCCAGCCGGTCGGTGAGCGACTCGACGTAATAGGAGCCGCCGAACGGGTCGATCACCTCCGCGACACCCGTCTCGTGCGCGATGATCTGCTGGGTCCGCAGGGCCAGGCGGACGGCCTCCTCGGTCGGGAGCGCCAGCGTTTCGTCCAGTGAGTTGGTGTGCAGCGACTGCGTGCCGCCGAGCACCGCCGCGAGCGCCTGGTAGGCCACCCGGACCAGGTTGTTCATGGGCTGCTGCGCAGTGAGCGTGACTCCCGCGGTCTGGGAGTGGAACCGCATCATGGCGGAGCGCGGATTCTTCGCGCCATAGCGCTCCTGCATGTGGTGAGCCCAGATCCGGCGGGCGGCCCGGAGCTTCGCGATTTCCTCGAAAAAATCGTTGTGAATGTCCCAGAAAAACGAGAGGCGCGGCGCGAACGCGTCCACGTCCAGCCCGCGGGCGATCCCCCGCTCCACGTAGGTGAATCCGTTGGCCAGGGTGAACGCGAGCTCCTGCGCCGCCGTGGCGCCCGCCTCGCGGATGTGGTAGCCCGAGATCGAAATCGTGTTCCACAGCGGCGTGTGCGTGGCGCACCACTCGAACATGTCCACGATGATCTTGAGCGCGGGCTCCACTGGATACACCCAGGCGTGCTGGGCCATGTACTCCTTGAGGATGTCGTTCTGCAC